>Ga0070669_100000003_pt1 | contig 338807 bp, 286 predicted proteins | sample KBSS53metaG_FD_64680 | JGI IMG/M metagenome (GOLD analysis project Ga0070669, IMG submission 64680) | Switchgrass rhizosphere microbial communities from Kellogg Biological Station, Michigan, USA - KBS S5-3 metaG | ecosystem: Host-associated > Plants > Roots > Rhizosphere > Soil ...
GGCGGGGAGAAGAGGGCCGGGGTGATGAGGGCACGCCGGCACGGAGACCGCCGGGGTCCAGCAGATCCTACGAAGCGGCACTAAAGCCGGAAAGCATCAAAGCCGGAAAGCGTTTCGCGCCGACGCCCACGGCTTCTTGACACGTCGCGGGGTCCGTGCCGTCGTGCCCTCACTCTCCCAACCCTCTCTCTCCCAGCCTCCCACCCGCCGACCGGGAGAGAGAGGGCTTTGGCTTCGGCTTCATTTCTTCCAGCCCGTCCAACCCGGCCCCCGCACCACCCGGCCGGCCGCGGCTCCCGTCGGCTCGCCGTCCTTGAGCACCTGGACGCCGTTGACGAAGACGTGGTGGACGCCGGTCGCGTACTGGTGGGGCTTGTCGAAGGTGGCGTGGTCCTGGACCTTGGCGGGATCGAAGACGGCGATGTCGGCGAAGTAGCCCTCCTTGAGCAGGCCGCGCTCGCGGATCTTGAGGTTCGAGGCGGGGAGCGAGGTCAGCTTGCGGACCGCCTCCTCGAGCGGGATCACCTTCTCGTCGCGCACGTACTTGCCGATCACGCGGGCGAAGTTGCCGTAGGCCCGGGGGTGGGGGTTGGACTTCAGGAAGACGCCCTCGGCCGTGGGAGCCTCGGCGTCCGAGCCGAAGCTCAGCCAGGGGATGGCGATCTGGCGGCGGACGTTGTCCTCGGACATCAGGAAATAGACGGTGCCCACCCGGCTGTCGTCCTCGATCACCAGGTCCATGGCCGTCTCCTGGGGAGACTTGCCGCGCATCTTCGCCACCTCGGCCAGGGTCTTGCCCGTCAGCGGCTTCAGCTTGTCGTTCTTGAAGGCGACGAGGAGGATCTTCTCGGGTCCCGCGGCGACGAAGAAGTTCTCCCACGCGTCCGTGGGCGTCGCCATCTCCTTGGCCACCTTCTCGCGGATGGCCGGGTCCTTCATGCGGGTGATCCACTCTTCGAGGCCGCCCTCCTGGACCCACGGGGGCATGGCGGCATCGAGGCCGGTGGCGCCGGCGGTGTAGGTGTACATGTCGGCCGTGATCTTGAGGCCGGAGGCGCGGGCGTCCTCGACTTTCTTGATGACGGCGTCGAGCTTGCCCCAGTTCTGCTGGCCGGCGGCCTTCAAGTGGTAGATCTCGGCGGGCAGCTTGGCCCGGCGGGAGATGTCGATCAGCTCGTCGATGGCCTCGAGGAGGCGGTTGCCCTCGCTGCGCATGTGGGAGATGTACATGCCGCCGTGCTTCGCGGCCTCCTCGCAGAGGGCCACCAGCTCGTCCGTGCCGGCGTAGAAGGCGGGAGCGTAGATGAGCGAGGAGCCCACGCCGAGCGCGCCCTCCCGCATGGCCTGGTCGACCAGCTTGCGCATGCGCGCCAGCTCCTCGGGCGTGGGCGGCCGGTTGGCGTAGCCCACCTCGTGGACGCGGATGGTGGTGGCGCCCACGAAGGAGGCGACGTTGGGGGCGATCCCCTTGGCCACGACCTGGTCGAGGTATTCGCCGAGGGTCGTCCAGGTGATGGGGTACTTGACGTCGCCCTGCTGCTCGACGCCTTCCTTCTTCATAGCGTCGTTCAGGGGGCCCATGGAGCCGCCCTCGCCCATGACCTCCAGGGTGACGCCCTGGCGGATGTCGCTCTGGGCGCGGCCATCCACGAGGAGCGACTCGGTGGCCCAGCTCAGCATGTTGACAAAGCCGGGGGAGACGGCGAGCCCCTTGGCGTCGACCTCCTTCCTGCCCTTGGCGTCTCCCAGCGAGCCGAGGGCGGCGATGCGGTCGCCGTTCACGGCCACGTCGCCCACGAACGGCTTGCCGCCGGAGCCGTCGTAGATCGTGCCGCCGCGCAGGATGAGGTCGTAGGTCGTCGGCTCCGCGGCGCGGACAGAGCCGGCGAAAGCGAGCAGAAGGCAGAGGGCGCAGAAGGGTCGCGTCATTGGGATCTCCGAGGAAATTGCTGGTCGATTCTACGCCGGGTCACCAGGAGCCCGCGATCGGCTTCAAGGCGTTTTTCCGGGGGCCGAAGCGGAACAGGAAGTCCGTGTCGGGCCCGAAGAGCGGTGAATTCTTCAGACGGAAGACGGCCGAACCCGGATCGTAGATGCCGAGGCCGTCCGCGCCGTCGGCGTCCCAGTCGCCGACCACGGGAAGTGCGTTCCGGCCCGGAGAGCCGAGGAGGACCGAGACGGGAATCAGGCCGGCACTGCCTCCGCTGTTCGCGATGAGGACCAGGAACCGGCTGGTGGCGGGATCGTAGAGGGCCGGGAAGTCGGTGCCGTCACCCTCCCAATCCCCCGCGACGGCAATCCTGTTCGGACCTTCGAGAGGGAACGCGAACGTCGAGTCGAAGCCCGGGCCGGAGAGCGTGTTCTTGAAGTGGAAGATGCCGGTCGTCGCATCGAAAAGCCCCACCGTATCCTTGCCGTCGCCGTTCCAGTCGCCCGCCACGGGACGGACGTTGGCGGAGGGGGCATTCACGCGAAGGGTGATGTCCGCGGCGCCTTCCTGGAGCGAATTCTTGAAGCGGAAGGTGGAGGTGGCCGCATCCCAGAAGCCGGGCGTGCTCTTGCCGTCGCCGTTCCAATCGCCGGCCAGCGGAACCCAGGTGCTGCGGCGGGGGCCGAACCGCACGGACCTCACCGGGGCCGCTTCCGTGTTCGCTGTCTTGAGCTGGAACAGGGAGGCCGAGGGATCGTAGAGACCCACGGTGTCGACCGGAGCTCCGACGAGACCGCTGACGGGAGTGTAGAGGCGCCCGGTCAAAGTCGTCAGGTAGATTTCGCCTCCCCCGTCCTGGCCGAAGGCGGTGAGCTGGGGCGCCCGGTCGGCCAGGGTGTAGACCTTGAAGCCGGTCCCCTCCGGCAAGGCGGCCCAAATCGTGCCGGTGCAGAAGTCGCCGAAAATGTAGGCGCCCCGGAGCTGCGGCAGCCGGCGGCCGCGATAGACGAGGCCGCCGGTAACGGCGCAGAGCGGATCGTGGTCGTACTCGAGGGCGGGCGCGGTGTAGACCGTGGAGCCGCATACGGGGGTGGCGACCGGGCAGGCATCGGAGGTGGAGCAGAGGCTCCCCTCCATCAGCTTCCAGCCGTAGTTCTCGCCGCCACGGCTGGCGGCCGGCTGGAAGTCGACCTCCTCGCGGTGGTTCTGGCCGACGTCGCCGATCCACAGGTCGCCCGTCTCGCGGTCGAAGGAGAAGCGAAAGGGATTGCGGAGGCCGCTCGCCCAGATCTCGTCCAGGGGAGCGCCCGGCCCGCGAAAGGGATTGCTGGCCGGGATGCCGTAGTAAGGCGGGGTGGAGACGTTCTGGTCGACGTCGATCCGCAGCATCTTGCCCAGCCGGTTGGTGGGCTTCTGCGCCGCGCAGTTCGGGTCGAAGGCCAGGCCGCCGTCGCCGAAGGCGGTGTAGAGGTAGCCGTCCGGCCCGAACAGGACCTGGCCGCCGTTGTGGCTCGCGAAGGGCTGGGAGACGGTCAGCAGCGTGCGGGCGCTCGCCGGGTCGGCGCGGTCGGGATCGGTCGCCGAGACCTTGTAGCGGGCCACCACGGAATCGCCGGCGAGATTGGTGTAGAAAACGAAGAAGAAGCCGTTCTCGGAGTAGCGGGGGTGGAACGCCATCGAGAGGAGGCCGCCCTCGTCCTTGAGGTTGATCTGGCCACGAAGGTCGAGGAACGGCTGGGGCAGCGCGTTGTAGTAGCGGTCCAGGATGACGATCCGGCCGTCGCGAAGCGTCAGAAACGTGCGGAAATCGCTCGTAGGGGGGACGACGGACGTCGCCGGACCGAGGTTGGCTTGGAAAGTCAGGAGCCGCACGCCCGGCAGGGTGCCCGCGGAGGCGAACGGCCCCTTGGACGGAGCGGGAGCTTGGGCGAAACCCGGAGCCGCCAGTAGGGCAGAGGTCAGCAGGAGCGCCGCGGCGCGAGGACGGATGGAACGGCTGAGCATTCTGAGATCTCCGGTTCGTAGACCGCGATCCTTCCCCTCCTCTCCGGCGTGGAGAGGAGGGTTGATGGGTATCGGGTTCGCGGCAGGGGCTATCTTACCGGCCAAGCGCCCGCGATGGGCTTCCAGCCGCCGCGCCGGGGTCCAAACCGGAACTGCGCGTCGGGATTGCCGGCTGACAGGGTGTTGCGGAGGCGGAAGACGGCCGAGGCGGGATCGTAGACCGCGACGCCGTCGCGGCCGTCGCCGTTCCAATCCCCGGCCACGGCGAGCGAGCCTCGCCCTCCGGGCCCGAACTGGAACTGGAAGTCCGAGGTGCCCGTGAACGAGTTGGCCAGCGTGAACACCGATCCCGAGGGATCGTAGAGGCCGACGCCGTCCGTGCCGTTGCCGTCCCAATCGCCCGCGAGCGGGATCCGGGTCTGGCCGGGGGTGCCGAAGGAGAAGGTGAGGTCGAAGCCGGAGCCGGTCAGCGAATTCTTGAGCAGGAACCGGCCGCTGTCCACGTCGTAGAGGCCGACCGTGTCGCGGCCGTCGCCGTTCCAGTCCCCGGCCACGGGAAGGGCCCGGCGGTTCGGGAAATCCACCGCGAAGAGGATGTCGGCGGCGCCGCCGGAGAGGGAGTTCTCCAACCGGAAGGTGCCGGTCGCCGGATCGTAGAGGCCGGGAGTGCTCGTGCCGTTGCCGTCCCAATCCCCAGCGATGGGGATCCAGGAGCTGCGGCGCGGGCCGAAGCGGACGACCCGCACCCCGGCGCCGGCCGTGTTGGCGTTCTTCAACTGGAACTTGGAAGCCTGGGGATCATAGAGGCCCAGAGTCTCGGCCGTGCCGCCGCCACCGCCGGTCTCGCCCGTGAAGCGGAAGAGCTGTCCGGTCAGCGTGGCCGCGTAGAGCTCGCCGGCCTGATCCTCGCCGAAAGTCGTGAGCTGCGAGATCTGCATGGGTACCGTGCGCACGGTGAAACCGTTCCCCTGACGGGCGGCGGCCCAGATCGTGCCGCTGCAGAAATCGCCGAAGACATAGGCGCCCTTGAGCGCCGCGATGGCGCCCCGGTAGACGTAGCCGCCGGTGACCGAGCAGGGCCCTCCGTGGTCGTATTCGAGGACGGGCGGAGTGAACGCCGAGGAGTTGCAGGAAGGCGTCGAGGCCGGGCAGGCGTCGGTCGTGGAGCAGAGGGTCCCCTCCATCACCTTCCAGCCGTAGTTCTCGCCGCCGTTCGAGCTCGCCGGCTGGAAGTCGATCTCCTCGCGCTGGTTCTGGCCCACGTCGCCGATCCAGAGATCGCCCGTCTGGCGGTCGAAGGAGAAGCGCCAGGGGTTGCGCAGGCCGCTCGCCCAGACCTCGTCCCGGGGATCGCCGGGGCCGCGGAACGGGTTGCTGGCCGGGATGCCGTAGAAGGGAGCCGTCGAGACGTTCTGGTCGACGTCGATCCTCAGCATCTTACCGAGCAGCTCGCCGGGCTTCTGGGCGCGGCAGGCGGGATCGAAGGCGGAGCCGCCGTCGCCCATGCCGATGTAAAGGTAGCCGTCGGGGCCGAACTGGAGCTGGCCGCCGTTGTGGTTTGAGAAGGGCTGGTCGATGGTCAGCAGGATCCGGGCGCTCGCCGGGTCGGCCCGGTTGGCATCGCCGGTGGAGACCTGATAGCGGGCGATGACGGTGTCGCCCGAGGTGTTCGTGTAGTTGACGAAAAAGAAGCCATTCTGGCCGTAGCGAGGATGGAACGCCGTCGAGAGCAGCCCGCCCTCGCCGACGGTGGTGATCAGGCTCCGGATGTCGAGGAAGGCCTGAGGGCGCACGGCGCCGTTGTCGAAGATCAGGATCCGGCCGTCGCGGGCCGTGATGAACAGCCGGGCGTCCCCCGCGTGCGTGATCCCGGTCACCGAGCCGAGATTGGCCGTGACCGGCTGGACGTTGACGCCCTGGAGCGTGCCCGCGACGGGGAACGGGCTCTTGGCGAATTCGGGCTCCAGGAGAGCGGCGCTGGACCGGGGAAACGGCAGGGCGAGGAGAAGGAGCGCGGTGCCGACGGAACGAAGAAGATGCTTGTGCATAGATGAAAGACCTCCTGTCGTGCCGGCATCTTACCTGGGATTCCTGTTTACCTGGGATTCCTGTTTACCTGGGATACCCGATTACCTGGGATACTGGAGGCATGATTCCGATCGACGAAAACCTCGCCATTGCCGAAGAAGACGTGGCCTTCACCACCTCCCGGAGCGGGGGGCCCGGCGGCCAGAACGTCAACAAGCTGGAGACCCGGGTGACGCTCCGCTTCGACCTCGCCGGCTCGTCCAGCCTCTCGGAGGAGCAGAAGGCGCGCCTGCGGGAGCGGCTGGCGACGCGCATCACGAAGGAGGGCATTCTCCAGGTCACCTCCCAGCGGCACCGCACCCAGGGAGCGAACCGGGAGGCGGCCGTGGAGCGTTTCGCGGAGCTGCTGCGGGACAACCTGCGCGAGGAGGCGCCGCGCAAGAAGACCCGGCCGTCGCGGGCGGCCAAGGCGCGCCGGCTGGACGCCAAGCGCCGCCACAGCCAGCGCAAGAAAGACCGGGCGGCGCCCAGCTCCCGGGATTGACGGCCTATTGGCCGCCGCCGGCGAGCTTCTGGAAACGCGGGTTGGACCGCAGGGAATCCCAGCGGGGATCTACCCGCAACAGAGGAACCGAGAGGGTCGAGGGCCTGGCGAGGAGAAACTCGATCTGGTCCAAGGCGGCCTCCGGTTCCCCGGACATCGAGTAGATCCAGGCCACCTGGAGACGGTTGGCGGTGAGGTTGAAGTCGTCCCGGTTCGACGAGAGGGACGCGAGAGCCGCTTGTCCTTCCCGGATCGCCTCCGCCTTGCGGCCCAGGCCGGCATAGACGATGCCGAGAGCGCAGCGCGCCCTGCCGTCGTCCGGATCCTTCCCGGTCACGGCTTCGAGCAGCCCGCGGGCTTCCTCCCAGGAAGACCGGGCGGCCTCGTGGCGCCCCTGGAGATCCTGGACGTAGGCGCGCAGCAGCGACCGGGGATAGAGGTACTCCTGAAGCTCCAGAACCTCGGCCGGCCCCTCGGCGATGCGGTCCAGGGCCCGCTCGTAGTCGCGGGAGTAGATGTCCATCCAGATCCGGTGAAAGAGGAAAACGGGATCGTCCTGCCTGGGCGCCCTGTCCGTCCCCCGGATCGCTTCGGCCACGGAGCCCGTCCGGGCGAGCGCGTTGAGGCCCCTCATGACATAGGGAGCCGGGGATTCCGGCGAGAGCGCGATCGCCCGGTCATAGAACCGCCCGGCTTTCCCGTACTCCCGCAGCGCGTCGTAGGAGCTGGCGATACCGTAGGCGAGATCGGCCTTGCCCGGATCGAGGGCGAAGGCCTTCTCGAAGCTCTCGACGGCGCCGCGATGATTGCCCTGGCGCCGCAGGATGTAGCCCCGGGCTTCCATAACCTCCGTACTGTTCGGGCGGACCTCCGCCACGGCCTTGAGCTCCCTGAGGGCCGCGGCGTAGTCGCGGCGGCCCCAGTAGTGGTAGTAGGCCAGGGCGAGGTGCCCTTCCGGCAGGTCCGGCTGCAGCTCCAGCGCCCGCTCGGCGGCCTGGCGGGCCCGGGCCAGCCGCTCGGGCGTGCGGTCGATCGCCAGGTGGTAGGTGAAGGAATGGGCCTGCGAGAGGCGGGCCTCGGCCAGCGCGAAGCTCGGATCGAGCTCGACGGCCCGCTCGTAGGCTTCGATCGTAGCCTGGACGCCACTCGGCGAGGAGTCCGGCGACTGCTGGAGATGGCGTCCGCGCAGGTACATCTCGTAGGCCTCGGCATTGCCGGTGGTCCTGGCATGGAGCCGCTCTTTCTCGGGTAGCTGGAGGGTGATGTCGAGCTGGCCGATCACCTCCTCGGCAACCTCCGACTGGACCGAGAAGATCTCGTCGATCACCCGGTCGTAGCTCTCCGACCAGAGATGGGTCTCGTCGGCGGTCCGGATCAGGCGGGGAGTGACCCGGACCCGGCTCCCTATCGCGGAGTGCTGCCAGCGGACCGTTCCTTCCAGGATGTAGTCCGCCCCCAGCTCGCGCCCCACCTGCCTCAGATCCTTGGCCTTGCCGGGTGGCGGCGAGTAGGCGATCACGGCGAGCTGATGGATGCCGACGAGGCGGCTGATGATCTCCTCCGTCACTCCGGCGGAGAAGTAGGCGTCCTCGGAAGAGCCGAGGTTCTCGAACGGCAGGACGAGGATCGCCTTCCGGGCGTTTCCCGCCACGGCCCGGATGCTCCCTGGCGAACCGCCGGGGCTCCGCCAGCCGAGCCATACCAGTCCGGCCAGGAGCGGCAGGAGGCCGAGGGCCGCCACTGCCATCCATCTCCGGCGCCTGGGGCGAAGGGGCGCCAGCGGTTCGGGGTCCAGCTCCTGGAGAGCGGCGATCAGCTCGTTCGCGTCCTGGTAGCGTGCCCGCGGATCCTTGGCCAGGGCGCGGCCGACGACGCGCTCGACCTCTTCGGGAAGGTCGTCTCGGCCGAGGGGCGGAGGCGAGCTTTGGGTCAACGCCAGGAGGATCGAATGGGGAGTGTCGCCCTGGAACGGCAGCCGCCCGGTGAGCATTTGGTAGAGGACGACGCCCAGCGACCAGAGATCCGTCCGGTGATCGGTCTCGATCCCCCGCGCCTGCTCGGGCGACATGTAGGACGGAGTGCCGAGCGCGGAGAGGGGGCGGGTCAGGGCCGCTTCGCCGAGGAGCTTCGCCAATCCGAAGTCGAGGATCTTCACCTGGCCCTGGCGGGTGATCATGAGGTTCGCCGGCTTGATGTCCTGGTGCATGACGCCGCTCTCGTGAGCGCAGGCGAGCCCGCGGGCGGCCTGGACGGCCAGGTGAAGGGCTTCCGTCAAGGGGAGCGGCCCGCGCTCGATCCGCTCCCTCAGCGTCTCGCCTTCGTAGTAGGGCATGGCGAGGTAGAGCCGCCCGTCGGCGGACTCGCCAACCTCGTGGATCGTGCAGATGTTCGGGTGGTCCAGCGACGACGCGGCCCTCGCTTCGTAGAGGAAGCGCTCCTTGGCGGCGGGGTCGCGCGTCAGCTCCGGAGACAAGAACTTGAGGGCGACGATGCGGTTGAGATGGGTGTCTTCCGCTTTGTAGACAACACCCATCCCGCCCCGGCCCACGGGCTCGAGGATACGGAAGTGAGAAATGACCTGGCCAGCCAGGCCGGTAACTCCCGGCACTCTGCCCGTTCCGGACGACAAAGGAGCCTCCCTGTACAGTCTTTGCTTAGGGGCGGAGGATACCAGAGATCGTGAAAACCGCGAAGCCGTCCGAGCCCGAAGCCGTCCAGGGCGCACCGTCTTGGGATAGCATCACCCGAACGTGCAGAGCTCAACGACATCCGACCGCTTCTTCAGCCAGGCCGATCTCGACGCCATCCGGGCCGCCGTGGGCGAGGCGGAGGCGCGCACCTCGGGCGAGATCGTCCCCTACGTCGTGGACCATAGCGACGACTATCCCACCGCCGCCTGGAAGGGCGCGGCCCTGGGCGCCCTGCTGGCGCCGCTGGTGGCGCTCGCCATTCACCAGTGGAGCAGCATCTGGGGCATCCCGATCCCGTACTGGATCGCTCTGCCGGCGCCGATCGGCGGCGCGGTGGGGTACCTCCTGGCCCTCCTGCCGCCCGTCCGGCGCTGGATGGCGGGGGAGGAGGCCATGGAGGCCCGGGCGCGCCGCCGGGCCGCCGTGGCCTTCCTCGACCAGGAGGTCTTCCGCACCGACAACCGGACGGGCATCCTGCTCTTCGTCTCCCTCTTCGAGCGGCGGGTCGTGCTGCTGGCCGACTCCGGCATCCATGAAAAGGTCGAAGAGGGGAAATGGGAGGAGATCACCGGGCGTCTGGCCGGAGAGATCCGGCGGGGCCGTCCAGGCCCGGCCATGGTGGACGCCATCCGCTCCTGCGGCGAGCTGCTGGAGCGGCACCAGGTCGAGATCCGCCCGGACGACCGCAACGAGCTGAGCAACGAGCTGCGGCGGGGGACGGACTGACATGAGCCGCAGAGCGATCCTTCTGACGTTCCTTCTCCTCGCGCCCTTCGCGGCCCGTGCCGCGGACGTGCCCGCCCTCCAGGGACGGGTCAACGACTACGCCAACCTGATCTCGCCCGACCAGAAGCAGCGGATAGAGGCCCAGCTCGCGCAGTTCGAGCAGCAGACCAGCAACCAGGTCTCCGTGCTCACCGTCCCCAGCCTGGACGGCGAGGACATCGAGGGCTATGGGCACCGGGTGGCCAGCGCCTGGGGTCTGGGCCAGAAGGGGAAGGACAACGGCGCCCTGCTCATCGTGGCCCAGCAGGACCGGAAGATGCGCATCGAGGTGGGATACGGCCTGGAGCCGGTGCTGACGGACCTGCAGACCAGCATCATCCAGAACGAAGTGATCATCCCCTACTTCAAGCGCGGGGACTTCGGCGGCGGCATCGAGGCCGGGGTGAGCGCCATCCTGAGCACGATCCAGGGCAAGGCGGTGGAGCCCGCCCCCGTGCAGCAGCCGGTGGGAGGGGGGCAGGGAGGGGATGGCGGCGGCGGCCTGGGGTTCCTCATCTTCGCGCTCTTCGCGCTCGGTCCCTTCGTCCTGAACGCCATCCGGAGCGGGAGCTGGATCGTCTACATCATCCTGCTGCCGATCCTCTTCTTCCTCGGGTCTCTCGTCAGCGTCGTCTTCGGGGCCATCGTCGCGGGGTTGTGGCTCGTGCTCTTCCCGATCCTCAGGGCGATCCTGCCGAAGCGTCCCACCTCCGGCCGGTTCGGAGGAAGGCGAGGCGGAGGAGGTTGGTGGATCGGCCCCGGCTTCGGCGGCGGAGGCGGGGGCGGCTGGGGAGGTGGGGGAGGAGGAGGCTTCTCGGGCGGCGGCGGCAGCTTCGGCGGTGGGGGATCTTCGAGCAGTTGGTAGAAGATCAGGTTGGTGGCACAGACCGCAGAGCTGTATCCTGAGACAAGAGGCAGAAGTTTGGGAGGCTCTTATGGAGATAACGCTTCAAGTACCTGATCAGTACTTGGCCACCTACGATCCCGCCGAGTTGGCCAAGCGCATCAAGCTGTATGCGGCGGTGCTCATGTTCCAGTCTGATGAGATCTCTGCAGGAGCTGCGGCGGATCTCGCCGAAGTGGACCGTTTCACCTTTGCCGCGGAGTGTCACCGGCATGGTATTCCGTTGGTGAATTACCCGGCCGAAGATCTCCTCGTGGAGCTGTCCACCTTGCGAACTGAAGCTTGATGCTGGTCATTGCAGACACTTCTGCACTTGTGGCGCTCGCCGCATGCGACGCTCTATCGCTACTTGATCGACTGTTCCAGAACGTTCGCGTTCCTCCGGCTGTACTCCGGGAGTGTACGGTTCCCGGCAAACCTGAGGCCGAGCGCTTGGAGGACTATCTTCGGAGCAGAGTGGTGGAGGTTCCCCTCAAGGAGTACGTCATTGCAGTTGCGGGCCTGGGGCACGGCGAGCTCGAGGCCATGGCGCTCTACAAGCGTCTTCATGCCGACTACTTGCTCGTAGATGATTATCGTGCTCGTAAAGTGGCACGCTTGAATAGGATCGAGGTCGTTGGGAGTCTTGGGATCCTACTCCGGGCCAAGGAGTCCGGTCTCATTCCCGCGATTCGTCCACTCTTGGCCAACATCCAGGCTGCCGGTGTGCACTATGGCGAGCAGCTCGTGAGCGAAGCGTTGCGCCTTGCAGGTGAGCAGTGAGACTTCCTACTCGCCCCCGAACGCCTCCATCGCCTCCCTGACCAACCGCTCCGCCTCCTCCGTATGCTTGGGGGAGAAGTGGAAGGGAATCAGCCGCCTCACCCCTGCTTCACGGGCAAGCCCGCCCGCCTGTCGCGCGGTCAGATGGTACTTCTCGGCCGCCCGTTGTTCTTCCTCGTGGGTGAAGGCCGTCTCGATGAACAGCGAGTCCGCCCCACGGGCGAGGTCGACGATGGCCTCCGCGTTCGCCGGTGTGAACCCGGTATCCGTGACGTAGGCGATCTTCTGCCCCGGCACGACTCGCAGCACCTTCTCCTTCAACTCGCCCAACGAGACGGTACGCTCCAGCATCGAGCCATCCTCGCGCCAGCGCACCGCGACCGGTGTTTCATCCGGCTCATCCCGGGCGACGGAGGACTTGAGGTCCCGCAGCCACGGGCCGGTGGGGAGACCCAGTTCCTCCAGTCCGCTCTTCCAGACGTTGACGTGGAACTTCTCCTCCAACGCGAAAGCCAGGCATGGGATCTGGTGATCGAGGAACGTAAAGCGGATCTGGAACGCCTCCTCGTCGAGCAGGATCCCCGAAGGCAGCGCCGGGAAGACCGCCGGCGCGCGCCGGAACCCGGTGCGGCTGCGGAGCTCCGCGGATTCTAGGGTCCCGTCCGGGCTCGCCTCCGTGGCCCGCACCACGAGATCGCTTTCGTAGTTGGCCACCAGGTTCCAGGTATAGGCGGCAAGCTTATGCTCGACGCGGTCGATGAACCCCGGGGGACCGAAGAGATGGAGGACCTTGCCGCGGCCGAGGAGGATACGCAGGAGGGCGTCGAAGCCCGCGAAGTGGTCCATGTGGGTGTGCGACACGAAAGCGTGGGTCACCCGTAGGAGTTGCCGCGCCGAAAGCGGCGAGACGTCGCCGAGATCGAAGAGCAGGGCTCGCCGCTCGAAGAGGAAATCGACGTAAACCCCTGGATCCCCAAAGGGATCGTTCACCAGCCGGGGTTGGAAGAGGGGTTTCATGCCCCGCCTGGGCTATCGATCGACCCGGTTACCGATCCACCCAATAATTCGGCGCTTCCTTGGTGATGACGACGTCGTGGGCGTGGCCTTCCTTGAGGCCGGCGGGGGAGATGCGGACCACGCGGGCCTTGGTGCGCAGATCCTCGATGTTGGAGCAGCCGGCGAGCCCCATGCCAGAGCGTAGGCCGCCCGTGAGCTGGGGCAGCATCTGGTGGAGGCTCCCCTTGTGGGGCACCATGCCCTCGATCCCCTCGGGCACGAGCTTCGAAAGGCTGCCGCCGCCGCTGTTGTCCTGGAAGTAGCGGTCGGCGCTGCCGCGCGCCATGGCGGAGAGGGAGCCCATGCCCCGGTACGCCTTGAAGGTGCGCCCCTGGTAGAGGATGGTCTCGCCGGGGCTCTCCTCGGTGCCGGCGAGGAGCGAGCCGATCATCACCGAGTGGGCGCCGGCCACCATGGCCTTGGTGACGTCGCCGGAAAACTTGATGCCGCCGTCGGCGATGATCGGGATGTCGTGCTCGGCGGCGGCGCGGGCGCAGTCCATGATGGCCGTGACCTGCGGCACGCCGGCGCCGGTGACGACGCGCGTGGTGCAGATGCTTCCCGGCCCGATGCCGACCTTGACCGCGTCGGCCCCGCGCTCGATCAGCGCGAGAGTCCCCTCGGCCGTGGCCACGTTGCCGACGACCAGCCTCACCTCGGGGAAGCGCTCCCGGAGGCGCGCCGTGGCGTCGAGCACCCCCTGGCTGTGGGCATGCGAGGAGTCGAGGACGAGAAGGTCCACCTTGGCCTTGACCAGGGCCGCCGCGCGCTCGAGGTAATCGCCGCTGGCGCCGACCGCCGCGCCGACCCGCAACCGCCCAAGCTCGTCCTTGCAGGCGTTGGGGTACTGCATCATCTTCTGGATGTCCTTGACGGTGATCAGGCCCTTGAGGTTGCCCGCGATGTCGACCACGAGCACCTTCTCGATGCGGTGCTGATGGAGCAGCAGCTTCGCCTGTTCCAGGGTCGTGCCTTCGGGCACCGTGACCAAGTCCTGCTTGGTCATCAGCTCGCCGATCTTCTTCTCCAGATCGTCCTCGAACCGCAGGTCGCGGTTGGTGAGGATGCCGACCAGGTGGCCCTCGTCGTCCGTCACTGGCACGCCGGAGATCTTGTAGCGGGCCATCACCGCCAGGGCTTCGTGGATGCTCTGGTCGGGACGCATGGTGACCGGATCGACGATCATCCCGGCCTCGCTGCGCTTCACCTTGTCCACCTCCTCGGCCTGGACGTCGATCGGGAGGTTCTTGTGGATCATGCCGATCCCCCCCTCCTGGGCCAGGGCGATGGCCAGGCGGGACTCGGTGACCGTGTCCATGGCGGCCGACAGGATGGGGATATTCAGGTTGATCCCGCGGCAGACCCGGGTCCGGAGGTCCACCTCGTTGGGGTGGGTGTCCGAGAAGCCAGGGACGATGGAGATGTCGTCGAACGTGAGGGCGAGACGCGGCTCGATTTCGATCATGCTTGCACTAGTTCCCCGAAAACGAAAAAACAACCCCGATGTGGATGGCCGGCGAAGGATATCAGGTCCCACGGCCGGCTACGAAAAGGGCGGCCGAACGGCCGCCCTGATCTTATTTCTTTGGTAAAAGCGGTTCGGAGGCGCTCCTCACCCCACCGTCACCGCCGCTCCGTGACACTTCTTGTACTTCTTGCCCGAACCGCAGGGGCAGGGGTCGTTGCGGCCCACCTTGACGTCGCGGTTGACGTTCGGTTGCGGGCGCTGCCCCTCCACCTTGGGCGGAGCGGAGAGCTCGACCTTGGGAGCCGTCCGCTGCTGGCGGACGCGCTGCTCGATCATCTGCTCCTCGGTCACCGGCTCGAAGCGGAAGAGCTTCTGGATGATGTCGTTCTCCACCCGGTCGCGCATCATCTCGAAGAGGTCGAAGCTCTCCTTCTTGTACTCCTGGAGGGGATCGCGCTGGCCGTAGCCGCGCAGGCCGATGCCTTCCTTGAGGTGGTCGAGGGCGAGGAGGTGGTCCTTCCAGGCCGTGTCCACCGCGTGAAGCATGATGGCCCGCTCGAAGCTGCGCATGACCTCGGGCGCGTGCCGGGCCTCCTTCTCCTCGTAGCGGGTCTCGATGGCCTTCCAGAGGGTTTCGCGCAGCTCGTCGATGCCGAGATCGTCGAGCTTCATCTCGCCGGCGTTGATGTTGAAGTAGGCCAGCATTTCGGTGCGCAGGCCGGTCATATCCCAGTCCTGGGGATCGGCCTTCTCCGGGCAGTGGTCCTCGAGCATGCCGTCGAGGATGTCGGTGGCGACGTTGAACACGTACTCGCGTCCTTCGCGGCCGTCGAGGGTGTCGCGGCGGAGCTTGTAGATCGCTTCCCGCTGCTTGTTCATGACGTCGTCGTACTCGAGCAGGTGCTTGCGGGTCTCGAAGTTCCGGCCCTCGACCTGCACCTGGGCGCGCTCGATGGCCCTGGAGACCATGCGGTGCTCGATGGCTTCGCCCTCTTCCATGCCGAGACGGCCCATCAGCCCCTGGATGCGGTCGGAGCCGAAGATGCGCATCAGGTCGTCTTCGAGCGAGAGGTAGAAGCGGGACGACCCGGGGTCCCCCTGGCGTCCGGAGCGGCCGCGGAGCTGGTTGTCGATGCGCCGCGACTCGTGCCGTTCGGTGCCCAGGATGTGGAGGCCGCCGAGAGCGAGGACCTCCTCCTTCTCCCGAGCGCAGATCTCGGTATAACGGTCGAGCGCCGCCTGAAAAGCCTCCGGCTCCGTCTCCGGGTCGGCCTCGGAGCGGGCGAGCCCCTCGGGGAAGCCGCCGAGCAGAATGTCGGTGCCGCGGCCGGCCATGTTGGTGGCGATGGTGATGGAGCCCTTGCGGCCCGCCTGCGCCACGATCGAGGCTTCGCGCTCGTGGTACTTGGCGTTCAGGACCACGTGCGGCACCTTGGGCGGGCGGTTCAGCAGCTTCGAGAGCATCTCGCTCTTCTCGATCGAGACCGTGCCCACCAGCACCGGCTGGCCGCGCTGCTGCGCCTCCCGGATCTCCTCGACCACCGCGTTCCACTTCTCCTGGGCCGTGCGGTAGACCAGGTCGGCCCGGTCGTCGCGGATCATCTCCCGGTTGGTGGGGATGGTGTTGACGTCCAGGTTGTAGATCTGCCCGAATTCGGCCGCCTCGGTGTCAGCCGTGCCGGTCATGCCGCCGAGCTTCTTGTACATCCGGAAGTAGTTCTGGAAGGTGATGGTGGCGAGAGTCTGGTTCTCGCGCTCGATCTTCACCCCTTCCTTGGCCTCGACGGCCTGGTGCAGGCCGTCCGACCACCGGCGTCCCGGCATCATGCGGCCGGTGAACTCGTCGACGATGACCACCTTGCCGTCCTGGATCAGGTAGTCCACGTCCCGCTGGTAGAGGGCGTGGGCCCGCAACGCCTGGTTGACCCCGTGAAGGATCTCCATGTTCTCGGGCTCGTAGAGGTTGCGCACGCCGAGGAGTTGCTCGACCTTCTCGACGCCGTCGTCGGTGAGGCTCGCCTGGTGTGCCTTCTCGTCGACCAGGTAGTCGCCGGTGGTGCTCTTCTTGCCGTCGCCCTCGTCGATCTCCTCGCCCTTGACCAGGCGGGGGACGATGCGGTCGATGCGGTAGTACTTGTCGATCGATTCCTCGGAGGGGCCGGAGATGATGAGCGGCGTCCGGGCCTCGTCGATGAGGATCGAGTCCACCTCGTCCACGATGGCGTAGTGGTGCGGGCGCTGGACCATCGACTCGAAGTCGAACTTCATGTTGTCGCGCAGGTAGTCGAACCCGAACTCGTTGTTGGTGCCGTAGGTGACGTCGCAGGCGTAGGCGTGCTTGCGGTCGCCGTCCGGCATGTCGTGCTGGATGACGCCCACGGTGAGTCCGAGGAAGCGGTAGATCCGTCCCATCCAGTCGGAGTCGCGGCGGGCCAGGTAGTCGTTGACGGTGACCACGTGGACTCCCTTGCCCTCTAGCGCGTTCAGGTAGACGGGCAGGGTGGCCACCAGCGTCTTGCCTTCGCCGGTCTTCATCTCCGCGATGCGGCCGCGGTGGAGCACCAGGCCGCCCATGAGCTGGACGTCGAACGGCCGCATGTGGACCGAGCGCCAGGCCGCTTCGCGGGCCACCGCGAAGGCGGGCACCAGGATGTCGTCGAGGGTGGCGCCGGCCGCGAGCTGGGCTCGGAACTCAGACGTCTTGGCGCGCAGCTCCTCGTCCGAGAGAGCCTTGATCTGGGGCTCGATCTCGTTGATGGCCGCCACCGTCGGCAGCATCTTCTTCACTTCGCGCTCGTGCTGACTGCCGAAAATCTTGGTCAATATCGTGTTGATCATCGAGGTCTCACTAGAGTTCGGGGAAGGCTCGGGATCGAGCTCAGGGCAGCGTTTCCAACCGTGAGTCTAGCAGAAAGATTCCCGGCGCCGAGCCCATGTCGACGGACTACTGATGGACCACCGGCGGACCGCGCCGGAGCGGGGGGAGGAGGCGCTACGAGGCGCCGGCCGCGCTGTCGTCGAGGATGTAGGCCAGGGGATTGACGGGATCGCCGTCCACCCGCACCTCGTAGTGGAGGTGATAGCCGGTGGAGCGGCCGGTGTTGCCCACCCGGCCGACCACGTCGCCGCGCTTGATCCGCTGGCCTGGCCGGACTTCGATCCGCGACATGTGCCCGTAGCGGGTGGTGACGCCGAAGCCGTGGGCGATGTACACCGCCTGGCCGAGGCCGCCGACGAGACCGGCCCGCACGACCACGCCATCGGCGCTCGCCATCACCGGCTGCCCCGGAGCGGCCGCGATGTCGACGCCCTGGTGGGAGCCCCGGCCGTGGGTGAGGGGGTCGCTGCGGTAGCCGAAGCCGCTGGTGAAGATCCCCTTGACGGGCGTGATGGCCGGGGTGGAGGAGATCCAGCGCACGCGCTCGTTGAGCTTCGCTTCCACGGCGTCGAGGGTGCCCGCGATCTGGCCGGCCCGATCCGTTATCTCGGACATTTGGGACAGATCGCCGGTCTCGTCGACCGAAGTGCCGCCGCCGATGCCGGCTTCGGCGCCGCTCTCCAGGCTCTCGACGCCGGCCACGATGGCGAGCTGCCGGGTGCGGCCTTCATATTCGACGAGCTGGCCCTGCAGCTTGTTGAGGCTCGACTCGAACGTCAGGTTCGTCTTGCGCAGCCGGTCGTTCTCGCTCTTCAGGCGGGCGATCTCGACGGGATTGGCGTTCGTGCTGTAGTGCGACCAGGTGAAGAAGGCGGCGGCTAGGGTGAAGAGGCAGAACACACCGAGGGCGATCCCGATCTGGAGGTTGGTGACCTGCCACTTGCGCAGCTTGGCATGCGCGTGTGGGATCAGGATGATGGTGTGGTGCCGTTTTGCCATGAATCTCTTTACATGGGGCCAGACGAGCTGGACCGTTCAGGAAAACTTATAACCAACCAGCTATGCAGAGGAGAGCTATTGTAGACCTAGGATTCAGGATGTCAAGAGTCTGGTTAAATATGGCGAATCACCATGCGAGGACCATGTAAGATCGTAAATTGTTCACTCCTGCTTCCGCCGTCGGCGTGGCGCCTTGGGTTGCCGGACCGGCTCTCCGGGGATCTCGTCCTGCCAATGAGTGACGGCCCGCTTATCGGCGATGTGAATACGGACAGCGCCGTCGAGCGCCATGGCGAGCTTGACCATGGTCGTGAGAGTGAAATTGGCGCTTCCTCCCAGAAGCTTCGTGATGTAGGCCCGCGAGGTTCCGATCCGGCGGGCCAACTCGGCACGGGACATTTTCTTCTCCTCCATCAGACGACAGAGGTCGCGGGTGAAGTCCAGAACGGGCTCGGCAGCCCAATAATCGACCGAGGCCTCGGCTTCCTCGAACATCTTGCGGTAGCGGTCCATGTCTGCCATTCAGAAATCCTCCACGACGAGAGCGAGCCCCGCCAGAAAATCGAGTACCTGACAGTGGCCCCGAGCATCTACGACCGCCAGGACCTCCCATTTCGCACGGGCGATCCGAACGAGCTTAATGTTAACCTCCTTGTTAACGAATGTCAAGACCTTTCCCGCTCTCATGCGGCATTCTCCTCGACGACCTGCAGCTCGCGGCGGAGTTTCGTCGCGAAGTACTGCTCCCTTAGGGCTCGCGCCAGCTCGATCTCCGAGCGCGGGGTGACCTCCAGCTTGGAGAAGGCGTTCGTGCAGACGATCCGGTGGTTGTCGTCATAGAAGAAGAGGACCCTGGGCTTGGGCCCCTTGGGCTGGCGGCGGAGCTCGAAGACGCCGTCCCCGAGCGGCTTGCAGAGATGGACGCTGGCCTTGGGCGGCCCCTCCAGGGGCAGATAGACCCGCAGCAACAGGTTCAGGAACTCCTGGGCCGCCCGGAAACCCGAGCGGAGCTGGTCGAGGAAGTCGAGCACCTGGCAGCGCCCGCGATGGTCCACGACGGCCAGGACCTCCCATCTCCCTTTGGCGATTCGTACGAGCTTCATCCCGCGACCCTCCGGTCCAGGCTTCGGTATTGAATGGCCTCCGCGAGGTGGGAGGAGCGGACCCCATCGCTGCCGGCGAGGTCGGCGATGGTCCGGGCGACCTTGAGCACGCGGTCGAGGGCACGGGCGGAGAGGCCGAGCTTCTCGAAGGCGGCGTCGAGGAGCGCCCGGCCCGCCGGTTCCAGGGCGCAGAAGCGGCGCAGCGGCTCGGGGCCCATGGCGGCGTTGTTGGGGGTCGCCACGTGAAGCCCGAAGCGTTCGAGCTGAACGGCCCGGGCAGCGGCGACCCGGCGGGCCACCACCTCCGTGCTCTCGCCCGCCGAGGAGCGCAGTTCCTTCAGGCTGACCGCCGGCACCTCGACGTGCAGGTCGATGCGGTCGAGCAACGGCCCTGAGACCCGGCTCCGGTAGCGTTCGATGAGCGGGGGAGGGCACCTGCAGCAGTACCTCGGGTCTCCCAGATGCCCACAGGGGCAAGGATTCATCGCGGCCAGGAGTGAGAACCGGGCCGGGAAGAGGAGGCGGGCGCGGGCGCGCACCACGCTGACGTTCCCCTCCTCGAGCGGCTGGCGGAGGGCTTCCAGGGTGTCGCGCCGGAACTCCGGCAGCTCGTCCAGGAAGAGGACGCCGTTGTGGGCCAGGCTCGCCTCGCCGGGCCGCGGATTGCTGCCGCCGCCGATCATGCCGGCCGTGCTGGTGCCGGTGTGCGGGCTTCGGAACGGCCGCTGGTGGAGGAGTCCGGCCGGCGGCTCCTCGGCGACCAGCGAGTGGATCTTGGTGACGGCGATGGCCTCGGCCAGAGTCAGCGGCGGCAGCAGGCCGGGGAGGCGGCGGGCGAGCATCGTCTTGCCCGATCCCGGGGGACCGAGGAAGAGGAGGTTGTGCCCGCCGGCGGCGGCCACCTCCAGCGCCCGTTTCGCCGTCTCCTGCCCGCGCACCTCCGAGAGGTCGGGCGCGGAGGCCAGGATCTCGGCCGAGATCGCGGACGAAAACGCAGGCGGCAGCGGCGTGGCCCCGGTCAGGTGCTGGACGGCCTCGGCCAAGCCCTGGACACCGATGACGGGTACGGCCTCGAGAGCCGCCGCCTCGGCGGCGTTGGCCGCCGGCAGCAGAACCTCCCGCACCCCGAGGCGGTATCCGAGGTCGGCGATGGCGAGGCCACCGCGGACCGAACGGACGGCGCCGTCGAGGCCTAGCTCGCCGCAGATCAGCCGGCCGTCCAAGGCCTCCTGGGGCAGTTGCTCGTAGGCCACGAGCATGGCGAGCGCGATGACGAGGTCGAGGTGATTGCCCTCCTTGCGGAGGTCGGCGGGTGCGAGATTGATGATGATGGACTTGGGATCCAGGTCGAAGCCGCAGTTCTTGATCGCGGCACGCACCCGCTCGCGGCTCTCGCGCACCGCGGCGTCGGCGAGACCGACGATCTGAACCTGCGGGAGTCCGTTATGGACATCGACTTCGACCTGGACGGGACGGGCTTCGATCCCCCATGGGGTGGCTGTGGTCGCTCGGGCTAGCATCACCCTCCATAAGACGTAAAATCCCTCTGCTATCTTGCAAGCCCTAGAAGTAAGCGGGTTTGAAGACCCCCTTTTTGGCCATTTCGACTGTTCTAGAAAGGTGACCCCTCTTTTTCGAGCCCCTTTTCGGCCCCTTTTTCGAGCCTCCTGATGAACGTCCTCGTCCTCGCCACCAAGGCCCCCTGGCCGCCCATCGACGGCGGGCGGTTCCTGCTGCTCAACACCCTCGAAGCCCTCGCCGCCTCGGGCTGCCGACTGACGCTGGTGGCGCCGGTGGATCCCACCCAGTTCGACCTCGGCCGGACCGCCCGCGAGCTGTCGTCCTTCTGCGTCCCCCGGCTGATCCCGGCGGCGCCGCTGCCGCCGCCCCTGGCTTTGCTCCGGTCGCGCGGCGAGCCCCTGTCGGTGGCGCGCCACACCCTGCCCGCCGTGCGGCGGGAAGTCGAAAGGCTGCTGGGAGAGAGCCGTTTCGACCTCGTCCACGCCGAGCAGCTCCAGGCCCTGCCCCAGGCGGAGCCCGCGTTCGAGCGGAAGATCCCGGTCGTGCTGCGGGCCCAGAACGTCGAGAGCGACCTCTGGGCGGCCGCCGCCCGGCGCGGGAAGGGAATCCGGGGGCTCGTCCTGCGCCGGGAAGCGCGCCTGCTGGCCGGTTGGGAGGGGAGGGCCGTCCGCCGGACGGCCGCGACTTTGGCCTTAACGGAGGAGGATGCCGCCCGTCTGCGCGAGCTATCTTCAGGAGGAGGAAAAGTTGGAGTCGTCCGGGCGGCGTTTCCTGCTTTGCCTGCCGGCACGGGGAGGCTGGCGGGAGATCCGGCCGTAGTCGTCTTCGGCAGCCGGGGGTGGCTGCCCAACGAGGAGTCCGCCGTCTGGTTCAGCGCCGAGGTCTGGCCCGCCGTGCGCGCCGCGGTCCCCGGAGCAGTCCTTCACCTCTTTGGAGCGGACCTGGGAATTACGGGATCGGACGTGATCTCCCACCCCTCGCCGGGAGACAGCGCCGAGGTCTACGCTCCCGGCTCCATCCTGGCCGTGCCCCTGCGGATCGCCTCGGGCGTCCGGATCAAGATCCTGGAAGCGTGGACGCGCGGCGTGCCCGTCGTGGCGACCCCGGCCGCCCTGGCCGGCCTTGAAGCGCGAGATGGGGAGGAAGCCCTGGTGGCCCGGGAGCCGCGGGACTTCGCGGCCGCCATCGCCCGGCTGCACCGTGAGCCCGCCCTGGCCGCGGCCCTGGTCGAGGCGGGAAGGCGAGCGCGCCAGGAGCGCCACGATCCCCTAGAGATCGCGCGGCGGATGATGGAGGAGTACCGGGCCGTGCTCTCGCCGTCTCTTTAAAACTCGCCCACGAACGAGATCTCCGGCTCTAGCCGGTACCCCGTTCCCTTCTCGACGACCTCCTGGACGTGCGCGATCAGCGCCCGCACGTCGGCCGCCGTGGCGCCGCCGGTGTTGATGAAGATGTTGGCGTGGCGGGGCGTGACCATCGCGCCGCCGATCCGCGCTCCCTTGAGGCCGCACTGGTCGATCAGCCGCCCGGCGCCAATCCCCTCGATCTTCTTGAAGATGGACCCCGCGCTCGGCTCCGTATCGAGAGGCGGGTGGCGCTCCCGCCGCCAAGCAAGGTTCTCCTCCACGATCCGCCGCATGCGCTCCGGCTCCGCCGGCTCCAGCTCGAAGGTCGCCGAGAGCACCACGTCCGGCCGGTGATGGAGGACCGAAGTGTCGTAGCCGAACTGGAAATACTCGACCCCGACCGTCCGCCGCTCCCCCTCGACCGTCAGGATCTCCGCCTCCCGGGTGACCTCGGCGATGAACATCGTCCGTTCCCGGGCCGGAGCGGGAGAGAGGAAGTGCAGGTTCTGCCAGAGCGCCCCGCCCACCGTCGAAGGGATGCCCACGTAGTGCTCCAGCCCTGAGAGGCCATGCTCGATCGCCGTCTCGATCAGGTCGGGCCAGACCACGGCGCCGCTCTCCGCCCGCACCCGGCGCTTGTCTGGAAGAAATTCGATCCCGCGGGCCCTGTTCCGGATCACCAGCCCCCGGAACCCCCGGTCGCCGATCAGGATGTTGGCGCCCAACCCGAGCAGGAAGAAGGGCACCCCGTGCTCCCGGGCGGCGAGGATGGCCCGCGCCAGCTCGTCCGCGCTCCGCGCCTCGTAGTAGAGGTCGGCCGGCCCGCCGATCCGGAAGGTCGTATAGGGCGCGAGCGCCTCGCCCGTCTCCACCCGTTCCCGTCCCAAGGCCTCGCGGAGGCCGTCGTAGGGCGCCGTCACGGCTCGTTCGTGATCTCGTCGATCATGTGGATGCGGCGGGTGTGGCGCCCGCCTTCGAACTCGGTGTCGAGCCAGATCCGGACGATCGACAGCGCCATCTCGAGGGGCATCATCCGCTGCCCGAGGGAGAGCACGTTGGCGTCGTTGTGCTGGCGGCCGAGCTTGGCCGACTCCTCGTTCCAGCAGAGGGCGCAGCGCACGCCGCGCACCCGGTTGGCCACCATCGCCTCGCCGTTGCCCGAGCCGCCGAGCACGACCCCGCGCTCAAGCTCGCCCCGGGCCACCGCCTCGGCCACGGGACGGATGAAGGCCGGGTAGTCCACCGTCATCTCCGAGTTCGTGCCGAAATCCTTCACCTCATGGCCGAGCTTGGAGAGGAGCTTCTTGATCTCCTCCTTATAGCGATACCCCGCGTGGTCGGAGCCAATGCCGATCTTCATCCTTGCCTCTCCTTGGGACGGGCTGCGTTCGGGTCCGGGATTCTACCGCGCCGCCCCCGCCGCCGCACCTCGAACAGCACCAGCGCCGCCGCCACCGTGGCGTTCAGGGACTCGACGGCGGACTCCATCGGGATCGTCAACCGCAATCCAGCGCGGCCGAGCAGGGCGGAGGAGAGGCCGGGGCCTTCGGCTCCCACGGCGAGGATGAGGGTGCCTTCGAGATCCGCCTCGTAGAGGTTTTCGCCGTCCCTTGGGACGAGGGCGGCCCAGCGCGGGTTGGCGGGAGCAAGGCGGGCGTCGAGGGCTTCGGGGGCGGCGTTGATGGCGACGGGCAGGCGGAGCAGGCTGCCGGCGGAGGCGCGCAGGGCCCGGGGGTGGTTCGGGTGGGCGCAGCCGGGAGAGAGGACGAGACCGGCGGCTCCGGCCGCCTCGGCGACGCGGGCGAGGGCGCCGAGGTTCCCGGGGTCCTGGAGGCCGTCGAGATAGAGATAAGGACGGCCCGGACGGACCGGCAGGGCCTCGGCTCCGGAGCGGGGGAGGCGGGCCACGGCGAGGAGGCCGCGCGGAGAATCCGCGTCTGTGACATCCTCCAGCACGTCCGGGCTCACTTCGAGCGGCGGAAACGGCAGGGAGGGAGCAAGCCGCCGCCCCTCGGCCGACTCGAGGAACGGCGGCGTCGCGAGGATTTCCTCCAGGACGAGACCGGCGGCCAGGGCCTCCGCCACCAGGTGGGGGCCTTCGAGCAGGATCTGCTCGCCTTTACTTCGCCGGAGGCGCCGAATATCCTTGAGCCTTTGATTTTGGCGGCTGGTGATCATGACCATGGATCTTAAGAACTTCTGGCAGCGGCTCCAAACCGGAGTCGAGGTGGCGGTCGCGGGACACGCCTCGGACAAGCTCCTCGGCGTGCGCGACGGCTTCCTGCGATTCTTTCACGACGGCCTGGACCGGACGGTCTCGGTGGCCGTGGTGCCGCAGTCGGTGGAGGAGGAGCCGGTGGGGCTCCTCGTCTCGGACGAAGAGGTGGTGCGCCAGGCCCGCAAGCGGGCGATCGAGCTCGAGGACCGGCTCGGCGGCAACTACCACTTCTACATCTCCAGCGAAGGCGGCATCGAGTCGCTCGACGTCGACGGCAAGCAGGGCTACCTGATCCGCAACTGGACGGTGCTGCGCAGCCCCCTGGGCGAGGCGTGGGGCTCGAGCGGCGCCGTGCAGCTCCCCGACCGCCTCGTCGCCGGGCTCGACAGCGCCCAGATCCCCTTCGCCATCCCCGGCACCCGCAGGAGCGGCGGCATCACCAGCTCCCTGACCGGCGGACTCGAGACCCGGCGCAAGAACATCGCCTTGTCCACTTTTCACGCTCTTTCGACACTCTTCTACGGAGTGCTGGAAAGCCGGCCCATCCGTTGAGCCTCCCGGGGCCGATTTGGTAGCATCCATGCCAAGTCGATCCGGGAGATCTTCTCTCTTTCCCCGCACGGCTCCCGAGCTCCAGCGTCACTTTTGAGCTTCAGCATAAAGAATGGCCGCGCAGATCCGAACGTCAAGCTAGAGGTGCGAACGATGAGCGAACGAGATGTCCACCTGTTTACGTCGGAGTCCGTGACCGAGGGCCATCCGGACAAGGTCGCCGACCAGATTTCCGACGCCATCCTGGACGAGGTCCTGCGCCAGGATCCCATGGGCCGCGTGGCCTGCGAGACCACGGTGACGACCGGCATGGTCCTCCTGGCCGGCGAGATTTCGACCAAGGCCTACGTGGATTTCGCGGGGGTGGCGCGCCGCGTCGTCCGCGAGATCGGCTATACCAGCGCCCAGTCCGGCTTCGATAGCGAGACCTGCGCGATCCTCTCCGCGATCGATCCGCAGTCGCCCGACATCGCCCAGGGAGTGGACACCGGCGGCGCCGGCGACCAGGGGCTGATGTTCGGCTTCGCCTGCCGGGAGACGCCGGAGCTGATGCCGCTGCCCATCTCGCTGGCCCATCGCCTGACCCGCCGCCTCGCCGCGGCGCGCAAGTCGGGAGAGATCCCCTGGCTGCGGCCGGACGGCAAGAGCCAGGTAACGGTGGAGTACGAAGGGCACCGCCCGGTGCGGGTGCACACCGTGGTCATCTCGACCCAGCACAGCCCCGACGTCACCCACGAGGAGATCCGCGAGACGGTGATCCAGAAGATCATCAAGGACGAGATCTCCCCCGAGCTCCTCGACGACCGGACGGTCTACCACATCAACCCGACGGGGCGCTTCGTGATCGGCGGTCCGCAGGGCGATTGCGGCCTGACCGGGCGCAAGATCATCGTCGACACCTACGGCGGCTACGGCCGCCACGGCGGCGGCGCCTTCTCGGGCAAGGATCCGACGAAGGTGGACCGCTCCGCCTGCTACATGGCCCGGCACGTGGCCAAGAACCTGGTCGCCGCCGGCATCGCCGAGCGCGTGGAGGTCCAGCTCGCCTACGCGATCGGCGTCGCCGAGCCGGTCTCCGTGCGCGTGGACAGCTTCGGCACCGGGCTGATCAGCGACGCCGAGGCCGAGCGCCTGGTGCGCGAGCACTTCCCTCTGTCGCCTCGGGGAATCATCGAGGACCTCGACCTGCGGCGCCCGATCTACCAGAAGACGGCGGCTTACGGCCACTTCGGCCGGGACGAGCCGGAATTCCGCTGGGAGAGCACCCGCCGGGCGGCCGAGCTGCGCGCCGCGGCCGGGCTCGAAGTCGCCGTTCCCGCCTGATCGCGCTCCTGATCGAGCGAGCTAGTCGAGCGGGTCCTCATCAAAGTCCTCGTCAAGGGGCTGACGAGGGCCCGCCGACGGTCCTTCCTTGGGCACCCAGGTCTTTCCATACTTCAGCACATCGTGCTTCAGCAGGTCGAACTCGCCCTGGCGCGGCCCCGGCCGGGCGTCGCGGTAGACCGTGTCGCACTTGTAGCAGACGGGCACCTCCTTCAGACGGCGGAAGAGCCAGAGGTCGACCAGGCCGAAGGCGATGAGCGAGAGCCCGAACGTCCAGGGCACCAGGGCCGCCCCCACGGCCACGATGGCGCAGCCGAGCGCCCGGTTGACGTCGCGCTGGCGGTAGAGATGCCGGCAGCCGCAGAGGGGACAGACGTCCACCCGGGGCTCGGGAGCGTCCGCCCATCCCTCCGGGGAGACGGCGCGCACCGCTCCGCAGTTGGGGCAGGGAAGCTCCGCCGTGTCGGCCGAGAGGACGGCGCGGAAGGGCAGGCCGCAGCCGCGGCACTGGGTCCGGATACGCATACAACCACTAATAATCCGGTTAGACCGGCACGCCGGTCGTCACGCTGAGGTAGTAGCCCGTGATTTCGCCGATGAAGGCCCCCACCACCAGGACGTAGAGGATGCCCGTCGCCGACTGGTTCGAGCGCTGCCGCGCGCAGTGCAGGGCCATGAGGGCCAGAGCCAGCGGGATCGCCAAACCCCAGAGCAGGCGGAACCAGAAGAAGACGCCCTGCCCCTCGAAGCCGGCGAGCACTCGCAAGGGATGGGGCTCGACCAGCTCGCCGACCCCGGAAGCGATCGCCAGGCTGGCGGCCACGGCGATCAGCCGCAGGCCGACCACCGCCAGCAGCACCCAGCAGAAGATCGACAGGTGCCGGAAGGTGAGCTTCGGCGCCACCAGGTACCAGTGGCCCAGCAGCATGGTGATCAGCGACCAGCCGAGCAGCAGCGCCGAGGCGAGCAGGTTCGCCGCCAGCAGGCCGCCGCGGTGGGGCAGGGGAGTGAAGGCGGCGACGAGGTTCGGGCCGGCCAGGAGGAGGGCCGCGGCGCAGCCGGCGAGCGACAGCGTCAGGGGCCAGCGGCAGAGCTTCCACCGTTCCTGCCAGATGGCGGCGTAGTAGAGGAAGGCGCCCACGAGGGCCGCGGCGAGCGCCGCGATGCCCGGTCCGGGCTGGCCGCCGAAGGGCCGGAACGGATGCAGCGCCACCACCGAAGCGGCGAGCGACAGCAGGCCGAGGATGACCAGCGCGTTCATCTGGAAGTACCCGCGGCCAAGATCCTCCTCGGGAATCCAATAGAGGGTCGACAGGGACCCCAGGGTCGTAGCGAGCAGAAACAGGAAGAAGACGCCCATTCTGGTGCGCATCTTACCAGTCTTGCGTTCCGGGCCCCGCCGCCGGCCGGTGATCCCCCCTCATCTGGACAGGGCGCGAATCGGGTGTTAGCCTAGGCAACTGTCGACGGCAGACATACTTGTTATGGCAACTCTTGATCATCCTGAACTGCGGGAATCGCTCAACATTCTGTTGAAGAACTCGCGTCCTCGCCTGGAGCGGGTTCTCAGAAATTTCGAGATCCCTCCGGAAGACGCGGAGGATATTCTCCAGGACGCCCAGCTCACCCTTCTCTACAAGTGGGACAAGATCCGCAGTCCCGAGAGCTGGCTGATTGGCACCGTCAAGAAGAAGTGCATCATGTACTGGCGCAAGCGCCGGGGCAGCCTCTGCGAGGCGGTGGACACGGCGATCCTGGACCTGCTGGCCGTTCCGCAGGCTCCGGATCAGGAGAAGGCCGAGCTGACCTTCGACCTCAATCGGGTCCTGGCTCGCCTCTCGACCCGCTGCCGGTCGCTCCTGAAGCTGCGGTACGGCCTTGGCTATGGCCCCACCGAGGTGGCGGAGCAGATGGGCTATCGGACCTCCAGCATCCGCAAAGTCACCAACCGCTGCCTTGCCGCTCTCACCCGTCAGCTCCTGGCCGTCGGTTTCGACACCCGGGAGCCACAGGGCGAGCCCCAGGATGGATGATGGACAAGCACCCGGATTCGACCCTCCTTTCGACCTTCGGACGCGGCCGGCTCTCCCGTAGCCGGAACCGTGAGATCGTCCGGCATCTCCTCGCCCGTTGCGAGAGCTGCTGCCGCACGGCCTCCCGCTACCTGCCGCCGGCCCGCCGGCGGGGAGCCGCGCCTTCGATCGAGGCGCAGGGGTTCGACTACGGGAAGGCTTTCTCCCGGGCCTGGCGCGAGACCGAGCGGCGCCATGGCACCCTGGCCGCCGAGCGGACCGCGGCGCCGGGGCTGCTGCGCGGGCTCCTCCGCGAGACGGTCGAGCGCCAGCGGCTCCTGGCCGCCACCGATTCCCGGTATCTCACCTGGGCCTTCTGCGAGCTGCTCCTGGACACGGCGCGCGAGAGCGGCTTTCAGGAGCCGGCCCGCGCCCTCGACCTCGCGAAGCTGGGCCTGGAGATCTCGCTCCGCGTCCCCGCCGCGGTCTACGGCGAGTCGCGCGTCAACGACCTCGGCGCGCGGGCCTGGGCGGGCCTCGGCAACGCGCAGCGGATCCGCGGCGACTTCCACGAGGCCGAGGAGAGCTTCGCCAAGGCCGATCGTCTGCTCAAGAAGGGCACCGGCGACCCGCTGGAGAAGGCGCACGTTCTCCTTCTCAAGTCCTCGCTGCGCGGCAATCAGCAGCGCTTCCGCGAAGCTTTCCGGCTTCTCGACCGCGTCCTCGTGATCGGCCGCAAGTGCGGCGACCGCCAGTTGTGCGGCAAGGCGTTGATCACGCGCGGCTTCCTGCTGGGCATCGCCAACGATCCGGAAGCGGCCATCCGCCATCTGACGGAGGGGATCCGGGACGTCGATCCGGCCACGGATTCGCGCCTCCTCGTGGCGGCGCAGCACAACCTGATCCTTTTCCTGGCGGAGAGCGGGCGGTACGACGAAGCCAGGCGCCTCCTCGAGAGCGCCCGTCCTCTCTATCACCAGGTCGGAGACCGGATGAGCCTCCTGCGCCTGTGCTGGCTGGAGGGGAAGATCGGGATCGCCCTGGGACAGTTCGCGCAAGCCGAGGAGCTCCTGCGCAGCGTGCGGACGGAGCTGGTCGAGCGCGAGCTCGGGTTCGACGCCGCCCTCCTGTGCCTCGACCTGGCCAACATCTACACCCGCCAGGGCCGGAGCACCGAGATGCGGCGTCTGGCCGAGGAGATGCTCCCCATCTTCCGGTCCCGGGACATCCACCGGGAAGCGATCGCCGCGCTGCTCGTCTTCCAGAAAGCGGCGGAGATGGAGCGCGTCACCCTGGGTCTCATCCGGGAAGTGAGCAGCTATCTCAAAGAATCCCGCTCCACCTCGGGGCTCCGCCCCGACCGTCCCGAAAAATCCGCCGGCAGTCCATCCGCCCGGCCGTAAGGCCGCTCGCTTCGCGCGCTCCCGGCAGCTCAGCCCCGATTTGCTGGACAAAGCGGGGAGGGGCTGTTAAGCTCAAGCTCTAGATACAATTAGCTATCGTGATGAGCTCTTCGGTGCCACCGGATTTGGCGGAGCCTTCCCTCGAGGACATCCTGATACGGATGGAGCCGAGGCTGAAGAGGGTTCTCAGCCGTTACAGGATTCCCGCGCAAGACGCGGAAGACCTGTTGCAGGAGACGTTCCTCATCATGATCTCCAAGGCCGGCACCATCCGGAACCACGATGCCTGGCTGCTGGGGACCCTCGCCAACCGCTGCATCATCTACTGGCGCAAGCATCGCAGCCGGTTGTGGGACCTGGTCGACGCCACCATCCTCGAGTTGCTGGCCGACGTGGAAGCTCCGCCCCAGGAGACGTCGGACCTGCGCTTCGACCTCGATGCCCTGCTCGCGAACCTGCCGGACCGTTGCCGCTCCGTGCTCCGTCTGCGCTATGGCTTCGGGTGTAGCACGGCCGAGGCGGCTGAAAAGATGGGGTACTGCAGCTCGAGCATCCGGAAGGTCACCCGCCGTTGTCTGGCGGCCCTGACCGAGCAACTCCTCAGCGCCGGCTTCCAGCCCGGGTCCTGACCCGCTCTCCGGGCCTTCAGCCGGGCTCGGGACCGCCCCGCGAGGCCCGGGGCTCCATTTTTGTTCCGGCATCCTGTCCTCGGAACGTCTTCTGCGGTAACTCTATTTATGAGTCCTCGAAGAGGCCTATGGCTATTCCGTCAATCATGAAAGGAGAATCGCATGTTCCAGACCAAGATCCGCCGCGCCGTCGTCTCCACCGTCCTGGTGTCCGCCCTCTCGCTGCTGTCCGTCCCGAACGCTGGGGCGGCGCCCCGAGGACGCTCGAACGGGAAGGGGAGTCATGCTCCCGCGCGAGTCGCGATCCAGTCCTACTCTCTCCTGGACTTCTCGCTCCCGGACTTCCTGGTCAGCTTGTGGGGCAAGGCCGGCATCCGGATCGACCCCCTCGGGCTGGCCAGCCCGCAGGCGAATGACGCCAGCGCATCGACCGACTCGAGCGCGGTGACGAGCCCGGAAGAGAAGCGCTAGCCGCTTTGTTTACAGGACCGCGAGCCGAACGGCCGGACCGGGCCGGCGACGTGCGGGTTCGCTGGACATGGCTCCAGGATGGTGTTAGTGTGTCTGAAAGCTTAGAAGAGAACTCTCCAGGTAAGATGAGCGCACTGGACCAGCCGCAAGTCGAGGCATCGCTCGAAGGTTTCCTGGTGAAGGTCAGGCCTCGCATCAAGGCCCTGTTCGCGCACTATAAGATTCCACCCCAAGACACCGAGGACATCCTGCAGCAGGCCTTGCTCGCTCTCGTCTATCAGCGCCAGGAGGTTCGGGATCCCGAGGCCTGGCTCTTCGGCACGCTCCGCAACAAATGCCTTCTCTATTGGCGCGGACAACGGCGCAAGCTGTACGACGCCGTCGACGCGGCGGTGCTCGAATGCATGGCGGAGCCCACCGCGCCCGCCCAGGTCGGAGCCGACCTTCGCCGCGACCTGGAGAGTGCCCTCGAGCTCCTCCCCGAACGCTGCCGCTCGCTGCTGTCGCTGCGCTACAGCCAGGGATACGAGCCTCCGGAGCTGGCGGAACGCCTGGGCTACAGCCCCTCCAGCATCAACAAGATCACGACCCGATGTCTCGCCGCGCTGACGCGGCACCTGGTGACCGCCGGCAACCGGAAAAAGGCAGACCATGACTGAGATCCACCCAACGCCGGAGGTGCTCGAGGCCTTCGTGCTCGGGCAGCTCTGCACGATGGAGATGCGGGACGTCGCCCGGCACCTGCTGACGGGTTGCCCGGAGTGCAACGACGTCACGGCCAGCCTCTGGGAACCGGCGGACGAGCTCGACGACCCGTTGCCCTTCATCATGGCGGAAGCCGCGGGTGGAGCAGACGCCGGCGATGCTTACGATGGCGATGCTGCCGGTGGCGATAGTTACGATCAGGTCCTGGACCGGGTCTTCAAGAAGGTCGTGGCGGCGGAGTCCGTCGTCGCGGAGCAGCGTGCCGTGGGTATCCAGCTCTTCGAGGAGCTGATGCAGGTTTCCGAGGAGCGCCGGCACCTCCTGCTCAGCAACAGCAACCGCTTCCGGAACCGGATGCTCTGCGAACGGCTGATCGAGGAGAGCTACGAGACCCGGTTCGAAGAGCCCCACCGCGCGATCGGCATCGCCCAGCTCGCAACGCTGGTGGCCGGCCGGCTGAAACCGGAGGACTGTGGCGGCCGCGATGCGCTGGACGGCGTGCGGGCTCGCTCCTGGGCTTATCTCGGGAACGCCTTCCGCATCAATTTCGAGCTTGCGAGCTCGGAGCAGGCGTTTGCCGCCGCCGAGTCCCTGCTGGACCAGGGCTGCGTCTCTCCCCTCGACCGGGCGGAGGTCCTCTGTTTCCAGGCGTCTCTGCTGAAGGACCAGCAGAAATTCTCCGAAGCCTTCCAACTGTTCGACCGCATCTGCGCTCTCTACAAGAGGCTCGGTCAGTGGAACCTCCTGGGGCGCACGCTCCTCCAGAAAGCCGTGGTCCACGGCCAGTGCGGCGATGGAGAAGGGGAGATGAAGCTGCTGCGGCAGGCCCTCGATCTGATCGATCCCCAGGCCGACCCGCGGGTGTTCCTGGCAGCCCGGCACAATCTGATCAACGCCCTGCACGAAAGCGGCCGGTCGCGCGAGGCCTTCGCCCTGCTCTTCCATACCCGGCCGCTCTACCTCAAGACGGGCGACCGCATGAACCTTCTGAAGCTGCGCTGGCTGGAGGGGGCCGTGGCGTTCGGCCTGCAGAGGATCGATCAGGCCGAAGCGGCCTTCCGGGAAGTGCGGCAGGCCTTCATCGAGCTCGGTCTCGACTACGAGGTCGCGATGGTCTCCCTCGACCTCGCCAGCACCTACGCGGTGCAGGGGCGTACCGGCGACCTGCGCCTGATCGCCGAGGAGACCCTCGCCATCTTCCAGGCGCGCAACATTCATCGGGAGGCCATGGCCGCGCTCCTGGTCTTCTGCAGCGCGGCCCGCCTGGACCAGGCGGGAATCGAGCTGGTCCGCGAGGTTTCGGATTTTTTGAAGCGGGCGCGCAACAATCCCGAACTGCGCTTTTCTCCTGCCTTCTAGCCTTTTCTGCTAAAATAACGCAGGTGTTTGGCTTTCCCATTCAGTTCCCCGAACGGCGTGAGCCGTCCTGCTCCTTCTGTAGGGATCGCTGACCCAAGGAGGCCCTCATGACCGTCAGCCATCCCGACCCTGGCGAGTACGAGAGATTTCTGCGCGGGGAGCTATCCAACGGGGAGAACCGACAGATCGTCCGTCAACTGCTGACCGCCTGGCGGACTTGCCGTGGCGAGCTCGAGCAGATCTGGGAAGGACACCCTCTCCCCGCTCTCTTCGCGTCCTGGCCGAAAGGCGGATGCGATTACGGCCCGGCCTTCAAAAGCCTTCTCCCTGCCTTGTCGGAACGAGCCCGGGCGGTTTCACGAGAGCGGCAAAACCTCCCGGAGCTGATCGCGCGCCTGCAAGCCTGTCCCCCCCGGGAACAAAAAGAGCTTCCCCGGCGCCACGAGGAGTTCCGGAGCTGGCTGCTCTGCGAGTGGCTGATCGAGGAGTCCCAGCAGTTCCTTCATGAGGATCTGGACCGGGCCAGGGAGCTGGCGGATCTCGCCGTGGCCGTCGCCGAGACCCTGGATCCGGAAGTCTACGGCGGTGCCCTCATCCGCGATCTCCAGGCACGCGCTTGGAGCTACGTGGGGGAGGCGCTGCGCGTCCTCTCCGATCTGCGGAGCGCCGAGAAGGCCTTCGCCGCCGCAGAGGGCCTCCTTGCCGAGGGCACGGGAGACGTGCTGGAGGAAGCTCGCATCCTGGAGCTCAAGGCGGCTCTGCGCCGGGACCAGCGCCGTCCGGACGAGGCGCACCAGCTCCTGGACGAGGCCATCGGAACCTACCGGCAGTACCGGGACCTCCACCTCGTCGGCCGTGCCTTCATCCAGAAGGGGAGGGTTCATGGCCGCTGCGACGATCTCGATGCCGCGATCCGCTGGTTGCGCAAGGGGCTGGGCCTGATCGATTCGACCCGCGAGCGGCGTCTCGACCTCGTCGCCCGCCACAGCCTCATGCTCTATCTCCAGGAGAGCGGCCGTCATCGCGAGGCCCGCTTCCTGCTGAAGGCCTCGCGGCCGGAGTTCCTGCGGCATGGGGGCGAGCTGTTGAACCTGCGCCTGCAATGGCTCGACGGCAAGATCCACGGCTCCCTGGGGCTCCTGGACGAAGCCGAAAAAGCTCTGGTCGCGGCCCGTCAGGGCTTCATCCGACTGGGCATCGGGTTCAGCGCGGCCGCCGTCTCTCTCGACCTCGCTACCTTCTACGCGGGTCGGGGCCGTTCCGCCGAGATCCGCCAGCTCTCCGCCGAGATGCTGCCGATCTTCCAGTCCCGCGATCTCCACCAGGAAGCCGTCGCGGCCTTGCTCGCCTTTCAGCGGGCGGTCGCGATGGAGGGCGTGAACACCAAGCTGCTGACGGAGCTCCGGTCCTACCTCGATCAGGCCCGCAAGGACCCCGAGCTGCGGTTCGAGCCCGCCTGACGCCTTACGTCCGGACGCCCAGGAAGAGGTAGCCCGAGAAGAGGGCGAAGACCGCGCTCGGGCTCCAGACCGCCACGGCGGGTGGCAGCGCGCCCGCTTCGCCGAGCTTGCTGAAGAAGGCGAAGATCCCCATGAAGGCGATCCCGAGGACGATCGAGATCCCGATCCCGTACAAAGCTCCCTGCCTCCCCAGGCGGAAGGCGAAGGGGAGCGCCACCAGGGCCATGACGAGAGAGGCCACGGGCAGGGCGATCTTGTTCTGCAGCTCGACCTGCAGCTCGGGAACGGCCTGGCCGCTCTCCTTGAGCTCCTGGATGTAATCTTTCAGCTCTCCGTACCGCATCTGCTCGGGCGGCCGGATCTCCGAGTCGAAGTAGTCCGGGGTCTCGGGGTAGCGGACGATCTTCGGCTCCTTGAACCGGGCGTAGGCGGTCACGTCGACGCCGCCGAAAGAGCGCGCCCAGCCATTCGTGAACACCCAGGCGTCGTCCCCGACGTAGCGCGCGCTCTCCGCGTAGAGCCGGCGCGTGAGCCGGTGCTGGTCGTCGAAGTCGAACACCTGCAGGCGCTGCAGACCCGCCTGCTGCGGATCGTAGTGGATGTAGTTGTAGATGTAGCGGCCCCGTCCATACAGCCATTGCCGGTCGGCTCGCCGGTACGTGCGGGCGGTCTCCCGGCCGTGGATGCGGTCCTTGAGCTTCGCGACCTTCTCGTTCGACGCCGGCAGGATCGACGATTCGAGATAGCCGCAGAAGAAGGTGATGAGCAGCGCCGCGCCCAGCGCCGGCAGCGCGAGCCGGTACAGGCTCATGCCGAGAGCCTTGCAGGCGGTGATCTCGTTGGTGCGGGCGAGCAGGCTGAAGGTCAGCAGCGTCGTCACCAGGACCAGGATCGGGGCGATCTCATAGAACATCTGCAGCGACAGGTACTTGTAGTAATTCAGCACCAGGCCCGTGGCCACCTTGTTCTTGAGGATCTCGTCGATGTTCTCGCTGAGGTCGAAGATGATGAACAGCGAGAGACCCGAGAGCACCACCAGCATGAACACCCAGGAGAACAGCCTCAGCACGTAGCGGTCGAGGAGGTTGAGGAAGACGATCCGCGGGCGGGGGAGGAGCAGCACCAGGCGGGGGAGCGCCTTCGCCTTCTCGACCTTGGCGACCGCGACCTTCGCGGCCTGGCGGCGCTGCCGTTCTTCCCGGATCTCCCGCCGCCGTTCCTTGCCGGCCTTCTTCAGGAACAGGAGGCCGCTCCAGACGTCCTCCCGGATCCAGCGGTCGAGCCGGGTCAGCAGGAGGCTCTTGTCGCGGTTGCGGCGGACGAGGAGGAAGAAGCCCGCCGTGGCCATCAGGATGTTCGGCGACCACATCGCCAGCCAGGCCGGGATCCGCCCATAGCGGGCCGCCTCCTCGCCGTTGCTCAGCAAAAGGTAGTAGAGGATGAGCACGCCGATCGAGAGGGCGAACCCCGACGCCTTGCCGCCCCGGCGGTTGTTGATGCCGAGCGGCAGGGCGAACAGACCGAAAACCATGCAGGCCACGGGGATCGAGAACTTCTTGTGGATCTCGACGCGGGCGAGGTTGCGCTGCTCGTCGATGGCCGTGGGATCGTCCAGGACGTCGCGGAGCTCCTGGAGCGTCAGCTCGCGGATCCCCTTCGAAACGGAGATCTTCGCCTTCTGGTCGCTGGTGAACTGATCCTCCAGGACCAGGTCGAGGCGTTTGTGCCGGCTGATCTCGTAGCGGTCGGGGGCGTTGAGGTCCACCTTGTGCCGGACGGCGTTGTAGAGGCGCAGGACGACCCTCTCGCCGGCCTTGTCGACCAAGATCTCCCCCCAGTCGGCGATGGTGATCTGGTTGTTCTCGCTCGCCGGGATCGCCTCGGCCAGGAACACGCCCTTCCAGCGCTTGCTCCCCGGCGGCACCTCGAAGACGTAGACGACCTTGCCTTCCCACTCCTCGTAGAAGATGCGCGGCTCGACCTGCTGCGACACCGTCTGGGTGGTGATCTCGAGCCGCAGCTCCTGGAGAGCATGATTTCCCCAGGGCAGCACGTACACCATCAAGGCGGCGTTGAGGAGGGTCAAGGCGCCGGAGAGCAGCAGGATGGGGCGGTAGAGCGTCAGCAGGCTCACGCCGCAGGCCCGCATGGCAATGAGCTCGCTGTCCGAAGAGAGCCGCCCGACGGCGATCAGGGTGCCGAACAGGAGGGACATCGGCAGGGTCAGGACGACGATGTTCGGCAGCGTCAGCATCAGCAGCCTGCCGACCATGGCCACCGGCAAACCCCGGCGGATGATCATCTCCGCCGAGCCGAAGAGAAAACGGATGAGCAGGATGAAGGTATAGACCAGGAACCCCAAAGCCAGGGGCCCGAGGATTTCGGTCAGGATGTAGCGAGTCAGTCGATTCCGCACGGGCGCATTATATGGTCATGTGGTCATGACCACGGAAAGCCGGATCAACGCCATGAAAATCGCTCTCGAACGCCGCTACCGTTTCAGCGCCAGCCACCTGTACCGCCGTCCGGAGTGGGACGAGGCCAGGAACCGGGCCCGCTTCGGGAAGTGCGCGAACCTGCCCGGACACGGCCACAACTACCGTCTGTACGTCACCGTTCGCGGGGAGGTCGATCCGGAGACGGGCTTCGTCGTCGACCTCGGCCGCCTCGACGCCATCGTCCAGGAGCACGTCGTCGATATCCTGGACCACCAGCACCTCAACGCCGCGCTGCCGGAGTTCGGGGAAGGACGGGCGATCCCGTCGAGCGAGAACCTGGTCTCGTGGATCCACCAGAGGCTCGCGAGCCGCTTGCCGGCAGTCTGCGAGCTGGCCAGGCTACGGCTGGAAGAAGACGAGGACCTGGCCGCGGAGTGGAGCGCCGACGGGCCCGCCCCGTAGGCCGTCGCGCTCATGTGTTAACATAATCCCCCTTATCAGACTGAATGCGGGAGAGAAAAACCAGCGGGAAAACCGCCTGATCCTGGCGCTTAGCGGGCGTCTTTTCTCAGATCGGTCAGGATCTGCTCCAGAGCATTGATGAGGTCGTCTTTGTCGACCTCGCTCTGGCGGAAGCTCAGCGACAGGCTGAAAGTCCGCTCGGGATCCTTGAACCGGAACACGTAGGGCTTGCGGCGGCTGGACTTGCCACCCTTGTCGTGCCGGAGGCGCTGCCGCAGGTCGTCCCGGTTGAGGCCGCGGCGGGCCACCTCTTCGAGGAGGTCGATCATCTCCTCTTCGCTGCCCGCCTTGAGGACTTCCAGCAGCAGCGACTTGGAGGTGATCCCCAGGGCCTGGACGGTGTCGCGCACCCTGGGAGGGATCTGCAACAGCGACAGGCTCTCGGTAACCACCGTGCGGGATTTCCCGACGGCCTCCGAGATCTCCTCGTGCGTGTAGCCGTGCGTCCCGGCCAGCATCCGGTACCCCTCGGCCTCTTCGAACGGCGTCAGGTCCTTGCGCTGGAGGTTCTCGATGAGGGCGATCTCGAGAGCTTCCTCGTCCGAGAGGTCCATCTCGATGGCCGGCACCTCGTAGAGACCCGCCTCCTGGGCCGCCCGGTAGCGGCGCTCGCCCGAGATGATCCGGTAGAGCACGCCGGACGGCCCGTCCTCCGGCCCCTCGGGACGGGGGCGCACCAGGATCGGCTCCAGCACCCCCTTGTCCCGGATCGACGACACGAGGTCGTCGAGGTCGCCCATCGTGGACCGGGGCTGCTTGGGATCGGGCTCGATGGCCGACAGGGGAATCATCTTCCCCACCGGCGTCTCGTGCCGGGCCGTGAGCTCCTCGACGAAGTGATTGTCGTGACGCATCTTCACGCGCATGGGTAAGCCACCACGCTTGCGGGCGGGATCAGACACGGCTCAGCACCTCCTCGGAAAGACGGTAGTACTCGTAGGCTCCGGTCGACCGCGGCGCGAAGGTGAAGATCGACTCCCGGTAGGCCGGGCTCTCCTCCAGCCGGACGCTCTTGGTGATGACCGTCTCGAAGACCTTGACGCCGAAAACCCGCTGGATCTGCTCGTAGATGTCCTTCGCCAGCAGGGTCCGCTTGTCGTACATGGTGATCAGGGCGCCCAGGATCTGGAGCTGCGGGTTGGCCCGCACCTTGATCTTGTCGATGGTCTCCAGCAGGTCGTCCGTACCCTCCAGGGCGAAGTAGCTCGCCTGGATGGGAATCAGCACGTGGGTGGCGGCCACCAGAGCGTTGACGGTGATAATGCCCAGGGTCGGGGGCGTGTCGATGATGATGTAGTCGTAATCGTCCTGGACCCGCTGCAGCTCGTCCTTCAGCCGGTAATGGCTGTCCAGCTCGCCGATCAGCTTGGCCTCGATCTTCGCCAGGGCGATGGTCGAGGGCGCCAGGAAAAGATGCTCGAGCTTCTCCGCCTGCTTGATGACGTCGGGAAGATGAACCCCCTCGTCCGTGAGGGCGTCGTAGATCGACGCCGAGAGGCCGTGGATGTCCAGGAACGACATCGAGCTGTTGGCCTGGGGATCGAGATCGACCAGCAGCGTCTTCCTTGCCTTGCTGGCGAGGGCCGCGGCCAGGTTGATCGCGGTCGTGGTCTTACCGACTCCACCCTTCTGATTGGCGATGGCGATGATCATAGGCGGCGGGCAGTCTAAGAAAAGGAACAGGCGTGGTCAAGGGAGCCAAACGGCGGGGGCAAGGCGATGTCGGCGCGCCGACATCGCCGGTAAAGCTCTCTAAAACATGGACTTGTGGGTGCGGTCACATCGTCCACTTGCCCAGCTCGTCGGGGCTGATCTCCTCGAGCCATTTCTTGAGCTTCTCCTCATCGGTGGCCTCGGTGGCGAGGTCGACGGCCTGGGCTTTGTCGAGCACCGACCGTAGCACAAAGATGGGAGAGTCGGTCCGCAGGGCGAGCGCGATGGCATCGCTGGGACGGGCGTCGACGGCCAGCGAGCTCTCGTGGTTCCGGACGTGGATCGTGGCGAAGAAGGTGCTCTCCCGCAGGTCGGAGATCACGATCTTCTCCACCCGGCCCCCGAGCTGCTCCAGCAGGGAGCGCAGGAGGTCGTGGGTCATCGGCCTCGGCGGATCCACCGCTTCGAGGCGAAGGGCAATGGCATTGGCCTCGAAGACGCCAATCCATATGGGCAGGAAAAGTTGGCTCTGGACATCCCGCAGAATCACGATGGGAACGTTGGACGAGGGGTCCAGCATCAGCCCTTTGATCTCGACCTGGAGCTCTTCATTGGGGTTGCTCATGCCTTATTCTGGTCTCGCCGTGAGGCCAGGTCAAGGCAAAACTGGGCGGCTCCGAAGAGCCACCCAGAAAGCCGGGAAAATCAGACCGCGGAGAGAACGGCAGCGGCCGAACGCCGCCCGTGCAGGCTGTAGGAGAGGGCCGATTCGATACGCACCCGGGTCATGCTGCCCAGGGAAGCCGGCTCGGCGCCGGTGTCGAAGTGGACGATGCGGTGGCAGGGCGTGCGCCCCATCTGCGTCCCGGCCTGCTTGCCCCAGCCGGTGACGATCACCTCCAGCTCCTCCCCCACCAGCTCCTCGTTGATCTCGCGCTGAATTCCTTCCTGGAGATCGAAGAGGCGCTGCAGCCGAGCGGAGGCGACCTCGGGATCGACCGCGCCGTCCAGGCGGGGGGCCGCCGTGCCCGGCCGCGGCGAGTACTTGAAGGCGTAGATCGCCGAGAAGCGGACCTCGCGGACCAGATCGAGGGTCTGCTCGAAGTCCTCCTCCGTCTCGCCCGGGAACCCGATGATGAGGTCGGTCGAGAGCGCCAGGTCCCTACGGGCGCGGCGGAGCTGGGCGGCGAGATCGAGGTACTCGGCCGCCGTGTAACCCCGCCCCATGCGGCGCAGCACGGTGTCGGAGCCCGACTGCACCGGCAGGTGGATGTAGGGGCAGATGTTGGCGTGGGCCCCCACCTGCTCCACCATCCGCGGCGTGAAGTCGCGCGGGTAGGAGGTGACGAAGCGCAGCCGCTGGAGCCCTGGCAGCCGGGCGACCTGGTCCAGCAGATCCGCGAAATCCCACTCGCCGCCCGGCTCGCGCCAGTGGTTCACGGTCTGGCCCAGCAGCTCGATCTCCTGGAAGCCGTAATCCAGGAGATGCCGCACCTCGCGCAGGACGTCCGCCAAGGGCCGGCTGCGCTCCGGTCCCCGCGTCTGGGGAACGATGCAGAAGGTGCAGTTCTTGTTGCACCCCTCGATGATGGTCACCATCCCCTTGTATTCGCCGTGGCGCGCGACGGCGTCGATGTCGTACGGGCGGTGCTCCGGGAAGCCGGTCGCGACGACCCGCTCGCCGGCGCGGCGCCGCGCCAGCACATCCTGAAGCTCGCCGACCCGGGCGGGGCCAAGCACGAAGTCGAGGTCCGGCACCCGGCTCAGGGCCCGCTCCCCTTCCTGCTGGGCGACGCAGCCGCAGAGGCCGATCAGCAGGTCGCCGCGGTCCTTCTCCTTCTTCAGCAGCCGGTACTCGCCGAGCCGCGAGTAGACCTTCTGCTCGGCCTTCTCGCGCACGCTGCAGGAGTTGAGGAGGATGATGTCCGCCTCGGCGGCTTCATGGGTTGGCAGGATCCCCTGCTGCATGAGCTGGCCGGCCATGCGCTGGCTGTCCAGCTCGTTCATCTGGCAGCCCCAGGTTTCGATGAAGAATCGCCGGGGCGTCATCTGAGGTCTCCGAATGGCGGTCTGTCATCCGAATCCTCGAACATGGGAGGCTCGATGACCGGCGGCTCGATCGACTGGGCGGGCGGCGCGACGTCCTTCCGCTTCCTGGGCGCTTCCTGCGGCTCGTCGTCCTCTCCCTCGCGGAGCCAGCCCGGCATGATGCCCGCCGCTCTCCCCTCCTCCAGGAACTCGGCCAGCTCCTTCTGGGCCGCCTCGGAGTCCAGGCGGGCCTGGCGGAGCTTGTCGATCACGCGGTCCCACTCGGGCTTGATCTGGTTGTCCCGCGTGAAGATGTCGCTCTCGAGGTAGAACTTCTGCCGCAGCTCCGCGGACTTCTGCTCCAGCTCCTTGACGTCGTCCGAGGCCTGACGCCAGCGCTCGCGGATCTCCAGGGCCTTGCCGCGCCAGTACTGCTCGTCGTTGTTCCTGGAGCTCTCGGGAGTCGGTACGGCGGCGACGGCCTTCTTGTCCTTCTCCTTTTCCTTGGAGTCCATGACGGTGATCTGCCCCTTGCTGGCGTACCTGGGCAGCGTCTTGTCGTTGATCACGATCTTGGACTGCCCCGCCTGGGAGCGGCGCTCCCGCTCGACCCGCGCGGTCTCGACGAGAGTCGTGGGCGCGTGGTCGTCGTCCACCCCCGGATCGACCACCACGGGCGCGTCGTCGCGGACCGGCCGCGGTTCCTGAGAGGGTGCTGGAGCCGGCGGGGTGGGATCGGCGGGAGCCGCCTTTGCGGGAGCTGCTTTTTCGGGAGCGGCTTTTTCGGAAGAAGCTTCGGCCCGGGTCACCGGCTGTGGGGTCGCCCCACGGCAGCCGGCGGTGGCGAGCGTCAGAAGGGCGGCGGTCAGAAGGACATAGGATTTCCTAGACTCTTCCGGTTTTTTATACTCGTCCATAACGATCTTCAAGCCTCACCACGTCGTCGAGCTCCGGGGTGGAGACCTCGATGATGTCGCAGCCGTCCACGCCCGCGACCATGCGGTGCTTCGTCCCGGGCGTGATGTGGTAGGAATCGCCGCCGCGGAGGGTGGTGCTCACCAGGGCGCCATCCTCCTCCACGACCAGCTCGACCTCGCCTTGCGAGAGATACAGCGTCTCGTCCTTGATCTCGTGATATTGCAGCGAAAGGGCCTGGCCGGCGTTGACGTGCAGGATCTTTCCCACGTAGCGCTCGGTGTGGGCGAAGATGAGCTCGTAGCCCCAGGGCTTTTCCACTCGGCGAATAGGGTGGCGCATCAAAAATCCTCTCCAGAGAAGGTCCGTGCCCTGCTTCAGGTCGCGGCGCTCTCGCGCGGCGCCGGCAGCAGGCACTCGAAGTAGCTGTCCAGGTGCTGCTGGATCTCGGCGGCGGTGCTGTACGCCATGCAACTGTCGGCGAAGTCGGCCAGGCCGGCGACGGTCGCCTCGCGGATCCACGTCTTCACCTCGGGGATCTGCCGCGGGCTCATGGAGAGCCGGCGCAGTCCCAGGCCGACCAGCAGCAAGGCGTAGCGCGGGTCCGCGGCCATCTCGCCGCAGAGGCTGACCTCGATTCCCGCTGCCCGGCCGCTGTCGATGACGAAGCGTAGCATGCGCAGAATCGCGGGATGGAGGGGCTGATAGAGATTGGCCACGTGCTCGTTGTTGCGGTCGACGGCCAGCGAATATTGGATGAGGTCGTTGGTGCCGATCGAGAAGAAGGCGGCCTCGCGGCCCAGGAGGTCGGCCGTCAGGGCGGCGCCCGGCACCTCGATCATGACTCCGAGCTTCACGTCCCGCCGGAAGGGCACGCCCTCCCGCTCCATCTCCGCCATCACCTCGTCGGCGAAGACGCGGAACTTCCGCAGCTCCTCGATGTTGCTCACCATCGGCAGCATGATCCAGAGGTCGCCGTAGAGGCCGGCGCGGAAGAGGGCCCGGATCTGGCTGCGGAACACCTCGGTGCGCGCCAGGGTCAGGCGGATGCCGCGCAGGCCGAGCACCGGGTTCTCCTCCTCCGTCGCCAGCATCTCGCGGGCGAGCTTGCGCCCGCCCAGGTCGTAGGTCCGGATGATGGCCGGATGGGGCGCCGAGAGCTCGACCAGGCGGCGGTAGATCTCGAGGTGCTCCTCCTCCGTCGGCATGTGGGGGCTCTTCTCGATGTAGAGGAACTCGCTCCGGTAGAGGCCGACGCCGGCGGCGCCGAAGAGCTTCACCTCCTCCACCTCCTCCGGCAGGTCGATGTTGGCCATGAGGAGGATCTCGACGCCGTCGCGGGTCACCGCCTGCAACTCGCGGGTGGCCAGCATGTCGTGGCCCCGCAGCTCGATCTCCAGCTTGCGGGCGCGGTACTTGGCGACGACCTCGGCGGTGGGATGGAGAATGACCGTGCCCTTCTCGCCGTCGACGATGATCGGGGTCTCGTCGCTCAGCCGGCCCATGATGCCCACCAGGCCGGCCACCGAGGGCAGGTTGAGGGAGCGGGCGATGATGGTCGTGTGCGAGGTCCGGCCGCCGCTCTCGATGGCGAAGCCGATCACCCGCTCGCGGCCGAGCCGGATGGCGTCCGACGGCGTCAGGTCGTCGGCCACGATGACGATGTCGTTCGGCAACTCCGAGAGCTCCTGGTGGGCGATCCCCTGGAGGCTGCGGAGCAGGTGCCGGCTGACGTCGGTCAGGTCCTCGCTACGCTCGCGCAGGTAGGTGTCGTCCATGTGGGCGAACCGGTTGTCGAGCTCCTCCGCCGTCTTGGCCACGGCCCACTCGGCGTTGACGTGGTGGGCGCGGATGCGCTCCTCCACCCGGCCCAGGAAGGCGCGGTCGGAGAGCAGGAGGACGTGGGCGTCGAAGATCGCCGCCAGGTCGTTGCCGAGGTCCTCCTCCGCCCGAGCGCGGATGCGCTCCAGCTCCTTGCGGGCGTGCCGGGCTCCCTCGTGCAGGCGGGCGACTTCGGGCTCCACCTGGTCTTCGAGGATGTGCAGGCGGTAGACGTCGGGGCCCCGGGTCTCGATGCACACGGCACGGCCGATGGCGATGCCGCCCGAGACCCCCATTCCCTGCAATACCTGCATCTCGTGCATCTCGGCTTGAGGCATCAGCACTCCTCGTCGAAGCGGTTGGCGATGAGCTGGGTGATGGCGCGCAGCGCCTCCTCCTCGTCCTGCCCTTCGCAGCGGATGGTCACTTGGCTGCCCTGCGCCGCCGCCAGGAGGAGGAGGCCGAGGATGCTCTTGGCATCGACCTCCTCGCCGTCCTTGACGATGGTCACCCGGCTCTGGAAGACGCCGGTGGTGTGCACCAACTTGGCCGCCGCCCGCGCGTGCAGGCCCAGGCGGTTCACGATCTCCGTCTCTCGCTCGATCATTTTTCGCTCGGCTCCACCGTGCACGTGGCGGCTCGGATCTCGCACTTCCGGCCGTTCGCCATGTCGCCGGCCAGGCACACGCTCTTCTGGCCCTTGGCCTGGAGCCACCTGGCGAGGTCCGAGACGTGGGTCTCCGCCGGCTCGGCCTGGCAGGCCAGGCGCAGGACCATGGGCAGGTTGACGCCCGTCAGGACCTCGACCCTCCCCGCCTTGAAGAAGGTCATGGCGATGTTGCAGGGAGTGCCGCCGTACATGTCGGTCAGGATCAGGACTCCCTCGCCCTGGTCGAGCCGCGCCAGGGCCGTGTCCACCTTCGCCCGGGCCTCGTCGAAGCCGTCGTTCCAGTCGAGGGAGAGCGCCTCGAAGCCGTCGAGCCGGCCCGAGATAACGTTCGCGGCGGACAGCAGCTCGCGCGCCAGTCCGCCGTGGGTAAGAATCAGTTTGCCGATCATCGTCTAAGTCTTCTTGGAAGCGTCTAGAGTATGCACCTTAATTATTCGCCTCAATTAATAACTCGCGGCCTGGTCCCGCGATTCCTCGGCGAGCTCAGTGAGCCACTATCCACGAGCGATATCAACGGGCGCTATCAACGGGCGATATCGCGGTGGATCAGCCGCGCCGGCCAGCCCCGCTCCTCGAGCGCGTTGCGCAGGCGCTCGACGACCGCCACCGACCGGTGCCGCCCCCCCGTGCAGCCGATCGCCACCGACAGGTAGCTCCGGTTCTCCCGGCGGTAACGCGGCAGTAGGTACGTCAGCAGATCGGCGAACCGCTCCACCACGTCCTCGAAGTCCGGCTGCTGGTCGAGGTACGCCTGCACGCCCTCGTCCTGCCCCGTCTGCTCCCTCAAACCCGGCACGAAGTGGGGGTTGGGCAGGAAGCGGACGTCGAAGAGCAGGTCGGTGCCGTAGGGGATGCCGTACTTGAAGCCGAAGCTTACCAGGGATACTACCATCCCCGGCTCTTCCTCGGGATTGCTGGCGAACTCGCGGTAGACCTGGCTGCGGATCTCGTGGATCGACCACTCGCTGGTGTCGAACACCATGTCCGCCTTGGCCCGCAGCTCGGCGAGGACTTCCCGCTCGCGCTGGATGCCCTCGATGACGGGGCGGTCCGGGGCCAGCGGATGGGGCCGGCGGGTCTCCGAGAAGCGCCGCACCAGCACCTCGTCCGAGGTCTCGAGGAACAGCAGCCGTGGCTCGATCCGCTCGCGGTCGATCTCGGCGAACAGGCGCGGGAACTCCTCGGCGAAGCCGGGCGCGCGGACGTCGGTCACCACGGCGATCCGGTCGTGGCCCCGCACCAGCTCCAGCGGGTTGTCGAGGAACATCCGCAGCAACGGCAGAGGCAGGTTGTCGACCGTGTAGTAGGAGAGGTCCTCGAAGCTCTTCGCGACGACGCTCTTGCCCGAGCCCGAAAGGCCCGTGATGATGACGAGCCGGGCCCTACCGGGAGGGGCCTTTTCGATTTCGCTCAAGCTGCGCCTCGAGTTTCCGCGCGAACTCCCGGGCGGAGTGATGCCCCTGGAGCTTCAGCACGTGGTTGCGCGCCGCGATCTCGACGAGGATGCTGATGTTGCGTCCGATCGCGACGGGCATCCGGATGTACGGACAGGGCGTCTCCAGGATGTGGAACAGGGTCTCGTCCAGCCCGAGCCGGTCGTAGGCCCGGCCGTCCTGCCAGTGCTCCAGTTCGACGACCAGGTCGATGGTCGTCCGCTCGCGCACGGAGGCGAGCCCGAAGAGGTCCTGGACGTTGATGATGCCGATCCCCCGCAGCTCCATGTGGTGCCGCAGCGGCCCTTCGCTGTAGCCGACCAGCTCGCCGTTGGGATAGCGCTTGACCTGCACCTTGTCGTCCGCCACCAGGCTGTGGCCGCGGGTGATGAGGTCGAGGGCCGACTCGCTCTTGCCGACGCCGCTCTGGCCGATGAGCAGCACGCCCAGGCCGTAGATCTCGAGCAGCACGCCGTGCAGCGAGGTCGAGGGGACGAGGTGGTCCTCCAGGAAGTAGCTGATCCCCTTGATGACCGTCGAGGAGAGGGCGGGCGAGGAGAGCACCGGCACCTCGCGGTTCTGGCACAGGGCGAGGAAGCCCGGCAAAGGGGCAAACCCCTTGGTGATGACGAACACCGGCACCGGCAGGCTGGTGATGCGGTCCAGCCGCTCGTGCCGCTCCTCCTCGCCCAGCGTCTTCAGGTACTCCGTCTCGCTCTCGCCGATGATCTGCACGCGGCCGGGCTTGATGTAGGCGTAGTAGCCGGCGAAGGCGAGCCCTGGCTTCTGCACCCGCGGATGGGTGATCTCGTTGTCCAGGTGCGATCCGCCGGAGAGCACGGTGAGGTGGAGGTAGTTCAGCTCCTCCTCCAGCAGCTCCGCGACACGGACAGAACCGACCGGCGGCAGCGTGTCTTCCATGGTTAGTTTCTCTCGCTCAAGCGGCGCCCTCGTTTCGGAGGAGATCGTACACCGCCGCGGGATCGCGCAAGGCGAGGAGCTTCTCGGCGTTGCTGGGCACCCGCACCCAGCGCGAGATCGCCGCCAGGATGTGCAGGTGCTCGGCCGGCGAGCCGCTGGGCGAGACGACCAGGAAGAGCACCTTGACCGGCCGGCCGTCGGCCGCCCCGAAGTCGACTCCCTGGGGCGCCAGCCCGACCGCCACGATGCCCTGGGCGAGCCCCTGGAGCTTGCAGTGCGGAATGGCGACGCCGGAGCCGATACCCGTCGAGCCGAGCTGCTCGCGCTCCCAGAGCTTCTGGAACAGCTCGTCCCCGCTCTTCACCAAGCCCGTGCCGGCAATGCGGCCGGCGAAGGTGCGGAGCACCTCCTGACGGTCCGCCGCGGGAAGATCGGGGAAGATCAGCTCCGGCCGAGTCAGCGACCCCAGCAGCACTTCAACGCTCGCCAGGGAAGACCGCGCTCAAAAGATCTGCTTCCTGTCCGTCGACGAGGGGATGCTCAGCTCGTCCCGGTACTTCGCCACGGTGCGCCGGGCGATCTGGATCCCCTCGCGGTTGAGGATCCGCATCAGCTCGCTGTCGGAGAGGGGCCGCTTGGGATCCTCCGCCTGGATGAGCTGCTCGATCTTGCGCTTGACCGTCAGGGAGGAGATGTTGTCGCCGTACTCGCGGTCGATGCCGCTGTGGAAGAAGAACTTCATCGGGAACAGACCGCGCTGGGTGTGGATGTACTTGTTCGACACCACACGGCTGACCGTCGACTCGTGCATGCCGATGTCCTCGGCCACGTCGCGGAGCACCATGGGCCGCAGGTGCTCGATGCCGCGGTCGAGGAACTCGCGCTGCTGGCGGACGATCGACGACGCCACCTTGTAGATCGTCCTCTGGCGCTGGTCCAGGCTCTTGATCAGCCAGACGGCCGAGCGGATCTTGTCCTTGATGAACTGCTGCGCCTCGTTCTGCCGGCCCTCGCTGCGCATGGTCTGCAGCATGCGCCGGTAGGCGCGGCTGACCCGCAGCCGGGGCAGGCCGTCGTCGTTGAGCTGGATCACGTATTCGTCGCCCACCCGGCGCACGAAGACGTCGGGCTCGATGTAGTGCGGCCGGTCCGTGCTGAACCGCCGGCCCGGATGGGTCTCCAGCGTGCGGATCAGCTCGACTTCCTCCTCCAGCACCGGCAGCTCGACGCCGAGCTTCTTCGCCACGGCCGGGAACTGCCGACGCAGGAAGAGGTCCCAGGCCTCGTAGATCATCCGCCGCGCCAGCGCGTCCTGGGGGATCTCCCGGATGTCCATCTGCAGCAGCAGGCTCTCGCGCAGGTCGACGCAGGCGATGCCCGGCGGGTCGAAGCCGCGCACGATGGCGAGCGCCTCCTCCACCTCTTCGATCGTGTAGTCGCGGTCCTCGCCCTCGCCCATCTCCCGGATCTCTTCCGGCGTGGCCACCAGGAAGCCGTCGGGATTGAGGTTGCCGATGATCAGCTCCGCGATCTCGCGCTGGCGGGAGGTGACCTCCGCCATGTGGAGCTGCCAGAGAAGGTGGTCGTAGAGGTCGGGCTCGCGGCGGAGGCTGTTCTCGATCGGAGGCTCGTCGCGCTCCTCCATCATCGAGGACTGGCCCGAGCCTTCCCAGTAGTCGCCGAAGTAGGCGTCGAGGTCGATGTTCTCCATCGACTCGCCGTGGTCGATCACCTCGTCGCCGTTGGTCTGCGGCTCCGGGGCCGCCTCTTCCTCGCGGGGAGTCTCCTCGTCGGAAAGCTCCGGCTCCTCGAGAACCGGGTTCTCCACCAGCTCCTGGGTGAGGAGCGTCTCGAGCTCCATGCGCGTCATCTGCAGCAGCTTGATCGCCTGCTGCAAAGAAGGCGTCATCACAAGCTTCTGCGACAGCTTCAGTGAAAGTTTTTGCTCTAACGCCATTCAGCCCAGCCTACAGAGTGAAGTCTTCTCCGAGATAGATTTTCCGGACCTGCGGGTCGGTCGAAAGCTCCGATGGGGTGCCGGAGCGCAAGATCTCGCCGTTGTTGATGATATAGGCCCGGTCGGTTATTTTCAATGTTTCCCGCACGTTATGGTCGGTGATCAGGATTCCGATGCCCATCGATTTCAAGTGCCGGACGATGCCCTGGATGTCCAGAACGGCAATCGGATCGATTCCCGCGAACGGCTCGTCAAGGAGGATATACCACGGGTTGATGACCAGCGCCCGGGCAATCTCGACCCGGCGGCGCTCGCCGCCCGACAGCAGCCCCCCCTTGGTGCGCCGCACCTTGGTCAAACCGAGGTCGATGATGAGCTGGTCGATGCGCCGTTCCTGCTCGGCGTGCGCGAGGTCCAGCGTCTCGAAGATGGCCCGCAGGTTGTCCTCCACCGACATGCGGCGGAAGACCGACGGCTCCTGCGGCAGGTAGCTGATGCCGCGCTGCGCCCGCAGGTACATGGGCAGCTCGGTGATGTCCTCGTCGCCCAGCATGACCGTGCCCGAGTCGGGCGGCGTCAGCCCCACCACCATGTAGAAGGTGGTCGTCTTGCCCGCGCCGTTGGGGCCCAGCAGGCCCACGATCTCGCCCGGGCCGACCTCGATCGAGACGTCCTGCACCACGGCCCGGCCGCGGTATACCTTGCGCAGATTGGTCGTCGAGAGCTTCTGGGGCTCGCTCATCGGCGGCGGTCTCCTGGCGATGGCGGTTTGACGGGAACCGGCGCAGGTGCCGGCGTCGGCGCGGGGGCCGCCGCCGCGGGCGCGGGCGTCGCGGGAGCCGCCGCCGGCGCCGTCTCGTCCTTGCCCTTGATCTCGACCCTGCCGTCGTCGATGAAGTAGAGCGCCCGCTTGCCCCGCACCTTGTTGCCCTCTTTGTCGCTCATCACGACGGGATCGCCGAAGATGTCCACCTGCCGCTGGTTCACGCGATAGACCGCGCGCTCGCCCTCGATGCGGCGGCCCACCTTGGGGTCGTTCACCTTCGTGTCGCCGTTGCAGGTCATGGTCTCGGCCTGGTGCTTCTCCCCCAGCTCCACCTCCAGCCGCTGGCACGAGAGGGTCTTGCCCTCCTGGTCCACGCGGACGTTGCCGGTGTAGAGGAGCTTGCCCGCCTTCTGCTGGAACGTCATGTCGCTCGCCACGACCTGCACGGGCTTGCCGCGCTGGCCCGCCGCGGCATTGGCGGCTTTGGCGGTCTTGGCGGCGGCGGGCTTGCCGGCCGTTCCCGCGACCTTGCCGGACTGGTCCTGGGTGGGGAACCAGAGGGTCTTCACGCCGCCCGAGGCGATGAGCTGGTCCGCCTCCTTGTCGCCCTTCAGCTCGGGCGCCAGCAGGAGGTTGTCGCCGCGCCAGGCGCGGACGTCGCCGCGGAACAGGAACGAGGAGGGCTGCTGCTTCCAGAACGCCTCCTGCGACTCGACGTGCACCGGCCCCTCCCCTTCCGAGAACGGCGTCCCCGAGAGGGCCGTCTCCTCCACCTTCTGCAGCACCGCCTTGACGCCGCCCCGGGCGTTGGCGATCTGCTGGTCCGTGTTGTACACCACTCGCGGCGCTTCCATGCGCCCGCGGTCGCTCACGATCACCACCGGCGCGCCCAGGAACTCGCCCCTGCCCTCTTCCATGTCCAGGCTCCCGCGGTTGCCGGTCGCCGTCACCGGGCCATCCTTGTAGGTGACGCCGATGTTCAGGTCCACCGAGGCGAGCTGGCCGTTGGGCAGGAACTTCGCCGTGGCCCTCTGGCCATTGGCCTGGCGGATGACGGGCGGCTTGCCGGGCGGCCGCGAATTCTCGCGGATCTCGACGCCGCCATAGGCGTCCGCGCCGTTGAGCACGCCCTCGGCCAGCACGCCTTCGATGCGCCGCGCCGTCAGGATCCGATGGGTGTAGGGGCCCACGGCTTCCATCGTGGCCCGCCCGGCGGCCTCGCCGTCCAGCTCGACCCGCCGCACCTGGTTGCCCTGGGGTTGCAGCACCACGGCGAGGTCCTTGCCGCTGAAGCGCACCCGCGTCGGCTCGGCGATGCCTCCCGCGGCGCCCGCGGGCTGCACGGCGGCCCGCGTCTCGCCCTTGACGTCCCAGAAGGCGTGGACGAACTTGAGCGAGCTCTCGTCGTCCGAGAGGTTGCCGAAGATCCGCCGCGCGGACATCCAGTCCTCGCCGTGCCGCAGGCTGGCGCCGCCCTCGATCCGCACCCACCGCTTCTGGCGCTCGTAGACCATGCGCTGGGCCGTCATCAGCACCGGCTTCTCCGCGCCGGGGAGGCTCTCGACCCGGGCGCCCTCCTGGAGGACGTACTCCTCGGAAGGGATGTCGAACTGGAGCTTGCCGGCGTGCACGATGTACTTGCCGCCGTAGCGGATCTCCGCCGCGCCCTGGCTGATCACCCGCTCCCCCTTCTGCTTCAGGTTGAGGCGGGCCGTGCGCAGCTCGAGATCCTCCGGACCCTTGAGGACGACGTCCCCCTGGAGCACGCCCTCGTTGCTCTCGCGGTTGAAGCTCGCCCGGCGGCTCTCGACGTGGAACACCCGGCCGGCCTTGTCGTACATCGTGAGCGCCACCCCCTCCAGGTACAGGGTGCCCTCGCGGTCCGCCTTCACGCTCTCCCCCTTGATGTGGAAGATCGGCCGCTCCCCCTCGGTGAAGGTGTAGTCGAAGTCCTCGCCGATGAGGGTCATGTTCTTGCCGCCCTTGGTTTCGCCCTCCCGGGAAGGAGGATCGCGCCGCAGGCCGGCCTTGCCGAACATGAACAGCCCGGCGAGCCCGGCCACGCACAGCACCAGCACCGCGAGCAGCAGCTTGCGGAGAAAGGCGACGGGAGAGCGGGCTTTGCGTGCCATGGGTATTGGATTCTAAGCGGTGGGGATTCTATGGGTTTCGAACTAGCTTTTCTGGTTCCGCGGCCCCACCCGGGCATAAATGCCCGGGCTATTGAAAAGAGCCCCCTAAAGGGGACTCAGTCGGCTTTAGCCGGCTGTTTCGACTAGCCCTGGCATTTATGCCCGGGCGGGGCCGAAGCTCGCCTCCTCGGCCCCGTTCCTCGTAGGGTGCGCTGTGCGCACCGTCAACGCCTGGTGGTGCGCACAGCGCACCCTACAAAATACGGGAAAGGAAGTCACACCGCCCGGCAGTCCACCAATCTCAAGACGGGCCCGCCGCGGTACGAGTCGTTCTCGACACAGGCGAGAACCTCGAAAGGACCGCGCAAGCTTCCCGCGCGCTCTCCCCACCTCCACCCTACCAGCTCTACGGCCGAGCCGTCGTCCTCCGACCTCGCCCGCGCCGACAGATGGCCGTTGCCGAACGCCCGCGGCTCGCCCTGCAACCGCAAAGGCCCCGTGCGCACCAGCGGCCGGGGATTGCCCTGGCCGAACGGCTCCAGGGCCGAGAGCTGCGCCAGCAGGCCGTTCGAGATCTCCCGCGGCGCCAGGTGCAGCTCGTACTCGATGCGCTGGGTCAGCAGCTCCGAGGGCCACGCCGCGCCCGCCGCCTCCCACTCGTCCCGCAGCTCCTCCAGCCGGCCGGTCTCCACCGTCAGGCCTACCGCCTGCGAGTGGCCGCCGAACCGTACCATGCGTTCCTTCCAGGCCACCAGGAACGAATGCAGCTCCAGCCCCGGAATGCTCCGCCCCGAGCCCGTCGCCAGGCCGTCCTCCACGGCCAGCAGCACCACCGGCCGGTGCAGCTCCTTGGCGATGCGGCCCGCCGCGATGCCCACGACCCCCTTGTGCCACGACGCGCTCCAGGCCACCAGGATCGGCGGCAGAGGCGACCGCCCGGCGAACTGCGCCCGCGCCTCCTCCACCACCCGCATCTCCTCCGCCTGCCGCTCGCGGTTCAGGCTGTCCAGCTCCAGCGCGATCTCCGTCGCCCGGCCCAGGTCCCGGCTCATCAGCAGCTCCAGGGCGCGGTCCGCGTCGTCGAGCCGGCCCGCCGCGTTGAGCCGCGGCCCGATGCGGAAGCCCACGTCCGACGCCGAGAACGGCGCCTTCATGCCCGACTGCTGCATCAGCGCCTTCAAGCCTACCTTCGCGCCCGCCAGCGCCGTCAGCCCCAGGGCCGCGATCACCCGGTTCTCGCCGTGGAGAGGCACGAGGTCCGCGATGGTGCCGAGGCAGGCGATGCGCAGCAGCGCCGACGGATCGACCGTCTTGCCGCACCGGCCCGCGAAGGCCAGCGACAGCTTGAACGCCAGGCCCGCCGCCGCGAGGTCCGGGAACGGGTAGTTACAGCGCTCCTGCCGGGGATTGATGTGCAGCACTCCCGCCGGTAGCTCGCAGCCCGGCAGGTGATGGTCCGTGATGATGACCCCGATCCCCGCCGCCAGCGCCGCGTCCACCGCCTCGGCCGACGAGCTGCCGCAGTCCGCCGTGACGATGAGGCCGCACCCCAGCTCCCGCGCCCGCTCGACGTGGATCGGCTGGAAGCCGTACCCCTCCCGCAGCCGGTGCGGCAGGACGGCCTTGGCGTCGACGCCGCACTTCGCGAACACGGCCAGGAGCTGCGCGGTGGCGCTGATGCCATCGACGTCGTAGTCGCCGACGACGGCGACCCGCTCCCCGCGGTCCCGGGCCGCCAGCAGACGCACGATCGCCTCCTCCATGCCGGCGAGGAGATACGGATCGTAAAGCTGGTCCAGGGAAGGATGAAGGAAACGCTCGGCGCCCCGCGAGTCCGTGACGCCCCGCCGGGCGAGCAGGATCGCCAGCCACGACGGATGCCCCGCCTGTTCGAGAACGGCAGCGGCCTCCGGCACCGGCGCGGCCACCCATTCCACCGGAGAGCTCTGGCTCAGACGCTAGCCCTCGTCGAAGGCCCCGAGCTTCCGGAACTTGTCGTAGCGGCGCGCTACCAGCTCCTTGGGAGGAAGGCGAAGCAGGTCGTCCAAAGACCTCTGGAGCACGTCCCCCACCCGCCGGGCCATCGCGGCCGGATCGGTGTGGGCGCCGCCTTGAGGCTCGGGGATGATCTCGTCGATCACTCCCAAGGTCAGGAGGTCGGGTGCCGTGAGCTTCATCGCCTCGGCGGCCTCGGCCTTCCGGTTCTGGTCTTTCCAGAGGATCGCGGCGCACCCCTCGGGGGAGATCACGGAGTAGGTCGCATACTCCAGCATGTAGACCCGGTCCCCCACTCCCAGCGCCAGCGCGCCGCCGCTGCCCCCCTCGCCCGTGATGGTGACGACGATGGGCACCTCCAGCACCGCCATCTCCATGAGATTGCGGGCGATGGCCTCGGCCTGGCCGCGCTCCTCGGCGTCGAGCCCGGGATAAGCGCCGGCGGTGTCGATGAAGGTGAGGACGGGCAGGCCGAACCGCTCCGCCAGCTTCATCACCCGCAGCGCCTTGCGGTAGCCCTCCGGCCGCGGCTGGCCGAAGTTGCGGAGGATGCGCTCCTTGGTGTCGCGCCCCTTCTGATGGCCGATCACGGCCACGCTCCGGCCGCGGAAGTCCGCGAACCCGGCGACGATGGCCGCGTCTTCCGCGAACGCGCGGTCGCCGTGCACCTCCACCCACTCCGTCATCAGAGCCTGGATGTATTCGAGGGTGTACGGGCGGTCCTGGTGGCGGGCGACGAGGGTCTTCTGCCACCGGTCGAGGCCGCCGTAGATGTCGGCGGTGGTCTTCCTCAGGGAGACACGAAGGCGGTCCAGCTCCTTCTCGTGTCCACTGCCTGCCGGATAGCCCTCGAGCTCCTCGATCTGGCGGCGCAGCTCGATCAATGGTTCGTCAAAGGAGGAATCGGAGCTCTGCATGGCGTTGGGCAAGGTAGCAAAGCGGGGCACAGAGGTCAAACCGGAGAATTCACCTGAGATGTATCGCTTGAGCTTTTGTCGGCGCGCCGACAGCGCGCTCCAGGATCTTCTGAGAGCAGGACTAAGTCTGAATGCGAGATCCCGGCCCCGCCCGGGCCGTCCACCCCTTGTCCAGATTCGTCGATTTGCCGATCGCTACTTCTACGATTCGCCCCTTGTTCGCACCCGTCGCCAAAAGACGATACATTTGACCCGCGGAAGGAGACCTCCCTATACTCCATCCATGGCCGTCCCCTTTCGCAAACCGCCGGCCGACCTGGAGATGGAATCTTCGTCTTCGGGCGCCGATCCCTTCCGCTACGGATGGCGGCCTCAATACGTCCGTCTGCCCAGCGGTGAAGTCACGGAGCAGCAGATTCCATTGACCGCTGAGGATCTTCTCGATCCCCAGCCCGGAGATGTCGTGGTCCAGAGCTGGCTGCACGGTGACTTCGCGAGCACGATCTACGAGATGCTCAAGGAGCACTTCGAAGATCAGGACGACGTGCTCGTCACCTTCGACGTGAAGATGCTCTGGGGAATCCCCGGCCTCCCCAATCCCGCCCCGGACCTCTCCATCATCCGGGGAGTGCGCCGGAAGATCGATCCGGCGCGAACGGCCTTCGACGTCCTCCGGGAGGGCGTCCGGCCCGGCTTGATCCTGGAGGTCGTCTCGACCTCGGACCCTGAAGCCCGTGCCAACGACTATGAAACGAAGGTCGAGATCTACCAGCGGGCCGGGATCCCGGAGTACTTCATCCTGGAACCTCCCCAGCCCTTCAACGGAGAGAGGCTTCTCCTGACCGGCTACCGCCTGGGATCTGACGGCCGCTACCACCGGATCGTGCCCGATACCGATGGGCCTCTTCTATCCGATACGACGCGCCTCCTCTTTGGGATAGACGAAGATGGGCGGACGCTCCGTATCGTCGATGTGGTTAAGGGCGAGCGGCTGCTCACCCGAAAGGAGCTTCGGGCGGAGCTCAATCGGCTCAAGAGGACCAAGTAGGCTTCTGCTACTCCGGTAGCACCAGATCCAGGAAGTGCACTCTCCCTGTCCAATCCCCAGCCATTACGATCTGGCCGTCCGGGGATACGGCCACCGAAAGTATGGATGCTTCCAGAGTCACCATTGCAACAGTCTCGCTAGTTTCTAGATCCCACAATCGCAGCATTCCGTCTCGGGACCCGGTAAGCGCCCAGCGGCTATCCACTACCGCCACCGCTCGGCCCCACCTTCCCGAAGGCACTTTGAGGGTGCGGAGGATCTCTTCAGTTTCCAGGTCCCACACCCGCAACGTTCCATTCTCTGAGTAGGATATGGCCCGCTGACCGTCCACCACTGCCAGTACAGTGAACCAACCCCAAGGGCCTTTAAGGGTACGGAGGGTCTCACCGGTTTCTAAGTCCCACACTCGCAACGTCCAGTCGTCGGAACCAGAGATGACCCGGCGGCTATCCACCACTGCCACTGCGGAGACTCCATTCGCATGGCCTTCAAAAGTGCGAAGGGTCTCTCCGGTTTCCAGGTCCCACAACCGCATCGGCCCGTGCTCGGAGCCGGAGACGGCCCGACGCCGCTCCACCACCGCCACTGCCATGATCCCACCCGAGTGGCCTCCGAAAGTGCAGAGAGTTTCGCCGGTTTCCAGGTCCCACACTCGTAGCGTCCCGTCCTCGGAACCAGTGATGATGCGGCGGTTGTCTACCACCACCACTGTGGTGATATGACCCGAGTGGCCTTCCAGGGTCAGAAGGGTCTCGCCGGTTGCTGGGACACACACCCTTAGAACTCCATTTGCAGAGCCGGCAATGGCCCTGCGACTATCCACCATTGCTACTGCGGTGGTCCCTTTCCAAGGACCTTCGAACATAAGAAGGGACTCACCGGCTTCCAGGTCCCACACCCGCAGTGTTCCATCGGCGGAGCCGGAGATAATCCGGCGCCTATCCACCACTGCCACTGCCGTGATCTCCCCCGAGTGTCCTTCGAGCGTATGGAGAATCTTGTTGGTTTCCAGATCCCACACCCTTAGCGTCCAGTCATTGGAACCGGAGACGGTCCGGCAACTGTCCACCACCGCTACCGCAGTGATCCCACGCGAGTGGCCTTCGAGCATTTGGAGGGTCTCGCCGGTTTCCAGGTCCCACACCCACAGAGTCCCGTTATAGGAACCAGAGACTGCCCGGTGACCGTCCACCACCGCTATCGCATCGACCCTAACCGAGTGTCCTTGGAAGGTGCGGAGGGTCTCGCCGGTTTCTAGGTCCCACACCCGCAGAGTCCCGTCTAAGGAGCCGGAAACGGAGATGACCCAGCGACCGTCCACCACCGCCACTGTGTCGACCCCACTCGAGTGTCCTTCGAGGATACGGAGGGTCTCGCCGGTTTCTAGGTCCCACACCCGCAGAGTCCTATCGAAGGAGCCGGAAACGGCCCGGCGGCCATCCACCACCGCTACCGCGTTGACCCAACTCAAGTGTCCTTGGAGGGTGCGGAGAGTCTCGCCGGTTTCCAGGTCCCACACCCGAAGAGTCCCGTCTTCGGAGCCGGAGACGGCTCGGCGGCCGTCCACCACCGCCACCGTTTTGACCCAATCCGAGTGTCCTTGGAGGATCCGGAGGGTCTCGCCGGTTTGCAGGTCCCAAACCCGTAGCGTCCCGTCGTTGGAGCCCGAGACGGCCCGATGGTCATCCACCACCGCCACCGTGGTAACTGCGGCCGAGTGCCCTTCGAGGATTCGGAGAAGGGGGCCTCCTGGTTGAGTCAGACTCCCCTTTCTCGGTCTGAGTTGAGACTGAGCTCCTGCAACATTCACGAGGTACTCAATGTCCTTCCCTGGGAGACCCATCAGCCGGCCCAAAAGCTGTGAGGCGAGTTGCTGGCGGTCTCGTGCAATCACGTGCGCCGAGAGCCGGAGAGCATCTCGGATTAATAGGAGCTCTCGTTCTTCCTGGACAAAGGGTTCGTAATCAGCCATCAACGCGTTGACGTCCGTGGCATTCAGCTTCGCTTGGAGAAACGGTAAGTCCGCCAATAACCGCCTCAGCTCCTCTTTCCGGTTCGCTCCAAGGAAGTGGCCTGCCAAGTTTCGCCAGAGATACCTCTCCTCTATCGGCAAATCGGACCACAGTCCATTCGGGGGCTGAAAGGTGTCGAGGAGATGACGATGGAGAGCGGAGACCCCTTTCCCTAGTTTCTCGATTAGGACTTGACGAACCACGTCGTGAAGCCGGATAGTCCCATTTTTCCGGTCAAATCGAAGGAGGAGAGAAAGATTATGGAGTCTTTTGCAAAACTCCTGGCCTTCTCCAGGAGCCAAATTCCAGAAACGCTCCAGGAGAGGAATGGGGATGTCGGTGTCTTCGGGAAAGACGGCGAGTTGGAGATACCGCTCCGCCTCTTCTTTGGAGAGACGTCGGATGCTGACTGAGATTGTCTGATTCGCGGCGGCATTACGGTCCTCTTCGCACTCTCGATCAAAGGCGGAGAACCCCTTCGCCTGTAAGGCCCTCTCGATATCCTGTAGAGCTTCTTGAAGAGTAAACCCATCCTGCCTCACCAGCTCCTGTAACTGCCGGTTGACCAGCTTGAGAAGGAGAGGCCATTCTCCCAGCCGGGCGGCCAGATATCGGATATCTTGTTCCTGTCCGTCAGGCAATCCAATCCTCAAAAGAGACACCGCCTCTTTAGAGACCATGGCGTCCACTTCGATCGGCTTGGAATTCGACGGCAGAGTATGGCTATTCCGGGTCGTAATGAGAAGGGCGGCTCTATTACCAAGTCCCTGGAATGGAGTTACGTCGGCGGAATTCCAAACGTCATCAATAACGACCAGCGCCCGTGAACTTCCCAGCAACTCCCGAAGTCTCGCGCCAGCCGCTGCTACGGTTTCAAAGGCAGGGGCTTCTTCCCGCGTCCACCAGCGAATGAGGTCCCGGATTCTGGAGAGGCGGCCATTGGCGTCGATGTCCTCTCCCATCGTCGTCCAGAGAATGCCATCCGGATACGTTTCTCGGACTCTTTCGTCCTGGCAGAGCTTTTGGGCAAGAGCCGTCTTGCCGAATCCACCAGCTCCTCGTAATGCGGTGGTGATTCCGACCGAGGTGCCGGATTGGACCGGCCCTCCTTTGGGACAAAGGGCTTCAAGAATCTCGTCGTACTCCCGGCGGTGGACGAAGCCCTCGTCGGGGGGCTGCGCCATGGTCCTATATAAAGGAAGGGAGGGCTTCGCGGATCCTCCCCCACCGCCGCCCGGACCTGGCGCCTCTCCCCGGATTCCGCTGACCAGCCGATGAAAGGCGTCCTCGTCGTCGAGGCCTTTGCGGAAGTCCACCCAGGTCAGCCGGCGGAGAAAACGGGGCAGCTCTTCCTTCCGTGGCTCGAAGGAGCCGGGGAGAAGGACGGGAATCACCCGGGAGCTCTTGTCGCGGACCCGGGTCTCCAGAGCCGAGCGCATCTCCTCGTTCTGCCAGGCTCCGATGCCGCCCGGACCCAGGAAGACGGCGCAGGTACGGCTCTGGTCGAGCGCATCCTCCAGAGCTTCTGCCCAGGGCTCGCCCGGGACGAGATGCCACTTGTCGAGGAAGGGCTCGATCCCCACCTCGCGGAGCTTGTGGCCGAGATGCTCCACCGCCGGCTTGTCGGCGCTGCTGTGGCTCAGGAAGACGTCGAAGCGGGGGGCCATGGGGGGCTCGGGTTGGAGGGGCAGCGTTTAGTCTGCCGGAGGTAATATCAGGTCCAAGAAGTGGACTCTCCCGATCTCATCTCCAGCCACCACGATTCGTCCATCCAGGATCACGGCCACCGACAATATGGGTGTATCTAGAGTCATCACGGCTAGGGTCTCGCCAGTTTCTAGGTCCCTTACTTGTAGCGTCCGGTCTTCGGACCCTGAGAGGACCCGACGGCTGTCTACTAGCGCCACCGCGTTGACTCTATCCGAGTGTCCTTCGAGGGTGCGGAGGATCTCGCCGGTCTCCAAGTCCCACACCCGTAGCCGACCATCCGAAGAGCCGGAGACTGCCCGGCGACCATCCACCACCGCTATCGCATAGATTCCACCCGAGTGACCTTCAAGTTTGCGGAGGGTCTTGCCGGTTTCTAAATCCCACACCCGCAGCACCCCATCGTAGGAGCCGGAGACTACCCGGCGACCGTCCACCACCGCTACCGCATAGATTCCCCCCAAGTGACCTTCAAGTGTGCGGAGGGTCTCGCCGGTTTCTAAATCCCACACCCTCAGCATCCCGTCGGAGGAGCCGGAGATGGCCCAGCAGCCCACCACCGTCAAAACGGTGACCCTGGCCTGTCCTTCGAGTTTGCGGAGGATCTCGCCGGTCTCCAAGTCCCACACCCGTAGCCGACCATCCGAGGAGCCGGAAACTGCCTGGCGACCATCCACCATCGCCAACGCTCGTAGCCCATTCGAGTGGCCTTCAAGAGTGCGGAGAGTCTCGCCAGTTTCCCAATCCCAAACCCGCAACGCCCCATCATAGGAGCCGGAGACTACCCGGTGCCCCTCTGCCACCAGTACCGCTCGGACTCCGCCGGAGTAACCTTCGAGTGTGCGGAGGGACTCGCCGGTTTCCAGGTCCCACACCCGCAGGCTTCCGTCGTCGGAGCCGGAGACGACTCGGCGACCGTCCACTACCGCCACTGTGGTAAGCCCGCGCGAGTGGCTTTCGAGTGCGCGGAGGGTCTCACCAGTCTCCATGTCCCACACCCACAGCACCCCATCGGAGGAGCCGGAGACTGCTCGGCGGCCGTCCACCACCGCCACAGCGGTGACCCAATCCGAGTGGCCTCGGAAGACACGGAGGGTCTCGCCGGTTTCCAGATCCCACACCCGCAGTATCCCGTCAGAGGAGCCGGAGACTGCTCGACGGCCATCCACCACCGCCACGGCGGCGACCTTACGCAAGTGGCCGTGCAGAGTACGGAGGGTCTCGCCAGTTTTCAGATCCCACACCCGCAGCGATTTATCGCTAGAGCCGGAGATGGCCCGACGACTGTCCACAACCGCTACTGCGGTGACGCCCGAGTCGCCTCCGAAGATGCGGCGGTCCTCTCCGGTTTCTAGATTCCACACCTGAAGTGTCCTATCGCTGGAGCCGGAGATGACTCGGTGACCGTCCACCACCGCTACAGCAGTAACCCCAAGCCAGTGGCCCTTGAAGATGCGGAGGATCTCTCCGGTTTCCAGGTCCCACACACGAAGCGTCTTATCGTCAGAACCGGATACAACCCGGCAGCCGTCCACTACCGCTACTGTATTGACCACACGCGAGTGGCCTTCAAAGGTGCGGAGGGTCTCTCCGGTTTCCAGGTCCCACACACGAAGCGTACCGTCAGTGGAGCCAGAGACGGCTCGGTGACTGTCCACCAATGCCAACGCTGACACCCCACCGAGGTGTCCCTGGAGGATTCGGAGCAGAGGGCCTCCTGGTTGAGCCAGATTAGCTTTTCTCGGTCTGAGTTGAAGTTGAGTTCCTGCAAGGCTTACGAGGTGCTCGATGCTCTTCCCTGAAAGACCCGTCAACCTGCCGAAAAGCTGTGAAGCAAGTTGCCGACGATCTCGAGCCAAAACGTGTGCGGAGAGCCGGAGAGTGTCCCGGATTAATTGGAGTTCTCTGTCTTCAGAGACAAAGGACTCATAATCGGCCATCAACGAGTTGACGTCTGTGGCATTCAGCTTGGCTTGGAGAAAGAAAAAGTCTGTTAATAACCGGCTCAGCTCCTCTTTCCGGTTCGCTCCAATGTAGTGGCCTGCCATGTTTCGCCAGAGATACTGCTCCTCTACCGGCAAGTCGGTCCAAGATCCACTTGAGGGCCGAAAGACGTCGCGAAGATGACAATGGAGAGTAGTGATCCTATTCCCTATATGCTCGATCAGGACTTTACGGACCACGTCATGTAGGCGGATCGTTCCCTCTTTACGATTGAACTGTTGTAACAGAGAGCGATCCTGGAGCTGTTCGCAAAATCTCCGTGCCGGAACACGGGCAAGACCCCAATATTGTTCCAGGACCGAGAGCGGTATATCTACGTCCTCGGGAAAGATACTGAGTTGGAAATAAAGATCCTGCTCCACCTCCTGCAGTTGACAGACGCTAACGAGAATCGCCTTTGAAGCTGCCGCATGTCGAGAATCCGGGTCATTCTGGTCGAACGCAGAGAATCCCACCGAATCCAGAGCCTCGGCAGCTTCCTGAACAGCTTCAAGAACGGTTAAGCCACCCTCATTCACCAGCTTGCGTAATTGTCCGTTGACCAAGGTCAGGAGGAGAGGCCACTCCCCGAGCAGCGCGACCAGGGATTGCAGATTTTTTGAGGACCCACCAGGTAGTCCGGCCCGAAGTAACTCGATGGCCTCAGATGAAGCCATTGCGTCGACATCAATCCGCCTCGAATCAGTTGGGAGTGTCTGTCTGTTTCGAGTTGTAATGAGGAGAGCCGATCCCGTTGGCAATCCTTGGAAAGGAGTTACATCGGCGGAGCTCCAGACGTCATCCAGGACGACCAGAGCCCGCGAGTTGGCCAGCAGTTCCCGAAGCCTTGCTCCGGCAGCGGCGGCAGTCTCAAAAGTAGGGGCTTCCTTCTCTTCAGTCTGCCAACGAATGAGATCCCGGATTCGTGCCAGCCGGCCATTCGAATCGAGATCTTCTCCCATTGTCGTCCAGAGAATGCCGTCCGGATACGTTTGGCGGACCCGGTCGTCAAAGCAGATGGCCTGGGCCAGGGTTGTCTTGCCGAATCCACCGGCGCCACGGAGAGCGGTGGCAAGGGCGACTGAATTGGGCTGGTCCTCTCCTTCCTTTGGGCAGAGGAGATCGAGAACCTCCTCGTATTGGCTGCGGTGGACGAATCCCGTGGGGGCTTGGGCCATGCAGCGATAATCCCGCTTCTGGAGTCCGACTCCCCCACTGCCGCCAGGACCGGGCGCCTCTCCCTTGATTCCGCTGACCAGCCGACCAAAAACTTCCTCATCACCGAGATCTCCATGGAGGTCTACCCAGGTAAGCCGCCGGAGAAATCGGGGAAGCTTTTTCTTGTGGGATTCAAGAGAGCCGGGAAGAAGAACGGGGATTACCCGACGAGATTTGTCCTTCACTCTTTCTTCCAATGCGGAGCGCATCTCCTCGTTCTGCCAGGGGCCGATTCCCTTGGGCCCCACGAAGACGGCGCAGGTGCGGCTCTGGTCCAGCGCTTCCTCCAGAGCTTCCTGCCAGGGCTCGCCAGCGACGAGGTGCCACTTGTCGAGGAACGGGGTGAGCCCGGCGGCGAGAAGCTTCCGCGCGAGCTCCTCCACCGCCGGCTTGTCGGCGCTGCTGTGGCTCAGGAAGACGTCGTAGTGGGTCGCCATGTAGCTCCGGGAATGCGAAAAGCCTATCAGCGAGACGGCCCCTCTGGCGAAAACGTCCGCGTAGAGACGTCACAGGTCGTTACCACCGCGGTTCTTTTGGCGGACACGAACGCGTGACGTCTCCTCGAAGGGTACGCCGCCTCGTTGTGGATACCCTTGTTGGGCCTCCCCTCGCGTTCCCTTGTTTGCCGCCCAGGCGTTTGGCGGGTTCTGCCTCGCGGCGGGATGCGGCCTCCCGAAACGGTGTGCGCTTCGAAGAGTCGTTACGCGGTCCCCGTGGACCGTGGAAGGGTGTCGTTACGACCTGTAACGCCTCTACGGGGACGATTTCGTATCAGGAGCGGCAGGTCCGTCTTCGGCTGCGGTCTCCTTTCGCCCCTCGCGGGGCTTGTTGGGGAGGTGTGGGATGCCGTTTTCCCGGGGCTCGCGCCGCCGGGCTAATGCCGGTCGCCCCTGCGGGGCTGGATAGCTCCCAACTTCACGGCGGACTCCGGGACTTCGCGGCAGGTATCCCAACTTTGCAGCGGAGTGGAGAAGATCCCGGCGATCCCCAGAACTTCGCGGCGGACACTCTTACTTCGCGGCGGGTAACTCTACTTCGCGGCGCGCAAGGCTACTTCGCGGCGAATAGTCTTAGATCGCGGCAAATAAGGCCACTTCGCGGCGCGTAACCTTAGTTCGCGGCGGGTAACCTTACTTCGCGGCGCGCAAGGCTACTTCGCGGCGGATAGTCTTAGATCGCGGCGGATAAGGCCACTTCGCGGCGCGCAACCTTAGTTCGCGGCGAATAAGACTACTTCGCGGCGGGCAACCAAAGATCGCGGCGGATAGTCTTACTTCGCGGCGGATAATCTTAGTTCGCGTCGATTAATCTTAGATCGCGGCGGATAATCTTAATTCGCGGCGCGTAATCTTATTTTGCGGCGTGCAATCTTATTTCGCGGCGGATAAGGTTAGTTTGCGGCATAGATCCAGAGATTGCGGCTCAGAATCTTACTTCGCGGCGGATTAAATGATCCCGTCAGAGAAGTTGTTGCGGATCGACGTCGATGACCAGGTCGAAGCCGGGATTCTTGGGCAGGACCTCTTCCATCAGGCGGTGAAGGCCGCGGGCATCCGCGGAGCGCGCCAAGAGTTGGAAGCGCCATTCTCCGCGGAGACGCTCCAGGGGAGCGGGCGCCGGGCCGGAGATTCGTACGCCACGGGAAAGGGGATGCGCCGCGAGGTCCGCGGCCAGACTCTTGATGAGGGTCTCGGCGCGGACGCGGTTTTTGTCGCGCACGAGGAGCTGGACCATCCGCGTGAAGGGCGGATAGTGGAAGACGCGGCGGAAGCGCATCTCCTCGCGGGCGAAGCCTTCGTCGTCCTGCCGCAGGGCGGCCTGGATGGCGTAGTGGTCCGGATGCCAGGTCTGGATGACGACGCGGCCGGGGCGCTCTCCACGGCCGGCGCGGCCCGCCACCTGGGTGAGCAGGTTGTAGGTGCGCTCGACGGCCCGGAAGTCGGGGAAGCTCAGGTAGGCGTCCGCCGCCAGCACGGCCGTCAGCGCCACGCCCGGAAAGTGGTGCCCCTTGGAGACCATCTGGGTGCCGATGAGCACCTGGATCTCGCGGCGGTCGAAGCGCTCCAGCAGGGCCGCGGGACCGCCGGGGCGCCGGGCCGTGTCGCGGTCGAGCACGTCGACGGTGACGTCCGGGAACAGCTCGCGGAAGTCCTCTTCCACCCGCTCGGTGCCCGCGCCGATGGCTTCGAGGGCCTCCTCGGAGCAGACCGGGCAGCGCGTGGGGGCCGGGATCATGGAGCCGCAGTAGTGGCAGAGCAGGCGCCGGTCCCGCCGGTGGTAGGTGCGCGGCAGGCCACAGTCTTCACACCTCATGTCCTCGCCGCAGGCCCGGCAGAGCAGCATGGGCGAATAGCCGCGGCGGTTGCGCAGGAGGATCACCTGGTCGCCATCCGCCAGGGCTTGCCGGATCTCGAGCTGGAGACGCTCCGAGAAGTGGATCTCGCCCGGCCGGCGCGAGACGCCTTCCTCCCGCAGATCCACCAGGATGCCCTCGGGCAGCTTACCCTGGCCCGCCCGCTCGGTGAGCTGAAGAAGCTCGAGCTTGCCGCGCTCGGCGTTGAAGCGGCTTTCGAGGCTGGGCGTCGCGGAGACGAGGAGGGTCGCGGCACCGGCGTCCCGGCCGCGGACGAGGGCGAGGTCGCGGGCGTTGTAGCGCGGGGAGAGCTCCTGCTTGTAGGAGGTGTCCTGCTCTTCGTCGACCACGATGAGGCCGAGGTCGGTCACCGGCGCGAAGAGGGCCGAACGGGGGCCGAGCACCACCTTGGCCTCGCCGCGGCGCACGCGCTCCCACTCCTGGTGGCGCTCACCCGTGCCGAGCCCCGAGTGCAGGATCGCCAGGTTCTCGCCGAACCGCCGCTCGACGGTGCGGGCCAGGGCGGGGACGAGCGCGATCTCCGGCACCAGCAGGATCACCGAGCGGCCGCGGGCCACGGCCTCGTCCGCCGCGCGGAGGTAGACCTCGGTCTTGCCCGAGCCGGTCATGCCTTGGAGGAGCAGGGGCGCGAACTCGCGCCGGTCGATCACCTCGACCAGCCGCCGCAGGGCGTGGTCCTGGTCTCCCCGCAGGAGGATGCCGGGCTCCTTCCCCGGCGTGCCCATCATGTGGCGGTCGAGGGAGAGGCGCTCGACCTGGGTGAACTGGCGGAGCACGCCGAGCGAGACCAGGCGCCGCACCACGGCCGGCGAGCATTCGACGGCGGCCTTGACCTCGGCCGTGGTGGCGGGCCGGCCAATGGCGGCGAGGTATTCCACGACGACCTTGCCCGCCGCCGAGCGCCCGGCCTTGGCGAGGTGGCCGGCGACGTCTCCCGGGGCCAGCTCGACGGCGTTGACGTAGCGGTTGGAGCGGGCGCGGTGCTCCTCGCTGCCGACCCGTCCGCCCTCGGCGAGGGTGGCGAGGACGCCGTCCAGGTCTTCGAGGCCGACCCGGGACTGAAGCTCGGCGGCGCTCATCCTCCCTCCCTCGCGCAGGGCTTCGAGCACGGCCGTCTCCGCGTCGTTGCGCGGCAGGGCCATGGCGCCGGCGTTGGTGATCCAGATCTTGCGGTCCCCCCAGGGCGGCAGGTCCGAAGGCAGCATGGAGCGGATGACCTCGCCCAGGGGCGCCATGTAGTAGTCGGCCATGAACCGGGCCAGCTCGAGGAGGTCCGGGGTGAGCACCGGATCGCGGTCGAGGATCTCGACGATCGGCCGCAGGTTCATCCCCTCCGGACGGTCCCCATGGACGGCCACGATCATCCCCGTCAGCCGCCGCTTCCCCATCATCACCCGCGCCCGAACCCCCGGCACCGCCTGGGACGCCCAGGCCGCCGGTACCTCGTAGGTCAGAGGGTCGGGCAGCGGCAGGGGGAGGGCGATGTTGGCCAGAAGGTCGGGCTTGGGGGCGGGTGGCATGAAGGGGAGCGACATGGAGGGTAATGAGTATCAGATTCGCCGGGCGCCGCGGGAAGTTTGTGGGAACTGGGCAGATCCCGGTCGCGATTCTTTATCTTCGATGTGTTTGATGTAATCTTATTTAACGCAATATCTGACCAACCGCTCCACCAAACTCCGCTGCCATGAGGAAGACTCCATGAAAAAAATCATCCTTTGCCTCGCTCTGGCCGGCCTCGTGGCCTGGAGCCTCCCCGGAATGGCGGGTCAAGCCGATCCCGACTCGGAAATTGACCGGCTACAGAAGGAAGGCTGGAAGATCGTCCAAGAGGGCGTCCTTCGACGCGAGCTGAGACCCAACAAGGTTGAGACGTTCGTGTTCGGCGAGGCGGGATTCTCTTGGAAGCTCCAGGATCTCCAGCGCCTACTCCAGATCCTTCAAAGGGACTTTCAGTCTCACCCAACTCCCGAGCTACAGAGGACCATCGCGAGCCACCAAGAGCTGATCGCGAGTACCCTGAAAATGATCGAACGCGCCCGGGCGGCCGATTCAAGCGGAGAGGGCACAGTCTTAAAGGCCGGCTGCACTCCTACCTTTTCCTACAGAGCGAATGCCTCCTACAAGACCGATCGTCAAGGTGTCTGGGCGGATGCGGCTGCCGATTTCAATGTCCCTGCCGGTTGCAGCTCCTCCGGCGAGGTCTACGCAGTTGCCATCGCCCAGACCACGGTGAGTGGGGGAACCTCGTACTTAAACATGGCTGACGGTCCCAGAACCGGCTCGAACGTTAATGCCAGCGCAGCCGTCGACCGCAACGGCGGGCCTCTTTGCGAGTCCTACGCCTTTGCAACCGTGACCGACATCTTGAATTCTAGTTCGTACAGCGTCTCGCAACAGAACTATAGCTGCCCGGCTCCTTACAGCTTGGCTTCGGCGATCTGTACGATCGACGACGTGCCGGCGGCGACTCTGCTGCTGCCGTACTTCGAGGTGGATCTCAACAGCACCGCCGGCGTCAACACGGTGCTCTCCATCAACAACGCGGCGGCCGCCGCGGCGGTGGCCCACGTCACCTTCTGGACCGATCAGTCGATCCCGACCCTGGACTTCGACGTTTACCTGACGGGCTACGATGTGCAAACCCTCAGCGTGCGGGACATCTTCGCCGGCAACCTGCCGCGCACCGCCGACCGCGGTGCCGACGCTGGCGACGCGGCGAGCCCGAGCCCGCCGCTTGGCTCGACTCAGGCTGCCAACGTGAATCCGTTCACGGGTCCATTCACCTTCGGCTCGCCGACCGAGTTCGACTTCGGTGGCTCTTCGGGTCCCTGCGTGGGTCCCTACACGAACCCGGTTCTGGACAACTTCCGTATCACCAACCTCCGGGCGGCTCACACGGGCAACAACGCTCCGGCATACGGCGGCTGCCTGGGCGCCAACTATGGCGACAACATCGCCCGCGGCTACATCACCATTGACTCGGTGACACGGTGCAACCTGCTGTTCCCCAGCTCGGCCACATACTTCTCGGGAGGCATCGCCGACAACCGGAACATCCTCTGGGGCGACTACTTCTACACCAACTCGGCGCAGGATTTCGCCCAGGGCGAGACGCTGGTGCACATCGAGTCCTGCCCCACTCCGGGCACGGGCGGGGGTAGTTGCCTGTTCACTGAGGGCTCCTACACCTTTTATGGCCGCTACGCTGCCGTGGCGGGCCAGGATCAGCGCGAGCCGCTGTCCACGACCTTCGCTTCGCGGTTCGTCAACGGCGGCACCTTCAACAACGGCACGGACTTGATCGTCTGGCGCGACTCGAAGACGATCCCGACGGGTGTCAACGCCCCGTACACCTGCGGTACCGTGAATCGGCCGTCCTGGTTCCCGCTGAACCAGACGGACGTGGTGGCGTTCGACGAGCAGGAAAACCCGCAGGACCTGTGCTTCACCGGTTCAACGTCCTCTCCGCCGACCGGTGGCGCGCAGACCTGCTTCCCCCTGGAGGCCCAGCGGGTTTATCTGCAGGGTGGCAACGTGATCGGCTCCGACCCGACGCCGGACGCGGACTCAGGCTGGATCTACCTGAACCTGAACACGACCGTATCGGGTGTCTCCTATCCGGCGGCAAACCCGGCGATTACCCAGGCTTGGGTGACGACGGTAATGAATTCCGACGGCCGGTTCAGCGTTGGTTACGACGCGATCAAGCTCGACAGCGCCTGCCAGCCGAAGAATGTCGTCTTCATTCCGTGAGATCACTGGGCCTCCCCTCCGCCGAGGCGGAGGCCCTCATCCCCCCGGTCCTCTTCTCCCGACCCCTCCCTCCCTACCACACCGGGAGAAGAGGGAGAAGTTTGTCGGGATTGGTCTAAAGCAAGGCTTCGTAAAGCCCTTTCTCTCCCGGCGGATGGGGGGGAGGCTGGGAGAGAGAGGGTTGGGAGAGTGAGGGCCCATCCGGGGCCGCCGCCGCTTCGATTCGCCGTTATCGCCCGAGGCGGAAACTACCGCTCTACGCCCGCCTTTGCGCCCGCACTACGTCCCGCCCCGCCGGCACTCCTCCGAGCAGAACACCTCCGCCTTCCCCGCCCCTTCCCCCTTCAGTGCCCGCGAGGCCGTCACGTACGTGCCGCAGCGGGCGCATTGCACCAGGGTCTCGGAAACGACCTTCGGCGGCTGCGGGACCGGCCGGCCGGGGGGCTGGCCGAGCACCGAGATCTTGAATTGACCCGTGAAGTTCTTCACCGCCAGCCGGAGGATGACCAGCAGAAGGCAGATGGCGATGAAACGGGTCATGGATCAGGCGGCGTTGCGCTGGCCGGTGACGGCTTTCGCGAGCTTCTCCACGTCCGGATTGCTGGGCTGCATGCGCTGGAGCTCCTGCAGGATCCGGTTCGCCTCGTCGTGGCGGTTGAGGTCGAAGGCCAGCACCACCACCTCGTTGTAGTAGGCCTGCCAGTGGTCGGGGGAGAGCTTCCGCGCCTTCTGGAACTGCTCCAGGGCCTGGTCGAAGTTCTTCGTCTCCCGGTAGGAGATGCCGAGGTCGGTGATCACGTTGGCGTCGTCGGGCCGCAGCTTCAGGTACTGGTTGTACAGCTCCTGCGACCGCTGGAACTGGGCGATGTCGAAGTTGAGGTTGGCGAGCTTCAGCACGGCGTCGGCGTCGTTGGGGTTCTTCTCGACGTAGGCGCGGAGCTGCTGGACCTCCGCCATGGCCGGACCGCCGCCGGGCGCTCCGCCGGCGGCCGGATCCGCGCCTTGCGGCATGCCGGCATTCGCCGGGCCGGGCGCCGCGGCCGGACCCGCGTTCTCTTCGCCCGTCGTGATCTGGGCGCGCAGCTCGGGGGTCAAACGCGGGGGCTGGCTGGCCGCGACGACTTCATGCATCAGGTAACCCGTGATGAAGCCTATGAGAATGCCGAAAACGGCGAAGATGACATTTTCTTTGGTCAACAAGGCTATTGCCTGCCTTCCCGAACGGCAGTCCAGTCGCCACGGTTCGGCTGTCCGGTTGCCAGTTGATTGGATGTATAGGTGCCGGTGATCCGGCCGCTGGCGACCACGATTCCTTCCCAGACGCTGTCGAAGCCGCCGTTGGCGTCGATGCGCTCCATGCGCAGGGCACCATTGGTATAGGTGCCGCGGAACGAGCCGCTGAAGCCGCCGTCGACCTGATACGTGCCGCTGACGACGGTGCCGTTCAGGCGGAGGTTGAAGGTCGCGGTGGCGTTCTGCGGCGAGACGGCCACCCGCCAGCGCCCGGTGATCGGGTCGGCGGGCCTCGGCGCCGCCGTGCCCTGGCCTCCCTGCAGGAGGCCGATGCGCCGCAGTCGCTCCTGGATGCGCTCGAGCTGGCCGCTCAGCCGGTCTTCGGTGATCCGGGAGGCCGCCCGCGCGGCGTCGAGGTCGTTCTGAAGGCTTTCGAGCGTGCCGAGGGACACGGAATCGCCGGCGAGCGCCTGGTCGAGGCGGCCGAGGACGTCGTTGACGCCCTGCTGAGCGCGGCGCGCGCGGTCCCGCAGCTCGGTGTAGCTCACCAGGTCGAGGGAGAGGAGACTGTTTTCCAGCCGCAGCGCGGTCTGGCCCGCCGCGGACTGGGAGTTGCCTTCAGCGGGAGCCTGGGCTCCGGCCGCCAGAGGGACGAGCAACAGGATCAGGGCCCATCGGGAGATCGTTCGGATCATCAGGCGGATTCTAGCAGGGTCGCGGGACCGGCACAGTCAGCCCTCCCCAGACCCCGCCCGGGCATAAATGCCCGGGCTAGTCAAAAGAGCCCCCTAAAGGGGACTCAGTCGGCTTTAGCCGGCTGTTTTGGGTAGCCCGGGCATTTATACCCGGGCGGTGCCTGGGTGGGCCGAGACTTCTCACTCAAGCATTCACTCGAAGCATTTCCACAAAAAGCAAAAGGCCGCTCCGGAGAGCGGCCTTTCCAGTTCCCTGTCCTTCCCTTGGCTTTCAGCTCGCGGCTCTACGCTCCCGCTTGGCGAGGCTGGAGTTGAGTGCCTGCTCGACAAGCTCCTCCGCCTCCCGTTCGCTGATGGCCTTGACGTGAGCCACTTCGCTCACGATGAAGTACTTGGCGCGCTCGTACATCTTCTTCTCGCGGAAGGAAAGGCTCTTGCGCTGGGAAACGAGCCGCAGGTTCTTCAGCACCTCGGCAACGTCGGTGAGACGTCCCGTCTTCATCTTGTCGAGGTTCTGCTTGTACCGGCCTTTCCAATCCTTGTAGGTGTCGATGTTGCCATCCTCGAGGATATCGAAGAGGGCCCGGACCTCGCGGGTCTGGCACAGGGGGCGCAAGCCCACCAGCTCCAGGTTGATTTTGGGCACCATGACTTTGGAGTTGTTCGCGAGGAGACGGAGGTGGAAATACATTTGCTCCACCCCATCCATGTGACCGGGCTCAATCTTCTCGACCAGGCTGACGCCGTGGTTGGGGTAAACCACCTTTTGACCGACTTTAAATGTCACGTCGAGACCCCCTTGAATGTGGTGCAGATGATGGAGCTGCGGTAGTAAGTCGCTGAGGGACTTCCGCTTACGTCGCTTGTTATACACCGGAACAAGCTCGTTCGTCAACCGGGGGCTTCCGCCCAGGGGCGTAACAAGGGTGTCACAAAGGCACAAATTCGTTCGAGTCAGTCGTTTGGCCCGCCGGTTGACACCTTGGATCGGAGCCCCTAGGATTGCCTTCCCCGCAAGAGCCGGAGTGGCGGAATGGCAGACGCAGCGGACTCAAAATCCGCCGATCGCAAGGTCGTGGGGGTTCGAGTCCCCCCTCCGGCACCAACACCTGTCAAGAACGATTAGGAGCGGCCGCTTCCGCCGCAGTCCGGGCAGTCCGTGCTCCGCCACGCTCCCGTGCCTCGGCAGCGCCCGCAGGCGAGGTTCTTCCCCAGACGATTCAACAGAGCGCGGAGGAGAGCGGCTGCCCCATTCCCCAGACTATTCATAGCGGAGGGCGTCGATGGGATCGAGCCGCGAGGCCTTGGCGGCGGGATAGATGCCGAAGAAGATGCCCACCACGGCCGAGAAGCCGAAGGCGATGCCCACGGCCCAGAGGGGGACGTGAGCGTCCGGGAAGCCGGGGATCAGCTTGGCGACCAGCGCTCCCATGCCGAAGCCGAGGGCGAGGCCGATGCCGCCGCCGATCAGCGACAGGGTGACGGCCTCGATGAGGAACTGCATCAGGACGTCCTGCCGGCGCGCTCCCACCGCCTTGCGCACGCCGATCTCGCGGGTGCGCTCGGTGACCGAGACCAGCATGATGTTCATGATGCCGATGCCGCCCACCAGCAGGGCGATGCCGACGATGCCGCCCACGACGGCCGTGACGCTGCCCAGGATCTTGTTGACGGTCTCCAGGATCTCGTCCTGGGTCTGGATCTCGAAGTCGTCGGGCTCGCCGGCCGGCAGCTTGTGGCGCTGGCGCAGGAGGCGGGTGATGTTGTCCTTGACCTGCTCGACGACGTCGGTGTTCTCGGCCTGGAGACGGACCTGGATCTGGTCGCCGGCGTTGCGGCCGAAGAGGTTCAGGGCCGAGTCGAAGGGCACGAACACCAGGTCGTCGTAGTCCATCCCCAGGTTCTGCCCCTTCTTCTCCATGATGCCGACGACGGTGGCCGGGTAGGTGTCGAGGTAGATCTCCTGGCCCAGGGGCTGGGCCCCGAGGTTCAGCTCGTCGGCCACCTTCTGGCCGATCACCACCACCTTGCGGCGGTTCTCCAGGTCCACCCGGGAGAGGAAGCGGCCGAGGTCGACCGTCTGGTTGGTGACGTCCTGCCAGTTCTCGTTGACGCCGATGACGGCGAAGGGGGTGTGCTTGCGGTCGCGGAACTTGAGCGTGGCCCGGCCGAAGATCGAGGGGGTGAGGATCTTGACGCCGGGCACCTTCTCCTCGATGGTCAGGGCGTCGTCGTAGGTCAGCTTCACCTGGCGGGCGACGAGGCCGGGCATGTCCCGGTCGTTCTTCGCCGTCACCACCATGAAGGTGGCGCCCACGCCCTGGAGCTCGCTCGAGATGGTGTACTGCAGCCCCTGGACGATCGAGACCACCGCGATGACCGCCGCGACGCCGATGATGATCCCCAGCGTCGTGAGGATGGAGCGCATCAGGTTGGCGCGGAGCGCCGAGATGGCGATGCGGAAGTTCTCGAAGAAGACCAAGGGCGGCTCTCCCTTCAGGGAAGCGTCAGTGCATTAGGCGGGCGCCAGCGCGGCGGCCGCCCCGGCCCGGGCGGTGGGCTGATCCGAGATGACCTTGCCGTCGCGCAGGGTGACGCGGCGCCAGGCGTGCTCGGCGATGTCCGGCTCGTGGGTGACCAGCACCACGGTGTTGCCGGACTGGTGGAGCTCGTCGAAGAGCTGCATGATCTCCTCGGAGGTGGCGGAGTCGAGGTTGCCGGTCGGCTCGTCGGCCAGCAGGATCGACGGGCTGTTGACCAGGGCGCGGGCGATGGCCACGCGCTGGCGCTGGCCGCCCGACAGCTCGTTGGGCTGGTGGTGCATGCGCGCGCCGAGCCCTACCTTCTCCAGGGCCTGGCGGGCGCGGTCGCGCCGCTCGGCGCGCGAGAGCCCGGCGTAGATCAGGGGCAGCTCGACGTTGTGCAGGGCGTCCGTGCGGGCCAGCAGGTTGAAGGTCTGGAAGACGAAGCCGATCTCCTTGTTGCGGATGCCCGCGAGCTCGGTATCGTCGAGCTTCTCGACGGCGACGCCGTTCAGGATGTAGTGCCCCTCGGAGGGAGTGTCCAGGCAGCCGAGCAGGTTCATCAGCGTCGACTTGCCGCTGCCCGACGAGCCCATGATGGCGATGTACTCCCCCTGCTCCACCGACAGGTCGACGCCGTTCAGGGCGTGGACCTTCTCCGCCCCCATGTCGTAGACCTTACGGATGTCGTGCAGCTCGATCAGGGCCATCATTTCTCCTTGTCCCCGGCGCCGTCCTTGGCGCCGGTCTTACGGTCCTCTTCTTCGGAGGTCTTGCTGATCAGGACCTTGTCCCCTTCCTTCAGATCCTTCAACGTCCGGTAGGGGCCGGTCACCACCTGCTCGCCCGGCTTGACGCCGGAGCGCAGTTCGACGTGCGTCTCGTCCGAGATGCCGGTCTCGACCCGGCGCTGCCGGGCCTTGCCGTCCTCGATAACGTAAACGACCTTGACGTCGCGTCCCTTCCCGCCGCCCTCGGCGGGTGTTTCCGCCGGCCGCTCGATGACGGCCTGGATGGGCACCACCAGGGAGCTCGGATGGGCGGCGGTGTGGATCTCGGCCCGCACGGACATGCGGTCGCGCAGGTCCTCGTCGGGGTCGTCGAGCAGCATCTTGACCTTGAAGAAGGTGACGTCCGGCTGGCTGGCGCGGTTGAAGCCCGAGCTGCCGACCTCCACCACCTTGCCGTGGTACTCCTTGCCGGGGATGGCGTCCACCTTGAGCACCGCCGGCTGCCCCATCTTGACGTTGACGATCTCCGTCTCGTCGACGTCGACGGTGGCGAGGATCTCGGCCATGTCGGCGATGGTGCCGATGACGGACCCCGGGTTGTTCATGGTGCCGGAGACGACGACCTCCCCCTCCTTGGCGTTGAGGGTGATGACCCGGCCGGTCAGGGGCGCGTAGATGGTGGTCTTCGAGAGGTCGTCCTGGGCCTTGGTGAGGTTCGCCTGGGTCTGCTGGACGCCTTCGCGGGACTCCTCGAGCCGCAGGCGGGCGGAGGTCTCGGCGAGCTGGGCCGCTTCGAGCTGCTCGCGGGAGAAGATGGCCTCGTTCTGGAGACGCTGGGCGCGGCCGAGCTTGTTGCGCGCGTCGGCCAGGGAGACCTCGGCCTGGCGGATCGCCGTCTGGCCGCTGCGGAGCTGGGCCGACCACTGGTCGCGCTGGGCGATGTAGGCCTCCTGCTCGAGGCGCAGGAACGGCTGGCCCTTCTCGATCCACTGGCCTTCCACCACGTACAGCTTCTGGATCTTGCCGATGACGTGGGCGGAGATGTTGACCTTGACGCGCGGCTCCAGCTCGCCGCTCGCCTTGACGATCTGCGCCAGGTCCTGCCGCTTGACCTTCTCGGCATAGACCTTGGCGCCCTGGTCACGTCCCTTGGCACGGATGCTGGCGAAGACGATGCCTCCCAGCACGGCCACGACCACGAGCCCGATAATGAATTTCTTCACGAAAGCTCCTCGAACCTCAACTGAACAGGGCCACCCAGCCGACCCGGATGGCGATGAAGATCAACCAGATGACGATCACGGTCATGGCGACGGACTGGGTCGGCTTGCGCGTAAGGGCACGGAACCCGATGATCGTCAGCACCAGGGCCCAGATCGAGAAGAAGTCCACGCTGGCGAGCAGGGCGACCAACCAGCCCTGCGCACCCTCCGGGGCCAGGAAAGCCAGGTTGGACTGCAGATAGCTGCCGCCGCTCCGCTTCATGTCCGCGTAGGTGATGGTGGAGCGGCTCAGGAGCACGGGGATGCTGAGCAGCAGCATGATGACGACCGGCATCGAGGCGTGCAGGTTCACGGCGAAGCTCGACTTGTAGCTGAAGTCGCTGCCCGTGAACTTGAACGCCAGCCAGTAGAGAAAGGCCGAGAACAGCACGATCCCGGCAATGAACAGCGGAGCCACCAGGGCCGACATGATGGGCCCGATCTTCTCCATCATCGCGATGCCCTGCTCGAGCTGCGCCTCGGAGGCCTGCTGCCCCTTCTCCTTGGCGCCCTGGATCATCATGTCGCGGTAGTCGGTGCGCATGCCCGCTATGTAAGCCATCACGCCGGCCGACACGAGGAGCGCCAGGAGCGCGACCAGCCAGGTCGGCCGCTCGGCGATGGAACGGAACGTCTTGCCCGGCGAGAACAGAACTCCGAACAACCGGCCGAAGCTGGAGCTTTCCATGGCTATCTGTTCCCTTCTCCCGGCAGCCCCTCGACCGGCCTTCCCTCTCCAGGCATCGGTTCGCGCCGGAGCTTGAAGCGGCTGGAGGCCCAGTCGGGCTCCGCCGGATCGTCGACCGCGATGCCCTGCTGCTCCAGCAGGCGGCCGATGGAACGGTAGTACTCCGCGAGGGCCGTGCGGTAGTTGATGGTGGCCTGGACCTCGCGGCTGCGGGCCTGGGTCAGGTCGTCCTGGATCTGGGTGATCTGGAAGCTGGTCGACATGCCGTTCTCGTAGCGCTTCCTCTCGGCTTCCAGGTTCTTGTTCTGGAAGTCGAGCGAGATGCGGGCCGCGTCGATCTGCTTGGCCGCCGTCTCGACGGCGCGGGCGGCGCGCCGCACCTCGGTGGAGACCAGTTGCTGCTGCTGATCGAAGCGGGTCTGGACGCGGTCGAAGTCCAGGTTGGCGATGGCGCTCTGGGCCCGCGCCGCCCGGTTCTGGATCGGGTAGTTGAACTGGAGCCGCACGGTCCAGCCGCGGAAGTCGAGCCCCGTGACCTGGTTGAAGGCGTCGTTGTAGCCGAGGCCGGTGCCGTTGTAGCCGTAGTCGACGTGGAGGTCCAGGTCGGGCTTCAACTGGCCGCGGAAGAACTCGGCGTCGAGCCGGGCCTGGGCAAGCTGGAACTCCTGGGTCCGCAGCTCCGGCCGCTCGGCGAGCGCCGTGGCGATCGCCGCGTCGACGTCGACCGCGATCCGCTCCGTCTCCGGCGGGGTCGTCGGGACGATCGGCTTCTCCCAGAGGCCGGCGTCGGTCGGCAGGTTGAGCAGGCGGCGGAGCTCGTCCTCGGCGTCGCCGATGGCCGAGGTGGCGCGGATGATGTCCTCGTCGCGGGTGGCGATGGCCGCTTCGCTCTGCACCAGCTCGAGGGGGGCCATGGTGCCTACCTCCACCTGGATGCGGTTGCGGTCGTTGAGCTCGCGGGCGAGCGCCAGGCTCTGCTGGGCCACCACGAGCTGCTCGCGGGCGTTCACCAGGTTCCAGTAGGCGTTCTCCACGTCCTGGACGGTGGTGGTCACGACCCGCTCGAAGTCCTGGGCGCTGATGCGGCTGTTGGTCTGCGCGATCACGAGGTTCCGCTCGTTGGCGAGCCGGCCGAAATTGCGCAACAGCGGCTGGTCGTAGGAGAAGGTGTATTCCGAGTCGAAGGACGTCGGCGTCGACCGCACGCCGGCGTTGCTCTCGGTGCGGGAGTTGGTCCAGCCGAACGATACGTCGCCGCCCGTCGGGACCCGCTGGACGAAGCTGAAGTTGAACGCCTGGCCGTTCGAGGAACCGGCGTCGGTGGTCGACACGACGGCCTGCTGGTTGTCGGAAGCCGAGAGGGTGGCCGCCGCGTTCAGGTCGTAGATGCCGAGGTTCTGGATGATCCTCAGGCGCTGCTGGGTGCGGGTGTAGCGCTCGATGACGATGCCAAGGTTCTGCTGCATGGCGATCTCGACCGCCTGGCTCAGCGAGAGCTGCACGGCGTCGTCCTTCATGTCGAGAGTGGGCGTCTCGGTGGGCCGCGCCGCGCCGGTGGTGACGCGGATATCCTGAGCCGGCTGCGGCGCCGACATGGGCCTCTGGGTCTGCTGGGCCTGGGCGGCGCTCGCCGCGAGCAGGCTCGAGGCCAGGGCCAGGCACGCTCCCAGGTACTTCCAAGAGTTGGATGGCAAAGACGTTTTCCTCATTTTAGTGGACCCCTCGCACTTGTGCTTGATGACCTCGGTGCACAGCCCAAATGTACGGACCGGCCGCTCAAAAGTTCTAAATCCCTGTTGCCCAAACACTATAACGACTCGCCCCCGATGTCCTTACCGGCGATCTCCCCGGGGTAGAAGCAGGCAACCCGAACGTCCCCTTCCCCGGCATCCGCCGTGGCGGCGGCGGGAGCCAGCTCCGGACGCTCCGCCGCGCAGCGCGGGCGCGCGCTGGGGCACCGCGGGTGGAACGGGCACCCGGACGGCGGCGCCAGGGCGCTCGGCGGGTCCCCCGGCAGCACGATACGGTTGCGCCGCCGGCCGGGGTCCGCCACCGGCACCGCCGACAGCAGGCTTGCCGTATACGGATGAAGCGGCCTGCGGAACAGCGCCGCGCGGGGCGCCAGCTCCACGATGCGCCCCAGGTACATCACCGCGACCCGGTCCGCCAGCCGCTCGACGGCCGCCATGTCGTGGGCGATCAGCAGCATCGTGAGCCCCAGCCGCTTCGAGAGGTCCGCCAGCAGATCGAGGATCTGGCCGCGCACCGAGACGTCCAGGGACGACACCGGCTCGTCCGCCACCAGCAGGTCCGGCTCCGGCGCCAGCGCCCGGGCGATGCCCACCCGCTGCCGCTGGCCGCCCGACAGCTCGTGCGGGTAGCGGCCGGCGAGCTCCGGCGCCAGCCCGACGAGCGCCAGCAGCTCGGCCACCCGGGCGGCCCGCCCGGCGCGGTCGAGCGGCGAGTGGATCTCCAGCGGCTCGGCGACGATCGACCCCACCCGCTGCCGGGGGTCGAGCGAGCCGTAGGGATCCTGGAAGACCATCTGGAAGCGGCGGCGCCGGGCGCGCAGCTCGCGCCCTTTCAACGTTCCCAGGTCCTCGCCGTCGAACAGGACGCGGCCGGCGGTCGGCTCGATCAGGCGCAGGGCGCAGCGGCCGAGCGTCGTCTTGCCGCTGCCCGACTCCCCCACCAGCGCCAGGCACTCCCCGCGCTCGACCGTCAGGTCGACGCCGGCCAGGGCGTGCACGGTGCCCCGGCGGCGCAGGAGGAAGCCGCGCTGCACGGGGTACTCCTTGCGGAGCCCCTCCACCGCCAGCAAAGCGCTCAGAGCGCTCCTCCATCGAGCCGGGGCACGGCCGCCAGCAGCTCCCGGGTGTAGGAGTGGGCGGGCGAGCGGAACAGCTCCATCACTCCCGCCTCCTCCACCACCCGGCCGTCGCGCATCACCACCACGCGGTCGCAGGTCTCGGCCACCACTCCCATGTCGTGGGTGATGAGCAGCACCGCGAGGCCGAGGTCGCGGCGGATCTCTTCCATCAGCTCCAGGATCTGCGCCTGCAGCGTCACGTCGAGGGCCGTCGTCGGCTCGTCGGCCAGCAGCAGGTCCGGCCCGCCGGCGAGCGCCATGGCGATCATGGCCCGCTGGCGCTGGCCGCCCGAGAGCTGGTGCGGATAGTCGCCGAGGCGCCGCCGGGCGTCGCCCAGCGCCACGCGGTCGAGCAGCCGCGCCGCTTCGTCGAGGGCCGCCCGCCGCGAGAGCCTCCGGTGGGCCCGCACCACCTCGGCGATCTGGAATCCGATGGTGTAGGACGGGTTGAACGCCGTCGCGGGCTCCTGGAACACCATGGCGATCCGGCCGCCCCGCACCCGCCGCAGCTCGCGCGGCGGCAGCGTCAGCAGGTCCCTGGGCTCTTCGGCGTCGTTCGGGCCGCGGTCTTTCAGGAGAACCTGGCCCGCGGTCACCCGCCCCGGCGGCGGCACCAGGCCGAGCACGGCGAGGGAGGTGAGGGTCTTGCCCGAGCCGGACTCGCCCACCAGCCCGACGATCTCGCCGCGCCCGACCGTCAGGGAGACGCCGCGCACCACGGGAGCCCAGCCGCCGGGGCTGGTCCCGGAGCTGGTGCCTGGGAATGCGATCTCCAGGTCCCGGATCTCGAGGAGCGCGGCCGCCTGGACGGCGTGGGGACCGTTCGCCACGGCGGCCGCGGGCCCTATCCCGCCAGCCGGCGAAGCCAGCTCACCACCGAGGCGACGCCGAAGCCGGTGGCGCCGGCGGCCGCTCCGCCGTGCTCCGCCTTGACGTTGGCGACGCCCGCGATGTCGAGGTGGGCCCAGCGCTTCACGTCGCCCACGAACTGCGACAGGAAGGAGGCCGCGAGGCTCGCGCTCCCCCAGCGGCTGGCGGAGTTGCGGAGGTCGGCGTGGGTGCCCTTCATCTCCTCCAGGTACTCGGGGAAGAGGGGGAGGCGCCAGAGGCGCTCGCCGCTCTCCTGGCCGGCGGCGGAGAGCTCGCCCGCCAGGGCGTCGTCGGGGGTGAAGAGGCCCGCCGCCTGGTGGCCGAGGGCGACGATGCAGCCGCCGGTGAGGGTCGAGAGCTCCACCAGCGAGTCCGGCCGGTCCTCGGCCGCCCAGCCCAGGGCGTCGGCGAGGATCATCCGGCCCTCGGCGTCGGTGTTGGTGATCTCGACCGTCTTGCCGTTGTAGCAGCGCACGATGTCGCTCGGCCGGTAGGCGTTGCCGCTCAGCATGTTCTCCGCGAAGGGCGCGTAGACGGAGAGGCGCACCGGCAGCTCCAGCGCCGCCACGGCGCGGGCGACGGCGATCACGGCGCAGGCGCCGCTCTTGTCGTACTTCATCTCGTCCATGTCGGCGGCCGGCTTGATCGAGACGCCGCCGGTGTCGAAGGTCACGCCCTTGCCCACCAGGGCGATCTTCGGTCCGCGGTCGCCCCACTGCAGGCGCACCAGGCGCGGCTCGTGGATGGAGCCCTGGCCGACGGCCAGCAGGCCGCCCATCCCCCGGCTCTTGAGCTCGTCGGCGCCCAGCACCGTCAGGTCCAGGCCCCGGCTCTCGGCGAGCTCCCGGGAGCGCTCCTCCATCCAGGTGGGAGACGCCTCGTTGGCCGGCGAGTTGGCGAGATCGCGGGCGAAGGCCACGGCCTCCACCACCGCGAGCACCTCCGGCCGGGCGGCGCGGAAGGCGGCGTCCTCACCCGCCGGGGGCACCACGGCCAGCGCCTCGACGCGGCCGGCCTTCTCGGCGTCGGTCTGGAAACGGTCGAAGCGATAGACGGCGAGCGCCAGGGCGCGCAGCACGCGGCCGGCGGCCGGGCCCGAGGTCTCGCCGTGCGCGGGCAGGAGCGCGGTCAGGCGGAGGGCGCCGCTCTGGCGGGCCTCCTCCGCGGCACGGGCGAACCAGCGGGCCAGCTTCGGGAACGTGAAGTCCTTCCGCGCGCCGAGCCCGTAGAGCGAGACCACGGGGCCGTCCGGCCCGGCGTCGGTCTGCGCGAGCTGCTCTTCTTTGCCCTTCCAGCCGCGGCGCGCGACGAGGCGCTGCACCGCTTGCCGGCACCCCTCCTCCAGGCCGTCCACCGCGGGCGCCTCTCCTTCGAAGCACCCGACCGTCAGGAGATCGGCCTCCGGCCGCTCCGCGGTGACGACATGAACCGATGCGAGCTCACCCATGAGATCCCTCTCCTCCAAGCTCCAGTTTTAACGCTCCAAGTTTAGCAGGCGCACCCGCTCCCGCCGGGCGTATGGTATACGTAATCGTTCCTTTTCAAGATCAAAAAACGGCCGTCAGCGAGCGCGAGCATGAACGCCACGTCTTTTCTCCAGATGCTGCAGGGCCCCTTCAACTTCCTGCGTTCCGACCCGGAAGAGGCACGGCGCCTGATGCCGGACCTTCCGCGGGTGCTCCCCATGCCGCGTCTGATCTTCCTCGAGGACGAGACGGCGACGCCGCTCCAGGGCTTCCCCCTCCTGCTCTCGCCGGGGATGCGCGGGCTGCGGACGGCCCTGCGCGAGCACATCGTGGCCGAGGAGGCCCTGCAGGTCGCCGGGCTGCGGCGCGAGAGCCACGACGTCAAGGCCCACACCCAGGGGTGGGAGCGCTACGTCGCCCTGTTCTCCCGCTGCATCGAGAACGCCACCATCTCCAGCTACGGCCGCCAGTACCCGGCCGTCTTCTGGCTCCAGCACTCCCTCGACATCGCGCGCCTGCTCAAGGACGTGCCGCGGCGCATCGCCCGGCGCGACAGCGAGATCGGCCGCCGCCACGGCGACGCCATCAAGTACCGCCTGCTCGACCGCTTCCTCGACCGCATCCTCTCGCTCAGCTACGACCTGGTGCAGAAGGTCGCCGGCGCCACCGAGGAGGTCGAGGAGGAGCTCTTCCCGCGGCTGCTCAACCGCATGCGCGACAACGTCCTCCTGTTCACCGAGGACCACATCGGCCGCGACCTCGCCGAGCTCGGCAGCTACTTCAACGGCTCCCTCGGCATCGACGGCCGCGACCTGCGCCACCGGCTCGACGAGCTGGCGCGCTGGCACTTCGCCCAGATCGCCTCCGACCCGGGGCTGCGCGCCGTCGCCACCCACCTGCTGCGCAGCGACCCGCGCACCGGCTCCCGCGACCTCCTGAACCGCCCCGGCTACGTGGCCTACCTCGCCACCCTGAAGACCTACGACCCCGAGCGCCTGCTGCCGCCGCCCCTCGTGCTGGTCTGGGAGAACCTCCTCCTGAAGCTCAAGGAGTTCGAGCTGGTCCAGGGCCTGCGCCGGCTCATCGTCCCCATCGAGATGAAGGGCGACCTCATGGTCGGCTGCGAGCTCCCGCCGGGGCGGGCCGTCCCCGGCGGCGGCGACCTGGTGCTCTCCTCCGCCACCCGGCCGCTCGACTTCATGGAGCCCTGGGTGGTCGACCCGCGGGTCGAGCGCTACGGCATGATCTACGACATCAGCGAGTTCTCGCAGACGCTCTCGGTGCTCCACCGGGCCGGCAACAGCAGCCAGGACGCCGCCTTCCTCGCCATGTTCCGCTTCCAGCGGCGCATCAACCGCCTGGCCACCTCCCACCGGGCCAAGCTCGAGAAGTACCTGGGCGACGGCGCCTTCTACTCCAGCCGCGAGGCCACCAACCTGCTGCTCTGCTCGGTCCACCTGCAGCGCTACTACGTCGAGGCCGTGCAGGAAGGCCTGCCCTTCGACCGCGGCATGCGCATCGCCCTCAACTACGGCCCCTACCGCCTGATCCCCATGGGCGGCCGGCCCGAGGAGGGCGAGCGCTACGAGTTCTTCGGCCCCGGCCTCGTCGAGCTCTCCCGCCTGACCACCGGCAAGGCGACCCAGGAGATCGACGAGGTCAAGACGATGCTCATCAACCAGGGCTACCCCGACTCGGCGGTGCAGCGCTTCTTCGCCCCGCTGGCGGACAAGAACATCGACGTGGTGAACAAGAAGGAGGAGGCGCGCCCCTTCTACGCCTATCTCAACCGCAACGGCACCCTGCACAACAACGGCATGGTGGCGACCGGCCCCTTCATCGCCCAGCTCGATATTGAGCTCAATATTGAGACCAATACTGAGGTCAATACTGAGCTTAATCCTGGGCTCAACAGCGGCCAGCTTCACCTCGCCAAGGACGACGACCGCTGCTACGTCATCCTCGAGATGGAGGACAACGGCGCCAAGCTCCCCGTGGGCATCCGCAAGCTCGGCCTCGCCCACCTCAAGGGGCTGGAAAACCTGGCCGTTTATGAGATCGTGGACGCGACCGGGTTCGACCCCGCCACCTTCACTCCCATCTACGGCGAGCGGCTGGTGATGGCGGTCGAGCGGGAGTTCGCCAACACCATCGGGCGGATCGGGACGTGAGGGGAGGAGCCATGAACGAGGTGCTCTGGGAGAGCCATCTGCCCGGGCTGCCGCCGCCGCGGCGGGGCAAGGTGCGGGACGTCTACGATCTCGGCGAGACGCTGCTGATCGTGGCCAGCGACCGGCTGTCGGCCTACGACCACGTGCTGCGGCCGGGCATCCCGGGCAAGGGCAAGATCCTCAACCAGCTCTCGAGCTTCTGGTTCGGCCGCCTGTCCCACGTCGTCCCCAACCACCTGCTGGCGACCGAGCCGGAGGACTTCCCGGCCGTCCTCGCCCCATATGCGGACCTGCTGCGGGGCCGCGCCGTGCTGGCCCGCAAGGCCCGGGTCGTGCCCTTCGAGTGCGTGGCCCGGGGCTTCCTGGCGGGGAGCGGCTACCGCGAGTACGTGCAGGGCGGCACGGTCTGCGGCATCCCCCTGCCTCCGGGCCTCGACCGGGCGAGCCAGCTCCCGCTGCCCATCTTCACCCCGGCCACCAAGGCCGAGCAGGGGCACGACGAGAACGTCGACTTCGCCACCGTCTCGGCGGCCCTGGGACCGGACCTGGCCGAGGCCCTGCGCGGCCTCACCCTCGACCTCTACCGCGAGGGCGCCGGCCATGCCACGGCGCGCAACCTCATCCTGGCCGACACCAAGTTCGAGTTCGGCCATGCTTTGGACACCGGCGAGCTGATGCTGATCGACGAGCTCCTCACCCCCGACTCCTCCCGCTACTGGGACATCGCCAACTGGCTGCCCGGCACGGAGCCCACCTCCTTCGACAAGCAGTTCGTCCGCAACTGGCTCGACGAATCCGGCTGGGACAAGGAGTCGACGCCCCCCGAGCTGCCGGACGACGTGGTGCGGGGCACCTTCGAGCGCTATCTCCAGGCCTTCCAGCGGCTGACCGGGCGGGAGCCGGAATTGTAGGGTTGGAACGAAATCTGCTGTCTTCCCTGGTGCCGGAGTGGACGATTCACTCCGGACCTACCAAGGAGGTCCAGCATGAGCTTCTCGAATCCCATCTCCAGAGACCGTTCTCGCGTCCGTCTCTTCAGCCTTACGGTCCTGCTCGCCACCCTCGTCCTGCCGGTCGCCGCCCACGCTCTCGGCGGCACGTTCTTCGACGCTCTGGACGCCTATGACAGCGTCCGCTGGCAGAAATCGGACGGCTGGACGAACGGCAACCCGTTCAACTGCGGCTGGCGGGCGGATCACATCAGCTTCGCGAGCGGCGCCATGACCCTGAAGCTCGACAACGCGACCTGCACGGCCGGCTGCTCCGGCAAGCCCTACGCCTCGGGCGAATACGCCACCCGCGACGTCTACGGCTATGGGAAGTTCGAGACGCGCATGAAGGCCGTCAAGGGCTCGGGAGTCGTCACGTCCTTCTTCATCTACAACGGCAGCCCGTGGGACGAGATCGACGTCGAGATCCTGGGCAAGGACACGACCCGGATCCAGACCAACTACTTCACGAACGGCGTCGGGGGCCATGAAACGGTGATCAACCTCGGCTTCGACGCCTCGCTGGCGGGCCACAACTACGCCATCGTCTGGGACGCGGGCTCGATCCAGTGGTACGTGGACGACGTCCTGATCCACACCGAGACGGGCGGCCGCGGCCCGCTGCCCACGCATCCCGGAAAGATCATGGTGAACCTCTGGCCCGGCATCGGAGTCGACAGTTGGCTCGGCCCCTTCAGCTATACCGGCCCGTTGACGGCGCAGTACGAGTGGATCCAGTATTTCAAAAAGTGAATGGATGGGCAGGGCCGGTCCCGCCCTGCCCGTTCAAATACCATTGCAGTCGCGTTCAGAGATGCTCGTGGTATCGTTCTTCGATGACTCCCAAGCCCCGCGTTCGCAAGTGACTCAGACAAGTCCAGGTTCTGCGCCGCGAAGAAAGGGAGAAGTAGATGGCCATTCAAGCTCGACGCTCGACCGGCAATGTATTCAGAGACCTCGGATTCAGCGAGGACGAGGCCGAGAACCTCAAAGTTCGAGCCGATCTGATGATTGAGCTGACGAAACTGATCGAAGCCCAGGAGCTCACACAGACAGCTGCCGCCAAGCTCCTAGGAGTCACTCAGCCGAGGGTCAGCGATCTCATGCGCGGCAAGATCGATCGCTTCAGTGTCGATAGCCTGATCGAGATGCTCGGCCACGCTGGCGCCAACGTCTCTTTCGTGATCACTCGGCGCAACCAGGTCGCCTGACCTCCCTACTTTCCGATCCCTCCCGCCAGCCCCAGCAGGACCTTGATGTTCTCGTCGTTCCAGCGGATGCCGCCGCCGAGGAAGAGGGACTTGTTCTCGAGCGGATCGTCGTAGCCGCCGATCAGGTAGAGGTTGGGGTGGAACTGGTAGCGCCCCAGCAGCCGGAGGTGCGGCGCGAGGTCGTTCGGACGGCCGAAGTCGAAGGCCTCGAAGGAGAGCCAGAGCTTCTTGTCGAGCACCGGTAAGGGGTACTCGATCTGGGCGCCGCCGGTGTTCTCGATGATGCCGGCGTAGAGGCGCGTGTCGAGCGGCGCCCGGTAGCCGAAGAGGCCCGTCGCGGAGTAGGTCTTCTCCTGGGTCAGGGTGTTGACGGTCGTGACCCTGGGGATGCCGTCCGCACCGGTGACGGTATAGGTCTGGGTCTTCTCCTTGCGCTTGCCGAAGGGGCTGCTCACGACGCCGGCGCGGTAGAGGCGCTTGCCGTTCTGCGGGTCGATGTCCAGCCGGAAGCTGGACTGCGACTCCTCGGCATCCTCCAGATAGTAGCTCTGCAGGTCGAGGTCGATCTTGAGCTTGTTGACCGCCCCGAGGGTGCCGCTCAGGCTCTCGACGCCCCCCTTGATGCTGTCGAGGGTGGAGAGGACGTCGTTGTAGGCCTTCTCGTCGTTGACCAGCTTGCCGATCGTCCCCTCGCCGCTGGCGATCTTGCCGGAGATCTTGTTCAGGTTGTCGGCCGAGGTCTGGAGCTTCTCCGTCAGCTCGCGGATGTTGCCCATGCTGCCCTTGAGGTCGCCCCGGTTCTCCTGGACCACCACGGAGATCTGCTCGAGCGTGCGGTTCATCTGGTCCGCGAGGCGCGGCAGCTCGCGAGCGAGGGTCGCGCTCATCTGGTCGAAGTTGCGGATGGTCGAGGCGACGTTGGCGCGGTTCTCGGCCACCAGCAGACGGATCTCGGCGCTGGTCAACTGGATGTCGGAGACCAGGCGGTTGATGTTCCCCCCGACGTCGCCGCCGGCCAGCGAGCCGGTCAGCTGCTGGATCGAGGAGCCGATGCTGTTGATCTTCTCCATGGCCTCGTCGAAGCCCGCCGGCGTCGAGCCGGCGAGCACGGCGTCGGGCGGCAGCGGCGGCGCGTCCGGCGGACCGGGGACCAGCTCGACGTACTTCTCCCCCAGCATGCCAAGGTTGGCGATGCGCGCCGTGGTGCCGACGGTGAGCCCCAGGGGCTTGTCGAGGGCCAGGGTGATGCGGGCGTGGGACCCTTCGAGCCCCAGGCCGTCGACCCGGCCGACGCGCACGCCCGCCACCCGCACCGCGGCCTTGTCGTCGAGGCCGGCGACGGACTTGAAGACGGCGTCGACGCGCTGGCCCTTTTTCGAGAACGGATTCAGGTCCTCGATCTTCCAGATCAGGACGGCGAGGACGACGAGGCAAAGAGTCGCGAAGACTCCGACTTTGACGAGTGGTTTCATGACTTCTCCAGACCGCGCGGCGCCCGTTGGGGTTCCCCCTGGGGAGTATCCTCGGAGAGGGGGCCGTCCGCCCGCCCATGAATGAACTGCTGGACCCGGGGATCTTCGAGGCGCCGGAACTCTTCCGGCGGCGCTTCGGCGATGATCTTACCCTTGTGGAGCATGGCGATCCGGTCGCCGATCCGGAAAGCGCTTTCCATGTCGTGTGTGATGGTGACCGTCGTGGTCTTGAGCCGGTCGTTCAAGTCGAGGATCACCTCGTCGATCAGGGCCGTGGTGACCGGGTCGAGCCCGGTCGTCGGCTCGTCGAAGAGCAGGATCTCCGGTTCGTGGGCCACCGCGCGGGCGAAACCCACCCGGCGGCGCATGCCGCCCGAGAGCTGGGAGGGGAGCTTGTCGCCCACTCCTTCCAGCCGCACCATGGCCAGGCACTCCTCCACCCGGTCCCGGATCTCGCCGCGCGACATCTGGTTCTTCAACCGCTGCAGAGGGAAGGCGACGTTCTGCCAGACGCTCATCGAGTCGAAGAGGGCGCCCTCCTGGAAGGCCATGCCGTATTTGCGCCGGAACTCGGTGATCTCCCGGTTGCCCAGCTCCCCGACGGCGACGCCGTCCACCTCGACGGTGCCGGAGTCGGGCTTCAGGAGGCCGATGATGTGCTTCAGGAGGACGCTCTTGCCCGTGCCCGAGCCGCCGATGACCACCAGCGATTCCGCCTGGGCGACGTCGATGCCCACGCCGTCCAGCACCACCTTGGAGCCGAACGCCTTGCGCAGGTCTCGGATGTGGATCTTGCCAATGGGATCAGTCATCAAAAAAGCAGCCTGGTGAGGAAGAAATCCGAGATCAGGATGGCGATCGACGCCGACACCACGGCCGCTGTGGTGGACCGTCCCACGCCTTCCGCGCCGCCCGAGGTGTAGAACCCCTGCAGGCAGCCGATGAGGGCGAGGAGGAAGCCGAAGGCCGCCGCCTTGATCAGGCCCGAGAAGAGGTCGTTCAGGTCCATGAACTGGAACGTCCGGTCGATGTAGGCGACCGGGTTGGCGCCCATCAGCACCACGGAGACCAGGTAGCCGCCGAAGATGCCGACGCCGTTGGCCATGACGACCAGCAGGGGCATCATGATCGTCGAGGCCCAGACGCGCGGCACCACCAGGTAGTGGACGGGGTCGGTGGCCATCACCTCCAGGGCGTCGATCTGCTCGGTGACGCGCATGGTGCCGAGCTCCGCTCCCATGGCCGAGCCGGCGCGGCCGGCGACGATCAGGCCGGTGAGGACGGCCGACAGCTCGCGCACCATCGACAGGGCGACCAGCGAGCCGACGAAGCTTTCGGCGTTGAAACGGCTCAGGACGGTGAAGGTCTGGAGCGCCAGGACCATGCCCGTGAACATGGCCGTGAGCAGCACGACCGGCACCGAGTTGACCCCCACCTTCATCATCTGGCGCAGCAGCTCCCGCCAGTCGTAGGGCGGCCGGGGAGTCCAGGCGAAGACCCGGCCGACCATCTGCACCAAGCGCCCCATCTGCTCGAGATAGCTCTCCAAGGCGTTCGGCACCTTCACGAATCCTCCCGCGAAAAACGAGACATCAATTCCTCCACTCTCCCCTCGCGCACGAAGCGGCGCGGCAGCCGCAGGCCCAGATGGCAAAGGATCTCCCAGGAGATCGTGCCGGCGTGCGCCGCCAGCTCCGTGGCCGTGATTTCCTCGCCGCCCTGGCGGCCGAGCAGCACCACCTCGTCGCCCAGCTCGGCCCCGGCGTCCGTGACGTCGAGCAGGGTCATGTCCATCGTAACCGAGCCGGCGACCGGCACCCGGCGGCCGCGCACAAGCGCCTCGGCCCGACCCGTCAGCCGCCAGGCGTAGCCGTCAGCATAGCCCACGGGAACGACGGCGATGCGGCTCCGCCGCCGGGTCACCGTCCGGCCGCCATAGGAGACCGGCGTGCCGGCCGGCACTTCCCGGAGCTGAACGATGCGCGCCCGCACCGACATCACCGGCCGCAGATCCGTCCCCAAGCCCGCGGGATCCAAACCATAGATGGCGATGCCCAGCCGCCCCAGGGCGAAACGGCTTTCCGGACGGTGCAGGGCGGCGGCGCTGTTGGCCATGTGGATCAGCGCCACTTCCCGCTCCTCCGGGGTGAGCTGGGCGAGCACCTCCGCGAAGCGGGCGGCCTGGGCGGCGTTGCGCGGGCTCGCGAGGTCGTCGGCGTCGCCGAAGTGGGAGAGCACGCCGGCCAGCCGGAGCCCCGGGCTCGACCGCAGGGTTTCGAGAGCGCTCGGCACCTCGTCCATCGCCACTCCGAGGCGGCCCATGCCGGTGTCCACCTTGAGGTGGATGGGCTGGGCCTGCGCCTGCCCGGCCGTCCAGTCGCGCCAGAGCGCCAGCTCGGCGAGCGAGGAGACGGTGGGCGTCAGCCGGTAGCGGCGGTAGAGGGCGATCTTCGACGGCCGTGCCGTGCCGAGCACCAGGATGGGCAGCTCGACGCCGGCGCGGCGGATCTCGGCTCCCTCTTCGAGCAGGGCCACGCCGAGCCAGTCCACCCCGGCGGCTTCCAGGGCGCGGGAGACCCCCACGGCGCCGTGGCCGTAGGCGTCCGCCTTCACCACCGCCATGGCCCGGGACCCGTTGAGCAGCCGCCGGACGAGGCCGAGGTTGTGCTCCAGGGCGGCGAGGTCCACGTCCACCCACGCCGGGCGCAGGGCGGCCTCGAGATCCTCCACCCCCGGCCCGTCCGCGTGCGGCGGCGTGGCCTCAGAAGGGGGCGGCACCCGGTTCCATTCCATGCCGGTCGAGGTTCCGGAAGCTGGTGGTCTCGCCGAGGAAGACGAGCTCCACGGTGGCCGTCTCGCCGTTCCGGTGCTTGGAGATGATCAGCTCCGCCAGGCCCTTGTTCTCGTCCGTGGGGTTGTAGACCTCGTCGCGGTAGATGAAGGCCACCATGTCCGCGTCCTGCTCGATCGATCCCGACTCGCGAAGGTCCGAGAGCTGCGGACGATGGTCGCTCCCCCGCCGTTCCGTCTGCCGGGAGAGCTGGGAGAGGGCGATGACGGGGATCTCCAGCTCCTTGGCGAGCTGCTTCATGCCGCGGCTGATGGCGGCGATCTCCAGGTTGCGGTTCTCGTAGCGCCCGCCCGCCTGCATGAGCTGGAGGTAGTCGAGCACGAGCAGGGAGAGCCCCCGTTCGGCCTTCAGGCGGCGGGCCTTCGAGGCGATCTCCAGCAGGCTGGGGTTCGGCGAGTCGTCGATGAACAGCGGCGCGTCGCCGATGGAGCGGACGGTCTGGATGATCCGCGTCCACTCCTTCTGCGAAACGCGGTTCGAGCGCAGGCGGGAGAAGGAGATGTCCGCCTCCGAGCAGAGGATGCGCAGCGCCAGCTCCTGCTGGCTCATCTCCAGGGAGAAGATGCCCACGGTCTTCCGCTCGCGGATGGTCACGTGCTGGGCCACGTTGAGCGCGAAGCTCGTCTTGCCCATGCCGGGACGGCCGGCGATGATGATCAGGTTCCCCCGGTTGAGCCCCTGGCTGACGCGGTCGAAGTCGATGAAGCCGGTGGGCACCCCGGTGAGCATGGTGCCCGGGCGCTCCTCCAGCTCCTCCAGAGTGGTGTGGAGCACGTGGGAGAGCTGGGCGAACCCGCGCTGAATCGCCTCTTCGCCCAGGCCCAGGATGGCCTGTTCCGCCCGACCCAGCGCTTCCTGGGCTTCGAGGCCGCCATCCAGGCAGTTGCGGATGATCTGCCCCGACATCCCGATCAGCCGGCGGCGGACGGACCGCTCCTTGACGATTTCGACGTAGTTGTCGATCCGGCCGATGTCGGGCAGGTCGAGGTCGAGGCTGGTCAGGTAGGCGACGCCGCCGATGCCGTCGAAAATCCCGCGCTGCTCCAGCTTGGCCTGCAGCGTCCGCAGGTCGATCTCCACCCGCTCTTCCTGCAGGTCGAGCATCGCCTGGTACAGGGTCTGATTGCGCTCGTGGTAGAAGTCTTCGGCGCGCAGCCGTCCCGAGATCGTGGGCAGGATGGACGGGTCCAGCAGGACGCCGCCGAGCACGGCCCGCTCCGACTCCTCGCTGTGCGGGAGCGTCTTCTGTTGTTCGGGGAGGAGGTCGATCATCGGGCTGCTTTGAGGGAGTGGACCGCGCCATTCTCCCGCGAGCGAGGGTGAAGGCGCAAGGCTGGGTATTTGCCAGGGACAATTCCCCTCATCTCATGAGGGGGCTTTACAACCTCCCCCGCCGGCCTTATTCTCCCCTCACGTCGTGAGGTGACGAAGACCATGCCAAAGACTTCTCTCGATTTGATGCAGGGCACTGTCGCGGTCCTGATCCTGAAGACTCTCTCCTGGGGCGCGATGCACGGCTACGACGTTTCGCGCGCGATCCGCCAGCGGAGCGACGGCGCTCTCGGCCTCGAGGACGCCGCTCTGTACCAGGCCCTCCACCGCCTGGAGCGCAAAGGGTGGATCGAGGCCGAGTGGGGCCTCTCCGAGAAAAACCGCCGGGCCAAGTTCTATCGCCTGACGGACGACGGGCGACACGCCCTCCAGTCCGAGGTCACGACCTGGCGGAGCTACGTCGAGGCCGTCTCCAAGGTGCTGGAGACCGCCTGACGCCATGCCCCGCCGGCGCCTCTTCCGGTTTCCCTGGCGCACGGCCGCCCAGGTCGCGGCGGATGTCGACGAGGAGCTGGAGCTCCATCTCGACCTGGTGGCCCAGGAGCTGGCCGAAGAGGGCTGGTCTCCCGAGGCGGCGCGGGCGGAGGCCCGGCGGCAGTTCGGCGATCTCGAAGGGACGCGCAAGGTTTGCCGCGAGCTGGACTCGCGCAAGGAGATGCAGATGAAGTGGACGGAGTCGCTCGGGGATCTCGGGCAGGACTTGAGGTTCGGGGGACGGCAGCTCTTGAAGAGCCCCGGGTTCACCCTGGTGGCGGTGCTGACGCTGGCGCTGGGGATCGGCGCCACGACGGCGATCTTCAGCGTGGTCTACGGGGTGGTGCTGCGCTCGCTGCCCTGGAAGGAGCCGGAGCGGCTGGTACGTCCCCTGTTCATCACCCAGGAGGGAGAACGGCACGGGGCCTTCTCCGCTCCCAATTTCCTGGACGTGCGCGCGCAGAGCAAGACGCTCTCGGGTCTCGCGGGCGTCTCCGGCGGCACGCTGAACCTGAGCGGCGGCGGCGCGGAGCCGGAGCGCCTGCCGGCCTCCTGGGTGACGGCCAATTACTTCGACGTGCTCGGGATCCGTCCCCTGGCCGGCCGCACGTTCGCGCCGGACGAGGACCGGCCCGGAGCCCCCCGCGTAGCCGTGATCTCCGAGGAATTCTGGGGCCGGCGTTTCGGCCGCGACGCCGGGGTGATCGGGAGAGTGTTGACGCTGAACGGCCAGCCCCACACGGTGGTAGGGGTCCTGGCGCGGGGCTCTCAGCTCCCCGCCGGCTCCGACGCGTGGGTGCCCCTGGTGTTCTCCGAGAACGACCTGAAGGGGCGCGGCGCCGTCTGGTTCGCCGGCATCGGCCGGCTCGCGCCGGGGGTGACGTGGGAGAAAGCCCAGGCGGAGCTCGACCTGATCGCCCACCGGCTGGCGGAGCAGTATCCGGACGCGAACGCGGGCTACATGAAGGGCATGGCGCTGGAGTCCCTGCAGGAGAACATGATCGGGGACACGCGCAAGCCGCTGCTGATCCTCCTGGGGGCCGTCGGTTTCGTGCTGCTGATCGCCTGCGTCAACGTGGCGAACCTGTTGCTGGTCCGCGCCGCCGCCCGCGAGGGGGAGATCGTGATCCGGGCGGCCCTCGGCGCCGGGAGGACCCGCATCGTCCGGCAGCTCCTGACGGAAAGCCTCGTGCTGGCGCTGGTGGGCGGAGCCGCCGGCGTGGCGCTGGCCTGGTGGGCGACGAATGCGCTCGTGAAGCTGGCGCCGCGGGGCATCCCACGGCTGGAGGAGATCGGTCTGGACGGCACGACGCTGCTCTTTGCCTTCGGGGTCTCGCTGCTCACGGGAGTGCTGTTCGGTCTCGCCCCAGCCCTCCAGACCTCCCGGACGGACCTGAGCGGGGTGATCCGGGAAGGGACCCGCGGATCCAAAGGCCGTGGCGCCACCCGGGCGCGCGGCGCCCTGGTGGTGGCGGAGATGGCGCTGGCCGTGATCCTCCTGGCCGGCGCCGGGCTGCTGATCCGGAGCTTCGCCCGGCTCCAGAAGGTCGATCCCGGGTTCGATCCCAAGGGCGTGGTGACGTTCAACCTGGAGCTGCCGGCGAGCAAGTACTCGGATGACGCCAAGCTCCGAACCTTCATGGCGGGGCTGATGGAGAGGATGGAGCAACTGCCCGGGGTGACCTCGGCGGGGGCCACGGTGTACGGCATGCCGCTCGACGACCAGGTCAACGTCCTCACCTTCTCCGTCGCGGGGCGGCCCCCCGCGCCGCCGGGCAAGGAAGAGTCCATGCGGATCGCCAACGCCACGCCGGACTATTTCAAGACCCTCGGCATCCCGATCATGCGCGGCCGGGGGTTCACCCCTCAGGACCGGGACGGCGCCCCGCAGGTCGTCGTCATCACGGAGGAGGCGGCGCGCCGGTACTTCCCCAACGAGGATCCCCTGGGCAAGCGGATCGACCTCGGATGGACGGCCGGCGGCGTGACCCGCGGGGGCGACATCGTGGGGATCGCGGCCGATTTCAAACAGGAAACGCTGAGCCAGAGGAGCGAGCCTCAGCTGTATATGCCCTACGATCAGGCGCCCTTGGAGTCGCTCTCGGTGGTCCTGCGGTCGGGCCGGGACCCGCAGTTGGTGGCCTTGGCGGCCAAGGCGAAGATCCGGGAGCTCGACCCCGACCTGCCGATCTATGGGCTCCAGTCCATGCAGGAGGCGGTCGCCAAGTCCACGGCCCAGTCGCGGTTCTACATGCTCCTGCTGGGCGGCTTCGCCGTCATATCCCTGATCCTGGCGGCCATCGGCATTTATGGCGTCATTGCCTTCGCGGTGCGCCAGCGGACGCAGGAGATCGGTATCCGCATCGCTCTGGGCGCCACGGGCCAGCGGGTGACGCGGATGGTCGTGGGCCAGGGCATGGTGCTGGCCGGAGTGGGGGCCGTGGTGGGCCTGCTGGGGGCGGCCTTCGCTACCCGCGGGATGCAGAGCCTGCTGTTCGAGGTGAAGACGAGCGATCCCACGATCTACGTGGCGGTGGCCCTGCTGCTCGTGCTGGTGGCCGCCGTCGCCTCGTACCTGCCGGCGCGGCGGGCGGCGTTGACGGACCCGCAGCTCGCGTTGCGGGGGGAGGCGTAGGGCGGGCGGCCTCCCCCTCCGTGCCTATGCTTCCTTCTCCGCCTCGGTACGCGTCTCGGCCGCCGTGGGTTCCGGGCGGCTGCCCGGCTTCTCCGCCGGCACGCCGGTGCGGCAGGACGGGCACTCGCCGGGCGCATAGGACGGCAGGTCCAGCTCCAGCAGGGCTTTGAAGGGCACGTCGAAGGGATCGCGGCCGGCCGTGCGGTCGATGATGGCGCCGATGGCGACCACGCGGGCGCCGCGGGCCGTGGCGAGCGCGGCGGTCTCCAGGGTCGAGCGGCCGGTGGTGACCACGTCTTCCACGATCACCACGCGCTCGCCCTGCCGGAGGGAGAAGCCGCGGCGCAGCCCCATCTCCTCCCCCTTGCGCTCGGTGAAGCGGAAGGGCACGCCCAACTCGGCCGCCACCTCGTGGCCGATGACGACGCCGCCGAGGGCGGGCGCCAGCACCGAGTCGGGGTGATACGAGCGCAGCAGCTCGGCGAGGTCGCTCCCCACCTTGCGGGCCCGTACCGGATCCTCCAGCAGCAGGGCGCACTGAACGTAGGCCGAGGAGTGAAGCCCCGAGGAGAGAAGGAAGTGTCCACGGCGCAGGGCGCCGCTCTCTTCGAGCATCTGCGTCAGGATGCGATGGTCACGGCTCACGGATGGGCTCCTCCCGATGGATGTCGTACTGGTCCAGCTTCTTGTAGAGGTTGCTGCGGGGCGTGTCGATGGCCTGGGCCGTCTGGGTGACGTTCCAGTTGTTCTCCTCCAGCTTGTGGAGAAGGAACATGCGTTCCGAAAGGTCCCGGAACTCGCGCAGGGTCTGGACGGCCAGCAGCGAGGTCGACAGCTCGGGCCGGGCGCCGCCCGTCACGGCGAGCACGTCCTCGCGGGTGACGATGTCGCCGGCGGACAGGATGAGCAGGCGCTCGACGAGATTCTTGAGCTCGCGGACGTTGCCCTTCCAGGGCAGCGCCTTCAAATGGGCCATCGCCTCGGCGCTGAACTCCTTGCCCTTGAAGTTGTTCTGGTCGGAGTAGCGGCGCACGAAGTGCTCGACGAGCAGCGGCAGGTCTTCCAGGTGCTCCCGCAGGGCGGGCGTGCGGACGGGGATGACGTTGAGGCGGTAGAACAGGTCCTCGCGGAAGCGCCCGGCCGCGATCTCCTCCTCGAGATTGCGGTTGGTCGCCGCCACCACCCTGACGTCCACCTCGATCGTCCTCTCGGCTCCCACCGGCTCCACCTCCCCGTTCTGGAGCACACGCAAAACCTTTGCCTGCGTGCGGGCGGACATGTCGCCGATCTCGTCGAGGAAGATGGTGCCGCCGTCGGCGGTGACGAATTTGCCCATCTGCTTGCGCACGGCGCCCGTGAAGCTCCCCTTCTCGTGGCCGAACAGCTCGGACTCGATCAGCTCCTCGGGAATGGCGGCGCAGTTGACCTGCACGAGGGTGCGGTCGCGGCGGGCCGACTGGCGGTGGATGGCGCGCGCCACCAGCTCCTTACCGGTGCCGCTCTCGCCGGTGACGAGGACGGTGGCGGGCGTCGGGGCGGCCTTGTCGATGGTCTCCCGCAGGCGGCGCATGGCGGGCGCCGAGCCGATGAGCTGCTCGGGCTCGGAACGCAGGCTGCGGTTCTCGGTCTGCAGGCGGTAGGCCTCGACGGCGTTGCGCAGGGAGAGGAGCACCCGGTCGCGCTGGAGAGGCTTTTCGAAGAAGTCGAAGGCGCCCCGGCGGGTGGCCTCGACGGCGGTCGCCACGTCGGCGTGGCCGCTGATCATCAGGACGGGCATGTCGTAACCGCGCTCGCGCAGGGCCTTGAGCAGCTCGAGGCCGTCCATTTCGGGCATCTTGATGTCGAGCACGATGGCGTCCGGCGCGCGCTCGGCGACCTTGGAGAGGGCCTGGGAACCGTTCCCGGCCTCCTCCACCCGGTAGCCTTCGTACTCGAGGATCATGTGCAGGCTGTCGCGGATCGCGGCTTCGTCGTCCACCACCAGAATGGAGGCGCGAAAGCTGTCAACGGGTCTCGGCATGGTTCTCCACAGTGTAACAAAGAAAGAGGCCGGCCCACTTGGGACCGGCCTGTAACCACATGAGGAGGTTCTGTCGGTTTGCTTAGCTGTTTCTTACCTGATACCGATATCGGTCAACGGGTCCCCTACGGCGCCTGGACCACGGCGAAGAAGGGCACGGGCCGCGCGCCGCGCGGGCCGTACACCACCGTGTAGAAGCGCAGATAGCTCCCCGGTTTTGCACTCTTGACGATCTTCTCGAAGTCCGCGACGCTCGCGACCTTCTGGCCGTTGATCTCGGTGATGACACTGCCCGGCCGCACCGCCTGCTCGTAGAGGGGGCTGGTGGGGGTGACGTTGGTCACGATCACGCCCTCGACGTCCTCGGGCACGTTCTGGGCGCCGCGCAGGCTGTTGGTGAGGTCCTGGTACTGGATGCCCAGCCACTCGATGCCGCCGCCCTCCTCGGGCTTGGCGTTGGACGCCTCTTCGTCGTTCTGGCCCGGCCGTTCGCGCAGCTTGACCTGCTTCTTGACCATCTTGCCGTCGCGCCAGACGTCGAGCGTCACCGTGGCGCTCGGCCCCTTGTTGGAGACGTAGCCGATGAGGTCGCGGGTGGTCTTGATCTTCCGCCCGTCGACCGAGAGGATCACGTCGCCATGCTCGATGCCCGCGTCCTGGGCCGGCGTGTCGTCCTCGACGGACTGCACGAGCGCGCCGTCGGTGCTCGGCAGGCCCCAGGCCTGGGCCTGGGTGAAGTCGAGGTTGCGGATGCCGATGCCGAGGTAGCCGCGGCTGACCCGCCCCTTGTCGCGGAGCTGGGGCAGGATCTCCTTGACGGTGTTGACCGGCACGGCGAAGCCGATGTTCTCGGCGCCCCAGTTGATGGCGGTGGCGATCGCCACCACCTGGCCCGACATGTTGATCAGCGGACCGCCGGAGTTGCCGAAGTTGATGGCGGCGTCGGTCTGGATGAAGTTCTCGAACGACGCGTCGCTGATGCCGATCGACCGGCCCTTGGCGGAGACCACGCCGGTGGTCACCGTCTTGTCGAGGTTGAGCGGGTTGCCGATCACCATGACCCAGTCGCCGACCCGCACGGCGTCGCTGTCGCCGAGCTCGAGGTAGCGCAGGGGATGGCCGGCGTTGATCTTGAGCAGCGCGATGTCGGTCGCCTTGTCGGTGCCCTTGACCTCGGCCGGATAGTCGCGGTCGCCCAGGTGCACCTTGACGGAGGTCGCGCCCTCGACGACGTGGAAGTTGGTCACCACCAGGCCCTCGGGGCTGATGACGAAGCCGCTGCCGCCGGCGTCGGAGCGGAAGTCCTCCGGCTGGCCCGGCCGGCCAGGCTGGCCGCCGCCCTCGTCCTCGCCGTCAGGCTGCTGGCGGTTGCGCGGTCCGAAGAAGAACTCGAACGGGTCCTGGCCCTGCCCTTGGCCCTGTCCCTGGCCGCGGCGCCCGCCCTTCTCAATGGTGGCCGCCTGAATCGAAACGACGGCCGGATCCACCGCCTGCGCGAGGTCGGCAAAGCTGGGCAGAGTCGTCAGATGCTCCGAGGCCAGCCGGGTCGCGGACAGGTTGCCATTGGCGCTGTCCTGATCGGCGGCCTGCCCGGGAACGGTCAATTGCAGGCCTCCGGCAAGGACCATACCGAAGACGACCGCTCCGAGGACCAGCAGGAACGTCGCTAGGTTTCTTTTCGATGGAGTGCTCATGAGTGCTTAAAATCTCCTTTCGTCATCTCGCCTTCCACCAGAAGCAATCTGCTTGCCAGACTAATTCCCCTGGAGAGGGCCTGGGCGCGGCCAGCCGGCAACGCCAAATTGGCATGAAACCGAGCCGTCCTGGAATCTTCTCCGCCGGCCTGGCGCGGTGGCAAGAGCGGCGGGAAGATTTCTGCCGCCGAACGTGTTATTTTCGTCGAGCGCGGCCCACCGCCTATTTTCCGCTGCCGGCTCCGGAGCCGGACACGGTCCTTCTCTGCCGAGCTTGAACGGGCGCATCCTTTTCCCTATAATGGGACGAGCCAGCTTGCCCTGACCCGAAACGGTCGGTAAGAAGTGGGCCTCCAGCCCACTTTTTTTGTTGGGCGCAGCGGATTCTGAAAACAACCGAGGAGCACGAGATCGAAGCATGTCAGCAACCCCCAGCCGCATCACGGAGCTCACGCCGGAAATCGAGCAGGTCGCTCAGGCGGCAGGCTGTGAGCTGGTGCATGCCGAGCTCAAGGGCGGGGTGTTGAGGATCTTCGTGGACAGGCCGGAGGGCGGAGTGACGATCGCGGACTGCGAGCTGGTCTCGCGGCAGGTCTCGGCTCTGCTGGACGTGCTGGACTTCGGCAACGGCCGGTACGTGCTGGAGGTCTCCTCCCCCGGGCTCGACCGGCAGCTCTACAAGCCGCGCGACTACGACCGTTTTGCCGGCAGCCTCGCGCGGGTGACCTTCCAGGACCCCGAGACGGGAAAGAAGAAGACGGTGGTGGCGCGCCTCCAGGGGCTGCGCCGCACCGACGGGGCGGCCGACGAGGACGCCCAGGTCCTGCTGGCGGAGGAAGCTCCGCCGGCGAAAGGCAAGGCCGGCGAGCCCTTGGCTCCGTTAGCGGTGCCGCTCAAGAACGTGACCCTGGCTCGGCTGGAAATCGAGCTGTAGCGCCGTAACGCGCTGTAACGATAGGAAGAAAGAAAAAAATCATGCCTCAGGCACAGACCGCGGAATTGAACTTGAACGAGATCCTGCGCCAGGTCGCGCGGGAGAAGGACATCGACCTCGAGCGGTGGATCTCCGCTCTGGAGGACGCGATGGCCTCGGCGGCCAAGAAGCAGCACCGGATCAAGGAACCGGTGCGGGCGCACCTGGACCGCGAGACCGGCAAGTTCGATGCATTCATCGTCAAGAAGGTCGTGGAGACCGTGGAAGACCCTCTCGCCGAGTGGACGGTCGAGGAGGCGCGCGACCACAAGGCGAACGCCGAGATCGGCGACGAGATCCACCTGCCGATCTCCACCGACGGCCTCGGCCGCATCGCCGCCCAGAACGCCAAGCAGGTGCTCTACCAGCGGGTGCGCGAGGCGGAGCGCGAGAACATCTACAACGAATACATCGACCGCGTGGGCGAGGTCCTGAACGGTACCGTCAAGCGCTTCGAGCGCGGCGACATCGTCATCGACCTCGGCCGTACGGAGGCCGTGGTGCCCCGCTCCGAGCAGGCGCGCCACGAGCGCTACAGCCAGGGCGAGCGCATCCGGGCCGTCATCGTCGACGTGCACAAGCAGCCCAAGGGGCCGCAGATCGTGCTCTCGCGCACCGATCCGCGGCTGCTGGTCAAGCTCTTCGAGACCGAGGTGCCGGAGATCTACGACGGCACGGTGGTCATCAAGAACGCCGTGCGGGCGCCCGGCGAGCGGGCCAAGGTGGCGGTCTACAGCCGCGAGCGGGACGTGGATCCGGTCGGCGCCTGCGTGGGCATGAAGGGCTCCCGCGTGCAGTCGATCATCCGCGAGCTGCGCGGCGAGAAGATCGACATCATCGAATACAGCGACGACCTGGTGACCTTCGCCCAGAGCGCCCTGGCGCCGGCCAAGATCACCCGCGTGTCGGTGACGCACCAGGGCGAGGTGCCGCACCTCGACGTGATCGTCGAGGACGAGCAGCTCTCGCTGGCGATCGGCAAGCGCGGCCAGAACGTGCGTCTGGCCTCGGAGCTGATCGGCGCGCGCATCGACATCAAGAGCGAGAGCGACGTCAAGGACGAGGTGGCCGACGCCCTCGCCCGCATGCTGAACACGGCCATGAGTCAGTTGCCCTCGGCGCCGCCGCGGGAAGAGCTGGACGTCAGCTCGGCGCCGGAGATCTCCCAGGCCGCAGCCGGGGCGCTCAGGGAGGCCGGTTACGGCAGCCTCGAGGCGCTGGCCGAAGCGGATCCGGAGACGCTGCTGGCGCTCGGCATCGAGGAGCTCGCCCAGGACGAGGCGGAGACCCTGATCGCCTGGGCGAAGGAGCAGAGCGAGAAGCAGGCGGCGGAGCTGGACCTCGGTCCCTTCCGTGCTCCCGACTCGCAGGCCTCCAGCTCCTCCTCCATGGGCGACGAAGATTTCATGGCGGCTCTGAGCCGTGCCTTCGCCGAGAGCGAGCAGCAGCGCGCGACCGTGGCCCACAATATCGAAGAGGAAAGGGCCGACGCCGAGGCGGCGGCCGAGGAGGCCGAGAGCCGTTCTGACGACGGCGAGTCCTAGCAGCCCTCCAAAAGGGGCACGTCTCAGCGGGAACGATTCGTTGAGATCCGCGGGTGGGGGCAGGCTGAACGGGCCGGGCGAGGTTCCAGCTTGGCGAGGATATCGGCTACTAACAGGAGTTACGAGAATATATGGGAAAGATTCGAGTCCAGGACCTCGCGAAGATGATGTCGATCTCCAACCAGGACCTCGTCTTCAAGCTGAAGTCCATCGGAGTGCGCGTCGACGGGGATGACGCTCACATCGACACCGACATCGTCGCGGCGATTCTGCAGGGCAAGAAACTGCCCCATCCGCGGGAGGTCATCCTGCGTGACGAGCAACCGGCGCCCGTGGATACGCGCCGCCGTCCGGCGCCCGCGCCGGTCGCTCCGGCCCGCCGTCCCGCGCCCAATCCGTTGCGCCCGCAGCGCCCGCGGACGCTGATCCAGAAGGTGGAGCCGCGCATCCAGACGCTGCCGATGTCGGAGCGCCCGGTGCCGCAGCCTGCCGCCGCGGCACCGCCGCCGGTCATGGCCGAGGTGGCCGCGCCGCAGCTCGCCGAGCCGTCGCACCACGAAGCGATGGCGGCGAGCGCCATGGGCAGCGGCGGCAGCGCCGCCGCCGTCGTCGAGGCGCCGCCGGTGCGCACGGCCGAGGTCCAGGCACCGCCCCGCGAGGCGCCCGCGCCGGCCCCGCCGCCGGCCAGCCAGCAGCGTCCGAGCGGTGGCTACCAGCAGCAGCCCGCCCGTCCGGGCGGCTATCAGCAGCCCGCCGGCCGTCCGGGGGGTTACCAGCAGCCGTCCGGCCGTCCGGGCGGTCCGCCGCCGTCGAACCGCCCCGGGGGTCCGCCGTCCCAGGGCCGTCCGGGCGGTCCGCCGCCCTCGAACCGTCCGGGGCCGACGCGCCCCGGCCAGTCGACCGCTCCGCCGTCGACCGGCATGGCTTCGGAAGAGCAGAAGCGGCGCGCCGCCGAGCGGCTGCAGGAGCAGATCGAGCGCGACAAGAAGAAGCGGGGCAAGGGCGTCAAGAAGACCGGCCGCGACGAGGATCTCACCGGCTTCAAGGGCAACCTCCAGGACCTGGAGGGCGACGAGGAGGCCGGTCCGATGAGCGGCCGGCGCCACCGCCGCGTCCTGCGCAAGGAGGACGAGGACAAGGAGGGCGGCAAGATTCTCAGCTTCAAGAAGGACAAGCCGCAGGGCCCCGTGATGATCAGCGAGGGCATGACCCTGCGCGAGTTCGCCGAGAAGCTGGGAGTGCGGGTCCGCGACCTGATCAACTCCCTGTTCCGGCGCGGCATCATGGCCAACATCAACCAGGTGCTGGACACCGATCTGGCGCTGCAACTGGCCAAGGACCTCGGCGTCGAGGCCATGGTCGTCTCCTTCGAGGAGGAGGTCCAGCTCCGCGAAGGGCAGTCGACCGCCGGCTCCGACCAGCCGGAGGCGAAGACTCCCCGCGGGCCGGTGGTGACCATCATGGGCCACGTCGACCACGGCAAGACGTCGCTGCTCGACGCCATCCGCTCCTCCAAGGTGACGGAGTCGGAATTCGGCGGCATCACGCAACACATCGGCGCCTATCACGTCGAGGTCAACGGCCGGAAGATCGTCTTCCTCGACACCCCGGGCCACGAGGCGTTCACCCTGATGCGCGCCCGCGGCGCCAAGGTGACCGACATCGTGGTGCTGGTGGTGGGAGCGGACGACGGCGTCATGCCGCAGACGATCGAGGCGATCGACCACGCCCGCGCGGCCAAGGTGCCGATCGTGGTGGCGATCAACAAGATCGACAAGCCGAACGCCAACCTCGACCGCGTCAAGAAGGAGCTCGCCGACCGCGGCCTGATGTCCGAGGACTGGGGCGGCGACACGGTGATGGTGCCCATCTCGGCGCTCAAGCGGGAGGGCATCCCCGAGCTGCTCGACATGATCCTGCTGACGGCGGACATCCTGGAGCTCAAGGCCAATCCGGACATCGCCGCCCAGGCCGCCGTGCTCGAGGCCCGCAAGGAAGTGGGCCGCGGCATCGTGGCCACCGTGCTGGTGCAGAACGGCACCCTGCACGTGGGCGACGTGTTCGTCTCCGGCGCCACCTGGGGCCGGGTGCGCTCGATGAGCGACGACGTGGGCAAGCGGGCGCAGGAGGCCGGGCCCTCGACGCCGGTCGAGGTCACGGGCTTCAACGACCTGCCGGACGCCGGCGACATCCTCCAGGTGGTGGAGGACGAGTCCAAGGCGCGCGGCATCGCCGAGTTCCGCGCCCAGGAAGAGCGGCGGCGCGGCCTCGCTCCCAGCCAGGCGCGGATGTCGCTCGACCAGCTCTTCAAGGGCATCCAGGACGGCGAGGTCAAGGAGCTGCCGGTCATCCTCAAGGCGGACGTGCAGGGGTCGGTAGAAGTGCTCAAGGAGGCCCTCGGGAAGGCCAGCACGGAGAAGGTCAAGGTTTCGGTGCTCCACACGGGCGTCGGCGCCATCTCGACCAACGACGTGCTGCTCGCCTCGGCCTCGAAGGCGATCGTCATCGGCTTCAACGTCCGTCCCGAGCGCAGCGCCGTCGAGCTGGCCGAGAAGGAGGAGGTGGAGATCCGTCTCCACACCGTCATCTACGAGCTGATCGACGAGCTGCGCAAGGCGATGACCGGCCTGCTCGAGCCCACCTTCCGCGAGGTCGCCTCCGGGCGCGCCGAGGTGCGGGACACGTTCAAGGTGCCGAAGATCGGTCAGATCGCCGGCTGCCACGTCGTCGAAGGAGTGATTCCCCGCAGCGCGGCGGTGCGCCTGCTGCGCGACAACCGGGTCATCTACGAAGGCAAGATCGCCTCGCTGCGCCGCTTCAAGGACGACGCGTCCGAGGTGCGGGCCGGCTTCGACTGCGGCATCGGGCTCGAGCGGTTCCAGGACTTCAAGCCGGGCGACTTCATCGAGGCGTACACCCGCGAAGAGGTGGCGCCCGTCCTGTAACGAACGGGGCGTGGGGACTTCTCTACCCCACGCCGGTTTTCCAGCAAAGGAAGAGGGGCGAACGCCGATCCGATGATCGTCGGGATTTCCGTTTTCGAGCTGCACCTCCCCACCAGCCGCAGCCTCAAGGACAAGCGGCGGGTGGTCAAGTCATTGATCGAGAGGGTGCATCAGCGCTACCGGCTGTCGGTCGCCGAGACCGATTTCCACGACCTGCACCAGCGCGCGGAGATCGCGGTCGCGGCGGTGTCGGCCGGCGGCGAGAGCGAGATGGACAAGATGATGGAAGAGATCCGGAACCAGGTGGAGAGCGACCCCGAGGTCTACCTGACCCGCTGGGACCCACAGCTTCTGGACTTGCAGGGAGAACCGTCGGGAGATTGGACGGAAGAGTTGGAGGAAGAGTCATGAGCCGCCGTACCGACCGCATGAGCGACCTGCTCCGGGCGGAGCTTTCCGACCTCGTCCTGCGGGAGGTGCACGATCCGCGGGTGAAGCTGGTCTCGATCACCAGCGTCGACGTCACGCCGGACCTCGGCCGGGCCACGGTCAAGGTCTCGGTGCTGGGCGACGACAAGCAGAGGCAGGAGGCCATCGAGGGCCTTCGTCACGCTCGGGGGTTCCTGCGCACGGAGCTGTCTCACCGGCTCCGCACGAGGATGACCCCGGAGCTCGTCTTCGAGCTCGACCGGGGTGCCGAGCACAGTCAAATGATCTCAGATCTCTTGGAGGGCCTCCATGGGCGGGATGAAAGCTCCTGAAGACCTGCTGCGGAGAATCCGCCAGGGTAACCGTTTCCTGCTGACCAGCCACATCAACCCGGATGGCGACGCCATCGGCTCCGAGCTGGGCCTCGCGCGCCTTCTGCGCGGCCTCGGCAAGGGCGCCGTGGTGTGGAACCGCGATCCGACGCCGACCGTCTACCGGCCGCTGCCCGGCAGCGAGCGGATCCACGTCGGCGAGGAGCCGCCGGCCGGCTTCCCCGACATCTTCGACGCCATCATCGTACTGGAGTGCCCGAGCCCCGACCGCACCGGGCTCGAGAAGCACCTCGCCGAGCGGCCGGTGATCAACATCGACCACCACCTGGGCAACCAGTGCTACGGCGCGGTGAACTGGGTCGACTCGGCGGCGCCGGCCGTGGGCGAGATGGTCTTCCGGCTCGCCCAGGGGCTCAAGGTGCCCCTGGAGCCGGAGGTCGCGAGCTGCCTGTACCTGACCCTGGTCACGGATACCGGCGGCTTCCGCTTCTCCAACGCCACCTCCGCCGCCTTCGAGGCGGCCGCCGCCCTGGTGCGCGAGGGGGCCCACCCGGAGCAGGTGTCGCAGTGGCTCTACGAGAGCCAGCCGCTCGGCGTGGTGCGCCTGCTGGGCGAGATGCTTCAGACCCTGGCGCTCCACGAGGAGGGGCGGGTCGCGACCGGCCTGCTGACCCTTGCGATGTTCGACAAGGCGGGGGCCTCCCCCGGCGACTCCGAAGGGCTGATCGACCAGATCCGCTCGATCGCCGGCGTCGACGCCGTGGCCCTGATCCGCGAGCTCAAGGACGGCGGCTACAAGGTCTCGCTGCGCAGCCGCGGCGAGGTGGACGTCGAGAAGATCGCCCGCCACCACGGCGGCGGCGGCCACCGCAACGCCGCCGGCTTCACCCTGGAAGGACCCGGTGAAGAGGTCCGCCAACAGGTGGCGACGGAGTTGGGGGCGGCACTGGCTTGAGCGTCACGAGCCCCACCACCACGCTCGATCCGATGGGAGCCGCGCCGTTGGAGACCATGAAGGACGGACTGTTGTTGATCGACAAGGATCCGGGCTTCACCTCGCACGACGTCGTGCAGCGGGTGCGCCGGATCCTCAAGCAGAAGAGGATCGGCCATTGCGGCACGCTGGACCCGGACGCGACCGGTCTCCTGCTGCTGACGCTCGGCACGGCGACCCGGCTGACCCGGTTCCTGATCCGGGCCCCCAAGGTCTACGAGGGGGTCGTCCGCTTCGGCACCGCCACGGACACCTACGACGCCTCGGGCCAGGTGACCTCCGAGGCGCCGGCCGGGGCCTTGGAGGCTCTCACCATGGCGGCCGTGGCCGAGGGGATGCGCGCCTTCGAGGGCGAGATCCAGCAGCAGCCGCCTCCCTACTCCGCCAAGAAGGTGCAGGGGGTCAAGTTCTACGAGCTGGCCCGCCGGGGCGAGGAGGTGCCGGACGAGCCCAAGGAGGTCACCGTCTACGAGTTCGCCCCCCTGGGCGAGATCGAGGACGGGCGCCTGCGTTTCCGTCTCGCCTGCTCGTCCGGGACGTACGCCCGCGGCCTCGCCCACGACCTGGGCGCCGCCTTGGGAGTGGGCGCCCATCTCGCCGAGCTGCGCCGCACCCGGATCGGCAACTTCCAGATGGAGGACGCCCTGCCCCTCTCCCGGCTCGACGAGCGGGTCCAGGCGGGCGAAGCGGTGGGCTCCGCCTGGATCCCGTTCGACCAGATCCCGCTCCCCTTCGGCGAGGTCACGGCCGACCCGCAGCAGGAGCTCCGCATCAGCCATGGGCAGACCGTTCTGGTGCGCGAGCTGGCGGGCGAGGAGGGGGACTGGGTCAAACTGATGAACCGCCGGCGGGAGTTCATCGCCGTCGGCACCGTAGTCGAGAGGATTGGCACCGCCGGGGTCGGCATCGTCCAGCCCAAAGTCGTATTTCGTTGAACAGCCTCTCTCCTGGAGAGAGGGCCCCTTGTGCTAGAATGCACATGCGAGAGAAATGTAAGGAGGAGTTTGCTTTGGCGCAAACCAGTGAAGTCAAAGAGAAGATTATCAGCGAATACCGGGTCCATGAGACCGACACCGGGTCTCCGGAAGTTCAGGTCGCGATCCTCACCAGCCGGATCACCGAGCTGACGGAGCATTTCAAGACCCATTCCAAGGACCACCACAGCCGCCGCGGCCTCCTCAAGCTGGTGGGCCGCCGCCGCCGCCTGCTCGATTATCTCAAGGGGAAGGACCTCGAGCGCTATCGCACGACGATCGAGCGCCTCGGGATCCGTAAGTAACCCCCTCCTCGACCAATCCGGCAGGAAAGCGTCCCGAGGTCTCTGGCTGCCGCCGCGGATCTCGGGGCCCTTCGGTTTTCCGGACCCTTCGCCTCCCCGGTCCCCCCGGGACGCGGCGACGCCCTGACGCGCGGGCCAGTCCGGTACGTAGGCAGACGAGAGACAGAAAAACAAGAGAGAAAAAATCCATGAAGCAACGCAAAGAGATTGCCATCGGCTCAGGGACCATGATCATCGAGACGGGTCACCTGGCCAAGCAGGCCAACGGTTCCTGCACCATCCGCTTCGGCGACACGGTCGTCCTGACGACCGCCTGCATGGAGAACAAGGGCCCCGCCGAGCGCGACTTCCTGCCGCTGACGGTGGACTACCGCGAGTACACCTACGCCGCCGGGCGCATCCCGGGAGGCTTCTTCAAGCGCGAGGGACGGCCCAGCGAGAAGGAGATCATCACCTGCCGGCAGATCGACCGGCCGCTGCGCCCCCTGTTCCCCGACGGCTACACGGCCGACACCCAGATCATCTCCTTCTGCCTCTCGGCCGACGGCGAGAACGATCCGGACATCCTGGCCATCAACGGCGCCTCGGTGGCGCTGGTGCTCTCCGACATCCCGTTCTACCACCCGGTAGGCGCGGTGCGGGTGGGACTGGTCAACGGCGAGGTGGTGATGAACCCCGCCAACAGCGTGCGCGACGTCTCGGACCTCGACCTGGTCGTGGTCGGCACCGAAGAGGCGGTCGTGATGGTCGAGGCGGGCGCCAACCAGGTCTCCGAAGACCTGCTGCTGGAGTGCATCTTCCGCGGCCACCAGGAGATCCAGAAGATCATCAAGGCGCAGCACGAGATGTTCCGTGACGGCAACCGCGAGAAGCCGTCGTGGACGGCGCCCGAGGTCTACCCCGAGTCGCTCTACGAGCAGGTCAAGGCCGACCTCTACGGCACCTTGAAGGGCGCCCTCTTCACCAAGCAGAAGTTCGAGCGCAAGAAGGCCGTGGGCTCCGTGGTCAAGCCCTACCTAGAGCAGATCCCCGAGGAAGAGGCGGCGAAGAAGGGCCAGGTCAAGAAGGTCATCAGCCGGCTCGAGGAGGAGATCCTCCGCGAGGTGGTGCTCAACGAGCGCATCCGCTTCGACGGCCGCAGGCTCGATGAGATCCGGTCGATCAAGGTCGAGGCCGGGCTGCTGCCCCGCACCCACGGCTCGGCGCTGTTCACCCGCGGCGAGACCCAGGCCCTGGTCACGGCCACCCTGGGCACCAAGCGGGACGCCCAGCTCATCGAGGAGTACGAGGGCGAGAGCGTCCAGAAATTCATGCTGCACTACAACTTCCCGCCCTTCTCCGTCGGCGAGGTGAAGTTCCTGCGCAGCGCCGGCCGGCGTGAGATCGGCCACGGCGTGCTGGCCCGGCGGTCGCTCCTGCCGGTGCTGCCGAGCGAGGACGACTTCCCCTACACGATCCGGGTCGTCTCGGACATCCTGGAGTCGAACGGCTCCTCGTCCATGGCCTCGATCTGCGGCGGCTCGCTCGCCATGTTCGACGCCGGCGTGCCGCTGCTGGCGCCGGTGGCGGGCGTCGCCATGGGTCTGATCAAGAGCGACGACAACTTCGCGGTGCTCACCGACATCGCCGGTCAGGAAGACCACTACGGCGACATGGACTTCAAGGTGGCCGGCACCCGCGAGGGCGTCACCGCCCTGCAGATGGACATCAAGATCACCGGCGTCACCCGCGAGATCATGAAGGCGGCCCTGGAGCAGGCGAAGGCCGGCCGCATGCACATCCTCGGCATCATGGAGTCGGCCCTGCCCAACCCGCGGGGCGAGATGTCCAAGTTCGCGCCGCGGCTCTACACCCTGCAGATCCCGAAGGAGAAGATCCGCGACGTCATCGGACCCGGTGGCAAGACGATCCGCTCGATCATCGAGGAGACCGGCTGCGACATCGAGATCGAGGACGACGGCAAGGTCATCATCGCCTCGCCCGACGAGCGGGCGGCCCGGCTCGCCATCCAGATGGTCGAGCACCTCACGGCCGTGCCGGAGATCGGCACGGTCTACACCGGCCAGGTCCGGCGGGTCGAGGCGTACGGCGCCTTCGTCGAGATCATGCCCGGCACCGATGGGCTCGTCCACATCAGCGAGCTCGCTCCCTACCGGGTGCGCGAGGTCTCGGACATCGTCAAGGAAGGCGACGAGATGACCGTCAAGGTCATCAGCATCGACGAGCAGGGGAAGATCCGTCTTTCCCGCAAGGCGGTCATCATGGAAGCGCCGGACTACGATCCCGCTCAGTACGAGGGGATGGAGATGGCGATGGCCGGAGCCGGCGGCGGTGAGCGCGAAGGCGGCGGCGACCGTGGCGGCCGTGGCGGCGACCGGGGAGGTTTCCGGGGTGGCCGTGGCGGTGGCGGCGGCGGGCGCGGCGGTGACCGCGGTGGACGCGGCGGCGGTGGTGGACGCGGTCCCAGCCGTTAGAGCTTGCCTGACGGAGGTTTAACGGGGGCGGCCTGTGGGCCGCCCTTTTCTTTTGTCCCCTCTTTTTTTGTCCCATCTCTTTCCATCCCCACGATCTTCTCTACCGCCGCCTCGCGGCTGATCTTGCCGTCCATATAGTCCCGCCAGGCCGGCACCACGACCGCCGTGGCCCGCGGCACCTTCGCGTAGTAGCCGTCGACGTCGCCGTAGTCCTTGTGCGCCGGATCGAGAACCCGGCGCACGGTGCCCGCGGCTTGGACGAACATCACGGTGTGAACGAAGTCGTGCACGTCCCGTGGAGACGCACCCGGCACCTTGAGTAGCCGCCGCCTCAACTCGGCCAGCACGCTCCCCTCCCCCGCTCTCACGTCCAGGGCATGGATCGATTCGTGAACGACGATCTCGACCCACTGGGAGTCCAGCTCTCCTTCCAGGGCCACGATGCTGAAGGGCCCTTCCTGGCTCCGCATCGTAAAGGCTCCAGGAAACGGCGCCGCGGCGACCAGGTAGACGGGGATCGGATCGCTGGGTATGGACACCCCGAGATGGCGGGAGAGATCGGCGTACACCTCCGGCGCCTTCGGGAGGAGGTTCGTGCGCAAGGCGGCCGCGGCACGCTCGGCGATCTCGCGGTGCCGGGGCCAGACGGTGGCGAGAAAACCCTTCTCCAGGGTCCGGTAGCCCGCCGCCAGGCTCGTCAGGCACTGCCGCACCGGGAGGGTCCCGCCGTCGCGGGTCGTGAAGCTCTCCGGTAGCTGAGTAGCCACGCGGGCGAGTTCCTCCACGGTCGTGGCCTCGGTGAAGGAGGCGTCGAGGATGCCCCACTGTCCTTCCAGGGAGTCGCCCACCTGCAGCACGGCGGCCACGGCCTGCGGGAGCCCCTCGATGGCCGGCAGCTCGCCTTTCTCTCTCCCCAGCTTGCGGACCCAGTAATGGAGGTCCATCAGCGGGTTCACTCGAAGCTCGAGGATCGCGGGAGGAGCCGCGGCTTTCGGCGGCTCGGCCCAGGCTATCGCGGAGAGGTTGAGCAGAGCGACAAAAATCAGGATCGGTCGGCGCATCGCCAGGTTCCTCCGACGGAAGACAACGCTGGAAAGGATGTAGAGTTCCGCCATGTCCGCCATTCTCCCTCTCCAGGATCTCATCGTCTATCTCGACCAATACCTCGACTCCCGCGGACGGGACTACGGCCCGAACGGGCTTCAGGTCGAAGGCAGGGCCGGGATCCGCAAGATCGTCACCGGCGTCTCGGCCTGCCAGGAGCTGTTCGTGCGCGCCCGGGAGGCCGGGGCGGACGCGGTCCTGGTCCATCATGGGATCTTCTGGGAGGGGATGCCTCGCACGCTCACCGGCATTCAGTACCGGCGGGTCGCGGAGCTGATCCGGGGCGAGATGAGCCTGATCGCCTACCACCTCCCCCTCGACCGCCACGCGGGTGTCGGGAACAACGCCGTGGCCGGACGCGAATTCGGGCTGACCGATCTGGAGCCCTTCGGCTTCCACGACGGCCTGCCGGTCGGTTTCAAGGGACGCTTCCCCGAGGCCATCCAGGCGGCGGAGCTGGTGGACCGCTGCCGGCGGATCTACGGCCAGGAGCCGCTCACCTTCCTGGGCGGCCCGGCCGCCGTCTCAACCCTGGGGATCATCAGCGGCGGTGCCCAGCGCGACCTCTACACCGCCATCGATGAAGGGCTCGCCGCCTACATCACGGGCGAGGTGAGCGAGTGGGTGATGAACGTGGCCCGCGAGGCCGGCATCCACTATCTGGCCGCCGGCCACTACGCGACCGAGCGGCTGGGGATCCGTGCGCTGGGCAAGCACCTGCGGGAGAGGTTCGGGGTCGAGGTCGAATTTATTGACGTACCGAACCCGGTGTAGTTTCTAAACCCAGAGGATATCGACTTTGTAAGCGGCAAACTGACGGTCGGAAGTGAGAATGCTGATCTCCTCGATCTGAGCTTGCGCGATCAAGAGACGATCAAAGGGATCTCCATGGTGCAAGGGCAGAGTTTCTACGTGCAGGGCATGGGTATGGAGAACTGGTAGAGCCGCGGTGCCGCTTGTCTTCATCCTGCTTGGCACGTATTCAGAGGGTTTGATCGGGAGAGGGAGCTTACCGATAGAGTACTTTATGGCAATTTCCCAAGCACTTGCAGAAGAGAGGAGAAGCTGATTTTCAGGATCGGCCAAAAGGGAATGAGTTCGGGCCGACAAGCGCTCGGGAGCCACCTGCATCCAGAGCCAACACTGCGTGTCGAGGAGGACTCTCACGAATCGAAGTGAGCTTGCAAATCATCCGGTAGAGGTGCGTTGAAATCTTCAGGGACTTCGAAAAGACCTTTGTCCTGCCCAAAAATCCGGCGCGACTTTGACTCGACAGGAACGAGCCGCGCGATCGGCTTTCCCGCGCGCGCGATCACGATCTCCTCACCTTGCGCGACTCGCATCAGCAACTTCGACAGGTGGGTCTTGGCTTCGTGAACGTTGACTTCATGCATATACAAATCGTGGACTAAGTCATGAACTAAGTCAAGTTTGTAGAGGTCTGTTCTCCGCCTTCCAGAACAGCCGAAAGAAGCTCTCGCCCGTCCGGCGGCAGACTTGCTCGAACGTTTCACCCGTTTCCTTGGCCAACCGCTCGGCGATCTCGACGACGTACGCCGGCCGGTTCGGCTTGCCACGATATGGGATGGGCGCCAAATAGGGGGTGTCCGTCTCGACCAGGCAACGGTCCGGAGGGAGGATCGGGATCACCTCCCGTACGTTGTCCGCCTTGGGGAAGGTGATCATCCCGGAGAGGCCCAGGTAGAAGCCGCGGTCGATCAGCTCCCGGACCATCTCGAGGCCGCCGGCGAAGGAGTGGAAATCGGCGGTGAGGCTCCGGAAGGCGTCCTCGCGGACGACTCCCAGCATCTCCTCGTTGCTGTCGCGGTTGTGGACCACGACCGGCAAACCGAGCTCGACCGCCAGGGCCCACTGCTCGCGCAAGGCGCGGAACTGCGCCTCGCGCGGCGAATGGTCGTAGAAGAAGTCGAGCCCGCACTCCCCCACCGCCACCGCCTTGGGGTCGGCGAGGAGAGAGCGGAGCCGGTCCACGTCGCCGTCCTGCCAGGACGAGGCGTCGTGGGGATGGACTCCCAGGGCGCACCAGACGTCCGGATGGCGGTGGCAGAGGGCCAGGACGTCCTCCGCCTCGTCCAGCTTGATGGCGGGCACGAGGAACCCCCGCACGCCACGCTCCCGGGCCGCGTCGAGGGCGCGCTCGCGCTCCTCCGGCGGCAGGCTCTGGAGGTGGCAGTGGGAGTCGATCGGACCCGACAGGTCCACGGCGCTCACTTGACCCGGGTGCCGTTGGGAACCTGGGCGTCCGGATGGAGCAGCACCGGCTTGCCGTCGAGCGACGCGGCCAGCACCATGCCCTGGGACTCGACGCCCATCAGCTTGGCCGGCTGGAGGTTCGCCACCACCACGACCTGCTTGCCCACCAGGTCTTCCGGCTTGTAGGCGAGTGCGATACCGGCCACGATGGTGCGGGGCGTCTCCTCGCCCACGTCCACCGTCAGCTTCATCAGCTTGTTCGACTTCGGCACGGGCTCGGCGGCGTTGATCGTGGCCACCTTGAGCTCGGCCTGGAAGAACTGGTCGATCGAAACGAGGGTCTTCTCGGGTGCGGGTGCGGCGGTCGTCTCCATGGTCTTCTCTTTCTCCGGGCCCCTGGCCTCGGCGAGGAAAGCTTCCTTGTCGATGCGTGGGAACATCGGCGTGGCTTCGGGGAGCTCGGCGTCGAGCAGCGTGCCGCCCCAGGCCATGGCGTCCAGGCTCGTGGGCGGCGTCGCCGTGCCGACGGCGGCCAGCACCTGCGGCGCGATCTTGGGCATGAAGGGGAGGAGACCGGTCGCCACGATCCGCACAGCCTCGAGCCCGTTCCACAGGACGCGGGCGAGCTCTTGAGAAGAGCCCTCGGTCTTGATGAGCTTCCAGGGCTCGCGGCTGACGATGTACTGGTTGGTCTCCGCCAGCAGACGCCAGAGGCTCTCCAGCGCCCGGCTGAAGGAGAGATCCTCCATGGCGGTCCGGTACTCTTCCCGGACCTGCTTCGCCAGGGGCGCCAGCGGGTTGTCGCTGCAGGCGTGGGGCGGCGTCTTGCCGCCGAAAGCCCGCCAGGAGAGGGTCACCAGGCGGCTCACGGTGTTGCCGAGGTCGTTCGCGAGGTCGCTGTTGTAGCGGTCGACGAAGCCCTCGTCCGAAAAGCTCGCGTCCTGCCCGAAGACCATCTCCCGCAGCAGGAAGTAGCGGACGGCGTCGCTGCCGAAGCGATCGACCAGCTCGTCCGGACGCACCACGTTGCCGGCCGATTTCGAGACCTTCCGGCCGTCGCGCTGCCACCAGCCGTGGGCCCAGACGGTGGAAGGCAGCGGCACCCCGGCGGACATCAGGAAGGCCGGCCAGTAGACGGCGTGGAAGCGCAGGATGTCCTTGCCGATCAGATGGAGCCGGAAATCGCCGTTCTCCCAGAATTTCCCGTAGAGCCCCTCGTCCGTGCCGCCGAAGCCCAGGGCGCTGACGTAGTTGGTGAGGGCATCCAGCCAGACGTAGACGGTCTGGCCCGGAAGGCCGGGAAAGGGGATCCCCCACTCCAGGCTGGCGCGGGAGACCGAGATGTCGCGCAGGCCGGATTCGACGAAGGAGCGGACCTCGTTGAGGCGGCTCACCGGGCGCACGAACTCCGGATGCTTCTCGTAGAGGTCGAGCAGCGGCTGCTGGTACTTCGAGAGACGGAAGAAGACGTTCTCCTCCGACTTCCATTCGACCGGCGTGCCGTGGATGGGGCAGGTCTGCCCCGCCGCCAGCTCCTTCTCCGTGTAGAAGGTCTCGCAGGGCGAGCAGTACCACCCCTCGTGGCGGGCCGTATAGAAATCGCCGGCCGCGTCCATGCGGCGGATCATCTCGAAGACGCCCTGGTAGTGCCTCTCCTGGGTGGTGCGGATGAAGTCGTCGTAGGAGAAGCCCATCCGGTCGCGCATCTCGTGGTACCGGGAGACCACCCGGTCGGCGAGGGCGAGAGGGGCGATCCCCTCCTTGCGTGCCGCCCGTTCGATGTTCTGCCCGTGCTCGTCGGTGCCGGTCAGGAAGTAGACGTCGTGCCCGGCCAGCCGCAGGTAGCGCGCCAGGGTATCGGCGACGGTCGTCGTGTAGATATGCCCGATGTGGGGCAGATCGTTCACGTAATAGATCGGAGTGGTGAGATAGGAGGTCGTCATGGGGAGAGGGATTGTAGCAAAGAGGCTCAGACCAGCTCTTCCGGCGTGAACAGGTATTGCGTGGCGCAGAAGGCGCAGTCGGCCTTGATGGTGCCGTCCTCCTCCCGCAGGTAGTCCCGGTCCTCGGCCGGGAGCAGGGCCAGGTGCTCGCGCAGCCGCTCGCGGCTGCACCGGCATCGGTAGCGCAAGGGGCGGACCTCCTTGGTCTCGCGGTCCAGGCCGGCGAGGACCTGCTCGACGACGTGCGGGGCGCCGCCCTCTTCCAGCAGATGGCTGACGCCACGGATGCCGGCGATGTTGCTCTCCAGGCGCGCGACCGTCTCCTCCGGCGCTCCGGGAAGCACCTCGACGAGCATGCCGCCCGCCGCGACGACGCCGCTCGGCTTGCCGAGCACGCCCAGCAGCACGGCGGACCGGGTCTGCTCGCTCTGGGAGAGGTAATACGCCACGTCCTCGCCGATCTCGCCGCTCACCAGCTCGACCTGGCTCTGGTAGCTGTTGCCCCCCTCGTACTCCCGGAGCACCCGCAGGTACCCCTTGCCCACGGCTCGGCCGACGCCCAGCTTGCCGCCCGGCCAGTCGGGGACCTGAACTCGGCCATCGCCCACGATGCCCCGCAGGTTGCCGTCGTTGTCCGCCTCGGCGAGGACGCGCAAGAGCGGCCCGTCGCCGCGGACTTCCAGCATCAGGCGGCTGGGGCTCTTGGTGGACATCCTCTGCAACAGGGCGGCGCCGGCGAGGCAGCGCCCCAGCGCCGCGGCGGGCACCGGCCAGAGATCGAACCGGTCCCGCAGCTCTTCCATGACGCTCGTGATATCGGCGACCGCCCAGCGGAACGCGCCGTTGCCGGCCATGCCCAGCTCCAGCGTTCCCTGCGCGGTGACAGGTGTTTCGTTCACTGCCATCTCCAATTGACTGACTTACGGATTTGATGAGGTGGCGGCCAGGGCGGCGCGGTAGACGTCGCGCCAGGGAACTCCGCTGGCGAGCGCCAGCCGCCGGCAGTCCTCGAACTCGGGAGCCGCCGCGAGCGGCCGGCCGTCGAGGCGGGCGCGCTTGATCCTCACGTTTCCGAACGCGGTTTCGACTTCGAGAATTTCCCGTTCCGCTTCGAAGCGGGCCGCGGCGTGGTAGCGGCAGCCGAGCGAGCCCGACTCCGTGATCAGGATACCGGCGAGCTCCTCGAGTTGCCGCCGCCGGCAGAGCAGGGTCACCAGCGTGCCGGGCCGATTCTTCTTCATCTGCACGGGGGTGAAGTAGACGTCGAGGGCGCCGGCCGCGAGCAGGCGCTCCATGAGGAAGCCGAAGCCCTCGCCTGGAAGGTTGTCGACCTCGCACTCGACCACCATGACCTCCGCCCGTCCCTCCCCCGCCCGGCCCCGCAGCAGGCGCAGAGCGTTGGGCTGCATCGAAAGGTCCTTCTTTCCCAGGCCGTAGCCCACCCCTTCCAGCACGATGGCCGGCAGGTCCACGAACTCGTCCACCAACTCGGCCAGGATCGCCGCGCCCGTCGGCGTGGTCAGCTCGCCGCCCGGTCCGCCGTGAATGGGGATGCCCTTGAGCAGCTCCGCCGTGGCCGGCGCCGGGATCGACACCTCGCCGTGGGCCATCTTCACCCGGCCGCCGCCGACGTTGACGGGGCCGCAGGTGAGCCGCTCGGGCGCCAGGTATTCGATGGCCGCCGCGGCTCCCACGAGATCGACGATCGAGTCGACCGCCCCCACCTCGTGGAAGTGGACGTGTTCGATCGGCATGCCGTGCGCCTTCGCCTCGGCCTCCCCCAGCCGCTGGAAGAGCCGCAGCGACCGCTCCTTGACGGTGTCCGGCAGGGCGCTCCCCAGGATCAGGTCGCGGATCTCCGCCAATCCCCGGTTATGGCCATGCCCATGATGATGATGGTGATGATGCCCATGATCATGCTCGTGATGATGCTCTTCTGGATCCGGTCCTTCGATCGGCTTGCCGTCCTGAAGGACCCGGAAGCGGGTGCCCACGAACCCCCCGCGGGAGGCCTTACGGCTCTCGACGGCGACGCCGGGGAGTCCGAGCCGGGCCACCACGTCCGAGAGCAGCTCCAGGGGCAGCCCGAGGTCCAGGCAGGCGCCCAGGAACATGTCGCCCGCGATGCCGCTGCTGCAATCCAGGTGGTAGATCCTCATGGCGCGGTAGGCTACCACGCGCTCTTGGCCTTCTCCTTGAGGGAGACCCAGCGTCCCCGGCTGCCCAGGACGACGTGGTCGGCCAGCCGCAATCCCACGATCTCCGCCGCCTCGGCGATGCGCCGGGTGAACAGGACGTCCTCGGCGCTGGGCGACGGGTCGCCGCTCGGATGGGTGTGGAAGAGGTACACCGAGGTGGCTCCCCGTTGCAGGCACTCGCGGAGGACCTCCCGGGGCTCCACCGCCATGCGGCTCATGGTGCCGCGGAAGATCTCCCGCTCTCCGAGGAGGTGGTTGCGGGCGTCGAGGAAGAGCGCGCCCATGACCTCCTGGTCGCAGGTGTGGTAGCGCAGGGCGAGGTAGCGCGCCACGTCCACGGGCCGGGAGAGGGGCTCGCGGTCCAGGAGCTGCTCGCGGGCCAGGCGCCGGCCGATTTCGACGGCGGCGAGCAGGGCCGCGGCCTTGGCCGGGCCGATGCCGTTCCGCCGCAGCGAGTGGGGCGTCGCCGTGAGCAGGCCGGCGAGCCCGCCGCTCTCGCGCAGCAGGTCCATGGCCATCTGGAGGGCGGAGACGCCTTTCCGCCCCGTGCGCAGCAGCACCGCCAGCAGCTCCGAATCGGCGAGCGAAGGCCCGCCGTGCTCGAGCAGACGCTCCCGGGGGCGTTCGCCCTCCGGCAGCTCGCGAATCAGGTAGACGGACATCGGATCCTTTCCATGGCATCGGCCAGAGCGGGCAGGACCTCCCCCGCCGGAGCGGCGAGGCGCAGGTCCATGAGGCCCGAGAAGGGTGTGGGCTCCGGGTTGACCTCGATCAGGCAGGACCCGGCCCGGTTCGCCAGCTCGATCAGGCCGGCGGCCGGGTAGACCGTGCTGGAGGTGCCGATCGAGAGGAAGAGGTCGCAGGACGCCGCCGCCTCGCTGGCCTCGGCGAGCGTCCCTTCCGGCAGGGATTCCCCGAACCAGACCACGGCGGGGCGGAACCTGCCGCCGCAGGAGCAGACCGGCGGCTCCTCCGGCGATTCGGCGATGGCCTCGCCCATGTCCCGGCTCCGCCCGCAGCGGTTGCAGAAGGCGAGCAGGATCGTGCCGTGCAGCTCGAGGAGGTTCCGGCTGCCGGCGCGCTGGTGGAGTCCATCGACGTTCTGTGTCACCACTACATAAGACGTAAAAACCCCCTCCAATCTTGCAACGGCGTGATGAGCGGGGTTGGGAAGGGCCTCGGAAGCCTGCCGCCAGCGCCAGGCGTACCACCGCCAGACCTTGGCCGGATCGGCCCGGAAGGCCTGGGGCGTCGCCAGCTCCTCGGGGCGCATGCGCTCCCACAGACCGCCCGCGCCCCGGAAGGTATCGAGCCCGCTTTCGCGCGACACCCCGGCGCCCGAGAACACGACCACGCGCTCGGCCGTCCGCACGCGCTCGCGGACCGGCCCGGAAAGCTCCAGTGAATCCATGAGTCCTCCTTCCTCCCGCGGTGCTCGTCGTTGACACCGCGAGAAGCATCCTGCTACAAACCGCCGCCATGCCCTACTTGCCCAACAACTTCGGCCTTCTGGACACGGACGCGAGCGATTACGAGACGAGCCGCGCCGTCGTCCTCCCCGTCCCCTTCGAGCGCACGACCTCCTACGGCAAGGGAACGACGGGCGGCCCCGCCGCCATCCTCCGCGCCTCCCAGGCCATGGAGCTGTACGACGAAGAGCTGGACGGCGAGCCCTCCGTCCAGGGCATCGCGACGCTGCCGCCGTTCCTCCCCGAGGCGTTCGACATGGGCGAGGGCCTCACCGAGCTCCAGGACGCCTGCCGCCCCCACATGGAGCGCGGCAAGTTCGTGGTGACCCTGGGCGGCGAGCACAGCCTCAGCCAGGCACCGGTCAAGGCCGCCCGTCAGGCCTTCGGCGAGATCGGCGTCGTGCAGTTCGACGCCCACACCGACCTGCGGGAGGAGTTCGAGGGCACGCCCTACAGCCATGCGAGCGTCATGAAGCGGATCGTGGACGAGGGCATCCCGACGCTGGCCGTGGGCATCCGCTCGCTGTCGGCCCCCGAGGCGCGGCTCGTCCACGAGCGCGGCCTGCCGGTGATCTGGGGGCACCAGCTCGACCGGGCCGAGGAGCTGTTTCCCAAGATGCTGGCGGCGATGCCGGAGAAGATCTACCTGACGTTCGACATCGACTACTTCGATCCCTCGCTCGTTCCGGCCACCGGCACCCCCGAGCCCGGGGGCGGGCACTGGTACCCGACCCTCCGCCTGCTCCGCCATCTGTTCCAGACCAAGACGGTCGTCTCCATGGACCTGATCGAGCTGGCGCCCGTCGGCGGCCACCCGGCGAGCGACTTCCTGGCGGCGAAGCTGATCTACAAGTGCCTGGGGTATCTCTGGGAGAAAGAAGGACGGGGCAAGAGCTGAATTACGGGGCGACGGGCGGAAAGAGCGCCCCGTTTCCCTGCCCCACCGCTCGCTCCGCCAGCCACCGGCCCGTCGCGAAGCCGAGCGACATGCCGTGGCCGTTCATGCCGGCGGCGTAGATCGCTCCCGGAACGTCCGGCACCTCTCCCGAACGCGGCAGGCCGTCGGCGGTGAAGGCCATGGTGCCCGCCCAGCGGTGGCGGATGGGCCGGTCCGCGAAGCGGGGGAAGGCCTCGCGGAGGAAGACCTCCAGCGCTCCCTGGACCTGGGCCGTGGGGGTCTCCTCGAAGCCGACCTCGGTGTCCCGCGCCGCCCAGCGGCAGCCGCCCAGGATCAGGGTGCCGTCCGGGAGCTGGCGAAGGTACTCGTAGCCGTCGTTGACGTACCAGACGCCGGGCAGGTCGCGGACGCCGGGGACCGTGGCGAGGATCTGGCCGCGGACGGGCCGGATCGTGCCCTGGAGATGCGGCAGGAGTCCCGGCGCGTAGGCGTTGAGCGCCAGGACGACCCGGCCGGCGAGGAAGTGGCCGCCGTCGGAGACGAGCCGGACGCGTCCACCCTCAGGCTCCAGCCGCCGGACGCGCACCCCCGTCCGAATCTGCCCTCCGGCTTCGCCGACGAGACGGGCGATCCCACGGCAGAGGCGCGCGGGATCGATCCCGCCGTCGCGCGGCTGGAAAATCCCGCCTCCCAGCAGCGGGCTGCCGCTCGCCCGGCGCACCTCGGCGGCCTCCCGCCACTGGAGATCGAAGCCCAGGGCGGCCAGCATCCCGCAGCTCTCCCGCAGCTCGTGCTCCTGCTCGGGATGGCCCGCCAGGGCCGTGATCCAGCTCCCCTCGGGCGTGAACTCGCAGTCGATCTTCCCGGGATCGAGAAGCTCGCCGCGCAGCAGCTCGCGGTTCTCGCTCGACAGCTCCCACAGCCGCCGGGCCGCCGGCTCGCCGATGCCCCGCGCCAGCGAGGCGTACGTCTCGGCCGTGCCGGTCATCAGGAACCCGGCGTTCCGGCCCGAAGCGTGGGAGGCGACGCCGTCGGCGTCCAGGACGAGGGGGCGGTGCCCCGAGCGGGTGAGCCAGTACGCCGTCGAGAGGCCGACGATGCCGGCGCCGACGACGACGGTCTCGACCTCCTCGGGAGCCTCCCCGCGGGAGAGCCAGAGGGACGGAGCGCTAACCGACGAGGACACTGCCGCCGTTCACGTTGAGGATCTCGCCCGTGATGTGCCGGGCGAGAGGGGAAGCGAGGAAGAGGACGGCGCCCGCGACGTCTTCCGGAGTCGCGATGCGGCGCAGCGGGATGGAGGCCATGACCTCCTCGCGCCGCTCGCCGGAGAGGGCTTCCGCGGTCATGTCGGTATCCACCCAGCCCGGAGCCACCGCGTTGACGCGGATCTCCGGCGCGAGCTCGCTCGACCACGACTTGGTGGCCGAGATCAGCGCCCCCTTGCTGGCCGCGTAGGCGCTGTAGAACGCCTCGCCGCGCTGGCCGGCGGTCGAGCTGATGTTGATGATCGAGGCGTCCTCCGACGCCACCAGGAGGGGGATGGCGCAGCGGGAAGACAGGAAAGGCCCCACCACGTTGACGGAGAGCGTCGCCTGCAGCCGCTCCGGCTGAAGGTCCGCCAGCGGGTCGTGAACCCAGACGCCGGCGTTGTTGATCAGGCAGTCGAGCCCGCTCCAGCGCTCCTCGACGAAATCGAAAAGCTTGCAGACCTGGTCGTTGTCCGTGATGTCGCAGCGGAACATCTTGTGGGGAGCATCGGAGAGCTGGCGCAGCTCTTTCAGGACCGCGCCGGCCCGCTGATCGCTCGCCAGGTACTGGATGAGCACCGTGGCGCCGGCCTTGGCGAACAGGCGGCCGCACGCGGCTCCGATGCCGCGGCTGCCTCCCGTCACGACGACCCGGCGCCCGGCGAGGTCGATCACCCGGCGGCCTCGACCACCATCGCGATCCCCTGCCCGCCGCCGATGCAGGCGGAGGCGACGCCCCGGCCGCCGCCGCGCCGGTTGAGCTCCTTGAGCAGGGTGATGAGCAGGCGCGTGCCCGAGGCGCCCAGGGGGTGCCCCAGGGCGATGGCGCCGCCGTTGACGTTCAGCTTGTCGACGTCGAGGTCCAGCTCCTTGACGACGGCCAGGATCTGGCCGGCGAACGCCTCGTTGACCTCGATCAGGTCGAGGTCCGCGAGCTTGAGCCCCGCCCGGTCGAGAGCCGCCCGGATGGCCGGCGCCGGGCCGATGCCCATGCGCGAGGGGTCGACGCCCACGGTGGACCAGGACAGGATGCGCCCGAGCGGCTTCCAGCCGCGCTCCTGGGCGTGCTGGGCCGTCGTGAGGATCATCATGGCCGCGCCGTCCACGATGCCGGAGGCGTTGCCGGCCGTCACGAAGCCGTCCTTGTCGAACGCCGTGGGCAGGCCCGCGAGGTCCTCCATCGTGGTCTCGGGGCGCATGTGGTCGTCCCGCGAGATGGTCTTCGCCCGCTTGCCCTTCCCCACCTCGACGGGCACGACCTCCTCGCTCATCCGGCAGGCGTCCCAGGCCGCGCCCGCCCGCTGCTGCGAGAGGATGGCGAACTGGTCCTGCTCCTCGCGGCTGATGTTGTAGTCGCGGGCCAGGTTGTTGCTCGTCTGCGCCATGTAGCAGCCGCAGTAGCTGTCCAGCAGGGCAATCATCAGGAGATCCTGGAGCTGCCCCTGCCCCAGCTTGAAGCCGCGCCGGGCGCCCCAGATGACGTGCGGCGCCTGCGACATGTTCTCCATGCCGCCCACCAGGCAGGTCTTGGCCTCCCCGGCGAGGATGAGATGGGCGCCCGAGACGACCGACTGGACGCCGGAGCCGCAGAGCCGGTTGACGGTGAGCGCGGGCACCTCGTTCGGCACCCCGGCCTTGAGCGCCACGTGGCGCGCGCCGTAGATGGCGTCGGGCGAGGTCTGGAGGGCGTTGCCCACCACCGTGTGGTCGATCTCGGCGGGATCGATTCCCGTGCGCTCGAAGAGGGCCCGCGCCGCGTGCGCCCCCAGGTCGATCGCGGAGATCTCGGCGAAAGAGCCGTTGTAGTCGGCCATCGGGGTCCGTACCCCGTCAACCAGAACCAGATCACGAAGTTCCATCAGCGGTGCCTCTCTTTTCTCTCAAAGTTTATTCAACAAGCCAGGGTATGGAAGCGCCTGCGCCAGCGATTCATGTCCATCGCGGGATCGACGCGGGACCCGAGCAGCACGAGCATCTTGCGCCGTTCCGGGTCGATCCAGAAACTGTTTCCAGCGAAACCGGTGATGCCGAAGGCGGTGGGCGGGAGCGCCCGCCCGGCGCTGTTGCGGAGAGTCCGCCGCCACCAGCCCAGGCTGAACGGGCCCCCTCCTGCCAGGGCGGCGGCCACGCTCTCTGCTTTCAACAACCGCCCGGGCGCCAGCCATTCCGCGCCGAGCCGCCACAAGTCGCGGATGCCGCCGAACAGGCCGGCATGACCCAGGACACCGCCTTCCGCTCCCAATCCGATTTTTCCGAGCCCAAGAAGGAAGCGGGCGTTGCCGTCCTGCGGCAGTCCCACGGGCGGCGGTCCGAGGTCCGGCACGGTGAAGCCCCCCTTCGCCGCCAGCTTGATCTCCATGCCGGTGCCCATGCGGGACTCGGCCAGATCGGACAGGTCACCCGGCGACGCCTCAACCGAAGACAAGCCCAGCGGCGCCAGGACCCGCGAACGGAGCAGTCCGGCCAGCGGCTCCCCCATCCGGCGCTCCGCCGCCCATCCCCAGAGCATATAGCCGAGATCGCTGTAGGTGCCCGCCCGAGCGCCCACCAAGTCGCCATCGCGGCCGCCCCGGACGATCAGCTCCAGGGCCTCCTCGACGCTACGGCAGCGATGGTACAGCGGCGTCCAGCCCGCCAGCCCCGAGCGGTGCCGCAGCAGGTCCGAGAGAGGCCGCCGCGCCAGGGCCGGATGCGCCTCGGGCCAGACCTCGCCGATCCGGGTGCCGAGCGCCAGCGTGCCCTCGTCGTCGAGCACCAGGGCGAGGCTCGCCACGAAGGGCTTGGTGATCGAAGCGAAATCGAAGCGGGTCGCCTCCACCGCCGGCACGCCAGCGCGCGCCTGGCCGACGGCTCCCACCCATTCGACCTCCTCGGCCGTGCCCTTCAAGGCGACGGCGGCGGAAACGACGCCGTCGCGTACCGCCTCGTCGAGGAAAGAGGCGACCTTACGCGGTGGGCCGTCATACATAGTTTGCCGGATCGCCCGTCTGGAAGACCACCACCCGCTCGCCCGGCGCGAAGGCGCCGGCCATCTCCAGGTCCTCCACGGCCGCCAGCGCCGCGGCGCCCTCGGGGCCCACCCGCAGCCCCTCATGGGCGGCGACCCAGGCGGCGATCTTCTCCAGCCGCGCCTCGTCCACCGCCAGCGCCCGTCCTCCCGACTCGCGCACCGCCTTGAGCACGATGAAGTCGCCCAGGGCCCGCGGCACCCGCAGCCCCCAGACCCGGGTCCGCGGGTCTTCCCACGGCTCCGCCGCTTCCTTCCCACCTTCCCAGGCGCGCACGATCGGCGCGCAGCCGGCGGCCTGGACGACCACGAAGCGCGGCCGCTTCGGGCCGATCAGCCCCAGCCGTTCCAGCTCGTCGAAAGCCTTGTACATCCCCACGATGCCGGTGCCGCCGCCGAGCGGGTAGACGATCCAGTCCGGCAGCTCCCAGCCGAACTGCTCGGCCAGCTCCAGCCCCATTGTCTTCTTGCCATCCGCCCGGTAGGGCTCGCGGAGCGTCGAGATTGTCCAGTACCGCTCCTTCCCCTCCTCCAGCAGCTTCGCCGCCTCGACCAGCGTGCCGGGTCCGGAGAGCACCTCGGCGCCGTACTCGCGGCAGCGGTCGAAGACGGTGCGCGGCGTGTCCGCGGGCAGGGCCACCCGCGCCGGCAGGCCCGCCGCCGCCGCGTAGGCCGTGAGCGCCAGGGCGGCGTTGCCGGCGCTGGCGAGCTGCACGCCGGGCGCACCCAGCTCGCGCGCCCGGTTCACGGCCAGGGAGAGGCCGCGGGCCTTGAAGGAGCCCGTGGGATTGCCCGATTCGTCTTTCACCCAGAGCTCGATGCCCTCCGGCGCGAAACGGCGCAGGCGGACGAGAGGGGTTCCTCCCTCGCCCAGGTCCACCCGGCCGGCGAAGTCCGAGACCGGCAGCAGCTCGCGGTAGCGCCAGAGCGTCCAGGGACGCCCGGGCAGGGACCGGAGCAGCTCGGCCCCCTTCTCGGGATTAAGGTCGTAGTCCACCAGCCACGGAGCGCCGGCCGGCGAGAGGAACGCCGGCTCGTCGAGCGGCGCCGTCACGCCGGTCCGGGAGCAGACCAGCCCCCGGGCCCAGCGCTCGTCTTTACTGGCCACCCTGAGAGCCCGAGTCGTTGAGCCTCTGGGCGATCCGCGTGTCCTCGGCTTTCAGCTTGTCGATGTCGTCCTTGTACCTGGCGAGCAGGCTGGCGTTGTACTCCTTGGCCGGCGTGCTGTCGGCCGCGGCGTCGGCGGCGCTCTGCTTCATCTCCGCGATCTGCTTGTCGAGCTCGGCCCGCTGGGCGTCGTCGGTCGCCAGCTTCTTCTGCTCCTCCAGCATCTTGACCAGGGACTGCTGTCCCTCGACCAGTTGCTTGTTCACCGTCTTGCTCATCTGGAGCATGTCGACTTCGAGCACCCGCTCCTTGACCCACGTGTACTCGTTGGGGTTGTGGCCCAGCTCCTGGGCGGCCCGCAAATCGGCGGTCGCCACGTCGGCGAGATCGCCGATGGCCTTCATGGCCTCGAACATGCCGACGTCCTTCTTCTCCGCCTTCGCCTTGTCCCCCTTGGCCTTCAGCTCCTTGAAGGCCACCTCGCGGATCTTCTGCTCGCGCTGGCGAACCTCGATGTACATCTTCACCTGCGCGTCGGTGAGCTTGCCGTCGGCCGGCGCCTTGTACTCGGGAGCCTTGGAGACCTGGTCCATCACGTCGATGGTGCCCTTCTCCTGCAAGGTTTCCTTGATGGACGCCTCGTCGTCGGCAGGCTTGCTCTTGCAGCCCGTGGCGGCCAGAGCCAAGCCGAGCAGAGTAATGGCTAGAACAGAACGGTACCGGTTCATGAAGCTTCTCCTGGAAAGTATCCGCCGACGGCGGGATTTTATCAGCGGTTCCGGTCAGTCCGCAGAGCCCGCATGGCGGTCCGAGCCCTCGGTGCGCTTGCGGATCACCAGCCGCACCGGCACGCCGGGCAGGTCGAGCTCCTCGCGCAGGCGGTTCTCGAGGTAGCGCCGGTAGTGGGTGTTCTTGGGCAGCGTCCGGTTGGCGAACAGCATGAAGGTCGGCGGCGCCGTCGAGACCTGGGTGACGTAGTAGAGCTTCCACGGCCCGCCGCCGAACGAGGGGGGCGCCACCTTCTTCACGAAGCTCTCGAAGAGGCGGTTGACGTGGCCGGTGCCGAGCTTGAGGTGGTAGGAAGCGAAGGCGCGGTCGATCGGCCCCCAGAGCTTCTCCACCCCGCGGCCGGAGAGCGCCGAGACGTTCACCCGCCCCGGTGTCGCCATCAGCTCGTCGAGCCGCTCGAAGGAGAGCTCCAGCTTCTGCCGGCTCTCCTCGTCCAGCAGGTCCCACTTGTTGATCGCCACCACCCCGGCCCGCCCCAGCTCCCAGATGGTGCCGGCGATGGCCAGGTCGCCGCTGGTCACTCCCTGGGCGGCGTCGATGACCAGCACCACCACCTGGGCGCGCTCGATCTGCCGGCGCGCCATCATCACCGCCAGCTCCTCCGGCGCACCGGAGACCTGGCTGCGGCGGCGAATGCCCGCGGTGTCGATGAGCAGGTAGGACTTGTCGTCCCGGGTGATGACGGTGTCGACCGGGTCGCGGGTGGTGCCGGCAACCGGCGAGACCAGGGCCCGGTTCTGGCCCGAGATCTTGTTGAGCAGAGACGACTTGCCGACGTTCGGCCGGCCCACGATGGCGACCGGCAGAGCGTCGGAGGCCGGGATGTCCAGGATCTCCGGCAGGGAATGGGCGAGGGCCTCCCGCAGGTCCGCGACTCCCCCGCCGTGCTCGGCCGAGATCAGGATCTGCTGGTCGATCCCCAGCCGGTAGAACTCGGCGAAGCGCTCTCGCGCCTCCCGGGTGTCCGCCTTGTTGACCACCAGCATGGCGGGCTTGTTGTACTTGCGGAAGTGGGACCACACCTCCTCGTCGGCGGACACCAAACCCTGCCGGCCGTCCACCACGAAGAGCAGGAGATCGCTCTCCTCGACCGCCAGGAACACCTGCTGGTTCAGCCCCAGGGGATCGTCCCCGGGCACCAGGCCGCCCGTGTCGACGACCTGGATCGGCCGGTCGTCCGCGAGCTGGGCAATCCCCGTGATGCGGTCGCGGGTGATCCCGGGCAGATCGTGGACGATCGCCTGCCGCTTTCCCACCAGGCGGTTGAAGAGAGTCGACTTGCCCACGTTGGGGCGGCCGACGATGGCGACGTTAGAAGTTAGCGGCATGGGCGGGATTGTATAGCTTCGGGAGGATCGTGCTCGCCGGGGCAGTCTGCCCCGGGAAGCCTACCGCCGACGCGTCCTCTCCCCGGCCGGGCCCGCCTTGCCTTTCCTCTCGACGCTCTTCTTCGCCGCGCCCTTCCTGCCGTCCCGCCCTTTGCGCTCCTCGCTTCGCCGCGGCCTCTCCTCGCGAGGCTCGGGCTCGGACATCCCCACCAGCTTGAAGTCCAGGCCGCGGTGCCGTTGCGAGGCGCCCACCAGCACGACCTCGACGGGATCGGCCAGGCGGAAAACGCGCCGGGCCCGCTCCCCGACCAGCCGGTGCGTGTCCGGCTCGTAGCGGTAGAAGTCGTCGCCCATCGTGCGGACCGGCACCAGGCCGTCCACGAAATAGCCCTCGATCTGCACGAAGAGGCCGAAGGGCTGGACGCCCGTGATCCGGCCCTTGAACGTCTCGCCCACCCGGCCGGCCAGGAACCGCACCTTCTTCCACTGCAGCAGGTCGCGCTCGGACTGCTCCGCCCGCCGCTCGGTCTGGCTGGTGTGCTCGCCGACCACCGGCAGCCTCTCGAGGAGGCGCGAGCGCTCCGCCTCCTCCTTGGCCCGGCCATGGAGCAGCGCCTTCAAGCGCCGGTGGACGATGAGGTCCGGATAGCGCCGGATGGGGGAGGTGAAGTGGCAGTAGAACGGCGACGCCAGGGCGTAGTGCCCCAGACACTCGGGATCGTACCGCGCCCGCTGGAGCGTCCGCAGCACCACGGAGGAGACGAACGGCTCCTCCGGACGTCCCTGAACCTCCCTCAGAACTTCCTGGAGCGCGCTGGGATGGAGGTTCTCGGAGTCCCCCCGGAGAGTGAGGCCGAAGGTCGCCAGCACCTCCCGCAGCTCCTCCACCCGCGCCGGCGTCGGCGCGCCGTGGACCCGGAAGAGCGCCCCGACCTCGCGGGTCACCAGCTCCAGGGCCACCGACTCGTTGGCCGCGATCATGAACTCCTCGACGATCCGGTGCGCGACGTTGCGCTCCCCGGGCATGACGCCGACCATGACGCCGTCCGTGTCCAGCACCACGCTCCCCTCGGGAAGGTCGAAGTCGATCGAGCCCCGCACCGAGCGCGCGTGGTTGAGGATCTGCATCAGGTGGTGCATCTCGCGCAGCACCGGCAGCACCGCGCCGTACTCCTCGGCGTCGCCCGCGGCCGGCTCCTCCAGGATGCGCCGCACCTCGTTGTAGGTCATCCGGCGGGTGCTGCGGATCACCGTCTCGGCGAAGCGCTTGGCGAGGATCTCGCCATCCCGGTTGATGTCCATGAAGGCGGAGGTGGTCAGCCGCGGCACCTGGGGGCGCAGCGAGCACAGGCCGTTGGACAGCCCCTCGGGGAGCATCGGGATCGCCCGCTCGGGGTAATAGACGCTCGTCCCCCGCCGGTAGGCCTCCAGGTCCAGGGCGTCCCCCTCCTTGACGTAGTGGGACACGTCGGCGATGTGGACGCCCAGGCGGAAGACGCCGTTCGGCAGCCGGTCGATCGAGACCGCGTCGTCGAAGTCGCGGGCGCTCTCGCCGTCGATCGTGACGACGATCTGCTCCCGCAGGTCCTCCCGTCCCGCCCAGTCTTGAGGCCGCGGATCGGCGGGGAACCGGCCCGCCGCTTCCAGAACGGCGTCCGGGAACTCCTCCTGGATGCCGTAATGGCGCAGCACGACCTCCACGTCCACCCCGGGCGCCTCGGGATTGCCCAGCACCTCGACCACCCGGCCCCGCGCCGGACGCCCGGGCGCCGGGCGCTCCACGGCCACGACCAAGTAGTCGCTGTCCGGGACGTCGTCCCCGCCGTCGACCGGCAGCTCGATTGAGACCTTGGGATCGAACGGCACCAGCCAGCGCTCCCGGCCGCTCGTCTCGAGCGTGCCGACCAGGGTCTTGTGCCGGGGCGAGAGGATCTGGACGACCGCCGCCTCGGGCAGCCGGCCGGCCCAGGGCTGGGTCTTTCCCGACAGCTTGCGGACCAGCACCGTGTCGCCGTCCAGCGCCTTCTTGAGGTTCCGCTTGCGCACGAAGAACGCCGGCTCCTCGCGGAAGCCCGGCCGGATCAGGGCATCCCCTTCCTCCAGGAGCTCGACGATGCCCGCCGTCCGGTCCGTGTTCTTGGGCGCGAACCAGCGCCCCTCCAGCTCCACCGCCCGGCCCTCGGCCTGCAGCTTCTCCAGAGCGCGCTCCAGATCCTCCTCGGTGGCCTCCACCTTCCTGCGAAGCCGCTCCTTCTCCACCCCATGGCTGCCGGTCTCTTCGAGCCGGCTGGCCACTTCCCGCCTCAGGAGCCCATCGGCTCCCGGAATTGTCATTGACATGATGGCTCTTCTCTCCCTATGATCAGCCGCGCTGCGAAAGTGGCGGAATTGGTAGACGCGCAAGATTCAGGATCTTGTGGTCGCAAGGCCGTGGGGGTTCGAGTCCCCCCTTTCGCACCATCCTTCTTCTTCTCGAACCCATGTGAAGCTTACACGACGCCCCGAGTGGGGCGTTCGTTCTGTAGGTCTTGTCTTCAGTCAGCCCGCCCGGCGCGAGGACGCGGCGCGCAGCGGCGCCGCCGATTCCAGGCCTGCCGCGGCCCGGATGGAGGTCCATGGGACTCCCCGCAGCAGCTCCCGGAAGCGTGGCACGAAGCTCAGGCGGCCCGTCTCGTGGATGAACTTCGCGATCCCGCTCAAGGGGCCCGGCGTGGGCCGTCCGGAGATCTCCCAGGGATGGACCACCGCCACCGGCATCCCGCCTTCCTCGGAGTGGTCGACCGCAGCGCGGACCAGCCGCTCGGGATTGACCAGCCGGCCCGTCCAGCTCCCGGCCGGCAGCCGCAACGGTCCGCAGAAGGTGAGCGGCGGAAACTCCAGCAGCCCCGGCGCCGACAGCCTCGGCCAGAGCAGCCGCGAGGCGAAACGCGGGTTGCCCGGCCGCCCCGCCAGCGGGCAGGGGGTCAGCGAGCTGTCATAGAGGAATCCCGCCTCGGCCACGATGGGCAGCCGCAAGCTCCCCAGGCTGCGTAGCGACCACTCCGGCGCCCGGAAACCCAGCACCGGCTCCCCCACCAGGTCCTCCAGCAGATCCTTGGAGCGCTCCACGTCGGACCGGAACGCCTCCAGGGACCGCTCGCAGGCCCGTAGATGGAGATAGCCGTGGGAGGCCACCTCGTGGCCGGCCGCCGCGATCTCCCGGATGCGCCCCGGCAGGCGCTCCGCCACCTCGCCGAGCACGAAGAACGTCGCCGAGCATTGGGCTTCGGCCAGCATCTCCAGCAGCTCGGGAAGGAGCCAGTCCAGCTCCTCCGGCAGCGGCGGCCGGTTCTCCGGATTCACGTAATCCGGCACCAGGCAGGTGTGGTACCACTCCTCGACGTCCACCGTCAGGGCAGACCCAAAGGGTCCTCCCAGACGCACCACCCACGGAGCTTCAGGCGCCATGCGCTCCCTCCATGTCAATGTGGCACGAGCACACCCGTCCCCAAATGGGGTGCGACTCGACGTCTGAGCGCGTAACGGGGCATGTTTTTAAGCCCGGGGACAACTTCCGGGATAACTGGCCCGGATCTAATGCAGGGAGCGTGCCGGAGGAGGTCTACCCGCCGGACATCTAGAAGCACTCCGGGCTCGCGGTGTCCAGGCAGATCAGGGGCGCCATTCCTGAAAATGGTCCAAGTGCACCAGATCTTCGGGATCGGACAGCAGATAGAGCCGGAGTTTGAGGTTGTCCAACTTGTTCCGGGGCTCCCCGGGGATGATCTTCAAGACCTTACCCCGCCGCTCGATCTCAACCGGGACCCCGGTATCCAACACCTGGTCCAGGATGCGGTATAGGTCTTTCCGAAGGCTTGAAGGCTTGAGAGGCATAGCTTCAGAGTAGCCCAGGTACACCGGCGCCGCGGAACGTTCCGGAACCGAGGACGAACGTTCCGCGGTGTTGCTTCAGCGTTCCGCCCTGTTGCGGGAACGCTCCACAGCCGTTTTCGAACGTTCCGTAGCGCTTGGCGAACGTTCAGCAGAGCTTTTCGAACGTTCCGTAGCGCTTCGCGAACGTTCCGCGATGCCGCCGGAACGTTCCGCAGCGGTTTTCGAACGTTCCATAGTGCTTTGCGAACGCTCCGTAGCGCTTGGCGAACGTTCAGCAGAGCTTTTCGAACGTTCGTAGGTGTTACGCGAACGTTCCGCGGCGTTGCATGAACGCTCCGCCTTGGGCTGGCAGCCCGGGGCCAGGAATCTGCCGCACTCCGGGCTCGCGGCTTGGGCAACACCACCGCTTGTATCCCGCCCGAGCTTGTGACATCCTTCACGAGCGCGGAGTCGAACCCCGGCACCGGCTGTTTTCTGCCGGGATCTCCTGCAAGTACACCGACTTCTGGAGGAACATCCCTTGCCGGAGCAGTACTTCCCGGTCCTGCTGGCCATGGGGGTCGCGATTTCGTTGGGGGCCATCATCCTCATCGTCTCGCATCTCCTCAGCAAATTCATGGGCAACCAGCGCGGCGGGCGCATCAAGCGGTCGACTATCGAGTCGGGCCTGCCGCTGCTCGATACATCCCACAAACGGCTCTCGATCGCCTTCTTCCTGGTGGCGATCGATTTCATCGTCTTCGACCTCGAGGCCGCCTTCCTCTATCCCTGGTCGCTGGTGATACGCGAGGGGGGTTGGGAGCTGTTCGCGGCCGTCATGGTGTTCATCTTCCTGATCCTGGTCGGCTACGCCTACGTCTGGCTGAAGGGCGGCCTGGATCTCGCTCCCGCGCGCGAGCAGCGCCGGGTCCTGAGACTGCCTCTATGAGCGTGCATGAGCCCGAATCCATGCGGCCGGCGGGGCCCGAGCGACGCGGCGGCGGTTTCTCCGCGGCGGCGCGGGCCGAGCTGGACGAGATCCGCAAGCGCTACCCCACCACCGAGGCCTGCATGCTGCCGGCGCTCCACATCGCCCAGCGCGAGTGGGGCGGCTGGCTGCCGGACGAGGCCATCGAGGCGGTCGCGGCGGAGCTCGACATGCCCTCGGCCAAGGTCTACGGCGTCGTCACCTTCTACGACCTCTATCACCAGAAGCCGGTCGGCCGGCACCGCATCCGGGTCTGCACCAACCTCTCGTGCCAGCTCCGCGGCTCGGAGGAGATCATGGAGACGCTGGCGGCTGAGCTCGGCGTCGGCGAGGACGAGGTGACCCGGGACGGCAACTGCTCGTACGTCCACTTCGAGTGCCTCGGCTCCTGCGATACGGCGCCGATGATGATGGTGGACGACGAGTACCACGAGAACCTCACCCCCAACCGGGTGCGGCAGATCCTGAAAGGTTTGAAGTAAATGGCTGCTTTCGAGCGCGTCCTCACCCGCAACGTCGGCAAGCCCGAGGCCTTGACGCTGAAGGGCTACCGCCAGGGCGGCGGCTACGAGGCCCTGGCCAAGGCGCTCGCCATGGACCCCGACGCCGTCATCGAAGAGGTGAAGAAGTCGGGCCTGCGCGGGCGCGGCGGCGCCGGCTTCGCGGCGGGGTTGAAGTGGAGCTTCATCCCCAAGAGCAAGGACAAGGACAAGCCGCTGACCAAGTACCTGGTCTGCAACGCCGACGAGTCGGAGCCGGGCACCTTCAAGGACCGGCTGCTGATGGAGTACGACCCGCACCAGCTCATCGAGGGCTGCGCGATCTGCTGCTGGGCCGTGCAGGCCGCCACCTGCTACATCTACATCCGCGGCGAGTACACCAAGGCCGCGTCGATCCTGGAGCAGGCCCTCAAGGACGCCTACGAGGGCGGCATCCTCGGCGACAGCGTGATGGGCTCCGGCTTCAAGCTGAACATGTACGTCCACCGCGGCGCGGGGGCCTACATCTGCGGCGAGGAGACGGGCATGCTCGAGTCGCTGGAGGGCAAGCGCGGCCAACCGCGCGTCAAGCCGCCCTTCCCCGCCGTGGTGGGCGCCTTCGGCCAGCCGACGGTGATCAACAACGTCGAGACGCTGTGCAACGTGCCGCACATCCTCACCCGCGGCGCCGACTGGTTCAAGGGCATCGGCACGGACGAGAAGAACACCGGCCCGAAGCTCTACGCCATCTCGGGCCATGTCGAGCGGCCGGGGACCTACGAGTACCCGATCGGCGTCACCTTCCGCGAGCTGCTGGAGGGCGCGGGCGGCATGCTCAAGGGGCGGCCGCTCAAGGCGTTCATCCCGGGCGGCGCCTCGGCGCCCGTCCTCAAGGCGGACATGATCGACGTCAAGATGGATTTCGACTCGGTCGCCAAGGCGGGCTCGATGCTGGGCTCGGCGGCGGTGATCGTGATGGACGACACCACCTGCATGGTGCGGTCGGCGGCGCGGCTCGCGAAGTTCTTCAACCACGAGTCCTGCGGCCAGTGCACCCCCTGCCGGGAGGGAACGAACTGGATGGAGCTGGTGCTGAAGCGGATCGAGCACGGCGAGGGCAGCGAGCGCGACGGCCAGCTCCTGCTCTCCATCTGCCGCAACATCGGCGGCCAGTCCCTGTGCGCCCTGGGCGACGCGGCGATCGGGCCGGTCAAGTCGCTGGTCGACCGCTTCTCCGAAGAGATCGAGCAGCACGTCCGGGACCGGGCCTGCCCCTTCCCCAAGCGGCGCTTCTTCGACAGCAATTGAACTGAGAACGGAGCATAAGTAAGTGCCCAAAGTCACGATCAACGACCGCACCGTCGAAGTGGAGGCCGGCACGAACCTGATCGAGGCCGGCCTCAAGGTCGGCGTCCAGGTCCCCCACTACTGCTACCACCCGCGCCTCTCGGTCGTGGGCCAGTGCCGCATGTGCCTGGTCAAGGTCGAGGGCATGCCGAAGCTTCAGACCGCCTGCTCGACGCAGGTGATGAAGGACGGCATGGTGGTGCGCACCGACGTGCCCGAGGTCGCCGAGGCGCAGAAGGGGATGATGGAATTCTTCCTCATCAACCATCCCCTGGACTGCCCGATCTGCGACCAGGCCGGCGAGTGCGGCCTGCAGGACTATTCGTTCAAGCACGGCGTCCCCTACTCGCGCTTCGACTACGAGGACAAGCGCACCTACCCGGGACGCGAGCGCATCCCGCTGGGCGCCAACGTCGTGCTCAACATGAACCGCTGCATCCAGTGCACCCGCTGCATCCGCTTCACCCAGGAGGTGGCGGGCACGGGCGAGCTCGGCTTCTTCAACCGCGGCGCGCGCGTCGAGATCGGCACGTTCCCGGGCAAGGAGCTGTCGAACCCGCTCGCCACCTGCGTGGTGGACATCTGCCCGGTGGGCGCCCTGACCTCGACCCGCTTCCGCTTCGCCGAGCGCGTCTGGTACCTCGACAAGAAGCCCTCCCTCTGCACGGGCTGCGAGGTGGGCTGCAATATCACGATGGAGCACCGGCGGGGCGACATCAAGCGCTACAAGCCGCGCTTCAACGTCGAGGTCAACGACTACTGGATGTGCGACTACGGCCGGGCCTCCTTCGAGCGCTACAAGAGCGTGCCCCGGCTCACCTCGCCGCGCGTGCGGGCGGAAGGGGGCAACGGCCACTCGCCGGTCGTGGCGTCGAGCTGGAAAGACTCTCTCGACACGGTGCTGCGCCGGCTCCAGGGCGCCAAGGATCAGGGCGAGATCGCTTTCCTGGGCTCGGGCTTCCTGACCTGCGAGGAGGCCTACCTCTTCGGCAAGCTGGCGGACGCCGTGGGCGCGGATCACCGCTCGGTGCCGGTCGACATCGGCCCGGAGCGCACGATTCCCAACCTCAAGGGCGGCATCACGGGCCGCGAGATGGCCCCGAACCGGCGCGGCGCCGAGCTGGCGGGCTTCGGATCGAGCGACGGCACGGCGCTTGGATCCGATGAGCTTCTTCTCGGCGGCGCGGAGCGGTGCTCGGCCCTGATCGTCTGCGACAGCGACTTCAGCAGCGTGGCCTACAGTCAGGAGACGGTCGAGCGGTTGCGCCGCGCGAAGTTCCTGGTGGTCTTCGGCTGGGCCGACTCGCCGCTCGCCCAGGTGGCGGACGTGGTGCTGCCGGTGGCCCATCACGGCGAGAAGGACGGCACGTTCGTCAACGTCGAATGGCGCGTGCAGAAGTTCATGAGCGCCTTCCCGGCGCCCGGCCAGGTGCGCACGACCCTGGAGGTGCTCTCCGACCTGCTCTCCCGGCTCGACCCGAGCTGGGCCAGCCTCTCGCCCGGCGCGGTGTTCGACCGCCTGGCCGCCGAGGTGCCGGCCTTCGCGGGTCTGTCGTGGAAGCGGCTGCCGGCCACGGGCGAGCCCCTGAACGTTCCCGGGACCCACGTGCGGATCCCCGAGCCGGCCGCCGACGCGGTGCCGGAGGTCGCTTCGTGAGCCCGGAGCTCATCGCCATCCTCGCCAAGTACGCGGTGATGTTCGCCGTGCTCATCAACGTCGCCCCGATCATGAACTGGGTCGAGCGGCGGGCCTGCGCCTACATCCAGGACCGCCCGGGGCCGAACCGCGTGGGCCCGCTCGGACTGTTCCAGCCGGTGGCGGACGCCCTCAAGTTCATGTTCAAGGAGGACGTCACGCCCTCGGCGGCCGACAAGCCGCTCTACCTGATGGCCCCGGCGCTCGCCCTGCTGCCGGCGTTCACGACCTTCGTCGTGATCCCCTTCGGGCCGGACATCACGGTGGCCGGCCGGGCGGTGCGCCTGATGGTGGCGGACGTCGACACCGGCGTGCTCGTGTTCCTCGCCCTGTCGAGCCTCAGCGTCTACTCGCTGGTGATGGCCGGCTACGCCTCGAACAACAAGTTCTCGCTGCTCGGCTCGATCCGCGCCTCGGCGCAGCTCATCAGCTACGAGCTGGCGCTGACGATCGCCGTGCTGGCCGTGATCATCCCCGTGGGCTCGTTCAACCTGGCGGACGTCGTCGCCTACCAGCGCGCCCACGTGTGGAACTTCCTCCCCCAGATCATCGGCTTCCTGGTGTTCCTGATCGCCTCCTTCGCCGAGACGAACCGGCTGCCGTTCGACCTGCCGGAGGCGGAGTCGGAGCTGGTGGCCGGCTTCCACACCGAGTACGGCTCGATGCGCTTCGCCCTGTTCTTCCAGGCGGAGTACACCAACATGGCCGCCCTCTCGGCCCTCGGGGTGACGCTCTACTTCGGCGGCTGGAGCCTGCCGTGGATCGAGTTCCCCCACAACCTGCTGGGCGGCGTCCTGGGCCTCCTGACCCTGCTCGCCAAGATCGGCATCTGCATGGCCGTCTTCGTGTGGATCCGCTGGACCTTCCCGCGCTTCCGCTACGACCAGCTCATGCGGCTCGGCTGGAAGGTTCTGCTGCCGCTCGCCATCCTCAACCTGATCCTCGTGGCCGCGATGACCCTCGCGGGCTGGCTGTAGAGGCTTGCACGCCATGGAAACCGTGATCTTCGCCCTGTTCGCCGCGCTGGCGCTCGTCTCGGCCATCGTCGTGGTCACCCACAAGAGCCCCGTCTACTCGACGCTGGCGCTGGTGCTGACCCTGTTCTCGACGGCCGTGCTCTACGTGCTGCTGGGCGCGCCGTTCGTGGGCGCCCTGCAGATCCTGGTCTACGCCGGCGCCATCGTCGTGCTGTTCCTGTTCGTCATCATGCTCCTCAACATCCAGAAGGAAGAGGAGGCCCACGCCGGTTTCGGGGCGCAGACCTGGACGGCGATCCTCGGGGCGGCGATCTTCCTCGGCATGATGGGCCTGATCTTCTGGCGCAGCGGCTCGCCGGCGGCGGCGCCGCTCACCCCCGAGTCGGTGGCGCTCAAGCCGCTGGCCGCGCAGCTCTTCACCACCTACCTGCTGCCCTTCGAGATCGTCGGCCTGCTGCTGCTGGTCGCCGTCATCGGCGCCACGGTGGCGGCCCGCAAGCCGGGCGAGGAGCTCGGGCACATCGGCGAGCACGAGTACGTCAGCGGCGAGGAGCCGCGCACCGATCCCCTGAAGTCGGGTTCCGACCCCCACCAGCCGAGCGTGGCCGAGCCCGCGTACTCTTCCCAAAGGGAGGCCTCTTGAGCAGCGTCCCCGTTTCCTGGTACCTCCTGCTCGCGGCCGCGCTGTTCGCCATCGGCACCATCGGCGCGCTGACCCGGCGCAACGGCATCAGCATCTTCCTGTCGATCGAGCTGATGCTCAACGCGGCCAACCTCACGCTGGTCGCCTATGCCCGCCAGTTGGACGACCGCACCGGGCAGCTGATCGTCTTCTTCGTGATGGCGGTGGCCGCCGCCGAGGCCGCGGTGGGGCTCGCGCTCTTCATCGCCGTCTTCCGCCAGCGGCACACCATCGACGTCAACCGCATGAACCTGATGCGCTGGTAGAGACCACTTCCCTATGCTCGATCTCCTCTGGCTCATCCCGATCCTCCCGCTCGCGGGCGCGGCGATCAACGGCCTGCTCGGCCGGCGGTTCCCGAAGTCGCTGGTGACCGCCGTGGGCGTGGGCGCGCCGCTCGCCTCGCTCGTCCTCGCGCTCGGCTGCCTCTGGGAGTACGCCCAGGGCAGCTTCCCCAACGACGCCTTCGAGCGGACGCTCTACGCCTGGACGGCGGGCGACCTGTCGATCCCCGTCGGCTTCCTGCTCGACCGGCTGTCGTCGGTGATGCTGTTCGTGGTCACCTTCGTCGGCTTCTGGATCCACGTCTATTCCGTCGGCTACATGGGCCATGAAGAGGGGTACCGCCGGTACTTCTCGTACCTGAACCTCTTCATGTCGGCGATGCTGCTGCTGATCCTGGGCAACAACTTCCTGGTGATGTTCGTCGGCTGGGAAGGGGTGGGGCTCTGCTCCTACCTGTTGATCGGCTTCTACTACGACCAGCCGGTGCCGCCGGCGGCGGGCAAGAAGGCCTTCATCGTCAACCGCATCGGCGACTTCGCCTTCCTGGTCGGCCTGTTCGCGCTGTTCGCGAAGTTCGGCACGCTCACCTACGGCCAGATCTTCCCGCGCATCGCCGCGCAGCCGGGCCTGGTCCTGGGCGAGTACGTGCCGGGCTTCACCCTCGCCGCTTTCGTCGCCCTCTGCTTCTTCGTCGGCGCCATGGGCAAGAGCGCGCAGATTCCGCTCTACGTCTGGCTGCCGGACGCCATGGCCGGCCCGACGCCCGTCTCCGCCCTCATCCACGCCGCCACCATGGTCACGGCCGGCGTCTACATGGTGGTGCGGTCGAACGTCCTCTACCAGCTCGCGCCGGGCGTCTCGATGTTCGTGGCGGTCATCGGCGCCACGACGGCGATCTTCGCGGCCACCATCGCCTTGGCGCAGACGGACATCAAGAAGGTGCTCGCCTACTCCACCGTCTCGCAGCTCGGCTACATGTTTCTCGCCGCCGGGCTCGGGGCCTATTCGGCGGCCCTCTTCCACGTCGTGACGCACGCCTTCTTCAAGGCCCTCCTCTTCCTCGGCTCCGGCTCGGTGATCCACGCCATGGGCGGCGAGCAGGACATGCGGAAAATGGGCGGGCTCGGCAAGCACCTGCCGCAGACGAGCAAGCTGTTCTGGATCGGCTGCCTGGCCATCGCCGGCATCCCGCCGCTCTCCGGCTTCTTCAGCAAGGACGAGATCCTCCACGCCGCCGCGGCCGACCATCACTGGGTGCTCTACCTCGTGGGCTGGATCACGGCCGTGCTCACGGCCTTCTACATGTTCCGCGCCCACTACATGACCTTCGCGGGCCGGTTCCGGGGCACGCACGACCAGGAGCACCACCTGCACGAATCGCCGCCGTCGATGACCCTGCCGCTCTGGGTGCTGGCGGTGGGAGCGGCCGTCGCCGGCGTCGTCGGAGTGCCCAAGCTGCTCTCCTTCGGCCTCATCTCCAACTGGTTCCACCACTGGCTGGAGCCGGTCATCGCCCAGCCGCAGGGGCTCGAGGCCGGCGAGCACTCCATCGGAGTGGGGCTGGAGGTCGGCCTGGTCCTGCTCGCCGTCGCCGCGGGCGTCGGCGGCCTGTTCCTCGCCCGCTCCGTCTACGGCGGCGACCGGGGCTTCGCCAGGGAGCTCACCTGGGCCCAGCGCTTCCCGTTCCTGCACCGCCTGCTGGAGAACAAGTACTACGTGGACGAGATCTACGATGCCCTGATCGTGCGCCCCCTGGCCGCGCTCTCCCGCTTCCTCTGGAAAGTGGTCGACACCTTCGTCATCGACGGGGCGGTCAAGGCCGGCGCGTTCCTGACCGAGCTGACCGGCGACGTCGGGCGCTTCAGCACCACCGGCAACGTCCGTAACTACGCCCTCTACTTCTTCCTCGGCGTGATCCTGCTGTTCTGGTGGATCGCCTTCGCCTGACCGAATGACCGGAACAGCTATGGAAACCTTCTTTGGACTGCTCGTCGGCAACTCGCTGACCCGGCTGGTCTTCTTCCCGACGATCGCGGCCGTGCCGCTGTTCTTCCTCGCCCGGGCCTCCGCCCGGTCGGCGAAGATCTACACGCTGGTCGTCTCCCTGATCGAGCTCGCCTTCGGCCTCCAGTACCTGTTCACCCACCTGGGCGCCGACGGCACCTTCCCGCGGGTGCACGACCTGGGGCCCGGCGGTGGCGCGATCCCCTGGATCTCGAGCTACGGCATCAACTACGACCTCGCCATGGACGGCATCTCGATGCCGCTCGTGCTGCTGGGCATCTTCCTGGTGCCCATCGTGGTGCTCGGCTCGTGGAAGGGCATCGAGAAGCACTGGCCCCTGTTCGGCGCCTCCATGCTGCTGCTGACCACCGGCGTGCTCGGCGCCCTGCTCGCCTACGACCTCTTCGTGTTCTACGTCTTCTGGGAGGTCATGCTCGTCCCGATGTACCTGCTGATCGGCATCTGGGGCGGCGAGCGGCGCATCTACGCGGCGGTCAAGTTCTTCCTCTACACCATGGCGGGCAGCCTGCTGATGCTGATCGCCATCCTGTGGATGGCCTGGACCTTCCAGGGGCTGAACGGCGGCGTCTGGAGCTTCGCCTACGCGGACCTGCTGCGGCTCGACCTGCCGCTCCATCAGCAGATCTGGCTGTTCGCGGCCTTCGCCCTGACCTTCGCCATCAAGGTGCCGATGTTCCCGTTCCACACCTGGCTGCCGGACGCCCACGTCGAGGCGCCCACGGGCGGCTCGGTGATCCTGGCGGGCATCCTGCTGAAGCTCGGCACCTACGGCTTCCTGCGCTTCGCCCTGCCGCTCTTCCCTCGGGCCAGCGAGGCCGCCCAGCCGCTGCTGCTGACGCTCGCCGTCATCGGCATCCTCTACGGCGCCCTGGTCGCCTGGGTGCAGACGGACATGAAGAAGCTGGTGGCCTACTCCTCCATCGCCCACCTGGGCTTCGTGATGCTGGGCCTCGTGGCGTTCGACATCATCGCCTGGCAGGGCTCGCTCCTCCAGATGGTCAACCACGGCCTCTCCACCGGCGCGCTCTTCCTCCTGGTCGGCATGCTCTACGACCGCCGGCACACCAAGAAGTTCGAGGAGTTCGGCGGCCTCGCCAAGGTGATGCCCGTCTTCGCGTTCTTCCTGGTCTTCTCCAGCCTGGCGTCCGTGGGCCTGCCGGCCCTCAACGGCTTCGTCGGCGAGTTCATGATCCTTACCGGCAGCTTCCGCACCCTCGGCTGGCCCGTGGCGGTCGCCACCTTCGGCGTGGTGCTGGCGGCCATCTACCTTCTCAAGATGATCCAGCTCACGATCTGGGGTCCCATCACCAAGGACGAGAACCGCGGCCTCTCCGACCTCTCGGGCCGGGAGGTGGCGGCGCTCCTGCCGCTCTGCATCCTGATGCTGTGGATCGGCGTCGCGCCCAACTCCTTCCTGCAGCCGAGCCGGCAGGCCCTGCAGGAAGTGCTCGCCGCCTACCAGCAACGGGCCAGAGAGCCTGAAGTGGCGCAGGCGACGCTGCGCGGGCCGGTCGAAACCGCCACCCTCGACGCCAGCACGGAGGCCGGCCGATGAACCTGCACTTCGACTGGGCCCTCCTGCTTCCCGAGATGGTGCTCTGCGGCGGCGGCGTGGTGCTGCTGCTGCTCGACGCCATCGCGCCGTCCCTGCGGCGGGCGTTCACGCCTCTCGCCGTCCTGGTGGCCCTGGGCGCGGGCTATGCCGCCTGGTACGCGACGCCCCTGGGCAACGCCGCCATTACGGATGCGGCGCGGACCTTCAACGGCCAGATCGAGTCGTCGGCGCTCACCTTCGCCTTCTCGCTGGTGGTGCTGCTGGCGGCGGTGCTCTGCCTGCTGGCCTCCCAGGGCTACCTGCGGCGGGAGAAGATCCTCACGGGCGAGTATCACGCCCTGCTCCTCTGGTGCGCCGCCGGGCTGCTGCTCATGCTGCGGGCGACCGAGCTGCTGACGATCTTCCTGGCGCTCGAGACGCTCTCGCTCTGCCTCTATTCGCTGGCCGCCTTCCACCGGCGGATCCCGCTCTCGGGCGAGGCGGCGATCAAGTACTTCCTGATGGGAGCGTTCGTCAGCGCCTTCGTGCTCTACGGCATCGCCCTGGTCTACGGCGGCACCGGCAGCACGCGCTTCGACGAGATCGGCACCGCCCTCGCCGCCGCGCCCTCGGTGCCGCTGCTCGTCAGCCTCGGCATCCTGTTCCTGGTGGCCGGCTTCGGCTTCAAGATGGCCCTCGTGCCCTTCCACGCCTGGTCGCCGGACGCCTACCAGGGCGCTCCCTCGCCGTTCGTCGCCTTCCTCTCGGTGGCGCCGAAGGTGGCGAGCGCGCTGGTGCTCTACCGGCTCCTCGACGCCATCGTCCCGGACGGGGCGGCGCCGAACGCGGCCAAGTGGTCCACCGTGGTGGCGATCCTTTCCGTGCTCTCCATGGTGGTGGGCAACCTGCTGGCCCTGGCGCAGCGCGACATCAAGCGCATGCTCGCCTACTCCGGCGTGGCCCACATGGGCTACCTGCTGCTGGCCCTGGTGACGCTCGACCGGGCGTCGCTCATGCCCGTGCTGGTCTACCTGCTGGCCTACGCGCTGATGAACGCCGGGGCCTTCGCGGTCATCTCCATGCTCTACAACCGGCCGGGCGAGCAGCACCTGATCACCGACCTCGCCGGCCTGGGCTACCGCTATCCGCTGCTCGGAGCATGTCTCACGGTCTGCATGCTGTCGCTGGGCGGCATCCCGCCCACGATGGGCTTCCTGGGCAAGTACGTGGTGTTCCTGAACGCCGTGGGGGACGGCCACGTCGGCCTCGCCATCACCGGCGTCCTGGCGAGCCTGATCGGCGTGTTCTACTACCTCAAAGTCATTTACCAACTCTACATGAGACCGGAGACGCGGCAGCCGGAAGGGCTGTTGATCGATGTCTGGGGCCGCTCGGCGGCCGTGCTGGCGGCCTTGGGCACGTTGGCTCTCGGTCTCTGGCCCACGGGTCTGCTTCAGTGGCTGATCGCAGCGACCGCCGTGAAGTGAACGAGCAGGAAGAGGTCTCGCCTCTTACCCTCAACCGGCTCTCGTTTTACCTGCGTTGTCTGCGCCATCTCCAGGAGCTTGGCATCAAGCGGGTCTCCTCGCAGGAGATGGCGCAGCGGTACCACCTCTCCGCCACGCAGATCCGCAAGGACCTGGCCCAGTTCGGGGAGTTCGGCATCCGCGGCGTCGGCTACGACGTCGACGCCCTGGCCGAGCACCTCAACTCTCTCCTGGGCCTCGACCGCAAGCACGCCCTAGTGATCGTCGGCATGGGGAACCTGGGCACCGCCCTGGCGCAGTACCTGGGCTTCAACTACGGCGCCTTCTACGTCGTGGCGGGAGTGGACAACGACCCCAAGAAGATCGGCCGCAAGATCGCCGGCTTCACCGTCCGCTCCTCCGCGGATCTCAAGGAAGTCGTCCGCGACTCCGGAGCCGAGATCGGCGTCCTCGCCATCCCCGCCGAGGCCGCCCAGGAGAACTACGACGCCCTGGCGGACGCGGGCGTCAAGGGCGTCCTCAACTTCGCCCCCGTCAGGGTAAAGCGGCGCCCAGAAGTGCCGTTGAAGAACGTCGACCTGCGGATCAATTTGGAAGAGCTGGCGTTTTTCCTGCGGTGAGACGACTTCTCTCCACCCTCAAGACGGCCCGCGCCGGTAGAAGCTGATCGCGCTCTCGCCGTAGCGCCGCACGTCCACCCGCGTCAGGGGTCCGGCCTCGATGGGCAGCTCGCGGCGCGAGGTGTGCTCCGCGGCGACCTCGCCGTCGGCGGCGAGGAGCGGGGCCACGGCCTCCAGAAGCTCAGGGTAGGGGCCGAAGTTGTAGGGCGGATCGGCGTAGACGAGATCGAACGGCCCGGCGTTCGCCTCCACCAGGCGCGCCAGGCCGGCGGGAAGGCTGAGGCGGCGGATGTCCAGGTGGCGCTCGCCCAGACGCCCGGCGTTCGCCTCCAGGGTCTTTATGGCCTGGTAGTTCTCCTCCACGGCCATGGCCGTCAGGGCGCCTCGGCCCAGGGCTTCCAGGCCCACGATGCCGCTGCCGGCGAAGAGGTCGAGGACGCGGGCGCCCCTCAGTCGATCGCCCCACATCGAGAAGAGCGCCTCGCGCACCCGGCCCTCCGTGGGCCGCGCGCTGGGCGGCACGACGAGGCTCCGGCCCTTGAGCTCCCCGCCGGTGATCCGGACGCCCGACTTCACTTGCGCCTCGACACCAGGACGGTGAACTGGTTCCGGACTTCCTCCTTCGGCATGTACATCTCCAGCGGCAGCTCGACCCCTTGCAGCTCCACCCCCTTGCTGTCGCCGGTGAAGGCGATGATGCGGAAGAGGGCGCCGTCCCCGGCCCGCTTCAGCAAATCGCCGATCTCAGGCTGGTAATCGGCCGGCAGCTCGTCCTTCTCCTTGGTGACCGAGACCTTGTCCACCAACTCCTGGGTGATCTGCACGACCCGCGAGAGGTTCAGCGGCAGCGGGTCGTAATGGCCGAACCGATAGGTTTTGAGAGGTTGCCCGTCGAGATGGAGACGCAGATCGCAACGCTCGATCCAGGCCCCCTCGACGCCTTGCTCCGGGCTGCGCGACTCGGAGAGGTCCTCGGCCGCGAGCCGGTTGAGATAGTTTTGCAGATCGTCCGGCCCCAGCTCGGTGAGACCCATCCACTCGTTGCCGATCTGACCCTCGCGCAGCCGGAGGGTGCCGTTGGCGAACAACGTAAACTCCCGGCGCGTGGTGTCGGTCACGCAGTCGTAGCGGATGATCTCGATCGAACGCTTATCCGTGGAGTCGTCCGCGAGAACCGGCACCGCGAGCAGGACAACCCCAAAGAAGATCCACGCAAATCTCAGGCGCATCAGGAAACCTCTCCCCGTAGGAAAGACAGAGCGTAGCGCAGCTCCTCCGTCCCGTCGATCCTGCCGTCGAGGCGAGCCCGCCGTGCCGCGCGCAGCGCCTCGCCGATCCGGGGCCCCGGTAGGACGCCCGTCGCCAGCAGATCCGCCCCGCGGATGCCGAGCGTTAGAGGGCGCAGCTCCGTGAGATACCGCCGGACCCAGGCGCGGACCGTCTCCTCTCCTTCCGCCATCAAGAGGAGGAGCTCCTCGCCGCTCAAGGGCTCCAGCACCTCGGCAACCCGATGGGGCTGCGGGTCTCCTGACGGCTGGAGGACGGAGCGGGCGGCGGCCAGACGGGCGGGAAAACCGGTCAGGAGCCGCCGGTCCTCCCCCGCCAGCAGGAGGCGGCCGGCGAGGCGCTCGAGATCGTGCTCTCCGAAACCGGCCGCCAGAGCCATCAGCAGCAGCCGCCAGGCGTAGACGGGAGGATCGGCGAGGGCCTCCAGCCGGTACCAGTCGTGGGCGGCCCGCGCCTCGCTGAGACGGCCGCGCGTCTCGTCGTCCAGCTCCAGGAGCGGGTCCAGCGCGCGGAGGACGCCCAGCTCGGCCAGGCGCTCGATTCCCTGCAGGGCCAGAGCCGGATCGTCCAGCAGCAGGGCCAGCTCCTCCCGCAGCCGCGAGCCCGAGAGCCGGTCGAACACCCCTTCGGCCAGCGCCACCTCGGCGAGGTGCAGGGTCTCGGGCGAGATCCGGAAGCCGAGCCTCAGCTCCAGGCGCACGGCGCGCAGGATGCGCGTGGGATCGTCGATGAACGACAGGCTGTGCAGCGCCCGCAGCGTCTTCTCCTTGAGATCGCGCCGCCCACCGAAATAGTCGACCAGCTCCGGGACGGGCTCGGGCCCCAGGCGGATCGCCAGGGTGTTGATCGTGAAGTCGCGCCGGAAGAGGTCTTGCCGCAGGGCCGAGGTCTGCACCTCCGGCAGCGCGGCCGGAGCGCGGTAGAACTCGCTGCGGGCGCTCGCCACGTCGACGTGGAAATCCTCCGGATCGACTACCACCGCCGTGAGGAACGCGGGATGCGCCCGTGCCCGGCCGCCGAGCGCCTCCGCCAGCCGCGCGGCGAAGTCGATGCCGTCCCCTTCGACGACCAGGTCCAGGTCGCGGTTCTCCCGCTCCAGCAGCAGGTCGCGCACGAGGCCGCCGACGAGATACACCGGCACGCCGTGCTGGCGCGAGACGGCGGCGACCGTCTCGATCCGCGAGGCCAGCGCGGGCGGCAGCCGCTTGGCCAGGAGGCGGGTGACGTGCTCGCGCTTCTCGCGCTGCTGCTCGGAGCGCCGGTCGAACCTCTCCTCGAAGTCGGAGACCTGGCCGTGCAGGTGCCGCAGGAGCTGCATGCGGGTCACGATGCCGAGCGGGCGGCCCGCCTTCGGATCCCCCACCAGCACGAAGCGGGGATGACGGGCGAGCATCCGCTCCCCCACCTCCTCCGCGGGCGCTTCCGGGCTCACCCACTCCAGCTCGGGAGACATCACCGTCGCCACCGGCCGGGCGCCCAGGCCGTGCTGGAGCGCGGCGTCGAGGATCTGCCGCGACACCGTGCCGACGATCCTGCCGTCGCGCTCGACCGGCGCGGCATTGATGCGGCGGGTGTTGAGCCCCGCCTTCGCCTCCTCGACGGAAGTGCCGGCGGCGAGGATGTGGAACGGCGCGATCATCAGGTCGCGGGCGCGGGCGGCCGGCGGCAGCGACCGGTTGAGGAACTCGAGGAGCCGCTCGCGCGCTTCGAGCAGCGTCGTGTCCCGGAGCCGGGCCGAGGCGGCCGTGGCATGTCCCCCGCCGCCGGCGATCTCCGCGAGGGCCTCTCCCAGGTCGAATCCCTCCAGCTTGCCGCGGGCGATCAGAGTCACCCGGTCCCCTTCGCCGAAGAAGGCGAAGAGCAACGGCAGCTCGAAGACCTCCAGGCAGCGCGAGACGAGCGGCGCCAGCTCCTCCAGGTACTTTCCCAGCTCGACCTCGACGACGCCTACCCGGTGGCCGCGGATCCGGTGCACCTCCAGCCGCTGGGTCATGCGGTGGAGCACGTCCAGCCGTTCCGGATCGAGAGGGCGGGTCACCGAGCCGCGGACGGCTTCGAGGTCGCCGCCCTGCTCCAGCAGCCAGGCGGCCGCCTGGAGGTCCCGCGGGCCGGTGGTGGCGTAGGTGAGCGAGCCCGTGTCCTCGTAGATCCCCATCAGCAGCAGATCCGCCTCCTCGGCCGAGCCGCCGAGGCCCCGGCGCCGAAGCTCCTCCACGATCAGCGTCGAGGTCGAGCCGGCCGACGGATCGACGATGCCGCCCGTCACGGCCAGGTCGGACGCGGACGGCGGGTGATGGTCGTAGGCCCAGACCTCGATCCCCGGGTTCATCTCCAGCCACTCCGCCACGACCCCGATCCGCTCCCGCTGCCGGATGTCGCACAGGATGACCCGCGTGATCGCGGCGGGATCGACGTCCTTCTGCCGCAGCTCGGGAACCTCGATCCGCCGCGCCTCGATCATGCGCCGCAGCGTGCCCTCCCGCGAGCCGGGGAAGAAGAGCTCCGCCTGGGGATGGAACCGGCGGACGACGAGCATCGACGCGAAGCCGTCGAGGTCCGCGCCGAGGTGGGTCGAGATCAGCTCCATGGAGCCGGATTGTACCTGCCCGGGGCACGGAGGCCGGGAACCGCTTGTCCCGCCCTCCCGGCGCCGCGCACCCATGTCAGTAGAAAACCTATTCTTTTTGTCCGCGCTCTTCGAGGAGAAGCCGTATGTCGAACCGCATCCGCACCACCCTGGTCATGGCCCTCGCCATGGCCCTCGTCATAGTCGTGCCCTCTGGCCTGACCGCCCAGGAGGCGCCCGCGAAACCGTCCCGGATCGTTTCGCTCCTGGGGGACCGGGAGCCCGGGGAGGTCCGCCTCCGCCTGACGCCCGAGGAGATCGAGAGCGTGGGGCTTTCCGAGATCGGCGGATTTGCCGATCTCGCGGAAGTAGGCTTGCGCGTCCTCGAGCTCGATTCGCGGGTGGAAGGGGATTTCAAGTCGGCCTTCGGACGGATGGCGTTCCGCGGCGCCGTGCAGCCGGACGGCCGGGTGCTCGTCGAGAACGAGCTGCCGGAGGGCCGCGGCACCCTCTCCCTGATGGTGGACCTCGCGAGCCAGACGGCTGACGCGAGCTATCCCGAAGGCGCCAGCTTCACTCCCGGCGACCGCTTCGCCTTCCGCGCCCTCGCGCTGATCCTGGAGCGCGAGCTCTCCGGCAGCGGCTCCCCGGAGTCCGACCTCCTCCTGCGCGTCGCCCGCCTGTGGGGAGATCACCCCCTGCAGCCGGTGCGCCTGCGGCGGATCGCCGCGCCGCGCGAGAAGAGCTGGACCAACCTGTGCGGCATCACGTCCAGGGGCCTTTCCCACGACGCCACCAACCACGGCCTGATCACCGAGACGCTCGCGACCGGCCCCAGGGCCGACAACTGCCGCTCGCGCTGCGGCGCCGGCTGCAACGCCATCCTGGGCACCAGCGCCTGGACGGTCGACTGCGGCGAGCACGACCGCTGCGAGCAGACCCACAGTTGCTGCGTATCGTGCCAGGACGAGTTCAACTCGGCGTCGGACGACTATCTCTTCGCCTCCAACTGCCATCTGTCCGGCTGGTAAGAGGGGCCCGTGAGGGGACAGCCCAAAGGTTGCGCCGCCGCTCCCGGGTATGCGATCCTGACGTCGCTACATCTCTATTTTCTAATTGCGAGGCCGGCTCGTCATGGCGACTCTTGAACGTTCACAACCGATCGCGGCGGCCCTTCCGGCCCCGTCCTTCGGCTGGTTGCGGAGCCCTTCCTTCGACTCCCTCTTCATCGGCGGCATCGCGCTGATCGCCCTGGCGTCCACGGCCCTGGTGCTCTGGCAGCCGAAGCTGTTCACCATCGTCGTGGTGGCGGACATGTGGCTGCTTGGCTTCCACCACGTCATCTCCACCTATACCCGTCTCGCCTTCGACACCGAGAGCTTCCAGACCTACCGGTTCCTGGTCGTCTGGCTGCCGATGATCGTGCTGCTCGCGGTGATCAGCATGCTGGTCCTCGTCGGCGGCTGGATCATCCCCACGACCTACCTCTATTGGCAGTGGTTCCACTACACGCGGCAGAGCTATGGCATCGCCCAGATCTATCGCCGCAAAGCGGGAGCCCTGGGCGAGGAGCGGCCGCTCCTGACCAAGGCCGTGATCTACCTGCTCCCCCTCTGGGGCATCCTCCACCGCTCGTGGCAGAAGCCCGCGACTTTCCTCGACATGGAGGTCAAGACCCTGCCCGTGCCCCTGCTCCTGGTGCAGGCGGTGGCCGTTCTGGCCCTGGCCGCCCTCGTCTGGTGGCTCGGGCGGCAGATCGTGGCCTGGCGGCAGGGCCGGCTGCCGGTGGCGTACACGCTCTACATGGCTTCCCACCTGACCATCTTCGCCTTTGGCTACCTGATCGTGGACGACCTCAACGCCGGCTGGCTGACGATCAACATCTGGCACAACGCGCAGTACATCCTGCTGGTCTGGATGTACAACAACAACCGGTTCAAGACCGGCGTCGACCCGCGCCACAAGTTCCTCTCCACCATCAGCCAGCCGGGCCGGGTGGTCACCTATTTCGTCGTCTGCCTGGGGATTTCCACCGCCCTCTACATGGCCCTGCAGGGGACTCTCAACCTGCTCGGCCTGTCCGTGCTGTCGCTGACGCTGATCGCCTACCAGACGCTCAACTTCCATCACTACATCGTCGACGGCATCATCTGGAAAGTCCGCAAGCCGCGCCTGCGCGAGAACCTCGGGCTCTCCGGCTGACGCACCGCCCCCGGACGGTCCTCCCGCTGCTGGCCGCGCTGGCGGCGGCGTGGCTCCTCACGGCCGCCTGGTGCTATCGCGGCCTGTTCATGGACGACGCCTACATCGGCTTCCGGTACGTCGCCAACCTGCTCGCCGGCCGCGGCTTCGTCTTCAACCCGCCGGCCCGCGTCGAAGGCGTCACCAACACGGGCTGGCTCCTCTTCCTGACCCCGCTCGCCGCCATCCTCGGCCCTCTGCTGGCGTCGAAGATGGCCGGCCTCGGCCTGCTCGCGGCGACGCTCGGGCTCACGGCCATCGCCGCGGCTCCAGCGGCCCGTCTTGGCCCGCCCTTCACCCGCGTGCCGGCCCTCGCCGTGCTGGCGGTCGCCTTCCACGCCGAGCTGGTGGGATTCTCCCTGCTCGGCATGGAGACGGCCCTGCTCGCCGCCCTGGTGACGGCCATGCTGGCCCTCGCCGGCCGCCGGCGTCTCGGGTGGCTGCCCGCGCTCGGCACGTTCGCCTTCCTGGTCCATCCGGAGGCGAGCCTCGTGGCGCCGCTGGGCGCGCTCCTCGCCTGGCGCGCCGGAGCCCTGCCGTTCCGGGCCGCCGCTCGAACGGCCGGCGCCTGCGTGCTCGGGCTCGCCGCCGTCACCCTGGCGCGCTGGGCCTATTTCGGCGCTCTGCTGCCTAACACGTTCGCCGCCAAGCCCGCCGCCGCCGCGACGGTGGGCCAGAACCTCCTCGACTTCGTGCTGGGCCCGGCCGTCAACGTGGGCTTCCCCTTCGCCGGGCTCTTCGCCCTGCCCTTCCTGGTCGCCGGCTGGCACGCCTTGCGCCGCGCCGAGCCGCTCGCCGCCGCCTTCGCGGCCTCGGCCGTCCTCACCGGTATCGCCTTCGCTCTCTACGCCCGGCCGGACTGGACGGGCCTCGCCCGCTACTTCGCTCCCTACGTGCCGGCGGCTTTCCTGCTGCTGTGGATCGGCCTCCTGGAAGCCGAGCGGAAAGTGCTCGCTGGTGATCGAACGGTTCGCTTTGCCACCGCGACGGCCACCGTCCTGGTGGCTCTCGGCGTAGCGGCCGTCCTCACTTTTTTCTCGCTGGCCGAAGCGGTTCCCTTCCTATGGATCGGGCTCGCCCTGGTCTGGCTCCTGGGAGTCCAGGCCAAGCGAGCAGGTGCCGCGACGGTGACGCTCGCCGTCCTCATCGCCATCCATGGGATCGTGGCCTCGCTCGGCTGGACGACCAGGAAGGCTCGCCTGGAGTTCCCCGGCTACGTCCTCACCAGCCGTACCCTCGTGGCGCCCTCGATCTGGGTGCGGGACCACCTGCCGGCTGGCGCTACCCTTGCCACCCGCCGTATTGGCGCGCTCGCCTACTGGTCCGGCCACCCGGTCTTCGACTACGCCTTCGGGCTCACCGATCCCGAAGTGGCCCGGCTCATCCGCCGCCACGGAGGCGCTTTCACCTCCCCCGCCGACCCCGAGCTGGCCCAGCTCTGGCGCGAACGCGCGCCCGACTACATCCTGGAAGACCGCGACGTGCTCTATGGGGCCGCCGCCGCCACGGGCGGAGCCCCGGAGAGCTTCCAGGTCCATGGCCTCGAATACGGAGTCATCCGGCGTTTCCGGATCGGGCGGGGGATGGATTGGGTGCTGGCGGGCCGCCGCCGAAGATGATGTATGGCGATTATGTAGAGCGATTAGGCCTGTCCCAATTCATTCCCCTTGCGCACCAGAGCTAGTAGGAGTCCACCCTACTCCACAAAAGGAGCCGAGATGAAAAAGATGACCCTTGGGCTGGTAACGATTTTCCTCGCGCTTGGAGCTTCCGGCGCTGCCTTCGCGCAGGAGGGCCCCGCCGCGGCCCCGGAAGCGGCGAAGACCGCCCTCCAAGCCCCGGAAGCCGCGCCGGCGAAGGAGGCTGAGGGAGCCGTTCTCCCTCAGGATCCGTCGCTCGACTTCGTCTTCATGGCCTGCACGGCCGTGTGCACCCAGTTCTACGCTCCGACCCCCGCCGGCTGCTCCGAAGAGAGCTGCTACGCGCACCACTGCGGCTACCCCAACGGGTATGCCGGCAACGGCACCTGCAGTTGCAGCTTCTGCTTCTAGACCCGAGCTTCACGGTCGTCGACGTCACGGCCGCTCCTCGTCGGGGGCCTGGAAGACCGGTATACGCCGTAATCCGCTCTTCCGTCAGGACGCCGGCATGCGCAGGGCGAAGAAATCGACGAGGCGGGTCGCCGCCGGCGGATCGAGGTTGCTGAGGCTGATCACCACGTAGCCGAGTCGCGGGACGATCCGGAGCTCGCCGTTCATCCCGGGGGCTCCGCCGCTGTGACCGTAGCTCCGCAGGCTTCCCTCTTCCCGGATGCCGAAGCCATACCCGTATTGCTCCTTGTAGGGCGTGGTCGCCGCCGCCAGGCTCGCCTTTGAAATCAGCTTCCCCGACTCCAGCGCCTGCGCGAACCGCAGCAGGTCGCCAGCCGTCGAGTAGCCGCCGCCGGCGGCGGTGCCCCGCCAAGGCAGCGTGTCGGTATTCGGCACCCATTTGCCGTTGTCCTTCATGTATCCGATGGACCGGTTCGGCACGGCGTCGGTCTCGGCCAGCGATGCGGTGGAGGACATGCCGGCAGGCTGGAAAATCCGGCTCCGCACGTAGTCGTAATAGGACATGCCGCTCACTTTTTCGATCAGGGCGCCGAGCAGGACGAAGCCATAGTTCGAATATCGGTGCTCCGCTCCCGGTTCATGGGTAAGCCCGCGCGCCCCATAGAGCTTCAGGTAATCGCCGTGCTCGCGCAGCGTCAGACGATTCTTTTCGAAATCCGGGCCGAAGATGTCGCCAGTCCCTCCGGTGTGCGTGAGCAGATGCCGCACCGTGACCTTCGAGGCGACGTCCTTGTTCGGGTAGTCGGGGAGGTATTTACCGATGGGATCGTCGAGCGCGAGCTTGCCCGCCTCGACGAGTTGCAGCGTCGCGACCGCGGTGAACATCTTGTTCATCGAGCCGAGACGGAATCGGGTGTCGAGCGTGACGGGTGTGCCGGCCTCCCGGTTGGCGAGGCCCCAGGCCTTTTGCAGCAGGACCTTACCCTTCCGCGCGACGAGCACGACGCCGGAGAATTCGTCCTTTTTCGCGAGTTCCCCGGCGCGAGCCGTGAGCGCCGCCAGCGCGTCCGCTTCCTTCAGCCGGGCAATCGCGAGGTCCGGAGGGCGCGGAATGGCTTCCAATGTCGATTTCAGGACCTTCGGCGGCTCGTCCGCGCTTATGTTCATCTCCAGGCGGACCATCGTGTCCGAGCCCTTCTCCTGTAGCAGCACGACGAGCGACAGAGGGTCGCTCTTCTCGATACGGATCACGGTGAATCCGCCCGTCATCTCGCGAAACCTCAGCCTGTCTTCGACCGGCGGCGCACCTTCCCGCGGGTAGGCCGCGTCGAACGCGCGAAACTGGGCGGCATCCCCGGAATTGAACGCCGCAAGCCACGCCGCGAAGACCCTGCCGGCTGGAGTTTTCGGAGTCTCGGCGTCCGCCGCCGCCCGCGCGGCCGGAGCCGTCAGGAAGGCAGCCGTGAGGAGCAGGGCCGCGAGAGCAAAGGAACGCCAGGAATGAGAGGTCATGAAGACTCCTTAGGGGGTTTGCCTCGTCCCTGTCTATAACGACGGCGCCGGGAAAAAGTTCCGCGGAACCCGCCGGCGCGCCTCCCCTTACGATCAGCCCCGGGAGAGCAGAACCAGCGCCAGGGCGATGATCGCCGGAAGGGCCTGGATCCAGAGGATCTTCCGGTTGACCGTCGCGGCGCCGAAGACGCCGGCCACGATCACGCAGCCGAGGAAGAAGATCTTGATGGAGTCGCCGGCCGCGCCGAGGCTCAGGCCCCAGATCAGGCCCGCGGCCAGGAACCCGTTGTAGAGCCCCTGGTTGGCGGCGAGACCCGCCGAAGCCTCCGCGAACTTGCGCGTCAGGCCGAAAGTCTTCCGGCCCAACGGCTTCTTCCAGAAGAACATCTCCAGTGTGAGGAAATAGAGGTGGAGCAAGGCCACGAGCGCTACGGCGACATTGGCGGCGGTTCCCATCGATTGCCCCTCCCCCATTCGATCCCGATTGATTACTGATGATTGATTGCCGGGTCGATTCTACGTTAGGAGGGCCGGTCCTCGTCGGGGACCTGGAAGACCGGCAGCCGGAGCCTCCAGAGGATGGCGGCCAGGCGGAGGGCGGCGACCGTGGCCATGCCGAAGAGGGCGGCCGGCGTGGCGCCAAGGCCGGCCGCCTTGGCGAGGAGATAGACGGTCGAGCCGGCGATGGAGGCCGTGGCGTAGAGCTCGGTGTGCCGGAGCAGCAGGGGCACCTCGCCGCTCAGGATGTCCCGCACGACGCCGCCCGCCGAGCCCGTGATCGTTCCCATCACCACGGCGATGATCCCCGGCAGCCCCCTCTGCTCGGCCACCTGCGTGCCGCTGATCGTGAACAGCGCGAGCCCTAGGGCGTCGGCGACCAGCAGCGCGGTCCAGGGCGGCCTGCGGAAACGCACGTAGACCAGCGTCAGGGCGGTCGCCCCGAGGATGACCACGAGTTGCATCGGGTCCGCGATCCAGAAGATCGGATGGCGGTCGAGCAGGACGTCCCGCAGGGTGCCGCCGCCGATGGCCGTGACTCCCGAGATGACGATCACTCCGAGCAGGTCGAAGCTCTTCCGGCCCGCGGCCAGCGCACCGCTGGCCGCGAACACTCCGACTCCGATCAGGCTCAGGATGTAGAGGATCATGAGGACGCCGCAAGGCCGCGGGTGGATGGTATCTTACAGGAGCCTTCCAACCAGCCGTCGAAGAGGAGAAATCATGGCGCCCCGGGTCCAGGGACCGTTCGTCATCTATTCCGAAGAGTTCCTCGACGTGCTCGGGGAAGATCCCTGTCTCGAAGAGCTTGTGAAGACCGACGCCCATGAAGGCCCGGTCTACGTGCGCGATCAGGACGCCCTGTTCTTCACCACCGTACCGCGCACCATCGGCGTGCCGCTGCCGGGCTGGAAGGAGGTCTCGATCCGCCGGTTCGACGTGGCCTCGGGCGGGCTCTCGACGCTGCGGGAGGTCTCCAACATGGCCAACGGCATGACGCTCGACCGCGAGGGCCGGCTGCTGGTCTGCGAGCAGGGCACGAAGACCGCCCGCGCCCGCATCAGCCGGATCGATCTCCACGGTGATCGGCAGGAGACCCTGGTCGACGAGTGGTTCGGGCTGACCTTCAACTCCCCCAACGACATCGTGGTCAAGAGCGACGGCACCGTCTGGTTCACCGATCCCAGCTACGGCTTCCTGCAGGGCTTCAAGGACCCGCCGCTCGTCGGCGACTTCGTCTACCGGTACGACCCGGCCACCGGGGAGGTGACGGTCGTGGCCGACTCGTTCAACAAGCCCAACGGACTGGCCTTCTCGCCTGGAGAGGAAATCCTCTACATCAACGATTCGGCTGCCATCCAGGGCCCCGGCACGTACTACGTGAGCCTCCCCCACCACATCCGCGCCTTCGACGTGGCCGACGGCCGCCAGCTCACCAACGACCGGCTCGTCGCCGTCGTCACCCCGGGAATCCCCGACGGCCTCAAGACCGACAGCGCCGGGCGCGTCTACTCCTCCTCGTCTACCGGGGTGAAGGTCTACGACGCGCAAGGGCGGCTGCTGGGCGAAATCCTGGTGCCTGGCACCTCGAACTTCTGTTTCGGCGGCCCCGAGAACAACCGCCTTTTCATCCTGAACGACACCGCGATCTGGGCCGCGACGCTGAACGCGCGCGGCAACGCCTGAACGCCTAGGAGAAGCCGATGTCCAGCCGCCAAGCCTTCCTTTGGGTTGCCGTCTTTCTGACCGCGGCCTCGGCCGCCGGGGCCGCTTCCCGGCCCATCGAGCTGACGGTCGACGCCACGGACGCTCCCCGGGGCGTCTTCCACTCCCGCCTGGCGATCCCCGCCTCTCCCGGCACGCTCACGCTCGCCTATCCGAAGTGGATCCAGGGAGAGCACGCGCCGACGGGGCCGATCCAGCAGGTGACGGGATTCACGGTATCGGCGGGTGGCAAGGCCCTTCCCTGGCGCCGCGATCCCCTCGACATGTTCCTCGTGCGCGTCGAGGTGCCGGCCGGCTCGGACGGGGTGGAAGTGGCGCTCGACTACCTCTCGCCTCCCGAGAGCTTCGGCCCCGGCTATGGCGAGACTCCCAACGGCACGCCGCATCTCGCCATCGTCGACTGGCACAACCTGCTGGTTTATCCATATGGGCCGAACGCCTCGGACATCCCCATGCGCGTCACCCTTCGCCTGCCGGCCGGATGGCAGTTCGATACGGCGTTGCCGATCGCCGAGAAGAAAGACGGCACCGTCGTCTTCTCCCAAGCGAGCCTCTACACGGTCCTCGACTCGCCGTTGCTGAGCGGCGAGATCTTCCGGACGATCGAGATCGGCCCGCGGGAGGCCCCGGCCGTCATCAGCATCGCCGCCGACCAGCGTTCCGCGCTCGACATGCCCGAGGAGCGGATCGCCGGCTACCGCCGCCTGCCGGGCGAGGCCGAAGCCCTCTTCGGCGCCCGCCACTACGGCTCCTATCACTGGCTCGTCGCCCTGGGCGACACCGTCGACCAGAACGGCCTGGAGCACCACGAGTCGAGCGACAACCGCGGGCGCCTGGGGATGTTCACCGACGAGGCCTTCCTCCTGCGCCAGGGCACGCTGCTGCCGCACGAGTACACCCACTCCTGGAACGGCAAATACCGCCGCCCCGCGGGGCTCGCCACGCCCCATCCGCAGGAGGCGCTGCACACCGAGCTGCTGTGGATCTACGAAGGGCTGACGCGCTATCTCGGCGACTTCCTCCTGACCACCCGGAGCGGCATCCGCAGCGTCGAGAACAGCCGCGAATACGCCGCCTGGGTCGCCGCCAACCTCGACCGCAACCGCACCGGCCGGAGCTGGCGCCCGCTGGCCGACACGGCGGTCGCCGTCCAGACCCTCTCCGGCGCGCCGGTGGCATGGACGGCCGCGCGCCGGGCTCTCGATTACTACGACGAGTCGATGCTCATCTGGCTCGAGGCCGACACCCTCATACGCGGCAAGAGCGGCGGGGCGAAGTCGCTCGACGACTTCTGCCGCGCCTTCTTCGGCCCCTCCACCCCGCCGGCCGTCGTGCCCTACACCGAAGACGACGTCTATGCCGCCCTCGGCAAGATCGTTTCCCACGATTGGCGCGGCTTCTTCGCCGAGCGCGTCTACGCCGTCCAGCCCCACGCGCCGGTCGGCGGTCTGGAGGCCGCGGGCTGGAAGCTCGTCTACACGGACCAGCCGAACGCGTACCAGGTGGCGCGCGCCAAGACCCAGGGGCTCGTGGACGCGACCTTCTCCCTGGGCGTCTGGGTGAAAGAGGACGGCACCATCACCGACATCGTGCCCGGCGCTCCCGCCTGGAAAGCAGGGCTGGGGCCCGGCATGAAGCTCGTCGCGGTCAACGGCCGGAAATGGACGGGCGACGTCCTGGCTGAGGAGCTTCGAGCGGCCCGCAAATCGACCCAGCCGATCGAGGTCGCCGCCGAGCACGGAGACGTCCTCCGGACGTTCCGGATCGACTACCACGAGGGAGAGCGCTATCCGCACCTGGAGCGGGACGCCTCGAAGCCGGATCTCCTGTCAACGATCCTGGCTTCTAAGAAGCGCTGAGGATGGCTCGCGCCTCGGCCTCGACGATGTCCAGGAAGTCGTCGTCCTTGTCGTAGCCGGTGTGAGAGAACGGGAGCGCCGAGAGCGGCCACACGCCGGCGTTGATCGCGATGTCCTCGATCCGCGTGCCCTGGGTAATGTCCCAGATGTTCTCCAGGGGATAGCCGAGGACGTCGTCCGGGTCGTAGACGTTCTTCCAGCGCGCGACCGCCCGCAGCTTCGGGGGCAGCTTGGGATGCGGGAAGCGGATACAGGTGATCGGCGGCGCCGGCGGCAGGAACAGGGGGATGTTCGACCCGTAGGTGATCAGCGAGGTCAGCGTCTCCATCTTCTCGAAAGCGTTCGTCCCGATCCCTGTCCCGTGGTTCTCGTCCCAGATGTAGTTGCTGACGACGACGCTGCCCAGCGAATGGGCGAGCACCATCAGCGGGGCCTTCTTGCCCACGCGCGCGGAGAGCCTCGCGAGGCTGAAGCGGACGCACCCGTGAACGTCGCCGTAGACCGGCCGGTTCTCCTTGAAGTACCCCGAAAGATAGCTCGCCGGATCTCCCAGGGCGCTCACCACCCATCTGCGCAACGCCTTGGCGTCCAGCTCCTTGCTTTTGAGGAGCCGGCGCCAGGTGACGTCCTGCTGCTCCTGAAGAATGGGAGACCAGTAGCAGGACTCGAACTCGACCTCCTGCCCCGTCTCGTTCAACCGGTTCGAGAGCCGGCGGATCAATCCCTCGGCATACGACGGCTCGGGGCTGCCCATGCCGTGGATGATGAAGATGCCGAGTCCCTTCGCCATTATTTCTTCCAGACCAGTTCTTCCCGATCAGACGACGCTGGCCCCATGCTCCACGAGGAGATCCCGCAGGATCGAGCGGTGGCAGCGGTCCGCGTTCTCACAGTAGCAGCCGACCGAGAAATCCGTCTGGCGGGACATCGCGGCCAGCAGCGCCAGCAGGCGCTCCGCGGCGGGCTCGCGCATCTCGCGGCGATACCGCTTCACGAACGTGTCCCAACGCTTCGGGTCGAACGGCTCCGCGAGCGCGAGCTTGACCAGCTCCGCGCTCGGCGCGAGGTCCGGGAGCCAGAGGTCGTAGTAGTCGAGCCGGGCGTAATCCTCCTTGCGCACTCCCCGGGGAGGTCGCCGGACCGTCCCCAGGCGCAGGCCTTCTCCCGCCGCTCTCGGGGTTCCCAGACGTACGATTTGGATCGCCATCGCTCTGCTCCTCCAGGCATCTCTGGAGCCTCTCCATCCTGGCTCCATTCTGTCATGCAGGGGACGGACGGGAGCGCTAACGTTAGCCTGCCTCTAAGTCCCTGGAGACGTTCGAGATACCACGCGGACCTCCGGGCTCTCCTAGTGCGCCCTTGAACCCCGCAGATTTGTAGTGGATACCGAAAATCCACCGCGATGTAGAAGGATTCGCCGCGAAATAAGATTACGCGCCGCGAAATAAGATTATCCGCCGCAAAAATAAGATTGCCCGCCGCGAACTAAGATTATCCGCCGCAAAGTAAGACTACGCGCCGCGAAGTAAGATTACCCGCCGCGAAGTTGGGCTATCCGCCGCAATCTAAGGTTATCCGCCGCGAAGTAAGATTGCGCGCCGCGAACTAAGGCTACGCGCCGCAAAGTAAGACTACCCGCCGCAATCCAAGGTTATCCGCCGCGAAGTAGCCTTATCCGCCGCGAAGTAAGACTGTTCGCCGCGAACTAAGGTTTCGCGCCGCGAAGTAAGACTGCCCGCCGCGAAGTTGGGCTATCCGCCGCAATCTAAGATAGTCCGCCGCGAAGTTGGGCTGGGCGCCGCAAAGTCTGAAGGGATGACGCGGTGTAGCGGGAGATCGCGCCGCCTAGGGCCAAAGCTTCAGAACGGCAGCAGACAGACGGTCTTGCCTTCGAGATACCGCGACGGAACATGCCGGATGGGCCGGCGGTCGAGCTCGTCCTCCCCCAAGGTATCGCCGTCCTTCAGCTCGGCATCCGAAGAGAGGATGTAGAAGGAAACCTCCGCCAGTTGCTGGAGCAGGTCCGGCCCATCCTGGCCGCTGTCATGAGCTTCCAGCTCGACATGCCCGAAGCTCTCCAGTCCCGTCGTATAGGCGCTGACCCCATCAGAGCTCTTCACGGGATGGATTCCGATCCACAGGAGCACGGGCGGCTCCTCGCGGCTACCTTCTCGCGCCATCTCGATGAACTGGTTGACCTCGACGACGAGAGACGCTTCGCCCCAATAGACACCGCAAGCAGGGGTGCAATCCGCGATCGCCGCGGCGACCTGCGTCACCACTAGCGCCACCTCGACAGGATCGAGCTCCGTGCTCGAAGCGAAGACGACGAAATGGGCCTGATGAGCGGACATGACCTCTACCGCTTCAGGCCAGATCCAGGACGCCGCCTGGCAGGCCCACTCGAGATCGGACCAGGGGATCGGCACCGGCATGGGGACCCACCCCACCTGTCCGCCCGGAATCCGGCACGTCGCCGCGCCATCTTTGTGCTCGAAGTCCGAAAGGTCGAGCAGGCTTGCCTCCAACCTGGCCAGAATCGACTCGGGAGCCGGCCATTGCGGAGCCGTGAGCGCCACCATTGCAAGCGCCGTCGACCGTTGGTTCTCAGCGCTTTCGTTCTGCGATGCCTCTTGGGTCATTGCTCTAGGACCGCGGCTCTTAGTTGTTGTTGCCGAGCAACTTGATGCTCATTCTACGCCCCCGCCCCCAGATACCGCTCCCTTACGCTCCCCTCCCCCAGCAGCCCTTTGATCGACGCGGCCAGCTCGGGGCCGAACTGGATCTTGAGGTTGTCCTGGGCGGCGATGCGGACGCGGCGGTCGCCGAGCTGCATCTCCAGAATGACGGGCACGTCGCCGGGGTTCTGGGTCAGGAGATCTCGCAGCTCCAGCATGCGGGTCTGCGAGAGGGAGGGCGACAGCGTCAGGTCGACCCCGGCCAGCGGACGCGGGGGCAGCTTGCCGAGAGGAGTGATCTCCTCGACGGTCAGCTCGACGTCGCTCCCCCGCTCGCGCACCTGGCCCTTGACCAGGATCACGGCCTCGTCGGCGATCAGATGGCCGAACTGCTGGAGCTGGTTGGCGAAGAGGGTGACGGGCATGCTGCCTTCGAGGTCTTCCAGCACGAAGCGGCCCATGAGGCGGCCGGCGTTGGCGCCGCTCTTGATCTTCACCTTGTTGAAGCCGCTCACCATGCCGCCGACCGTCACCTGCCCCTCGATGCCACCCTCTTTCAGGGTGGTGGTGTTGTGGGTGGCGAAACGCTCCAGCGCTTCCTGGTGCTCGAGGATCGGGTTGCCGGTGAGGAAGAGGCCCAGCGCCTCCTTCTCATAGCGCAGCCGCTCCCGCTCCGGCCAGGGCTGGACTGACAGGTCCGGCGAAGGCTCCATCGACTCCGTGCTGGCGCCCATCGCTCCGAACAGGCTGTGCTGCCCCTCCTCGCGCTCCCGCCGCCGGCGCTGGGCATAGTCGAGGAGGACGTCGAGCGATTCCCAGAGAGCGGCGCGGTGCACTCCCAGGCCGTCGAAGGCGCCGGCCTTGACGAGGCACTCGAAGACCTTGCGGTTGACGCCCCGCAGGTCCAGCTCCGTGGCGAGATGGGCGACGCTGCGGAAGCGGCCCACCTTGCGCCGGGCCGTCAGCACGGTCTCGATGGCGCCCTCGCCCACGCCCTTGATGGCGCCCAGGCCGTAGCGGACCTTGTCGCCCACGACGGTGAACATGTAGCCGCTCTCGTTGATGTCCGGCGGCAGCATCTCGATGTCCATGTTCTGGCATTCGGCGATGTACTTGGCGATCGAGTCCGAGGAGGAAAGCTCGGAGTTGAGCATCGCCGCCATGAAGGCCACGGGATAGTGGGCCTTCAGGTAGGCGGTCTGATAGGCCAGGTTGGCGTAGGCGACGCTGTGGCTCTTGTTGAAGCCGTAGCCGGCGAAGGGCTCGATGTAGTCCCAGAGGCCGGCGGACTTCTCCGGCGCCACGCCGCGGGCGGCGGCGCCCTCGACGAACTTGGCCTTCATCTTGGCCATCTCTTCGGCCTTCTTCTTGCCCATGGCCTTGCGGAGCTTGTCCGCGTCGGCCATGGTGAAGCCGGCCACCGCCACGGCGATCAGCATTACCTGTTCCTGGTAGACGATGACGCCGTAGGTCTCCTCCAGGATCGGCTTGGTCTCGGGCAGGGCGTAGCTGAACTTCCGGCCCTGCTTTCTCTGGATGTACTCCTCGACCATGCCGACCGACAGCGCGCCCGGCCGGTAGAGGGCGTTCAAGGCGGCCAGCTCGTCGAAGCGCGAGGGCTTGACCCGCCGCAGCAGGTCCGTCATGCCGCGCGACTCGAACTGGAAGATGCCGCTCGTGCGCCCCTCGGCGAAGATGCGGAAGGTCTCGGGGTCGTCGAGGGGGATCTCGTCGAGGTCGAGGGGGATCCCCTGCTGGCGCAGGATCTTGACGGCGTCGTCGATCACCGTCAGGGTGCGCAGACCCAGGAAGTCCATCTTCAGGAGCCCGAGGCTCTCGATGACGGTCATGTCCCACTGGGTCATGATCTGCTCTTCGTCGCCCTTGGTGACCTTGTAGAGCGGCACCAGCTCGTCCAGCCGCCGGGGCGTGATGACGACGCCCGCGGCGTGGACGGAGGCGTGGCGGGTGAGCCCTTCGAGGCGGCTGCCGACCTCTACGATCTGCTTGACCTCGGGGTCCTTGGCGACCTCGGAGGCCAGCGGCTCCTCCTTGGCCGCCGCGGCCAGCGACTTGGTCATGTCCGGGACCAGCTTGGCGATGCGGTCCACCTTGACGTAGGGGACGCCCATCACCCGGCCGACGTCGCGGATCACGGCCTTGGCGGCCAGGGTTCCGAAGGTGATGATCTGCGCCACCCGGTCGCGGCCGTACTTCTCGCCGACGTAGTGGATGACCTCGCCCCGGCGCCGCATGCAGAAGTCGATGTCGATGTCGGGCATGCTGATGCGGTCGGGGTTCAGGAAGCGCTCGAACAGCAGGTCGTACTGGAGCGGATCGATGCCGGTGATGCGCAGGGCGTAGGCGACCACCGAGCCGGCGGCCGAGCCACGGCCCGGCCCGACCGGGATGTCATGCTCGCGGGCGTGGCGGATGAAGTCCCAGACCACCAGGAAGTAGCCCGGGAAGCCCATCTTCTCGATCACCTTGAGCTCGTACTCGAGCCGGGTGCGGTAAGCCTCCTCGGGATGGCGGACGAGCCCCTGGCCGCGGCGCTTGCGCAGCTCGTCGAGCCGCTGCTCCAGCCCCTCGCGGGCCACCTTCTCGAAGTAGCTCTGGAGGGAGTAGCCCTCCGGCACGGGGAACTCCGGCAGGTGGAACGTGCCCGTGGGGATCACCAGGTTGCACCGCTCGGCGATCGCCAGGGTGTTCTCGATGGCCTGGTGGTCGTCCGGGAAGAGCCGGTGCATCTCCTCCGCCGACTTCAGGTAGAAGTTGTCGGAGGCGTACTTCATGCGGTCGGTGTCCGCGACCATCCTCTGGGTGCCGATGCAGAGCAGCACGTCGTGGGCGAAGGCGTCGTCCTTCCGCAGGTAGTGGCAGTCGTTGGAGATCACCATCGGGATGCCCAGGCGCTGTCCGATACGCCGCGAGGCATCGCTGGCGAGCCGCTGCTCGGGAATCCCGTGGTCCTGCATTTCCAGGTAGAAGTTGCCTTCGCCGAAGATCTCCAGGAACTCGCGGGACGCCGCCTCGGCCTCCCGCTCCCGGGTGGCGACGATGTGCTCGTTGATCTCGCCCTTGAGGCAGGCGGAGAGGCAGATCAGCCCCTCGCTGTGCTGGCGCAGCAGCTCCTTGTCGATGCGGGGCTTGTAGTAGAACCCCTCGAGGTAGGAGGCCGAGGTGAGCTTCAGGAGGTTCTTGTAGCCGGCCTCGTTCTGGGCGAGGAGGACGAGGTGGTTGCTGCTCCCCCGCCCCGGCGTGCGGTCCAGGCGGCTTCCCTGGGCCACGTAGGCCTCCATGCCGATGATCGGCTTGACGCCCGCGGCCCGCGCCTTGTTGTAGAACTCGATGGCGCCGAACATGTTGCCGTGGTCGGTCAGGGCGACCGCCGGCATGCCCGCCTCGGCGACGGCCTTGATCACGTCGTCGAGTCGGTTGGCCCCGTCGAGGAGGCTGAACTGGCTATGGAGATGGAGATGGACGAAGTCGGACATTGCGTGAATTTGGCCTCACGCCATGTTACCAGAAGCGGGTATGGGGCTGGGCCTCCCCGCCCCCCTACGCCTGCGTCCGATCCAGCTTGTCCGCCTTCTTCTCCAGCCGGGCCATGCGGTAGACGTAGTCGAGCCCGGAGGCGAGAGTGAGGCCCGCCACGAGGTAGAGCGACGTCACCGCGGCCATCTCGATGAACCGGTTGTCCGGCAGGGTTCCCGAGACCAGCACCAGCGCCACCGCCGCGACCTGCAGGACGGTGTTGATCTTGGAGAGGATCGTGGGCGGGAACTTCCGGACCCCGGCCGCCAGGTAGAGCACCAGGGCCACGACGACCAGCAGCACGTCGCGGGCGATCACCAGGATGGTCACCCAGAGGGGGATCTGGACGCCGTGGTTGAGGCTGGGGATCGACAGCACCACGTAGGCCGAGGTGAGCAGGATCTTGTCGGCGATGGGATCGAGATAGGCGCCGAGGAGCGACTGCTGGTTCCAGAAGCGGGCGATGAAGCCGTCGAGAGCGTCCGTGACGCCGGCCACCACGAAGATCAGCAGGGCCTTGCGCGGGTCTCCGTTGACCAGGGTGATGATGAACAGCGGCACCAGCCCCATGCGGAGCAGGCAGAGGAGGTTCGGGATGGTGAAGGTCATGAACCGCCCAGGAGCTTCAGGCTACGGCGGATGATCTCGACTCCCTCGGAACCGGAGAGCGGGGCCGACGCCTGACAGTCTTCCTGGGACGGCAGGAGCCCACAGGACACGGACGCCTCACAGGTATTGGATCCGCTGCCGCCCGCGCAGGCTCCCTTGCCGAACTGGGCCAGCGTGCGCACGACGACCCGCAGGGCGGCACCGCGCCGCACCGGCGAGCCGGGCGAGAAGCGGTGAAGCGTGGGGTCGACGTCCATCAGGCCCAGGTTGACCACGCGGACGATCTCCTCCTGGTGAGGGTTGTCGAGCACGTCGGTCGCGATGCGCCCGGAGCTCGGCCGGCTGTTGCGCACCTCGGGCACCAGCCAGTAGAGAAGCACGGCGAGGTCGCCCTTGTTCAGATCCGGCTTGGCGGCGACTTCCTGGACGCCCCGCGGGAGCTGGGAGAGCCGCCAGCGGAACTTCGCCGACTCGAGCTTCTGGGCGAGGACCGGGTCCTTGGGATGGCGCGCGGCCTCTTCCTGGACGATCTTCAACCCGGCGCTGGGGTCGCCCACCTCGAGCTCCAGCTCGGCCCGGCGCTCCCGCAGCTTCTGGTCGCCCGGCCGCCGGAAGGAGAGCTCCTTGACGGCCGCGAGCTCGGCGGTGCGGTCGCCGCGCAACTGGGCCACCTTGCGCGACGCTTCGTAGGTCAGGGTCTCGGAAGGCCCCCAGTTCCGCAGCAGGGCGAGCTGCTGGTCGGCCGCCTCGGCGTTCTGGCTCCGGACGGCCTCGTCCAGCCGGTTGGCGACGATCTCCAGGGCCCGGGGATGAAGCTCGCCGGCACGCCTGAGGGCCAGGGGACTGCGGGCGGCCACGGCACGGAACGCCGCGTAGGCGAGAGGCACGTCGCCCAGGCGCTCGGCGGCGCGGCCGATCAGCAGTTGGCTCGCCGTGTACGTGGGCAGCGCGTCGCCCACGGGCAGGAGGCGCTCCACCACGCGGCGGTTTTCACCGGCCGCGAAGTCCACCTGGGCGATCAGGAGCTGCGCCGGGAAGAAGTCGGGGTTCTCCTCCAGCATCCCGGAGCCCACCCGCACGGCGCCCGCGGTGTCCCCTTCTTCCAGGAGATCGCGCCAGACGTTGCGCAGGCGGTCCCGGAGATCCGGCTCTACCGCGGGGGAATAGCCCTCCAGGGGATCGATCAGGTAGGAACGGTCGGCCTGCTCGAGGACCAGCGGCTCGGGAGCCTTGGCGACAGGCTCCCGAGGCGGTGGATTCTTGGGCGGTGGAGCCGAGGAGCACGCGAGGCTCGCCGCCAGGCAGACGGCCAGGATTGAAGCCCCAAGGGCTCCTCCGACGGACTCCACAAAGGCGCGGCGCCCATGACGACGCCGGACCTCAGGAAGCAGGAGGAGGCGCCGCAGAAATGGTAGCGATGGCATGTTTGTAGATGAGGATTTCCTTGCCTTCGCTTTCGAGCACCACGGCAAAGCGATCGAAGCGCTTGAGACGCCCGAGCAGGTGCCGTCCGGTCACCAGCTCGAGAAACATGGTCTGCCCTTCCTTCAGGCTTTGGAAGAGATATCCATCCTGAATGTTGATGTTGTGCTTAGCCATACGCCCTCCCGAGACCCCTGTGCTTGGCATGTTCAAGTACCCCCGGAATCTGCCGTGTTAGATCCTGGGCCGAGAACCAGGTCACATCCGGCTCTTTCCGAAACCAGGTCTCTTGCCGTTTGGCGAAACGCCGAGTCTCCCGGACGATCTCAGCGACCGCCTCCTCAAAAGACCCGCCGCCCTCCAGGTGACGGACGAGCGAACGATACCCTATAGCCTGGAAAGCCGGAAGACCGGAGGAGAGACCTCGCCGAAGCAATCCAGCGACCTCGTCTCTCCAGCCCGCTTCCATCATCCGGGCCACGCGGCCTGCGATTCGATCGTATAAGATGCTACGCGGAAGCGTCAATCCAACGCGGACGGCTGCAATCCGCTGAGTCCCAAAGGGTTGCTCCGCGATCCAGGAGGAGAGCGGGCGGCCCGAGACGAGCGCCACCTCGACGGCCCGCAGGATCCGCTGGGTGTCGCCCGGCATGAGGCGGGCCGCGGTCTCGGGGTCGAGCCGCAGCAGCTCCTCCCGAAGCGGGGTCAGCCCCTCGGCCTCCAGCCGCTCCCGCAGCTCGCGCCGCATCTCCGGATCGCCCGGCGGCACCGGGCTGATCCCCTCGAAGAGCGCCCGCAGATACAGGCCGCTGCCGCCCACCACGATCGGCATCCTCCCCCGCCCCTGGATCTCCGCGATCGCCTCGTGCGCCCGGCGCGCGAACTCGCCGGCCGAGTAGGTCTCGTGCGGCTCCAGGATATCGACCAGGTGATGCGGCACCCGCTCGCGGTCCTCCAGGCTCGGCTTCGCCGTGCCGATGTCGAGCCCCCGATAGGCCTGCAGGGCATCGGCGTTGACGATCTCACCGTCCATTTCCTCGGCGATAGCCATCCCGAGCGTGCTCTTGCCGGTGGCGGTGGGACCGAGGATGGCCAAGGTGAGACGCATATTGAGATAAGGGTACTCCCTATAGAGGCCGAGCGGTGATGAACGGGTACGGAAGGGCTCACTTCGGAGCCCCCGGCGTCTCGATCCTCATCCCGCCGTCCTCGCGGAAGCGGATGACGACCTCGCCGTTGCGGTCCGTCCGCAGGATGCGGGCGCCGTTGTCCTGGAGGCGCTCGACGACCTCCGGCGAGGGATGGTGGTAGAGGTTTTTGACGCCTACCGAGATCAGGGCTAGGCTAGGCGAGGCGGCTTCCAGGAAGGTGGCGGTGGACGAGGTTCGGCTGCCGTGGTGGGCGACCTTGAGGACGTCCACCCGCAGGTCGCGGGCACAGCAGTCGGCCAGGTGATGCTCGGCCCAGCTCTCGATGTCTCCCGTGAGGAGGACGCGCCGGCCGTGAACCTCGGCGAGGAGCACGAGCGAGCGCTCGTTGACCTCGTGGCGGTCGTCGGCCTCCGGATGGAGCACCGTGAGGCGCCAGCGGCCAAGGGTGACGCGGTGTCCCTTGGCGAGGAAGCGGGTGCGCGCTCCAGGCAGCGCCATCAGTCGGCCCGCGCAGCCAGCGGGGTCCCAGCCCGGAGCCATCCAGACCTCTTTCACGGACAGATAGGCCGCGATGTCGACAAGCCCTCCGCAATGGTCGCGGTCGGGATGCGTCATGACGAGGGCGTCGAGGTGGCGCACGCCCTCGCCCAGCAGGGCCGGCAGGAGGACCCGTCCGCCGAGGTCGGCGCCGTCCCAGCCGCCGCCGTCGACGAGAATGGCGCGGTCGCCGTCGCGCAGGAGGATGGAGTCCCCCTGCCCCACGTCGATCATCGCCAGCTCGGGATCGCGCTGGACGGGCTTGGGCCAGCCAGCGGCGGCGCAGACGCCCAGGCAGGCCGCACCGGCGGCGAGCACCAGGAGGGTCCGGCGGGGGCGCAGGAACAGCAGGGCCCCGAGCGCCCCGGCGAGCAGCCAGGCCCAGCCGGCCGAGAGGGCGAGCGGCACCGGAAACCAGACCTCGGGCGGGGTCCGCGAGGGCCAGGAGAACGGCGACGCCAAGCGATCGAGGACGGGCAGCAGGATGCCGGCCCAGGACGGGGAGACGAGCGCGAGAGCCGTCCAGGCCAGGGAGGCGATCAGCGCCAGACCCGTCCAGGGGACCGCCGGCAGGTTGAGCCATGGCGCCAGCGGCGACAGCATGTAGAACCGGGGAAGAGCCCACGGCAGGGTCGCGAGCTGCGCGCCGGCGCTCGCGGCGATCGATTTCGTCAGCCAGAGAGGAACGAGCTGGCCGCGCCAGCGCTCCGCGAGGGGCGGCGCGATGAGCAGGAGCCCTGCCGTGGCGGCCACCGTGAGCTGAAAAGCGGGCGAGAGCGCGAGGTCCGGCTGGTCCATCAGTAGAAGGATCGCCGCCCATCCCAGGGCATTGGCGGCGGCGGGGGGCCTCTCGGCGAGCAGGGCCGCCACGGCCAAGGCGCCCATGACGGCGGCCCGCACCAGCGCCGGCATCGGGCCCACCAGCAGCAGGTAGAGGAAGATCGACGCCAGCGCGAGGAGCAGCCGCGGGCGCCGCGGCAGCCAGCCGCCAAGAAGCCAGACCGCGCCGGCTACCAGGGCGACGTGCACGCCGGAGACGGACATCAGGTGGTAGACGCCCGTCACGCGCAGCCCCCGCTTCCATTCCAGGGGAAATCCCGAGACGTCCCCCAGTACCAGGGCACGGGCCAGCGCCTTACCCTGGCGGTCTCCCTGGCTGTCGGGCCCGGCAGCCTCGTAGGCAGCCTCCACTCGCAGGCGGATCGCCCCGGAGAGGCGCGCCAGGACCCCGGGCGGGCCTTCCAGATCCATGAGCTGGCGGCTCTTCACCCTTAGACGCCACGGCCCGGGAGGTACGGGGATGCGGTTCGCGAAACCACGAGAGCGGCTCAGGTAGCCCTTGACCCTTAGTGTCGAGCCGAACGGCGGCGGCAGCTCCTCCGGATCGGGCAGATGGAGGATGACCTGGAGCGGCGGCAGGATCACCTGTTCTCCCTGCCGCAAGCGCACGACGCGTCCGGGCGCCGACCAGCCCTCGTCGTCCGGAATCCAGTGCCCGGCGATCTTCACGACGGCTTCCACCGGGCTCTCTAGCCTCAGCCGCTCGGCCGGGCTTCGGGGCAGGTCGAGCCGCACCACCGCGGCGAGCAGGCCGAGGCTCAGGAAGGCGAGGCACATCCCAACCCGCCTCCCCAATCCCAGGGAGAGCAGGGCCAGGGCACACAGCAGGGAGATCGGCAGGTACGAGGCCTGAAAGGCCAGAAGGATGCCAGCCGCGAAGGCCGCGGCCGGAAGGAGCATGGGAGCGTTGCGGAGATCCATACCTCATAAGACGTAAAAAGTCGCTCCCATCGCTCAACTTTATTCTTGGCTAAATGTCGGAGGGCACCTCCGCCTCGGGCGAGAACAACGACAACACCGGCAATCCCAGGCGCCGGCGGAGGGTCTGGCGGGCCAGGCGGTCGCGGGAGCGCTCCAGCTCCTCGGCCGGTAATCGTCCGCCGAGGTTGGCCAGAGTCTTCTCTACCGCCGCGTTGATCTCGGCGCGGGTTTCGGCGTCCAGGCCGTTCAGGGCGGCGTCTAACATTTCCCGGTCCAGCGAGGAGAGGTGGTGCTCCACCTGCTGCGGGTCGCCGTCCAGGGTGGCGATGCGGTGGGCCATGGATTCCCGCTCGGGGAGGCTGGCGGGCAGCGCGGCGGCCAGGGCGGCCAAGCGGGGCCGCACCTCGAAGAGCGGCGCCTCGGCGCGCTCGCCCGGGGCGGTGAGCTCGCGCAGATCGCCCCAGGCCGCTTCGACGGCGGGCGCGCAGTAGCGCAGGCTGGAGATCTTCCCCTTGGCGCCCCGCTCCTTCCGCTTGGCGAAGACCTCCTCGAGGGTCCGCTTTATCAGGTCGAGGGGAACGCCCTCCTGGTGCCAGCGGCGGGCCACCTGCCAGTCCGCGGGGGAGAGCAGCAATGGCGCGCCCCTCAGCTCCACGAACATCTCCTCGATGGCCTGGAAGTAGGCGTGGTCCGAATCCTCGTCCGGCGTCATGGCCGGCGTCCACGTGGGCGATTCACGAAAGTGACGGAGTTTGCTCCTGGATCGCGCATTGTTGGATAATGACGCCCACTCACCTTAGGAGATTTATGGTTCGCCCCGAAATCATGGAGGCCTATGCCCGCCGTATGGTCGCGTCCATCAGCGCCGACCTGGGGTCCGGCGTCGTCTCGATCCGACGGACGATGTTCGATTGCCAGGGTACGGACACGGTCGTGGAATGGACGGCCAAGCTCGAGAACGGCTCCGACGTCAGGCTTTCGGCCGTGATCACGGCGCGGAGCCCCGAAGAGGAGTCGCCGCCGCCCGAGCCCTCCCGAGAACAGCTGGAAGAGCTGCGCGATCTCGGGATCTCGTCCTCCTGACGGATTTCCCCCGAACGAGCTACCGGTTCCGCTCATAGATGAGCTTCAGCCCGGTGAGCGTGAGGTCCAGGTCCACCTCGCGGATGTACTTCGACCCGGAGGCGATCAGGGGAGCCTGGCCGCCGGTCGCGACGACCCCCTTGACGCCCGGGATCTCGGCCAGCAGCCGCTCGAGGATGCCGTCCACCAGGCCGATGTAGCCGTAGTAGATGCCGGCCTGCATGGCGGAGGCGGTGTTCTTCCCCACCAGCTCCGACGGCTTGCGCACGTCGACCCGGTAGAGCCGCGAGGCGTGGGCGAACAGAGCCTCGGCGGAGATCCCGATGCCGGGAGTGATGATGCCGCCCACGTACTCCCCCGCCGCGTTGACCACGTCGAAGGTCGTAGCGGTGCCGAAATCGACCACGATCACCGGCGAGCCGTAGCGCTCCCGCGCCGCCACGGCGTTGACGATGCGGTCGGCACCCACCTCGGCCGGGTTGTCGTAGCGGATGGGCATGCCGGTGCGCACCCCCGGCTCGATGAACAGCGGCTTCTTGCCGAAGTAGCGGCGGGCCAGCCGGTCGAGCGTCAGGTGGAGCGGCGGCACCACGGAGGAGATCACCACCGCCTCGGCCGTCACGGGATCGACCCCGCGCAACGAGAACAGGGGCAGCAGGAGCGCGCCGTATTCGTCCGCCGTGCGCTCGGTGTCGGTCGAGAAGCGGAAGCTCTCGACCAGCGCGTCGCCCTGGTAGATGCCGAAGACCGTGTTGGTGTTGCCGACGTCCACCAGGACGAGCAGGCCGCTCTCGGCGCGCTTCTCCTTCTTCATTCCTCGATGACCTCTTCGATGATCTCGCCCGCGGCCATGGAGATCCGCTCTCCGCCGCTCTCGATCAACAGCCGCCCGGTGTCGTCGAAGCCCACGAAGGTCCCCTCGACCACGGCGTCCCCTCCCGAGCGGAACGCGATCCTCTCGCCGGGCTGGTGGACGGACAGGCCTCGGTAGCTCTCCACGGCACTCTTCACGGAATAATCAGCGTCGCCGAGATGGCCCAGCTCGGCCTCGACTCCCTCGACCAGATCCCAGGTCAGGTCCTCTAGGGTCACGGCGCCGCCCCCCATCAGGCCGAGCGAGGTCGCGGTGTCGGGCAGGTCGCCGGCGCCGTGCAGGTGGTTCACGCCGAAGCCCACGATGGCCTGGACCTCCTCGCCCGGCCGTACGGCGGCCTCGATCAGGATGCCGCCGATCTTCCGGCGCTCGCCCCCGATCTCCACCACGAGGTCGTTGGGCCACTTGAGGCGGCAGGGCGACGATGCGGGCAGGTGCGGCGAAAGAGCCCGGCAGAGCCCGACGCCCACCAGCAGCGGCAGAGCCTGGAGCCGGGCGGGGTCCGCCACGGAGATCACCCGCGTGGCATAGATCCCCTTGCCACGGGGGCTCGACCAGCTCCGGCCCTGCCGCCCGCGCCCGCCGGACTGCTCCAGGGCCAGGATCAACAGCGGATGGAGCGTCTGCGCCTCGCTCTGGTACTCGGCGATGACGGCGCGGGCGATCGCGTTGGTGGACTCCACCCGCGGCAGAACCACGAGGTTCTCAGGGCCGCGGCTGTCCCGCCGCCGTTCCAGCCCTTCGACATAGCGGTCGAAATCCACCGTCTACCCTCTCAGGAAAGCCCCAGGCTGGAGCGCATGGCCGTTTGCCGCTCCCGCATCTCGGCGAGCTTGGCGCGGCCGCCCTCCACCACGTGGGCCGGAGCCTTGCCGAGGAAGTCGGGATTGGAGAGGCGCTCGTCGGCGCGGGCGATCTCGGCCGTGAGCTTCTCCAGCTCCTTGGCCAGCCGGCCCCGCTCCTCGGCGCTCATCTGCTGCTGCTCGACGGCCAGGCCGATCTCGACGCCGGCCACGAGGTCGCGCCGCGCGCCCTCGGGCGCCGGTCCCATCGTCACCGTCTCGACGCGGGCGAGGGACTCGAGCAGCGGCGCCTGCTCGGCCAGCAGCCGGCCCACGGCGGCATCCGCGGCGTCGAGGTGGAGGTCGATCTTCGCCTTGGGCGGCAGCCCCATCTCGGTCCGCAAGCCCCGGACGCGGGTCACCACCTCGATCAGCGCGTCCATGCCGGCCTCGGTGCCCGCGTCCTCCCAGCGCTCCTCGCGGCCCGGATAAGGAGCCAGACAGATCGTCTCCGCATGGACCTCCTCGTGGCCGGGCAGGCGCTGCCAGAGCTCCTCGGTGAGGAACGGCATGATGGGATGGAGGAGGCGCAGGGCGCGGTCGAGCACCGTCAGCAGCACGTCGCCCACCTGGGGCCGCGGCGCGTCGCCGAACAGGGCGGGCTTCGACAGCTCGATGTACCAGTCGCAGAAGTCGCCCCAGAAGAAGTGGTAGAGGCGGTTGCAGGCCTCGTCGAAACGGAAGATCTCGAGCTGCGCGCTGACCTCCGCCGCCACCCGGGAGAGGCGCGAGAGGATCCACCGCTCCGGCGCGGCGAGCCCCGCCGGGTCGAGGTCGCCCGCCGCCGGCCTGACCCGCGCTTCCGGCGGGATGCGCGACAGGGCGAAACGCGTGGCGTTCCAGAGCTTGTTGCCGAAGGCCCTGTAGCCAGCGATCTGGTTCCGGTTCAGGGGGATGTCGCGCCCGGGGCTGTCGAGTGAGGCCAGGGTGAAGCGCACGGCGTCTGCGCCGTACTCCCCCACCAGGTCCGTGGGATCCATCACGTTGCCCTTGGTCTTCGACATCTTGACGCCCTCGGCGTCGCGCACCAGCCCCGTCAGGTGCACCAGGTGGAAGGGCACCTGGCCGGTGAAGTGGAGGGCGGTCATCGCCATGCGCGCCACCCAGAAGAAGAGGATGTCGAAGCCGGTCACCATCACGGAGGTGGGATAGAAGGTCCGCATGTCCGCCGTGTCGTCCGGCCAGCCGAGGATGGAGAACGGCCACAGGGCGGACGAGAACCAGGTGTCGAGCACGTCGGGGTCCTGCGTCAGCCGGTCGGTGCCCGCCTGGGCGGCGGCCTCCTCCAGGGAGCGCGCCACGAAGCAGCGGCCGTCCTCGGCGTACCAGGCCGGGATCTGGTGGCCCCACCAGAGCTGGCGGGAGATGCACCAGGGCCGGATGCCGGTCAGCCAGTGCTCCCAGGTCTTCTCCCACGTGTCGGGCACCAGCTTCAGCCGGCCGTCGCGCACCGACTCCAGGGCCTGGTCCGCCATGCTCCTCATGTCGCAGAACCACTGGGTGGAGACCAGGGGCTCGATGGGCTCGCCGCTGCGCTGGCTGTGGCCGACGTTGTGGGTGTGCTCCTCGATCTTGACGAGGTAGCCGCCGTCCCGCAGGCGCGCCACCACCTTCTCGCGCGCCTCGAAGCGGTCGAGGCCGGCGAAGTCCTCCCCCGCCTCGGCGGTCATCCGGCCGTCGGGGCCGATCACCGTGATCCCGGGCAGGTTGTGGCGCTTGCCCATCTCGAAGTCGTTGGGATCGTGGAACGGCGTGATCTTCACCAGGCCGGTGCCGAACTCCCGGTCCACCATGGCGTCGGGCACGAAGGGCAGGCGCCGGCCCACGAGCGGCAGGACCGCCGCCTTGCCGTGCAGGTGGAGGTAGCGCTCGTCCTCGGGGTGGAGGGCCACGGCCGTGTCGCCCAGCATGGTCTCCGGCCGGGTGGTGGCCACCACGATGCGCTCCTCGCTGCCCTCGACGGGATAGGCCACGTGGTAGAGCTTGCCCTGGACGGTCTTGGTCTCCACCTCGAGGTCGGAGACGGCCGTGCCGAGGGTCGGCGACCAGTTCACCATGTACTCGCCGCGGGTGATCAGCCCCTCTTCGTAGAGGCGGACGAAGGCCTCGCGCACGGCCCGGGAGAGGCCGTCGTCCAGGGTGAACCGCTCGCGCGTCCAGTCGCAGGAGGCGCCCAGGAGGTCGAGCTGCTGGCGGATGTTGCCGTGGTACTGCTCCTTCCACTCCCACATCCGGTCGAGGAAGAGCTCCCGGCCCATCTCCTTGCGGCTCGTCCCCTCGGTGGCGAGGTGGCGCTCCACCATGAGCTGGGTGGCGATGCCGGCGTGGTCGGTGCCCGGCACCCAGAGGGCGTTGTAGCCCTGCATCCGCCGCCAGCGGGTGAGCAGGTCCTGAAGCGTCGACTGGAGGGCGTGGCCGACGTGGAGCTTGCCGGTGACATTGGGCGGCGGGATCGGAATGCAGTACGAGGGCTTGTCCGAAGGCGCCTCGGCCACGAAGTAGCCCTTCTCCGTCCAGCGCCGCTGCCACGTCTGCTCGTAGCTCTGCGGCTCGAAGCGCTTGTCCATTTCACTTCCGGTCGTAGCGCCGCCGGTCGCCGTCTCCGTCTCGTTCACCCGGTCCTTCCTTTCCACAATGCTGTATCGAACGGCCCTTAACAAAACAACAGGGGAGCGGTTTTTAGACCGCTCCCCGTTCGCCTTCGGACCCGCCGAAGGCAGATGCTACTCGACCTGGGATTCCAGCTCGCGCAACCGGTCGCGGATGATCACTTCCGCCATATCCGGGATGACCTCCCAGGCCACGTCCCGCACCGACTTGTCGCCCAGCAGCTCGACGACGCGGCGCGCGATGCGGTCCACGTCCTCGTCGGAGAGCCGTCCGTTGCCGTTCGAAGCGGCGGGTGCGTAGGCCGGCTCGGCGGACAGCGTCGGTCCCGGAGGAAACGCCGGTTCGAGATCGACCGCCGGTTCGGGATCAATTGCCGGTTCGGGATCGACCGCCGGTTCCGGCTGGCTGAACGCCGGGGCGTAGATCGACGTCGACTCGGCAGCGGCCCAGATGGGCGCCACGGGTTCGGGCTCCGGCTCCGCCGGCGCTTCCCATGCCGGCGCCGCAACCGGTTCCGGCCAGGTCGGGTTCACCGGCTCCTCCTCGAAACGGAGCGGCTCGGGCTCGTCGAGGGAATCCGGCGCCGAGATCTCGAACACGGGCTCATCGCTCACTGGCTGGGCAAATACCGGCTCGGCAAATACGGGCTCGGGCTCCACCACGGGGGCGGAGGCGGATGCCCAGTCGAAGCCGGCCACCGCGGTGGCGGCGATCGGCGCCGCGGGAGCCTCGGGGACGTAGGGGGTATCCGGGATGTAGCGGTCCTGCGGCGTCTCGTCGAACGACAGCTCGCTGGGAGCGCCGAAGACCTGGTCCGGCGCCGCGAACGGCGGCTCGCTGTCCTCCAGCGAGAAGACCGGCTCCGACTCCAGCGAGTAGGACGGGTCGGGCTCCAGGGCGAAGGACGGCTCCCGGTCGAAAGGCTCGGAGGCGGGCGCCGTGAAAGGCTGCGGCGCGGGCTCCGGCTCCGCGTCCAGATTGAAGCTTCCCCAGGACGGCTCGGGCGAGAACTCCGGTCCCGCCGATCCCGCCAGCGGCGGCAGGTCCATGTCCGGCATGGAAAGCGGGGGCATGTCCAGGGTCGGCGAAGCCGAGAAGTCCGGAGCCGCCGCGGGCATCATGGGCGTGGCGGGAGCCGCCGAGGCCGCGGGGGCCCTGGAGGCCAGCAGCTCCTCGACCCGCTGGAGCAGCTCCTGCGAGTCGAACGGCTTCTTCAGGAAGGAATCGGCCCCGACGGCACGGGTCTGCGCCTCGTCGAACGGCTCGAAAGTGCCGACGAGGAGCAGCACGGGCACGTCCGGCCGGTGCTGCTTGGAGCGCCGGCAGACCTCGTAGCCATTGGCTCCGGGCATGTGCACGTCGGCGATGACGAAGTCAGGGTTGACCTCGGGTAGGAGAGCGAGCGCCTCGTCACCGTTGCTGACGGCGCGAACCTCGTAGTCCTCGTCCATGAACGTCAGCTCGATGACCTTCTGGATGGTGACGCTATCGTCCGCCAGCAAAATCCTTCTCTTCATTCCTCCTCCGTCTGTTGTCAAGCTAACGTAGCACCCCGGCGGCGGGCCGTCAAACCTTTTCTCCGGAGAGGGTTGCGGCCGTTAGGCCGCGGCGAAGCGGGTCTGCAGGTACTCCACGATGGACTTGGTGGAAGTTCCCGGCAGGAAGATCTCGTCGATCCCCGCGGTTTTGAGGGTGTGGATGTCCTGCTCCGGGATGATGCCGCCGGCGAAGACCAGGACGTCTTCCGCCCCCTGCTCCTTGAGCAGCCGGATGATTTCGGGCAGCAGGGCGTTGTGGGCGCCCGAGAGGATCGACAGGCCGACCGCGTCCACGTCCTCCTGGACGGCGGCCGCCGCGATCTGCTCGGGCGTCTGCCGCAGGCCCGTGTAGATCACCTCGTATCCGGCGTCGCGCAATGCCCGCGCCACCACCTTCGCTCCCCGGTCGTGGCCGTCCAGACCCGGCTTGGCGATCAGGATGCGAAGCCTTCTCTCGTTCATGGGGCGGATTGTAGCAGGAGATCAGCGGAGGAGACCGGGCGGAGAGGGCTCGTGATACCTTGGAGCCGCGATGGTGCTCGCGTGTTCCCATCTGACGATAGCGACCGGCGACGTGCCAGCGATGACCCGGTTCTTCGGCCAGGCCTTCGGAACGGTACCGCATTTCGAGAACGACATGTTCTCCGAGTTCGTGCTCCCCTCCAGGTTCCGCCTGGCCTTCTTCAAGCCGGTCGGCGCGTCGGCGCGGAGCTTCCAGGCGTCGGCCGACCGCGCGGGCTGCGCCTTCGGGATGACGGTCGCCGACGTGGACGCCACGTACCGGGCCCTCGAAGACCTGACCGGGCAGTTCTCCTTCCAGCTCAGCGGCCCCCCAAAGGAACATCCCTGGGGCGAGAAGAGCTTCCTGCTGACCGATCCGGACGGCAACCGATGGGAGATCGCGCAGACGCCCTCTGCGGACGGCATGCTCACGGACCGCGGCGAAAACAGCTCCAGTCAGTAGTCAGTAGCCATCAGAAACAGTAGAAGAGGACAACGGCATGGCCATCGCGACCAAACCCTTAGCCCCCAACGCCACGCAGGCCTACCCTGCCCGCTACAAGATCCGCATCGTCACGGCGGCCTCGCTGTTCGACGGGCACGACGCGGCCATCAACATCATGCGCCGCATCCTGCAGGCGAGCGGCGCGGAGGTCATCCACCTGGGCCACGACCGCTCGGTGGACGAGGTCGTGAGCTGCGCGATCCAGGAAGACGCCAACGCCATCGCCATGACCTCCTACCAGGGCGGGCACGTCGAATACCTCAAGTACATGCACGACCGGCTGAACGAGGAAGGGTGCGGGCACATCCGCATCTTCGCCGGCGGCGGCGGCGTCATCCTGCCCGAGGAGATCGAGGACCTTCAGGCCTACGGCATCGAGCGCATCTACTCGCCGGACGACGGGCGCGCCATGGGGCTGCAGGGGATGATCGACGACCTCCTCTCGCGCAGCGACTTCCCGACCGGCAAGGAGGTCGGACCGCGCGACCTCGCGGCGGCCCAGGCGCGGGACCAGCGCGCCATCGCCCGGCTGATCTCGGCGGCCGAGAACTACCCCGGCGACCACGCGGAGCTGTTCGCGACCATCCGCGCCGAGGCGGCGCGCGCCAACGTGCCGGTCCTCGGCATCACCGGCACCGGCGGCTCGGGCAAGTCCTCGCTCATCGACGAGCTGGTGCGCCGGTTCCTGCTCGACTTCCCGGACAGGACGATCGGCATCGTCTCGGTCGACCCGAGCAAGCGCAAGACGGGCGGCGCCCTCCTCGGCGACCGCATCCGCATGAACTCCATTCACGACCCGCGCGTCTACATGCGGTCGCTGGCGACCCGCCAGGCCAACCTGGCCCTCTCCAGCCACGTGCGCGACGCGGTGAGCGTCCTCAAGATCGCGGGCTTCGACCTGATCCTCCTCGAGACCTCCGGCATCGGCCAGTCCGACACCGAGATCGTCGACCACTCCGACGTCTCCCTCTACGTGATGACGCCGGAGTACGGCGCCGCCAGCCAGCTCGAGAAGATCGACATGCTCGACTTCGCGGACGTCGTGGCGCTCAACAAGTTCGACAAGCGCGGCGCCCTCGACGCCCTGCGCGACGTGCGCAAGCAGTACCAGCGCAACCACAAGCTGTTCGACGCGCCGGTGGACAGCATGCCGGTCGTGGGGACGATCGCCTCGCAGTTCAACGATCCCGGCACGCAGAGGCTCTACCGCCGGGTGATCGACCGGGTGGCGGAGAAATCCGGCCTGCCGTTCCACTCCTCGCTGCCGCAGGACGCCGCGGAGTCCGAGAAGGTCTACATCATCCCGCCCGAACGGACGCGCTACCTCGCCGACATCGCCGACACCATCCGCAACTACAACGTCAAGGCGCACCAGCAGAGCCAGGTCGCCCACGAGCTCCAGGCGCTCTCCGAGGCGCAGCGGCTGGCGCCGGAGGCCGAGGCGAGCCTCGCCCCGCTGCGCCAGGGGCTGGAGCGCCGGCTCGACCCCGAGAACCGCGAGCGCCTGGAGGGTTGGCCCGCCAAGCGCGCCAACTACGAGGGCGACCAGTACGTCTACCAGGTGCGGGGCAAGGACGTCTCGGTGCCGACCCGCACCGAATCCCTGTCGCACCTCCAGGTGCCGAAGGTCGTGCTGCCGCGCTACCGCGACTGGGGGGACCTCCTCAACTGGCTCCTCCAGGAGAACGTCCCCGGCGAGTTCCCCTACACGGCGGGCGTCTTCCCCTTCAAGCGCGAAGGCGAGGACCCGACCCGGATGTTCGCGGGCGAGGGCGGGCCGGAGCGCACCAACCGCCGCTTCCACTACGTCTCGATGGGCCAGCCGGCGCGCCGGCTCTCCACGGCGTTCGACTCGGTCACCCTCTACGGCAACGACCCCGCGGTCCGCCCCGACATCTACGGCAAGATCGGCAACGCCGGCGTCTCCGTCTGCTGCCTCGACGACGCCAAGAAGCTCTACTCCGGCTTCGACCTCGCCGATCCCAAGACCTCCGTCTCGATGACGATCAACGGCCCGGCGCCGATCCTGACCGGCTTCTTCATGAACGCCGCCATCGACCAGCAGTGCGAGAAGCACATCCGCGAGCAGGGGCTGGAGGCCGAGGTCGAGGAGAAGATCGCGGCCTGGTTCGCCCAGCGGGGCGCCGAGCGGCCCCGCTATCGTGGCGACCTGCCGGCCGGCAACGACGGCCTGGGCCTGATGCTCCTCGGCATCACCGGCGACCAGGTGCTGCCGCCCGAGGTCTACGCTCGGATCAAGCGGGAGACGATGTCGCGCGTGCGCGGCACCGTGCAGGCCGACATCCTCAAGGAGGACCAGGCGCAGAACACCTGCATCTTCTCGACCGAGTTCTCGCTCAAGCTGATGGGCGACATGCAGGAGCACTTCACCCGCCACGAGGTGCGCAATTTCTACTCGGTCTCGATCTCCGGGTACCACATCGCGGAGGCGGGGGCGAACCCGATCTCGCAACTGGCGTTCACGCTCGCCAACGGCTTCACCTACGTCGAGTACTACCTCTCGCGCGGCCTGCCGGTGGACAGCTTCGCGCCCAACCTCTCGTTCTTCTTCTCGAACGGCATCGACCCCGAGTACGCGGTGATCGGCCGGGTCGCGCGCCGCATCTGGGCCAAGGCGATGCGCGAGCGCTACGGCGCGAGCCCGCGCTCCCAGATGCTCAAGTACCACGTCCAGACCAGCGGCCGGTCCCTGCACGCGCAGGAGATCTCGTTCAACGACATCCGCACGACGCTGCAGGCGCTCTACGCGATCTTCGACAACTGCAACTCGCTCCACACCAATGCCTACGACGAGGCGATCACGACGCCGACCGAGGAGAGCGTGCGGCGGGCGATGGCGATCCAGCTCATCATCAACCATGAGCTCGGCCTGGCCAAGAACCAGAACCCCTGGCAGGGATCGTTCATCATCGAGTGGCTGACCGAGAAGGTCGAGGAGGCCGTGCTGGAGGAGTTCAACCGCCTGAGCGACCGCGGCGGCGTGCTCGGCGCCATGGAGACGGCCTACCAGCGCGGCAAGATCCAGGAGGAGTCGCTGTACTACGAGACGCTCAAGCACACGGGCGAGCTGCCGGTGATCGGCGTCAACACCTTCCTCTCCTCCGAGGGCTCCCCCACCACCCAGCCCGGGGAGGTCATCCGCTCGACCGAGGAGGAGAAAGAGGCCCAGATCGCCACGGTGGCCACCGTCCAGGAGCGCTTCCGGGACGAGCGGCCGGGGGAGCTGGAGCGCCTGAGGCAGGTCGCCCTGCACGGCGGCAACGTCTTCGAGCAGCTCATGGAGACCACGAAAGTCTGCACCCTCGGCGAGATCGGGCGCGCGCTCTTCGAGGTCGGCGGTCAGTACCGCCGCAACATGTAGGTCCCGTCACTTCAGGAAGAAGTGAATCAGGTCCGTCTTCGGGGGCTGGTACCCGAGCTGGCGCAGCAGCGACACGACCTGTCCCCGGTGGTACGTGGAGTGATTCACCATGTGGGCGACCGGCTGCCAGAGGGGACGAGTGTTGCCCGAACCCTCGGAGCCTCCCCACGTGACCTCGGCCTCGAGCTGCTCCTCGGTCAGGGAGGCGAGGAAGAACTCGAGCTGCGAGGAGGTCTCGCCCCAGCCGGCCACCAGCCCTTCGAGATCGGCGAAGCTGGGATCGCCCGCGTCCTGCTGGGCGGCCCCCTGGCCGACGAAGCGTGCCAGCCAGCGCCGCTGCGAGCCCAGGACATGGGAGAGCGTGCCGAGGAGCGAGCCGAAGCTCACCCCGGCGTTGCGGGTGAGATGCTCCAGGCTGACCTCGCGAGCGGCGTCGAGGACGACGCGGTCCGCCCAAAGGGTATAGAGAAGGAGCTGCCGGGTCTGCGTCAGGAGGCCCATTCATTCCCCATCGCGAAGTCGTCCGACGTATTGAGGTCCAAAGTATGGAGGTCCAAAGTATGGAGGAAATCGACCGGCTCCGGAACCGTCATTTCTGAAGCTCCTTTCAGGGACTGCCAACGCAGGCAACCGAGGGCCCGGCATCTCCCGGGCGCGGGCGCGACAACGTGACAAAGTATAGACGATGGGAAATAGAACCGTGGATTCCTGGCGGCCACGCTACACGCTGACCCTGGCGATGGCGCGGAGCCTGATGGAGATCGAGGCCGCCCGTGCCGTCGTCGAGCAGATCCCCCTGCCCCCGGCGGTCCAGTCCGAGCTTCGCCGGCAGGCGCGGGTCCGCTCGACCCACTACTCCACCCGGATCGAGGGCAACCGGTTGACGCTGGCCGAGGCCGAGCGGGTCGTCGAGGGCAAGAGCGTCCGGCTGCATGGACGGGAACGCGACGCGGGGGAGGTCCGGAGCTACTGGAAGGCCCTGCTGCGGGTCGAGGAGTGGGCAGCACGCGGGGACGACCTGACGGAAGAGACGATCCGGCGCCTCCACGCGCTCGTCGAAGGGCGGACGCGGCCCAGTCCCTACCGCGACGGCCAGAACGTGATCCGGGACTCCGAGACGGGCTCTCTCGTCTATCTCCCCCCGGAGGCCAAGGATATCCCGGACCTCATGGCGGGCCTGGTCGATTGGGTCCGGCACGCTCGGGAGGAGGGCCTGCCTCTCCCGCTCCTCGCCGGGCTGGCCCATTACCAGTTCGTCACCATCCATCCCTACTACGACGGCAACGGCCGCACGGCCCGCCTGCTCGCGACTTTCCTCCTCCACCGGGATGGCTACGGGCTCGACGGCCTCTACTCCCTGGAAGAGCGGCACGCCCGGGACCTCGGCGCCTATTACGGGTCCCTGGCCGTCCATCCCCATCACAACTACTACGAGGGACGGGACACGGCGGACCTGACGCCTTGGGTGGAGTACTTCCTGGTTACGCTGGCGGAGGTATTCACGGAAGCGAAGGAGAACGCCTTGGCCCATGCCCGCGAGGGGCACTCGTTTACAGATCCTGAAGCCCTTCGCCGGCTCGACGCCAGGGCCCGGACAGTCCTTGGGCTCTTCACAAGGACCGAGGAGATCACGTCCGCGGACGTGGCCCGGACCCTTGGCCTCTCCGACCGTACAGCCCGTGAGCTCCTCCAGGTTTGGGTCAAGGACGGCTGGCTCGAAGTGACGGATCCCTCACGGCGCGGCCGGGCTTACCGGTTATCGGCGGTTTATCGGCAGGTTATCGGCGGTTTATCGGCGGAGACATAGCGATTGGAATCGTAGCCGCCCCATCTTTCTGGGACGGCGGCGGCGGTCCCCGGAATGGGGGGACCGCGCCGCGCCTTTAGATCCGGTGAGGAGGCTGGATCAGACCGGACAGGCCGAGCCCGTGCAGCGGTAGTTGTGGTAACAGGAGCCGTTGTCGCAGCAGGTCTGCTCCTGTCGCATGGTGACCCGGCCGCCGCTCAGGTAGCAACAGCCGTAGTAGCTCCAGCCCGCGCCGCAATCGGCAGCCTCCGCGGGCGCGGCCGGGAGCAGCAGGGCGAAGCTCGTCAGGGTCAGGGTGAGAGCCAGGAACGCCAGGCGGACCGGACGGAGCACTTGGGGTACGCGGTTCATGAGGGTCTCCTTTCCTTGGGTCTAAATCTCTTCGTGGCCCGCTCCTTCTGAGCGGATCGTGTTATTTCTTATTTGCAATTTCCATACACAAACGAGGCGAGCCGGGCAACGGGACCGCTCCAACCTCTGCTAGACTGCGCAACTTAAATTCCGGCGGCGGTTCGTGGACCGCGCCCCTTCGAGGTATCCAAATGCTCAACAAGACTTCGCTTCGCCGGCCTCTGCTATCGCTGGGCCTGTCTCTCCTGCTCGCCGGCTGGGTGGCGTGCAAGCCCGCCGCGGACAAGCAGGAGACCGCCGCCGATGGCACGGCCGCGAGCCAGACCGCGCCCGCCCAGCCCGGGCAGACCGGCGCTCCGGGCAGCCAGCCCGCTCCCGGAGCGTCTGCTCCCGGACAAACGGTCCCCGGACAGCCTGCCGGCGCGACGACCTCGGCCAACCCGGCCGGCGCCAAGCCGTTGTCGCCGAAGGACCTGCCGGCCGTGGTCGCCAAGGTGAACGGCGAGAACATCAAGAAAGAGGATCTCCTCCAGGGCGCCCAGGCCGTGCAGATCCGTCTGGCCCAGGAGGGACGCCCCGCCGTTCCTTCGGTGGAGTTCTACCGCGAGGTGCTCAACCAGATCATCGGCATCGCCCTCCTGCAGCAGGACGCCAAGGCGCAGGGGGTGACCGCCACCGACCAGGAGATCCAGCAGCAGCTCGCGCAGCGCAAGGGCGCCTTCCCCACCGAGGAGGCCTTCAAGCAGGCGCTCGCGCAGGCCGGCCTCACGGAGCAGAAGCTCCGCGACCAGACCCGCGACGCGATCGCCGTCCAGAAGTACATCCAGACCCGGCTGGCGAAGAGCGGGGCCGTGACCGAGCAGGCGACCCGGGATTTCTACGACAAGAACAAGGCCCAGATCCAGGCTCCCGAGCGGGTCCACGTGCGGCACATCCTCATCCGGGTCGATCCCAAGGCCACGGCGGCGGCCAAGCAGGACGCCCGGCAGAAGGCGGAGACGCTGCTCAAGCGCCTCCAGGCGGGAGAGGATTTCGGTAAGCTCGCCCAGGAGAGCTCGGACGATCCCGCCTCCAAGGTCCGCGGCGGCGACCTCGGCTTCGTCGCCAAGGGACAGACGCCGGATCCGGCCTTCGAGGCGGCCACCTTCGCCCTGACGAAGCCGAACCAGTTGAGCCCGGTCGTGGAGACCCAGTTCGGCTACCACATCCTCCAGTTCGTCGAGCGGCAGCCGGCGGGGGCGATCCCTTACGACCAGGTCAAGGCCCGGATCGGCCAGCTCATCCAGCAGCAGCAGGGCCAGCAGCAGCTCGCGAATCGGGTCCGCGAGCTCCGGGGCAAGGCCAAGGTAGAGGTCTTCCTCTAAGATCTTCCCTAAAAAACGTCGTTCGCCATCAGCCCGGGCTCGGGGGGCATCGGCTCCCCGCCCCCTACACCCCGGGTTATCTTGTCCACGATCTCCAGCGTTTCGATCTCGTCGCCACCCGCCGCGCCCATCTCCTTGAAGCGGCGGGCGGCGGGGAGGACGCGCATCTCGAGCGAGCCGACGGCCTTGTTGTAGGCGTCGACGCTCTGGCCGAGATTCTTGCCCATCGCGCCGAGGTGGCCGGCGAAGGTGCGGAGGCGCTCGTAGAGGGCCTTGCCCAGCTCGCTGATGTCGCGGGCGTTCTCCTCCACCTGGGCCTGCCGCCAGCCATAGGAAACCGCCTTCAGCAGGGCGATCAGGGTGGTGGGCGTCGCCAGGATGACCCGCTGCTCGACGCCGTACTCGATCAACGAGGGGTCCTGCTCCAGGGCGGCGCTGAAGAAGGTCTCGCCCGGCAGGAAGAGGACGACGAACTCCGGCGCCGGCTCGAACTGGGTCCAGTAGCTCTTCTGGGCCAGCTTGCCGAGATGGCTGCGGATCTGCCGCGCGTGATCGCGCAGCTTGCCCCGGCGGCCGTCCTCGTCCAGGGCGTCCATCGAGTCGAGATAGGCGTCGAGGGGAGCCTTGGCGTCGATGACGATGTTCTTCTTGTTGGGCAGGCGGATCACCAGGTCGGGCCGCTGACGGCCGTCCTCGGTCTCGACGGAGACCTGGACGGAGAAGTCGCAGTAGGCGGTCATCCCCGCCATCTCGACCACCCGCTGGAGCTGGATCTCCCCCCAGCGCCCACGGGTCGTGGGAGCCCGCAGGGCGCCCACCAGCTTGGTCGTCTCGCGCTCCAGGTTCGCCTGGGCGGAGGCGAGGCCCGTCAGGTGGTCCGTCAGGCTCGAATAGGCCACGGCGCGGGCGGTCTCGATCTCCTGGATCTTCTGGTCCACCTTCTGGAGCGACTCCTTGAGCGGCTTGACCAGATCGCCGATCGCCTGCTGGCGCAGGTCGAGATCGCCCCGGGCCGTCTCCTGGAACTTCGCGAGGGTGGCGTTGGCCAGGTGCAGGAAGCTGGCGTTGTTGTCCCGCAGCGCCTCGGCCGACAGGGCCTTGAAGGCATCCGAGAGCCGGGCCTGCGCCTCGTCGAGGAGACGGATCTTGTCGGCGGCGGCCTGCCGCTCCTTCTCGATGGTGGTCTGGAGACGCGCCACCTCGGACTGGAGCGCGGACCGGTCGTCCCGCAATCGGACGATCTCCCCCGCGTCCCCCTCACGGGCGCGCAGCCGCTCTTCCAGCACGCTTTGCTTCTGACGGGAAACCAGCCAGAGGACGGCGGCTCCCAGGAGAAAAGCCAGGCCGTAGATCAGGACATCTTGTGGCACCCAAAAAGATTAACACAAGATGATGTGGTGAAGAGCGGACCTCCGAGCTGAGAGCCGAACATCGATATGAGAATCAAGCATATTGGAGTTAAACTCCTTGCAGGAGGACACGCCATGTCGAAGACATCTCTGGCCGTGGGAACCCTGACCTTCTTTCTCGCCGCGCACGCGGCCCTGGGCGCGGAGGGCGTCCTCGGCGGCGCTCCGCCTCCCCCACCCGACTTGCGTCCCCTGCTGGAGATCCGGTCGCATCGGTTCAGCACGGACTCCGCCGAATTCGCCGACCAGGAGATCTCGATCTACCAGGGCGGCGCCGTGCAGCTCAAGGGCACGAGCAGCCCGGGCTCGTCCTGCGTCAACACGATCCTGGCGCTCGGCACGGGAGCGCCGGCCGCCTTCAGGAATCTCCAGCAGGCCCTGCGCACGGGGCAGGTGGGAGTCCAGACGGACTGCGGGAAGGGGTTCGAATTCGGGCTGAACCTGGAGTACAGCCTCGAGTGGCGGTCCACCACGGGACGGGTGAACCGCTTCGAGTTCGGCACCCTCTACCCGAGCGGCTGTCCGGCCGGGGTCGGGATCATCAAGAACGCGGTCGACGCCTACGTCACGGCGTTCCTGGGCGCTCCGAACACCAAGGTCATCCGGAGCGCTGCCTGCCCGCAGTAGGTGCCCGCGGCAGGGCTCACCGGCTCATCTCACCTGCTCAACAGGTGGCGCGCGATCACCAGCCGCTGCATCTCGCTGGTGCCCTCGTAGATGGTGGTGACGCGCACGTCGCGGTAGAGCCGGGAGATCTCGTAGTGGTCGTGGAAGCCGTTGCCGCCGTGGATCTGGAGGCTCTCCTGGCAGGCGCGGTTGGCCGCCTCGGAGGCGTAGACCTTGGCCTGGGCGGCGAGGCGGCCGGCCTGCGACGTGTGCTCCGCCGAGCAGGCGTGATGGGTGAGCGCCCGGGCGGCGGCCAGCTCGGTCGCCATCTGGGCGATCTTGAACTGGATCGCCTGGTTGTTGGCGATGGGCGCGCCGAACTGGACGCGCTCCTTGGCGTAGCTCACCGCCAGCTCCAGGGCCCGCTGATGGATGCCGACCGCCTGGGCCGCGATGCCGAGACGCGAGTGGTCGAGGGTAGCGAGGGCGATCTTCAGGCCCTGCCCCTCCTGGCCGAGCAGGTTCTCGGCCGGCACCCGGCAATCCGAGAAGAAGATCTGCGCCGTGCGGGAGGACTTGAGGCCCAGCTTCTCCTCGGGCTGGCCGACGGAGAAGCCCGGCGCGTCGGCGGGCACCACGATGGCCGAGAGGCCCCGCTTCCCCGCCTCGGGGTTCGTGCGCGCCACGACCACGTACCAGCCGGCGAAGCCGGCGTTGGTGATCCACGCCTTCTCGCCGTTGAGCACCCAGGAGTCGCCGTCGCGGCGGGCCGTGGTGCGCATGCCCGACGGATCGCTGCCGGCGCCCGGCTCGGTCAGGCCGAAGCCGCCGAGGGTCTCGCCCGCGGCGAGCGGCGGCAGGGCCTTGCGCTTCAGGGCCTCGCCGCCGAACTTGACGATCGGCCAGCAGCAGACCGAGTTGGTGACGCTCATGGTCACCGCGACGGCTGGATCGACGCGGGAGATCTCCTCCATGGCGAGCAGATAGGAGAGGGTGTCCGTGCCGGCGCCGCCGTACTCCTCGGGCACCAGCATGCCGAGCAGGCCCATCTCCCCCATCTCCTTGAAGATCTCCACCGGGAAGCGGTGCTCGTGGTCGCGCTCGGCGACCCCGGGCTGGATGCGCTCCTCGGCGAAGCGGCGGACCTCGTCCCGCATCAGCTCCTGGTCCTCGTTGAGGGAGAAGTCGATGCCGGACTCGGTCTCTCCGGTCGCGGTCCTGGGTTCGGTACCGGGTTCAGTCAGCACGGCCATGGCAATCTCCCTGTTCAGGCCTTGTTGAGCACCCAGTCGGCGATCACCATCTTCTGGATCTCGCTGGTGCCCTCGTAGATCTCGGTGATGCGGGCGTCGCGGAAGTAGCGCTCGACGTTGTACTCCTTGGTGTAGCCGTAGCCGCCGTGGATCTGCAGCGCCTTGTTGGTGACGCGCTGCGCCATCTCGGAGGCGAAGAGCTTGGCCTGGGCGGCCTCCAGGGTGAAGCGCTTGCCGTTGTCCTTGAGCCACGCCGCCTTCCAGGTGAGGAGCCGGGCGGCGTCGATCTCGGTCGACATGTCGGCGAGATAGAACTGGATGGCCTGGAAGTCCGACAGGTGCTGGCCGAACTGCTCGCGCTCCTGGGAGTAGGCGAGCCCCTCCTCGAAGGCGGCCTGGGCAATGCCCACGGCCTGGGCGGCGATGCCGATGCGCCCGCCGTCGAGGGTCGACATGGCGACCTTGAAGCCCTCGCCGTCGCCGCCGAGGCGCCACTTCGCGGGGATCCGCATGTCCTGGAACGCCAGCTCGGTGGTGCCCGAGGCGTTGACGCCCAGCTTGAACTCATGGGTGCCGTGGCTGTAGCCCGGCGTGTCGGCCGGCACGATGAAGCAGGTGATGCCCTTGTGCTTCTTCTCGAGGTCGATGCTGGCGAAGACGAGGGCGATGTCGGCGTCCGTGCCGTTGGTGATGAAGATCTTGTTGCCGTTGAGGACGTAATCGTCGCCGTCGCGCCGGGCGGTGGTGCGCATGCCCGCCGGATCGCTGCCGGCGCCCGGCTCGGTAAGGGCGAAGCAGCCGAGCTTCTCGCCGGCGGCCAGGGGCGTCAGGAACTCCTTCTTCTGCTCCTCGGTGCCGAACTTCAGGATGGGATCGCAGACGAGGGAGTTGTTGACCGAGAGGATGACGCCCGAGGTGGCGCACACCCGGCTGACCTCCTCGATGACGAGGCAGTACGCGAGCGCGTCCATGCCGGCGCCGCCGTACTCCTCGGGTATGGCGACCCCGGCGAGACCCAGCTCGCCCGCCTGGTCGAAGAACGAGCGGGGGAACTCGCCCGTCTCGTCGATCTCCTTGGCCCGCGGCTTGACCACCTCCGCCGAGAACCGGCGAACGGCATCCTGCAGCATCTTCTGCTCTTCGGTGAGCTCAATTCTCATGATTTTCCTTTTGCGAGAGCGGGGACCTTCGAACAACCCCGGCGATCGTAGCAACGGGCTCCGGGGGGGTCAAGGAAAGGGACGTATTTCCGCCGGGCCTCGACTTGAGGCACAATCCCGCTCCATGAGAACGACGAGCGACACTCTCCAGTACACGGAGTCCGAGATCCGCAGCTACCTGCCCACGGGCTGGAACATCATCGGCAACCAGCAGGGATCCTGGGATGCCAAGAAGAAGACCTGGCGCGCCACGGTGCTCGACAACGTCGACTTCGACTGGCCCGTCGAGGTCAGGGCCGCCGAGGTGACCAAGGTGGGCCGCATCGAGGCCCTGCGCCAGGCCATGAACCGCGTCTACCGCGAGCGGCTGGGGTAAGGGCCTCCTACCGCTCCCCTACCCCTCTATCCCTTTCTACTGACCTGGCTGGGCGCTCCAGGGCGGCGTCACGCCGTTCATGCGGGCGTAGGCGATCGACTGGCCGAGGTGCTCGTGGGCGTGGGTGGCGACGATCAGCAGGAGCTCGCGCACCGTTCCCTCGTGGTCGAAGATCTTGGCCGGCTTGTCGAGGTCGCCTGCCGGCAGGGAGTCGATGACCTGCCGCACGCTGTCGAACGAGGCCTTGAGGGTGGCCACGGTCTTGGCCTTGTCGCCGCCTTCCTTCTCGAAGCCGCGCGGATCGATGCCGGCCGGGATCTTGCCGCCCCACAGGGTGGGCAGGAAGTAATTGGCGGCGGAGACGTGGGCGAACACCTCGCCCGTCGAACGGACGCCGGGGGCCGGGCGCCAGGCGTACTTGTCGGCCGGGATGGCCTCGGCCAGCGCGAGCAGCTTCTTCTGGGCGTCGTCGATCGACTTCACGATGTCGGCCCGCACGCTGCCGGCAGGCTTCGCCATGTCTTCCTTCTCTCCCACGCGTCCTGTTACTACCGTTCCCTCCACCACCTTGGGCTTGGCACTCTGGGCTCGGACCGGCAGGGCGGCGAACGCGAGCGCCACGACGGCGGTCGAAACGAACAATCTCTTCATTGGTGTCTCCTTTGAGGACTGAAGGTCAGGTCAAACGCGAGGATACTACCCCGCGGGCGGACCCGGAATAGAATGCGGGCAGGCTCTCGGAGGTGCCTGCCTTGAGGATGACCCTCGCCCTGCTGGGCAGCGTCGGCGTGCTGTCGCTGCTGATCGTGATCGTCGCCGCCCTCCAGCGGCGGTTCTTCTGGGTGCGCCAGCTCGCCTTCCCCCTCTACGTGGCCGCCGCGGTGGCCGCGCTGGAGGTCTTCACCCTGATCGAGCCGGACTATCAGCGGGCGGCGTTCGCGCGGGCCTTCAACTGGGGCCTGCTCTTCCTCGGCCTGATCACCGTCTTCCGCCTGCTCGGCCTTTACCTCTTCGACATCCACCTGACGGCCCAGAAGGGGCTGCGCCTGCCGCCGCTCCTGCCGGCGGTGGCGATGACCCTGGTCTACGTGATCACGGCGTTCGTGACTCTGCGCCTGACATTCCCGAAGCTGGACGTCGCGCCCCTGATCGCCACCAGCGCCGTCACCTCCCTGGTGCTCGGCCTCGCGCTCCAGCCGATCCTCGGCAACTTCTTCGCCGGCCTGGTGGTCAGCGTTGAGAAGCCGTTCCGCATCAACGACTGGATCAAGGTCGGCGAGCAGGAGGGCCGCGTGGTCGCCATCACCTGGCGCACCACCCACCTGCGGACGCGGGAGAACGACAACGTCTCGATTCCCAACAGCAAGCTGGCCGACGAGCGGGTGCTCAACTTCTACTACCCGCATCCGATGCACCTGGAGCGGGTCAAGATCTCGGCCCATTTCGACGAGCCGCCCTACCGGGTGCGGCGCGTGCTGCTCGACTGCGCCGCCGCCGTGGCGGGCGTGCTGGACAAGCCGGCCCCCGACGTCTACCTGCTCGCCTTCGACGCCAGCGCCATCGTCTACGAGCTGCGGATCTGGGTGGAGGACGTGGCGCAGGCGCCGCGCATCGCGAGCGACATCCGGTCGCGCGTCTGGGAGGAGTTCCGCCGCGAGGGGATCGTCTTCCCCTATCCCACCCAGACGCTGGAGATCGCCCGCCGGCCCCGTCCGCGGCAGAAGCCGGAGGGCGCCGAGGCCGGCGGACCGCGGCCGGCGCGCCTCTACGTGGCCGAGGGGCCCGAGCGCGGTCAGTCGCTGGCTCTCGACGGCGGCTCCCCCGCGACGGTGGGGCGGTCCCGCGCCTGCGGACTGGCCCTTTCCGATCCCAGCGCCAGCAAGGAGCATCTGCGCCTGGAGTGGCAGGACGGCGCCTGGACGGTGGTCGACCTCGGCAGCAGCCACGGCACCCTCGTCAACGGCAAACCGGCGGAGCGGGTGGCGCTCAGGCCTTTCGACCGGATCGCGGTCGGCGATACGGTTATGATCTTCGAGAGCGATGCAGAACGATCCGCCTGAAACCATTGGACCGTACCGCGTGCGGGAGCTGCTCGGCAAAGCCGGGCAGTCCGCCGTGTACTCGGCGGCGGCCCCGGACGGCCGGGCGGCCGCCGTCAAGCTCTTCCCCGCCCGCCTCGCCGGCGATCCCGCCGCCGGGGAGCGGTTCCACCGCGAGATGGCGGCCGTGGCCAAGGTCAGCCGCCATCCGCACCTGGTGCACGTCCTGGGCACGGGCCAGGAAGGCGACCGGCTCTACCTCGCCATGGAGCTCGTGGAGGGCACCTCCCTCGACCGGATCCTCAAGCAGCGGCGGGTCTCGCTGCCCGAGGCGTTCGCCGTCATGCGCGGGATCTGCCGGGGGCTCGCCCACGCCCATCAGCACGGCTACCTGCACGGCAGCCTGACGCCGCGCAACGTGCTCGTCTCGCCCGACTTCTCCATCGTCAAGGTGGCGGACCTCGGCGCCACCGGCTTCGAGACCTCGCCGAACCTCACCGCCACAATGAGCACCGGCGAGATCCGTCTCGGAGCCCTGTACTACCTGCCGCCCGAGATCCTCGAAGGCTCCAGCCGGGTGGACGCCCGGGCGGACCTCTACTCCGCCGGTGTGATCTTCCACGAGATGCTGACCGGCCGCGCGCCCGGCCCCAAGTTCGCCCTGCCGACCCAGCTCAACGCCGAGCTGCCGCCGGAAGTCGACGTGGTGGTCCTCACCTGCCTGGCCCGCGACCCCGGCGAGCGCTATGCGAACGCCGGCGACCTGCTGGCCGCCCTGGAGCGGCTCGAAGAGACCCTGCGGCTGCGCGTCTTCACCGAGATCCGCGACATCTCCCAGGCGGGCTCGCGCCTCCTGGGCGGCTCGAACGCCGGCGGCGGCAAGAAGACCTGGCTCTACGCGGGCCTGGCGCTGCTGGTGATCGCGCTCGCCGTCCTGGGTTTCTGGCTGGCGCGCTGACACATAACGAAGGGCGTGACAAGTTCCCCTTTTCGGGATAGGATTTCGCGGAGTTGCGGAACTCTACAGAGCGGGGGAACGGAACGATGAAAAGCCGGCTTCTTTCCAAGGGTTCAGGACCGGACTTCGACGAGCCGCGGGATTGCGGCCCATCGAGAGCCGCGGGCGACGACCACGAAAGCGACCAGGAAACCGATGCCGAAATCGAGGCTTTCCTGAAGTCCCGTATCAAGGGGAGCATCCAGGCCATCACAAATAACCTGGAGCGCATGCAGGTGGTGATGGACAGAATGGAGCGCAAGCTCGCGGAGGCCAGCCAATGAGCCTCAGCCAGGAGCTGTGGGACACCTTCCGCAAGCTTGCCGCCCTCGAAGCCCGCACGGACGACGTGGTCAGGAGCCAGGAGCGTATCGAGGGCAAGATCGACGGGATGATCGATCGGCTCTCCAGGATCGAGGTTCGTTACGACACCCTGCGCGAGAGCCTCCGAAACGAGATCCTCGCCGACGTCAAAGCCGATATCGCGGTCTTGAAGTACGCCTTTGGCCGCTCCGCGGTTGACGGCTCGCAAGCCGTGGCGAAGGAAGTCGGTCCGGCGGATCCGTCTTTCCTTCCCGGCGAAATCCTTTCCTGATCTCCCCCCCGGATCTCCGCTTCTCCCCCCTGGAGGGGCGGTTCTCCCCCCTGAAGCTCCGTAGCTCCCCTCCGGACGTGCCCTTCAGCCCTTTCCAGCTTCAAGCTCGCCCTTCGCGGGGGTGAACCCGCGGCCGCGAGGGGCAACCCGCCCCCCGAAGGGGGGAACGCGCCCCCAAAAAGGGGAGAGTCGGGAGTCGGCGGGGGCAGCTCCGCCGAAGCCGGGGGGCGGTCTCGATCAGCGAGGGGAGCTCTCGCCCCGCAGAGGGGAGACGGCCGCGCCGGGAGGGGAGCCCTCGGAAAAGCTCGCGCCATGATTCGCGACATCCTCGCGGCACTGCGTTTTCGTCCGCGATCGGCTAAAATGAGCGCAGATGCTCAATACAGAGCTTGTGATTTTCACAAGCAACGTCGCACAGGCCATCGGGGCTCTGGTCCTCGCCTTGGTTCTTCTGGGATTCTACCGTCTCTATGAGCGGCGGTTTCTCCTCACCTGGGCTTGGAGTTGGTGGGCGTTCTGCGTCTCACTCCTGGCAGGCTCGGTCGCGCAGTTCCTGACGCCCCACATGCCGGCGCAGGCGCCCCTGCGCCTCGGCATGTCGCTCCTCTCGACGCTGGCCGGCTACTGGCAGGCCGCCTGGCTGGTCTCCGGCACCTACGAGGTGGTCACCGGCAGGACCGTCTCCCGGCGGTCGCAAGCCACCCTGCTGAGCGTCCTGTTCCTGCTCGCCGTGGCGACCGTCGCCGGATCGCTCTTCCTGGAGCCCCGGCCGCGGGTGATTCTGAAAGTCGGCCTCAAGTGCCTGCTGCTGGGAATTGCCTTCACCGTTGCGGCCTGGGGATTGTGGCGCAGCCGCTCCCGGCCTTCCGGCCTCGGGCGCCGGATGGTGTCGGGCTCGTTCCTCCTCTACGGTCTTCATCAGTTCCATTACCTGGGGATCCTCACGAGCCAGATGATCGGGCTCCGCTCGACGAGCTATGAGGCTTACCTCGGGCCTTTCGACTTCCTCTTCCAGACCCTGATCGGGATCGGCATGGTCATCTGGCTGCTCGAGGACGAACGGCAGCGGGTCGTCGCCACCTCGGCGCAGATCGAGCACCTGGCCTACCACGATCCCCTGACCGATCTGCCCAACCGCAACCTCCTCCTCCAGCAGCTCCAGCAAGCGACCGCGGGGGCCGAGTCGCGGCGCGAGCGCCTGGCGGTGCTCTTCGTGGACCTCGACCGGTTCAAGATGGTCAACGAGTCGCTCGGCAACCGCTACGGCAACGAGCTCCTGAAGGCCGTGGCGCAGCGGCTGCGGCATCACCTCCGCGGCGCCGACCTGCTGGCCCGGATCGCGGCGGACGAGTTCGCCGTCCTCCTGCCCGCCGTCGACGGCGAAGCGCCGGCCGTGCGGGCCGCCGAAAGGCTGCTCGAGGTCCTCCGCCTGCCCTTCGTCCTCCAGGAGCGCGAGGTCTACCTCACGGCAAGCGTCGGCATCAGCCGCTTCCCCGAGGATGGAGCCGATCCGGAGACGCTGCTCAAGCGCGCCGAGATCGCCATGTACCGGGCCAAGGAGACGAGCCGCGACGGCTACCGGCTCTACACCACCGGCATGGACTCCAACTCCCTGGAGCAGCTCTCCCTGGAAGCCGACCTGCGCCGGGCGCTGACCCAGGATCGCGGCGAGCTCACGCTCTTCTACCAGCCGGTGCTCGACCTGGGCCAGCGCGGCATCGGCGGGGTCGAGGCCCTGATACGCTGGCGCCACCCGGTGCGCGGCCTGATGTCTCCCGGCGAGTTCCTCTGGCTGGCCGAAGTCTCGGGTCTCGCCACGGTCCTCGACTTCTGGGTGCTGCGCACCGCCTGCCGCGAGATCCAGGATTGGCACGGCGTGGGCGCGGCCGACCTCCAGCTCGCCGTGAACCTCTCGCCCCGCACTTTCCAGCAGCCCGACCTGCTGAAGCGCGTCAAGGGCGTGCTCGCCGACACGGGCCTGCCGCCCTCTTCGCTGGTGCTGGAGATCACGGAGACCCTCGCGATGCAGAACGCCGAGGCGACGCTCGCCGTCCTGCGCGGCTTGAAGGAGTTGGGCGTCCAGATCGCCATCGACGACTTCGGCACCGGCTACTCCTCCCTCTCATACCTGACCACCTTCCCCATCGACACCCTCAAGGTGGACCGGTCCTTCGTCCACACCCTCGGCCGCGGCCGTGGCGGCGAGGAGGTCGCGGCGGCGGTCATCGCCCTCGCCGTGAGCCTGGGGATCGGCGTGATCGCCGAGGGGGTCGAGGAAGAGGAGCAGTGGCGCTGGCTCCACGGCCTGGGCTGCGACAGATTCCAGGGCTACCTCTTCAGCCCTCCTCTGCCGGCCATCGATTGCCGGGACCTGGTGCTCCAGAGCGGCCTGGACCCCTGGGTCGCCCAGGCGGAGCCGATCCTCAGCGCCGCCCTCGAAATCAATCCCTGATTTACCTCCTGATTTCCCTCCATAATAGGGAGCCGTCCGTGCGGGACGGTTTTTGGGAATGGGGGTGGAAGCGTGGACTACCGCAATCTCGGCCAAACCGGCCTCAAGGTCTCGCCTCTCTGTCTGGGCGCGATGATGTTCGGCAAGTGGGGCAACCCGGACCACGAGGAGTCGATCCGCATCATCCACCGGGCGATGGAAGCGGGCATCAACTTCATCGATACCGCCAACGGCTACTCCGAGGGAGAATCCGAGGAGATCGTGGGCAAGGCCCTGCGCGACCGCCGGGAGCAGGCCGTGCTCGCCACCAAGGTCTGGGCGCCCGTGGGCCCCGGCCCGAACCAGCGCGGGCTCTCGCGCAAGGCCATCCAGGAGCAGGTGGAGCACAGCCTGCGCCGGCTCGGCACGGACGTCATCGACCTCTATCAGATCCATCGGCCGGATGCGACCACGCCCGTCGAGGAGACCCTATCGACCCTGAGCGACCTGGTCCGCCAGGGCAAGGTGCGCTACATCGGCCTGTCGACCAACCACTACGAGGGGTCGGCCCTCTGGGAGAAGCGCTTCTCGGCCTGGGAGATCGTCGAGACCCTGTGGATCAGCGAGAAGCATGGCTGGGAGCGGTTCGTCTCCCTGCAGCCGCCGTACAGCATCCTGCGCCGGGTGATGGAGGCGGAGCACTTCCCGATGTCGCGCAAGCTCGGCATCGGCAACATCGTCTGGAGCCCGCTCGAGGGCGGCTGGCTGTCCGGCAAGTACCGCCGCGAGACCGGCAACCCGAAGGACAGCACGCGCGCCCAGGCCTGGATCGGCGACATCGACCAGCCCAAGTTCGAGCGCCGCCTCGCCATCGTCGAACAGCTCCTTCCGATGGCCGAGGCGAAGGGCATCTCCCTCGCCCGCTTCGCCAACGCCTGGGCGCTGCGGAACCCGGCCGTCACCTCCGTGATCATCGGCCCCCGCACCCTGGAGCAGCTCGAGGACAGCCTCGGAGCCCTGGACGTCCAGATCACCGACGAGGAAGCCGCGAAGATCGACGAGCTGGTGCCGCCGGGAACGTCGGCGCTCTAAACGATTGAAAGGACCCCATGGCAGATCTCAAGGGCAGGACCCTGTTCATCACCGGCGGCAGCCGCGGCATCGGCAAGGCGATCGCGTTGCGCGCCGCCGCCGACGGCGCCAACGTCGCCATCGCGGCCAAGACGGCCGAGCCCCATCCCAAGCTGCCGGGCACCATCTACACGGCGGCCGAGGAGATCGAGGCGGCGGGCGGCCGGGCCCTACCCCTCCAAGTGGACATCAGGGACGAGGACCAGGTGCACCAGGCCGTCGCGAAGACCTTCGAGACCTTCGGCGGCATCGACATCCTGGTCAACAACGCGAGCGCCATCAACCTCACCGGCACCCTGGAGACGCCGATGAAGCGGTTCGACCTGATGTGGGGGGTCAACGCCCGCGGCACGTACGCCTGCTCCCAGGCCTGCATCCCCTATCTCAAGAGATCGCCCAACCCGCACATCCTCACCCTCTCCCCGCCGCTCAACATGGACCCGAAGTGGTTCAAGAGCCACGTCGCCTACACCATGGCGAAGTACGGCATGAGCCTGTGCGTGCTGGGGATGGCCGAGGAATTTCGCGCGGACGGCATCGCCATCAACGCCCTCTGGCCGAGGACGGTGATCTACACCGCCGCCCTCGCCATGCTCGGCGGCCTGATCAAGCCCGAGAACTGCCGCAAACCCGAGATCGTCGCCGACGCGGCCCATGCCATCCTGACCCGCGACAGCCGCTGCTGCACGGGGAACTTCTACATCGACGACGACGTTCTGCGCGAGGCCGGGGTGACGGACCTGGAGAAGTACGCGGTCCAGCCCGGCGAGCGGCTTCTGCCGGATTTGTTCCTGGGTTAGGGTTCCTTCTCCGCCCGGAGTTGGTCGATCGTCTCGAAGGCGTGGCGCAGGTGGGGGATCACGATGCTCCCTCCTACCACCAGGGCCACGTTCAGGGCGTCGTAGAGCTCTTCGTTGTTCCAGCCCACCTCGACGCACTGGTCGAGGTGGTAGTCGATGCAGTCGTTGCAGCGCAGCACGGCGGAGGCGACCAGGCCGAGGAGCTCCTTGGTCTTGCCGTCCAGGGCGCTGTCGCGATAGGCGGCGGTGTCCAGGTTGAAGAAGCGCTTGATGCCGAGGTGGTCGGCTTCCATGATGCGGTCGTTCATCTTGTGCCGGTAGCTGCGGAACTCGTCGATCGTCTTGGCCATGGGCGTACTCCGTTGAAAGTCAGGGTTTTGCTTCGGGCAGCTCGGCCCGAGGCTTGCCGAGGAGGTAGTGCTCCAGCCAGGAGATCTCGGCGCGCATCTTCGTCCGTTTGTGGGTGGGCCGCGTGAAGACGTGGCCCCCGCCGGGGAACACCAGGGACTCCACTGGCACGCCCCGCGCGGCGAGGCCACGGTAAAGCTCGTCGGCCTGGAGGGGAGCTTCGCCGTCGCGCTCTCCCGAGAGGATCAGGGTGGGCGTCTCGATTCTCTCCAAGCCGCTGACCGGCGACTCGCGCCACCAGAGGTCGAAGTCCTCCCAAGGGGCCTTGCCGGTGAAGAACACCTCCGCCCACATCCGGCCCCGGGGTGTGCTGAAGAGCGAGATGTCGTTCCACACCCCGGCTCCCGTGGAGACGGCGCGGAACAGGCGGGTGCGGCCGAGCAGGCATTTGGAAAGCCCGCCGCCCCCGCTGTAGCCGATGAGCCCGAGCCGCTCGCGGTCGGCCCAGCCGCGGGCGACGAGGCTCTCGACGCCGAGGATCACGTCCTGGGAGGGACGCGAGCAACGGCGCCCCTCGATCCCCTGGGCGAATGCATCTCCCCGGCCGGCGCCGCCCCGGTAATTGGGATTGAGAACGAGAAAGCCTCGCGCGGCGAGGACACCGGGAAAGGAGAGAAAGGATCCTTGCAGGGACACGGCCTCGGTGCGGGCGACGCTGAACGGACCGCCATGAAGGTCCACGATCAGGGGCAGGCCTTTCTCTCCCTTCCGGCCCGGAGGCCAGAAGAGCACCCCTTCCACGGTCGAGCCTTCGCCGTCGTCCCAGGATACGGTCTCGATCTCCGGCAGGGCCTCCCGCGTGAAGGCGGCGTTGAAGCCGGTCACCGGGCGGGCCTTCGCAAGCTCCTCCGGCCCCTCGGCTAGGTAGATCTCGGGGAAGTGGCGGGAGTCGGAGGCCGCGAAGGCGATCACTCCGCCGTCCCGCGAGGCCGAGAGGTTGGCGATCCAGCCGCGCTGCTCCAGGAGGGTTCGGATTTTCCCGGAGCGGGGCTCCATGCGAGACACGCGCATGAGGGTGGAGACGTTAGCCGTGACGAGCAGCGAGCCGTCGACCAGCGGCACCTGCTGCTTGAGGTAGCCCTCCTGTCCGGATGCGGCAGGCACGAGACGTACGCCTACGCCATCCCAACGGAAAAGGCGTGCCTCGGTAGCGGTGAAACGGCCGCCTCTCTCCTCCCCCGCCACGGAGACGAAGAGATCGCCGCCGGCCCAGGAGAGCGATTCCTCCCAGCCTCGGTTGCGGGTCCGCCGCGGCGAAGCTCCCGCCGGCGGGCCAAGAGGCAGGATCTCCACCTCCGAGGTCTCCACGCTCTCCTGGATGGCGCTACCCGCCACGGCAAGCCGGCGGCCGTCCGGGGAGACGCTCAGGATCTGCGAGACCTCGAAGGGCGAGGCGGCGAGGCGCTCGGTCCGGCCGCCGTCTCGCGCCACCTTGTAGAGAGACGAAGGCGGGGGCGTGCCGGTTTTCCGGCGGACGTCGCCATAGAGCTCGCGCAGCCTGGCCGCGGCGTCGGGCGGGTCCGAGGCGAGGACGACGAAGCCCGTGCCGTCCGGCAGCCAGTCGTAGAGATCGACGCCGTTTGCGAACCGGGCCGGGTCCGTAACCCGCCGCGGCACCGCCCCAGGCTCCGGTTCCAGCAGGAAAAGCTGAAAGGCCCCGTCCGGGCCTTCGGGGGCAAGGAACGAAAGGACGCGGCCGTCGGGCGACCAGCGCAGAGAAACGTAGGTCCCTGGCGCCGCGAGCCGGACGGGAGCCTCGTTTGCGGAGGAACGGCGGGGGTCGATCCTCCAGAGAGTGGATTCCTCCCGGTCGTGCTCGAAGTCGTTGCGGCGGGTGATGAAGGCCAGCCGGCTGCCGTCCGGGGAGACCTGCACCTCCTCGAACGAAATCTCGCCGAGGGCGGTGTCGACGTTGCCGAGGTCGGCGCGGGCGCCGGATGTCAGAAAAAGGAGGAGAGCTGCGGCGAGAGCGGCTCGCATGGGGCCTCCCTTCACGCTTTGACGAACGTGCCCCGCTCGGGGTCCTTGCGGACGCCGGGAAACGCCAGGGCCCGGCCATGGGCGACGCAGTAGACGCCGGGAGGCAGCACGCCGGTGGCGAAGACGGCCTCCGTCAGGTTCTGAAGCGCGTCCGACTGCTTCACCTCGAACGGCCGCATGGCGCCCGTGAGGATCACGGGGACCCGCGGGCCGTCCAGGTGCTGGTGGAGATGCTCGCCGGTCAGCGCCAGCGTGTCCGTGCCGTGGAGGACGACGATGCCCGTCGTGGCCCCTTCCGCGCAGGCGCCGGTGGCCCGGACCGCCTCCAGGATGCGGGTGCGGTCGGCCTCCGTCATCAGCAGGCTGTCCTTGCTCATCAGCTCGAAGACGTTGACCTCCGTCTCCTCCAGCCGCAACTCGGCCAGCATCCGCCGGACGATGGACCGCCGATTGGCGAGCTCGCCCGACGACTCGTCGTACGTTTTCTCGATGGTACCGCCGGTGGTGATGAGAGTGATCTTGCGCACGAGGGGGGACTCTATCCTCCTCGCGGCTCTAGCGGGAGGGGGAACTCAATCCCGCGATTCCAGAAACCGCGCCAAGGCGCCGGGCTCCGGAGGAGAGACGGCCCAAGCCTGACTGAGTTCCTGGAGAACTTCCTCCAGGGACGCCCGCGGCTCGGAGGCAGGAAGGATGATGCCTTCCTCGACCAGATCGCGGAGCGCATCCTCGGTAGAGGCCGATAGCTCCCGAGCTTCTAGGACTATGTGCGTCATCGTAATATCCTCAGAGATCTCTGGAATCTCGGTGTCGGGTTCCTCGACGCGAGCCCGGAGGGCGGCAGACTCGTAGCCCAGGGCGTCAGCCCTGGGAAGGAAGCACCCCACCCTCCCAAGAGCCCCGTCAGGGGCGGCAGACTTCTTTTCGGAACGTAAGCCCCAGGATTTCTGCCGCCCCTGGCGGGGCTCTCGAGATTTTTTACGCCCTCTCCCCAGGGCTGACGCCCTGGGCTACGAGTCTGCCGCCCTCCGGGCTCGCGGTTGGAACTCCCAACAGAATCGTGGCGTTCCAGACACTCTCTCAACAAGAGTGTACACCGCATCGAGACATCGCAAACGTGTCATTTGTCGCGTACCGGCGCGCCCGGAAAGGCTCCCCGCAGCTCGTCCACCGGAACCGCCCGCCACTTCCCCGGCGCCAGCTCGCCCAACTCCAGCCCGCCGAAGGAGACCCGTCTCAACCGGGTCACCTCGTGGCCGGCGGCGGCCAGCATGCGGCGGATCTCGCGGTTCTTCCCCTCCGTCAGCTCGACGACCAGGTGGGTCTCCCGCTTCGAGCGCTTGCGGACGATGGCCTGGCTGGCCGCGAGGCGCTCGCCCGACTCCTCGATCCCTTCTTCCAGGCGGCGGGCCGTTTCTTCGGACAGCTCTCCCCGGACGGTGACGAGGTAGACGCGCGGGACCTCGTTGCGGGGATCGGTCACCCAGTCGGCGAAGCGGGTGTCGTTGGTCAGCAGGAGGAGGCCGGAGGTGGCGGCGTCCAGGCGGCCGACGGGGATCACGTGGGCGTCCAAGCCCTCCAGGCAGCCATAGACGGTCGGCCGTCCTGCCGGGTCCGAGCGGGTGGTGACCACGCCTCGCGGTTTGTGGAGGAGGACCGTCAGGGGCTCGCTACGGCTCGCGGAACGGCCGTCGATCTCGACGCGGATACGTTCCGGGACGACTTCGAGGAGCGGATCGGTCTCGGTCCTGCCGTCGACCGCCACGCGGCCGCCGCGGATCATCTCCCGGGCTTCGGAGCGCGAGGCGAGGCCGAGCTTGGAGAGCGCCCGCTCGAGAGAGACGTGGCCGGGTCTGCGCCTTCCTTCCATGGCGCGATATCCTACGCCGCGCCATGCCCGTCAACCGAAGACTCGTGCTGCGCCGGGCGCTCCTCGGCTGCCTGCTGGCCGGGCTCGTCCTCGGCCTCTGGGCTTTCGTGGCCGAGCCGGCGTCCCTGCGGGTGCGCGAGTACCCCCTGGCGATTCCAGGATGGCCCGCCGGCCGCGCCGGGATGCGGATCGCCCTGCTCTCGGACCTCCATACCGGCTCGCCCTACAACGGCATCGACAAGCTGGCGGAGGTGGTGAAGCGCACCAACGCCGCCCGGCCAGATCTCGTGCTGGTGGCCGGAGACCTGGTGATCCAGGACGTCATGGGAGGACGGTTCGTGCCGCCGGGGGAGATCGCCGCCGTGCTCTCGGGGCTGCGGGCGCCGCTCGGGGTCTATGCGGTGCTGGGCAATCACGACCGGTGGCTCGACGGACGGCGGGTAATCGCGGCCCTGAGCCGTGTGGGCATCCCTGTATTGGAGGACCGCGCGGAGCAGATCTCGCGAGGCGGTGCGCCTTTCTGGGTGGTTGGCGTCAGCGATTACTGGACCGCGCCGCACGATGTCCGGGGAGCGCTGGCCCAGGTGACGGACGGCGCGCCGGTCCTCGTCTTCACCCACAATCCGGACCTCTTTCCCCAGATCCCCTCGCGAGTGAGCCTGACGCTGGCGGGGCACACGCACGGCGGCCAGGTGTACCTGCCGCTCCTCGGCCGGCTCGTCGTGCCCTCCCGATTCGGCGAGCGCTACGCCATCGGCCACGTGGTCGAGAACGGCCGGCACCTGTTCGTCACGGCGGGCGTGGGGACGAGCATCGTGCCGGTGCGCTTCCTGGTGCCGCCTGAGATCTCGATTATCCAGCTAAATAATCCAGCTAAATAATCCGGCTTGCGCCGGCCCCTCAGCTCTCGAGCACGGCGAGCGCCCGGTGAGCCACCGCGGGCACGGGGTCCCCGGCGAGACGCGTCAGGGTCGCCATGTTCGCGGGGTGCGCGGAGCGGCCCAGCACTTCCACAGAGGTCAGGCGGATGTGCCAGTCCGGGTGCCCGGCGGCCGTCCGGAACAGCGTGTCGTCCTCCGGGCCGGCGCAGGCCGCGAGCGCCTTGAAGGCGGCGCGGGCTTCCGGCGCGGCACCCAGGGAGGCGGCGGCGCTCTGCAGCGCGGCGCGGGCCTCGGTTCCGCCGATGCGGCCCAGGCTCTCCAGCACGGCCGGGCGCAGGTCGCTCCTCTCCAGGCACCGGGCGAGCAGCGGCACCGCCTCGCGGTCCCCCAACGCGCCGAGAGCCCGGATCAAGGGCTCGGAGGGGAACGCGGCGGCACGCTTGCGGAGGGCCGGCAGGAGGTCCCGGAACCCGCAGCGCACGGCGGCCTCGGCGGCCAGCGCCGCGTAGAGCTCGGGCGCCTCCGCCAGCCAGTCGTCCCAGGGCAGCAGCGTCGCCAGCCCTTCGATCTGCATCAGCCGGGAGACCACGCCCGGGCGTAGCGGCGGATCGAGGTCCAGAATGCCCAGGACCACCTCTTCGACGGACCGGCCCAGGAGAGCCGTGAGGACCAGCCGGTCCGCCTCCTCCACCTCGGGCTTGGCGGCGAGGGCCTGCCCCACCTCGGCACGGCGGGCTTCGAGAGCGGGCACGAGAGCCTCCCGCGGGCCGGCGGGCAGACGGACGTAGAGGTCCAGAAGCGCCTCGCCCAGACCCGGAACGCGGACCTTGTCCAAGGCCTGGAGCAGGGACGGCAGCAGGTCCTGGCGCTCCGCCGTCTCCCTCACCGCCGCGAGAAACGCCGCCGCGGGCACGTCATGGGGAAAGCTCGCCGCGAGTTGGAACCCCCAGGCCCGTGGCTCTCCGGAAATCGAGAGGAGCGGGGCGACCAGGTCGCGCCGCCGCGCGATCGCGGCCGGCCGGCCGGCCGTGACCGGGCGGGAGCTCGCCAGCGTCTCGACGGCGGCGCCGTCCCACGGGCTCGATCCCAGTACCAGCAAACAGCGGGCGGCGGCGGTGCGCACCTCGTCGGAACGGTCGTCGAGCCGCGCCGAGAGTGCTTCGCGGAGGCCCGCCGGCAGCATGGTGACCGCCTCGGGCCTGGGCAGGCCTTCGAGGACGTGGGCGAGCAGGCCGAGCATGGTCTCGTCGTCGATCTCCACGCCGCCCGCCGGCCAGTGGGCGGCGAGCGCGTGGAAGGCGGGCTCGCCGCCGATGCGCGCCAGGGCCTCGGCGGCGACCGAGCCCACGAAAGGATCGGTCAACCTGGCGGCCAGGGGGGGCACGGCGTCCGGCGAGCGCAGGTCGCCCAGGGCTTGCACGGCCGCCATCTGTACCCAGGGATCGGCGTCCAGAAAGGGGATCAGATACGGAATCGACCGGCCGTCGCCCAGCCGGCCGATGGCGAGGACGGCTTCCTGCCGGACGTTGGGATCGGCATGGCCGAGCATGGTGTGAAGCGGCTCGAGGGCCCGCGGATCGCGCATCCGGTCGAGGATGAGGACCGCCTGCAGAACCACGTCGGGGTCGGCGTCCTGCAGGAGGGCCACCACTACCGGCAGGCTGCGCCCGCCGCGCAGGGTGAAGATCTCGGAGCCGGCGTTGCGCAAGGCCGCGTCCGCGGGATCGCGCAGGTACTCGGTCAGCGTGGCATCGGGAAGGATGGAGGCGCCGATGCGCAGCGCCTGCTCGCGGATCCCAGCGCTCGGGTTGCGCACGAGACGCTCGAGAGCCTCGACACGGTGGTCGGGCGGCATCGAGGGGAGCCGCTCGAGAATATCGACGCATTCATCCCAACTGGGGGGCTGAAGACCGGCGGGTTCCATGCGGTCGGCCGGGGGACGGAGCGACGGCTCCCTCCTGCGGAAGTCTCCTTTCCAAGGTGCGCCGCGCGCTCCGTCTTCCCCAATGGGAAAAGAGCGTCTGGCGGGCTGTCCGGGCTCGGTTGGGATTATAACCGGATTATGGGCCGATAATGAGCCGGATCAGAGACCCCGCGAGTCGCGGCTCAGGGGCAGGCCGGGAAGGCTTTCGTGTCGGTCGTCGCCGGGGCCGGCCGGCCGGCGGGGTTCTCGTACCGAGCCACCTGGCCGGTGGCGGTGTCGGTCACCGTCAGGACGTAGTGGACGTCGGTCGTGGCGGCGGAGAAGACCCAGTAATGGCCATTGCGGACGCAGCCGTCCAGCACCTTCACCATCAGCTCCCAGTTGTCCGCGTTGAAGAACCAGAAGAGCCCGGAATCCGCGGAGGCGCCGGGAACCACCATGCCGGCCCCGGCCGCGCCCCTGATCTCCCAGGCGACCTCGGCGCGGAAGCGGCCGCGGTTCAGACACAGGCTCGTCGCGGTGCTCACGCAGGGCGCGGCGGGCGGCGCATCGTCGCCGGGGCGGCTCTTGCCGGCCAGGAAGAGGAAGCCTTCGGCCATGGAGGAGTCGGGCCAGTCGGAGTGGCCGTAGCCGGCACGCACGTCCTCCTCCCAGGAGACGCCGAGGCGGCTCCACTGGCTCTTCAGGTTGGCGTAGCCGCCGCCGGTGTAGTTCGGATCGGCCGTGCCGTAGTACATGCGGATCGGCGGTTTGTAGGACGCGTCGGCCAGCGACGTCACGGGGTACCAGGGCGAGGCCAGGGTGAAGACGGCGCTGTACTGCGAGCCGGCGTAGGCCTGCAGGTAGGCGTAGGCTCCCCCGGCCGAGTGGCCGGCCACGGCGACGCGGCGGTCGTCCACGGTCAGCTCCTCCCGTACCAGGCGCAGCGTCTCGCTGACGGTGCTCGCGTCCGTCGCCGTGCCCCAGCCCAGGCCTGACGCCTTGGGCATCACCACCACGCAGCCGGCCGCGTCGGCGGCCTTCTCGACGTAGATCCGGTAGGAGGTGGGATTCGAGCCGGCGCCGTGGAAGAAGAGGACCAGGGGCACGGGCCGGGAGGTGTCCAGGCCCGCCGGGATATAGCGCAAGAAAAAGGAGTGGGTCACCGGGAGGTCGATCCTCTGCCAGCCGGGGGCCGGAGCCGCGCCGGCGGGCAGGGAAAGAGCGGCGATCAGCAGGAGATGGAACCCGAGGATGAGCTTCGCCATGTAGAGAAGGTAACTTCTCGGGGCGGAATCGGCAAGGACCCGGCTCATTCGGGCCTACCAGCCCGGCGAAATCAGGAAGCCCGTGACCCAGCTCTCGTTCGGCCGCTGGAACGGCTTCGCGTAGTAGAACTCCAGCACGGCGAAGCCGCCGAGGAGGACTCGGGCCGTGACGCCGGCGCTGACCACGGGCACCCGGTCGATGGTCTCGCGGTCGAAGCGCAGCTTGGGCGTCGAGTCCTTGGTCCAGGCGGACCCGGCGTCGACGAAGAACGCCAGGTCCGTGGGCAGGAACCGGGCCTTGATCAGGCCGTAGCCCTCGACGCCCAGCACCGGCACCCGCAGCTCCAGGTTCGCCACGGCCATCCGGCTCCCCACCAGGCGGTCGAACTCGGGGCAGGCGCTCGTGTCGCCCGGCACGGGGGTGCACTCCGAGAGGCCGATGTCGCCGAACTCATAGCCGCGCACCAGGGTCGGCCGGCCCACGAAGAGGGCGCTCAGGCGCTCGCTCTCGGAGTCGCGGCCGTAGCGGCCGAAGTGGAGCCCCCGCATCGCCAGCGTCACCGGGCGGGCGAAGAAGTAGCGCCGGAAGTCCGCGGTCACCGATTCGAACCGGAGATCGCCGAACGTGGGCTCCACCTCCAGGCGGTACCGCCGGCCCCGCACGGGCGACGTGAAGCCGAAGTAGCTGCTGTCCCCCACCAGGGCGAACGAGGCCTGGTAGAGCTGGAGCGCCTCGGGGGCCGGCAGGTTGCGGTCCGAACGGTCGATCACCTGGTCGCCGACGACGGTCGCCTCGAACAGCTCGTTGTCGAAGCCGATGCGGGTGGCGCCGGCCGACGCCTCGAAGCGCTGGGTGAGGGAGAACGGGTACTGGGTGATGAAGTCCACCCGGTCCTCGGTGATGGTCTGCCGGATCTGCTGGATGATCGTCGCCGGCAACTGGCCGCTGTCGGTGTCCACGACGCCGTTGGTCACCGTCGTGAAGCCCGAGATATAGGGCAGGTGGCTCGCCGCGGCGCCCCACTGCAGGCGCTGGGCCTGGTTCAGGTAGTAGGCCTGGAACCCGAACTCGTCGAGGGTGCCCGTCTCGCCCTGGATGGCGACGCCGATCTCCCGCTGGCCGAGCTCGTCGCTGAACAGGGCCGCGACGTCGCCGCCCACGCCCGTGCCGTAGGTGCTGCTGTAGCCCACGCCGATGCTGGGCCCGATCCAGTCGAGCTTGAAGCCCCGGCGGTACGCCTGGACGGCCGGCTCCTGCCCGCCCGGCTGGGCGGGAAGGTCGCGGTTCCGCAGGTACTCCGTCACGATGCTCCGCGTCGTGGGCTGCTGGGGCGGCAGCAGGGCGGCCCGGGCCTCCGCCGCCTCGTCGCGCGCCGCCACCACCGGCTCGCCCTTGGCCGCGTCGGCGGCCAGAGTGTGGATCTCGTAGCGGTCTTCGCTGAACACCGAGATCAGGACCTCGCCGGTGCGCGAGGAAACCGACAGCGCCGGCGACAGCCGCGTGATGCCGGCCACGCCGGTGGCGGCCCGGGTGACCCGGAACAGCTCCCCGCTGGCCACCGTCAGACGGTAGACGTCGCTCACGCCGGCGCGGTCGGAGAGGAAGTAGAGGTCCTGGCCGCCCGGGGCGAAGCGGGGGTTGAACTGCGTGGAGCCTTCCATGGGAGCGACGATCTGGCGGGTCTGACCGCCGGCGACGTCCATGAGCCAGATGCCGACGTCGCTGTAGTCCCTACTGCCTGGGTCTCCGCCGGTCCCGCGGTCGGAGACGTAGGCCAGGCTCCGGCCGTCCGGCGACCACTCGGGCTGCAGCTCGGCGTAGGCGTCGCTGGTCAGCCGCCGCGAGCGGCCGCTCTCCAGGTCGACCAGGAAGAGGTCCGTCCATCCTCCCACCGAGCCCGAGAGGGCGATGGAACGGCCGTCCGGCGACCAAGCGGGGTTCCAGAGCTGCCCCGCCTCGGGCACGTCGATCCGCCGCTCGATGCGGCGGGACCGCACGTCGAGGACGGCGAGCTGGTTGTCCCCTTGGGTCTGCACCACCAGCGCGAACTTCGTGCCGTCCGGCGACCAGGCGCCCGCCGAATCGAGGAAACGCAGCGAGTCGAGGTGCGCGTCGGCGTCGGCCGAGAACAGCTTGCCCGTGATCTGGCCCGTCTTGGCGTCCGCCAGGTAGAGGTCGAAGCTGAACAGGCTGCGGGTCGAGAAGACGGCGAACTGACTGCCGTCCGGCGAGAGCACGGGCGAGATGTAGGTGTCGATCGTCTTGTCTTCCCGGGGCAGCAGGCGCTTGCCCAGGACCGCCGGGGTCTGGCGGTTCTCGATGACCGGGCCGTAGGCCTGGCGGATGGCTGCCTTCCAGTCCTCGGAGAACTGCTTCAGGTCGGTGGCGAGCACCTCCTGAAAGCCGCCCTCGAGGCCCGACCGCGCGGCGCGGGCGAACAGCCGGCCGACCACCTGGTCGCCCCAGCGCCCGCCGACGTACGCCCAGAAGGCATGGCCCCAGCGGTAGGGGAAGTAGCGCGGATCGCGCGACAGCTTGTTGAGGTCCGGCAGCGCGTCACGGGCCAGGCCGTCGCGCAGGTACATGGCCGTCTGCGGGGCGAAGCGCCCGATCGACAGGTACTCGGCCATGCCCTCGACAAACCACAGGGGCAGGTCCACCTGGGCGGAGGACCGGGCGGTCCCCTGCTCGCGGCCGCGGCGGTCCTGCAGGATGTCGTATTGAAAAACGTGCACCAGCTCGTGCCCGATCACGTGGTCCGTATCCGCGAAATTGCCGGTGAAGGGCAGGACCACGCGCGTCCGCAGCCCCTCGGTGAAGCCGCCGGTCCCCTCGCCGATCAGGCCCCGGGACACCGTCGTCTGCTGGAAGTCCGCCTGATCCGCGTAGAGGATCAGCGACTTCCGCTCGGTGAACTCGCGCCCGAAGACCTGGGAGAGCCGGTCGTACCAGCGCTCCGCCATGCGGGCGGCCTCCTGGACGGCCGCCTCCTCCTCGGGATAGAAGTGGATGTCGAAGTGCTCCGTCTTGAGGACCTGCCACTTGAACCGCTCATAGATGACCTTGTTGCGGCCGAAATACTGGGCGGACGCACTGTCCGAGAGGAAAGTCAGCGCGACGAACGCCAATGCCATCGGGAGCACTACCCGGCGGGGATGAAAAGAACGGGGCATCGGACCTCCTTTAAGGCTTGATCGGGGAGGCCGCGCGACGCCCCACGGCGGGAGACGTGCCTTGGGGGCCGGCGACCTCCCCGGGATTTCTGCATTCAAAACCGATGCCTTTGAGCCGTCCCTTATACTGGCCGCATGCAAGAGCCTGAATACGCCATTCTCAACCGGGAGTGCCGGGCCGTCCAGATCCCGGAAGGCACCCCGTCCCTGCTCTCCTCCGGCACCCGGGTGCGCATCACCCAGTCGCTCGGAGGCGCCTATACCGTCGTCACCGACCGGGGCTACCTGCTGCGCATCGACGCCAAGGACGCGGACGCCATCGGCAAGGCGCCCGTGACGGGCCTCGAAGGCCTCGAAGGGGCCTCCCTCGAGGACCAGGTCTGGGCCGGGCTCAAGACCTGCTTCGACCCGGAGATCCCGGTCAACATCGTCGATCTGGGGCTGGTCTACAACTGCGAGATCACGGAGATGCCCGAAGGCGGCAGCCGGGTGGACATCAAGATGACCCTCACCGCGCCCGGCTGCGGCATGGGCCCCGTCCTGGCCCAGGACGTCAAGGAGAAGGTCCAGGCCCTCCCGGGAGTCCAGGAGGCGGACGTCGAGATCGTCTTCGATCCGCAGTGGAATCAGAACATGATGAGCGAGGCGGCGCGGCTGCAGCTCGGCCTGTTCTAAAGCTCTTTCAGGACTCCTCGACCGGCATCTCTTCCGGTATCTGCGCCGCCGGCTTGCCCGCGAACAGCCGCTTCACCGACAGCCGCGCGTTGTCCAGCTCCGCCAGGGCCCAGATCTTCAGGCCCCGGGCGGCCATGCGGAACGGCGCGGACTGGAGATCGAACAGCGCCTTCACCCGGCGGCCGTCGTTGCGCCTCCCGGCTTCCCCGGCGGCCCGGCGGGCCAGGGCGATCGCCTTGAAGCGCCGGTTGTAGATCCGCATCAGGTGGTAGCTGATGAAGGCCGGCTTGGGCCCCAGCACCGGCACCCAGTGGAACTTCCCGTACAGCCGGTAGGCGGGAATGACCACGAAAATGTAGTACTGCGCCGTCTCGATGAGGAACGAGGCGGAGAGCAGGTCGTGCTCGCCCATGTAGAAGTACTTGTCCTTGTATATCGACTGGAAGAAGCGGTGGTAGGAGCGCAGAAAGGTCTCGTTGTGCTCCTTGATGCGGGCGGCGATGCCAGCGGCATCCTCCCCCGCCGTCTGCGCCTTGACGATCTCCACCGTTCCCTCGACCGAGAAGGAGGCGTGGTCCAGCCCCGGCGAGTAGTACGGGTCGAGGAAGGCCGCCGCGTCCCCCAGCAGCGCCCAGCCATCCCCCATGTACTGGCGGGTGGCGTAGGCGAGGTTCGAGTAGGTCCGCAGGTCCTCGGCCTTCATGCTAGCGCCCTGGAGCAACTCGGCCGCCATGGGGATCGCCTGGAGGAAGGCCAGGTAGTCGGCCGCCAGGTCCTTGCCCCGGTCGAGGTGGATCAGCCGGGTGTCGAAGACCACGCCGATGCTGGTCTCGCCGTTGCCCAGGGGGATGAACCACACCCAGTAGCCGAAGCCCATGTAGTGGTTGGTGGCCAGGCGTCGGGACGACACGTTGCCGCGGGAGAAAGAGAGCGGCCCGCGGGCGGCGACGTCGTCCAGGTGGCGCACGCCTTCCCACCGGCACCAGACCGCCGCCGTGGGGTGCTCGCGATTGCGCTCGATCAGCCCCAGGCGCTTGCCGAGGAAGGTGGCCCGGCCCGTGGCGTCGAGCACCCAGCGGCAGGAGACCGTCTCCGCCTCGCCGTCGCGCTCGAGCGTGACCCGGTGGTCGAACGACCCCAGCTCGACGTCCTTGACCCGCGCGGGCCGGAGCAGCTCGGCCCCTTCCGCCACGGCGGTCGCCAGCAGGTGCTCGTCGAGCACGTCGCGGCGGAGCTGGAAGGAGGGGACGGTGCTGCGCTGGAAGGCCCCGGCCTCGCTCGCCTCGGCGTGGCAATGCACTTTCTCGTTCTGGAACCAGTAGCGCAGGCCTTCCTTGGGCAGGTGCTCGCGCTCCAGGTGCTCCCACATGGCGAGCCGCCGGGTAAGGAACATCCCCGACATCTCCGTCGTCGCCTCCCCCACCTTGGCGTCGAAGGCTTCCGCCCGCTCGACCACCAGCACGGAGAGATCCGGCCGGTCCCGCCGGAGCAGGATCGCCGCCGAGGCGCCGCTGAAGGCGCCGCCGAGGATGACCACGTCGTAATGCTTCATTCCAGGCTCCCCAGGCTCCGAAAACCCCTCGTGCCCATGGCGGCACGAGACCTGGGAAGTCTAGCAGGTGAGGCGTCCGGCACCCGGATAGTTGCGGGATTGGCGCAAGTGGGTCAAAATAAGGCCCCGCGACAGAGGTTACGCCATCCTACCGCCGCCTCCCCTACCCTGCCCCTTCTTCATGATCTAGCCAAAACGGAGACAACTTGACTCGGAGAATGCTGATCAATGCCCAGCGTCCGGAAGAGCTGCGCGTCGCCATCGTCCAGGGTAACGTCCTGGAAAACTATAAAGTCGACGTGGCCGAATCCGGCCTCACCCGCGGCAACATCTACCGCGGCGTGATCGCCAGCATCCAGCCTAGCCTGAACGCGGCGTTCATCGACTACGGCGCCGAGCGCCACGGCTTCCTGGCCATCCAGGACGTGGTCCCCGACGCCTACTACCGCAACCCTCACAGCGCCCACCCGCGCATCGACGAGGTCCTGGAGAAGGGCAAGCCGATCGTCGTCCAGGTCGTCAAGGACCCGATGGGACAGAAGGGCGCGGCGCTCACCACCAGCCTTTCCCTCGCCGGCCGCTACCTCGTGCTGACCCCCTTCGAGGACACCCGGGGCGTGTCGCGCAAGGTGGAGGACGACGATACCCGCAGGAAGCTCAAGGCGCTGGCCAACGGCCTCGAGCTGCCCGACGGCTGCGGCGTCATCCTGCGCACCAACGCCCTCGGCCAGACCAAGACGACGCTCACCCGCGACCTCGGAGCCCTGCTGCGGCTCTGGAAACGCGTCCAGTCCGCCGCCATCCAGGGCAAGGGCACCCGGCTCCTGTATACCGACCAGGACCTCATCCTCCAGGCCCTGCGGGACTACCTGGACACGAGCATCGCGGAGGTGCTGGTCGACGACGACGAGGCGTTCCACAAGGCGGAGGCCTACGTCGCGGCCTTCATGCCGCGCTCCAAGACCCGCCTGGTGCGCTACTCGGAGCGCATCCCCCTGTTCAGCCGTTACGACCTCGAGCCCCAGATCGACCGCATCTACGAGCGCCGGGTGGAGCTGCCGAGCGGCGGCTCGATCGTCATCGACGCCACCGAGGCGCTGACCGCCATCGACGTCAACTCGGGCCGCTCGACGCGCGCCGCCACCCAGGAGGAGACGGCCGTCCACACCAACATGGAGGCCGCCGCGGAGGTCGCCCGCCAGCTCCGGCTGCGGGATCTGGGCGGCATCGTGGTGGTCGACTTCATCGACATGCGCGCCTCGAAGAGCCAGCGCAAGGTCGAGAAAGCCGTCAAGGACGCCCTCAAGGTGGACAAGGCGCGCACGACGGTCGGCCGCATCAGCCCCAACGGGCTGGTCGAGATCAACCGCCAGCGCATCCAGCAGGCCCTCCAGCTCCGCACGCACCGCCCCTGCCCCACCTGCAACGGCATCGGCAGCCTGGCGAGCGAGGAGATGGTGAGCCTGTCGATCCTCCGCCGCATCGAGGCCCGGGCCGCCTCGGGCTCGATCCAGGGCGCCCGCATCAGCCTTCACCCCGAGCTGGCCGACGCCCTCCAGAACCACTACCGCCGCGAGCTGGCCGCCCTCGAGGAAGAGTTCGACATCGAGATCCAGATTGTCGCCGCGCCCGGGCTCCACCGGCCAGAGGAGCGGATCGAGTGGCAGAAGCGCGAGAAACCTGTGCGCCCCTCGAAGCAGCAGAAGCCCGCCCCCATCACCCTCCAGGCGTGGGACCTCGCCCTGCCCGAGGACGAGATCGAAGAGGACGAGGAGGAAGACGAGGATCCCGGCGAGGACGTCGGCGAAGAGGAAGATTCCGACGCGGAGCCCCGGAGCGCCACGGAGACCGAGGAGGCCCTGAAGCGCCGCCGCCGGCGCCGTGGCGGGCGGAAGCGCAAAGGCAAGAAGGCCGTCACCGCCGATACGGGCAGCGGTCCCCAGGAAAGCAACGGTTCCTTTGAAGAAAGGCCCGAGCTCTCCGAGGCCGAACGGATCGCCTTCGGCCACGTGCGCCAGAGCCCGCCGACCGCGGCGGGGGACGATGCCGATCCTTTCGACGAAGAAGACGACGAGGGGGCGGACGACGACTCGGAAGAGGGGCCGGAAGGAAACGGCGCTGGTGAAGCCGGCACCGAAGGCGCGGGCGGCCCCAAGCGCCGGCGGCGCCGACGGCGCCGCCGGAAGGGCTAAACGCTCAAGCTTCGAACGGACGGCCGTCCTCGCGAGGACGGCCGTCTCCGAATTCTACTAGCAGGCCCGCATCGTGTAGGTCGGGGCGCACTCACAGCCCGTCGGTTCAATGCAGGCCAAGCTGGTATGGTCGGAGGTGGTGGTGAAGGTGCCACCCGCAATCAAGCCGAGATCGCTGGTCCCGAGCGCCATGATGGTCTCCCGGTGGAGCGTCAACTTCTTCGAATTCTTCTTCATGTCAATCTCCTTTCTTGGAGTTTATTCAGGAACCTTACTCCAATAAAGGAGAGAAGTAAATATCCGCTCACCGGTAGAAGATCGGAAACGATCCCGGGTCGCTCTCGTGCAGGATCTCGTAGATGGCCTCGAACACGGACTCCCGGTTGGGCTTCGAGAAGTAGTCGCCGTCCGAGCCGTAGGAGGGGCGGTGCTCCTTGCCCGCCAGGGTGCGCGGCGCACTGTCGAGCCAGGCGAAGCCGCCCTGCACGTCGAGGGCCTGCTGCATCATGTAGGCGGTGGCGCCGCCGGGCACGTCCTCGTCCAGGAAGAGGACGCGGTTGGTCTTCTTGAGCGACTCCAGGATGCGGCCGTGGAGGTCGAACGGCAGCAGGGTCTGGACGTCGATCACCTCCACCTCGATCCCCACCTCGGCGAGCTTCTGCGCCGCTTCGAGGGCGAGTCGGCAGCAGGCGCCGTACGTCACGACCGTCACGTCCGTGCCCTCCCGCAGCACCTCCGGCACGCCCAGCGGCACCCGCATCTCGCCGATGTTGGCCGGCAGCTTCTCCTTCAGCCGGTAGGCGTTCAGCACCTCGATCACCAGCGCCGGATCGTCCCCCGCCAGCAGCGTGTTGTAGAAGCCCGCGGCCTGGGTCATGTTGCGCGGCACGCAGACGTACATGCCACGGACCAGGTTGAGCAGGCCCGCCATGGGCGAGCCCGAGTGCCAGATCCCCTCCAGCCGGTGGCCGCGGGTGCGCACGATGATCGGCGCCATCTGCCGCCCCTTCGTGCGCCAGCGCAGGCTCGAGACGTCGTCCGACAGGATCTGCAGCCCGTAGAGCACGTAGTCGAGGTACTGGATCTCCGCGATGGGCCGCAGGCCGCGCATCGACATGCCGATCGCCTGGCCCATGATGGTCGTCTCGCGGATGCCCGTGTCCGTGACCCGCAGCGGCCCGTACTTGGCCTGCAGCCCGGCGAAACCCTGGTTGACGTCGCCGATCTTGCCGACGTCCTCGCCGATGGCGATGACGTTGGGGAAGCGGGCGAGCGCCGCGTCGAAGCAGGCGTTCAGCACCTCGAAGCCGTTGAGCACCGGCGCGTCGTCGGGATAGACGGCGGGCACCGGCTCGATCTTCACGGCCGCCCGCGGCGTGTCGCTGTAGAGGTGCGAGTTGTAGCGGTCCCGGTTGAGCCGTTCCTGCTCGTTCCTCCAGTCCACCACCTTGCGGGCGGCGGGCAGCCCCTCCCCCGCCGTGGCGACCAGGGCGCCGTGGAGGGCGGCCAGGACGTCGCGGCGGAACGCCGCCTGCTGCCTCTCCAGCTCCTGGCGGATCTTCCGCACCTCCTCGCCGTGCGCCGACTCGCGGGCCAGCTCGTCGAGCAGTCCCAGGGCCGCCTTCTTCTCCTCGTCGATGGGAGAGCGGAAGGCGTCCCAGGACCGCCGCTGCGCCTCGCGCACCGTCCGCAGATCCTCCTCCTCGGCGGCTGCGAGCTCCTGGGCGGTGGCGATGCCCTGCTCGATCATCCACTGGCGCATCTTGAGGAGGGGATCGAACTCGGCCTCCCAGTCCAGCCGCTCCCGCGACTTGTAGCGCTCATGGCTGCCCGAGGTCGAGTGGCCCTGCGGCTGGGTCATCTCGGTGACGTGGACGATGGCCGGCACCTGCTCCCGGCGCACGATCTGCACGGCCGAGAGATAGGTCTCGCAGAGCCCGGCGTAGTCCCAGCCCTTGACGGCGTAGAGGTCGTACCCCTTGCGGCTGCCCGGCGCCCGGCGGAAGCCGGAGAGAATGTCGGAAAGATCTCCCTTGGTGATCTGGAACTCGTTGGGGACGGAGATGCCGTAGCCGTCGTCCCAGATCGACAGCAGCATCGGCGACTGGAGCACGCCGACGGCGTTGACCGCCTCCCAGAACATCCCCTCGGCGCAGCTCGCGTTGCCGATCGTGCCGAAGGCCACCTCGTCGCCATTGCGGGAGAAGGGCGCCATCATCCCCTGCAGCTCCGGCAGCTCGCGGTAGAGGCGCGAGGCGTAGGAGAGGCCGACCAGGCGCGGCATCTGCGAGCCGGTCGGCGAGAGGTCGGCCGCCACGTTGACGAGGTCCACCAGCTCCTTGAAGCTGCCGTCCGCGTTGAGCATGCAGGTCGAGAAGTGAGCGGTCATCGACCGGCCGGCCGAGCAGGGCTCGCGCTCCAGGTCGGCATCGGCGTAGAGCTGGGCGAAGAACTGTTCCAGGGAGAGGAGGCCGAGGGCCATCATCAGCGTCTGGTCGCGGTAGTAGCCGGAGCGGAAGTCCCCCGGCCGGAAGGCCCGCGCCAGGGCCACCTGCGCCACCTCCTTGCCGTCGCCGAAGATGCCGAACTTGGCCTTGCCGGTGAAGACCTCCCGGCGGCCGATCAGGCTCGCCTGGCGGCTCTGGTAGGCGATCCGGTAGTCGCGAAGGATGCTCTCCTTCGTGAACAGCGAGCCGCCGGCTCCGGCCGCGCCGGGCATCGGGGACGACGAGTCCCGGTCCGTGAGAGAAGAAGACATGCTCGAAGGCCTCCGCTGATTCGCTGATTGGCTGATTGACCGCCGTACCGGCTCCTGCCGGATCTGGGCGGAAATGCTAGCACGCGGCCCCCATGCTACGATCCCGCCGCGAATTCATCCCTTTCCGAGGAGGCCCATGACCGACAAGCACCGATGCACCGCTTTCGGCGCCCTCGCGCTCCTCCTCGGTCTCGCTCCCGTGGGCTGTGCCAGCGCTCCTACCCCGTCCTCTGCCTCTCCGGCCGCCACCACGCCCGTAGCGGCGGCCCCGAAAGAGGACATGAAGAAGGAGGAGAAGGCGGCGCGAGGCACCAAGAGCGAGCCCGAGGCGAAACAAGCCGGCGAGACGCCCTATCCCTCCACCTACAAGCCTCTCCCCTCGCAGCCCGTCCTCATCACCAACGCCACGATCCTCACCGCCGCCGGCGACCGCATCGAGCGCGGGTCCGTCCTGATGCGCGACGGCAAGATCGCCGCCGTCGGGGCTTCCGTCGAGGCGCCGGCCGGCGCCGCCGTCGTGGACGGCACGGGCAAGTGGGTGACCCCGGGCGTCATCGACGCCCACTCGCACCTCGGCGTCTACGCCTCTCCCGGAGTCGAAGCCCACGCCGACGGCAACGAGGCGACCGAGCCGAACACGGCCGAGGTCTGGGCCGAGCACTCCGTCTGGCCCCAGGACCCCCAGTTCCCCCTGGCCCTCGCCGCCGGCGTGACGTCGATGCAGATCCTGCCCGGCTCCGCCAACCTCTTCGGCGGACGCAGCGTCACGGTGAAGAACGTGCCCGCCCGGGGCGTCTACGGCATGAAGTTCCCCGGCGCGCCCTACGGCCTCAAGATGGCCTGCGGCGAAAACCCCAAGCGGGTCTACGGCGGCAAGGGCCGCTCCCCCGCGACCCGCATGGGCAACGTCGCCGGCTACCGGTCGGCCTGGATCAAGGCCGCCAAGTACCGCGCCCAGTGGGGCGATTACGAGCGGAAGCAGAAGGCGGGAGACGACAAGGTCCAAAGGCCCGAGCGCGACCTCGAGATGGAAACCCTGGCGGGCGTCCTCGCCGGCGACATCCTGGTGCAGAACCATTGCTACCGGGCCGACGAGATGCTCACCATGATCGAGATCGCCAAGGAGTTCGGCTACAAGATCGCGGCCTTCCATCATGCCGTCGAGGCCTACAAGATCGCCGACGTGCTGGCCGCCAACGGCATCTGCGCCGACGTCTGGGCCGACTGGTGGGGCTTCAAGATGGAGGCCTTCGACGGCATCCGCGAGAACGCCGCCCTGCTCCAGCAGGCCGGCGCCTGCACCGTCATCCATTCCGACTCCGCCGAGGGCATCCAGCGGCTCAACCAGGAAGCCGCCAAGGCCATGGCCGCGGGCAACCGCATGGGCATGAAGCTCCGCGAGGAGGACGTCATCCGCTGGCTGACGATCAACCCCGCGAAGTCGATCGGCATCGACCGCCAGACCGGCTCCCTGGAGCCCGGCAAGATGGCCGACGTGGTCGTCTGGAGCGGCAACCCGTTCAGCGTCTACAGCCGCCCCGACAAGGTCTACATCGACGGCGCCCTGGCCTTCGACCGCGCCAACCCGTCCCTCCAGCCGGAGATGGACTTCGAGCTCGGTATTCGCGACGCGGGGGTGGGCCAATGAAAGCTTTGATGCCTAAGAAGTCCTTTTCCCTTCTCGCCGGCCTGGCGCTCATCGGGCTCCCCCACGTCCTGCCGGCCAGGACGCTGGCGATCACCGGCGCCACGATCCACACCATGGGGCCCGAGGGAACGATCAAGAACGGCACGCTGCTGATCGAAGACGGGAAGATCCGGGCCGTCGGCGCCACCCTGGCGATTCCGGCCGGCGTCCAGCGGATCGACGCCCGCGGCAAGGTGGTGACGCCCGGGCTGTTCGACTCGTTCTCGCAGCTCGGCATCGTCGAGGTCAGCGCCGTCGAAGGGAGCGCGGACGCCTCGGTCGAAGACGACCGCATCACCGCCGCCTTCAACGTCGCCGACGCCCTCAATCCGCGCTCGGTGCTCATCCCCGTCAACCGGATCGAAGGGCTGACCCGCGCCGTCGTGGGGCCCAGGACCGGCAAGAGCCTGATCGCCGGCCAGGGCGCGATCATTCACCTCGGCGGTCCTTCCAGCGATTACCTGCTGCGCTCGCCCGTCGCCATGTTCGCCGTGTTGGGCGAGCACGGAGCGGACCTCTCCGGCGGCTCGCGGAGCGGCGCCATGCTCCGCCTCCGGGAGGCCTTCCAGGACGCCCTCGACTATGCCGCCAACCGCACGGCCTTCGACAAGGGGGACCGGCGCGAGTACGCCCTCTCCCGGCTCGACCTCGAAGCCCTCGTTCCGGTCGTCAAGGGCCAGTTGCCGCTCGTCCTCTCCGCCGACCGGGCGAGCGACATCGAGGCCGCCCTGCGCCTGGCCAAGGAGCTCAAGCTCAAGCTGATCCTGGCCGACGTCGCCGAGGGCTGGATGGTGGCCCGGCAGATCGCCGAGGCCAAGGTGCCGGTGCTGGTCAGCCCGCTGACCAACCTCCCCGGCAGCTTCGAGAGCCTGGGGGCGACGCTGGAGAACGCGGCCCGCCTCCACAAGGCCGGAGTGACGGTCGCCTTCATGTCCGGCGACGCTCACAACGCCCGCAACATCAAGCAGGGCGCGGGCAACGCCGTGACCTACGGCCTGCCCTGGGACGCCGCCCTCGCCGCCATGACCACCGTCCCCGCCCGCATCTGGGGCATCGCCGACCACTACGGAACCCTGGAGCCGGGCATGGACGCGGACGTGGTGATCTGGGACGGCGATCCCCTCGAAGTCACCACCTTCGCCGACGCCGTCTTCATCCGCGGCCAGGAGATGCCGATGAAAAGCCGGCAAACCGAGCTGCGCGACCGCTACAAGAATCTCCAGACGCCGATGCCGCCGGCGTACCAGAAGCCGTAGGCAGACGCCCTCCAGGGGCCCCGTCCGGGGCCCCTGGCTTCACTCCCGGATACGGGCTTCCAAAGTGGTGAACAGGAGTTCGCAGTGGCGAGCGCGGGAGCGGACCTTCTCGGGGTTCAAGCGACTAAGCAAATCCGAGCAATGCCGGATCTTGTGGTATTGCCCCTTCTGTGTGCGCTGCGTCGCACGATCCAAGGACGGCACCAGCTCGGTCTTGGGGATGGCCTCGACGTTCTGGCGCTTGGACAAAGCGCTACGCTGAAAGCCCTGACCGTAGTAACTCGCTAGCGCATCAGGATCGGCAATCAGCCACGCTTCGACAGTCTGCACCATCAGGTGGCAGTGCTCGTCGGGAAGCGCTTCGGAATCCCATCCATCCCGATCTTTGAGGTGCGCCCAAGCTCCTGCCGTGATAGGTGCTTCAGCGTCTACAAGTAGGACAAGGAATGCCTCCGGGTGAGTCTCGATCGCCGTTCTGAAGTTGTCGAAAGCTGCATCCCGACTACCGCAAGCCGTAATCGACCAACCCAAACCACGGTCTCGGGCAAGTTGGCGGAGGGGCTGTAGAAAGTTGCTGAATCCTTCACGGATCGCCGCTCTTGTATCGCTCCGGTCTCCCCCACCTTCAACGTAGATCCGGATCTCCCTCACCATCGGTTCCCACCGATTTCGCCCATCCTCCAGAGTTCACCCAACATGTACTTGTCCAGCCAAGTCCGCAGCTTATCCGGTTCGAGGCGGCGTAGATGGGTGCCTTGATCATCGCGCTCGCAAACCACAACGGCTTCGGGGATCTCGGAGAGCCGGGATACCAGGGTCTCGGAATGCGTGGTGACGATGAGTTGAGTGCGCTGCGAGGCGTCGATCAGCAGGTCGGCGATCTTCGGCAGGATATCCGGATGCAGGCCCAACTCCGGCTCCTCAAGACAAATCAGCGACGGTGGTTCTGGATGAAGGAGGATCACGAGAAGGCAGAGGTAGTGTAGGGTTCCGTCTGACAACCGAGTTGCCGGAACAGGCGTACTCAAGCCCTTTTCATGGAAGAAAATCTGGACTGCACCGCCCTGAACTCTTGTAGTTACGTCCTCAAGATCATCATAGAAAAGCCTGAGCTTTTCCAAAATCATGCGCTTTGTATTAAGCCGATTCTGGAGATCGTTAAGAACCAAGCCTAGATTGCTAGCATCTTCAAGCAAAAAGTCGTTGGGCAAATCGGCCCGCTGGGCTAGTCGTGTGGCAGAAGCTCTACTTAGACTCCATTCACGAAAGAACCTTATACGACCCAGCTGGTCCCCTATGTATGTTAGCTCCGGATAGATCTTTGGATCCTTTCGTTGCGAGAGAATTGATTGATTCGGCTCAAATTCCCCTTTCGGCAGCTTGGTCGCAGGCCTAACACTATCGCGACCAATATTTGCCCGAAGCGTAGGAACACCTCTTGAAAGAACGTAAAAAGGTGGGTTTTTACGAACATCTGCCTCAGAGCCCTCCCATATTCTTTCTGAGAATAATCTGAACCTGGAGTCAATCGCAGAAAAACTAAGCTTATAGCTTAGAGATCGGGAGCGCCTATATCCTAGATTAGCTTCTACTGTTGCCACAGAAAGACCAGATTCTCGACCCTTCCAGAGCCATTCTTCTGCCCCTCCACCTTCTTGAAAGGGCTTCAAGAGATCCCGCGGCGTCGCAGCCAGCAGGCTGATCGCCTCGATAAGATTCGACTTCCCCGAGGCATTGGGGCCAATCAGCACGTTGAGAGGCTCCAACTCAAGGGTCACCCCCTTGCTTCCATACGAGAGGAGATTCGTCAGCCGAATCGAATGGAGGAGCTTTTTACCCTGCATACCACCCCCTGACCGAGAGCGCACGAGAATCGTTCGTGTCCGTCATCCTGGCTCATTCTATTGGATTCGCGGAGTCTCTCGACGTGAGCCCGGAGGGCGCCAGACTTCTAGCCCAGGGCGCCAGCCCTGGGGACGAGCCCCCACCCTTCCTAGGAGCCCCGTCAGGGGCGGCAGACTCTCCGGGTGGGAGCCCTGGATTTCTGCCGCCCTTGTATCTTTATCCGGTAAGAAGTTCGTAGCTTCCCGTGACACTGGTCGTCATCGGAGCTGTGGCCCGGAAGCTCACCTGAGAATTTCACTGGAGTCGGGGAAGGCCGGTAATCGCCCTGAAGCCCAAGAGCTTGACCCGGAGATAGGCCCCCCGCCCTCTTTGCCAAGGCCGTGGAGTATCCGAGGCCCGAGAGCCTGCGTCTACAAGGTCGGCCGGCAAGGGCACAGGGTCAGGGGACCCGACGACAGAATAGCCGAGGGAGGACTTTGTGAGCCAGTACCGTTTTGCCGGAATCGATGTCAGCGCTAAGACCTTGGCGGTGAGCTATGAGCCACGGCCGGGAAAAACCCAAGCCTTCGAGGTTCCCAATAACCCTCAGGGCCACCGCGAGCTGTGCGGAAAGCTGAGCTCCTCGACGCCGATCCAAGTCTGCCTGGAGGCCACCGGCAACTACAGTCTCGATGTCGCCCTCGCCCTGTACCAGCACGGCATCCCGGTCATGGTCCTGAATCCCCGAGCCGCCCGCGACTTCGCCAAGGCCCTACAGAACCGGTCCAAGACCGACGCCGTCGACGCCCAAGTCCTGCTCGAGTACGCCAAACGCATGGAATTTCAGCCCTGGCTGCCGCCAGACGGCTCCCTGCTGCAGTTGCGCGATCTCAGCCGCCGGATCAAGGCTCTCACTCGCCAGGCTACCCAGGAGAAGAACCGCTTGGAGGCCGCCTCGTGCTGCCAAGGGCTCAGTCCTGCCGTGCGCAAGGATATCGAATCTCACCTGAGATACCTCGAGCGCAGCATCGACAAGCTCCTGCGCCAGGCCTTCAAGTTGATCGACCAACAGCCGGCACTGGACAAGGCCCGCCAGCACTTGATTTCCATCAAAGGTGTCGGCCAAATCAGCGCTGTGCATCTCATGGCCGAACTGCTGCTGCTGCCCAGCGATATGACCGCTCGACAGTGGGTAGCCTATGCCGGACTGGATCCACGCCACCACGAATCCGGCTCTTCGATCCACAAGCCTACCCAGATCTCGCGCACCGGCAACGCCCAACTGCGAGAAACCCTCTTCATGCCAGCTCTGACCGCCTCCCGGGCCGAACCTCACGTCAAAGCGTTCTACGAAAAGCTACAGCAACGAGGCAAGACACGGATGCAGGCCCTCGTCGCCATCATGCGCAAACTCCTCCACTCCATCCACGGAATGCTCAAAAACCAGGAGGACTTCCAGGGACAAAAATTCTTCGTCCTCGAAACCAAAGCCACTTGACTTCTAACGGAGTATCTCCGGGCTCGCCAACGAAGACACTCCTTGCGAGATGTGTGGAAGAGGTGGGCCTCGCCCTGAGGACGAGCCTCCCCCCCGGGGAGCTCCCGCCCGAAGCCTGAGCGGAACGAGCGGCTCGCGAGACCTTAAAGTCTGTTCACCGACCGGAACGGACTGCCCGACGGAGCCAAAAGTTGGCCCGCCGGACCCTAAAGTTGACTCGCCCGACCTTAAAGTTCGTCCGCCGGACCTTAAAGTTGGCCCGCCGGCCGGAACGAACGGCCCGCCGGAGTCAAAAGTTCGTTCGCCGGTCGGAACGGATGGCCCGCCGGAGTCAAAAGTTCGCTCGCCGGCCGGAACGAGTCGCCCGCCGGTCGGAACGAGTCACTCGCCGGTCAGAACGAGTCACTCGCCGGTCAGAACGAGTCGCTCGCCGACCGGAACGAACGGCCCGCCGGAGTCAAAAGTTCGTTCGCCGATCGGAACGGATGGCCCGCCGGAGTCAAAAGTCGGCCCGCCGGTTGGAACGAGTCGCCCGCCGGGCTCACTCCCGCCTCAACGCCACCAACGGATCCACCCGCATGGCCCGCCGGGCCGGCAGATAACAGGCCGTGAAGCCCACGAAGGAGAGCACCAGGAAGACGGCGGCGATGATGACCGGGTCCGTGGGCGCCACGCCGAACAGCACGCTCGCCAGCACGCGGCGCAGGAGCACCGCGCCGACCACCCCGCAGACAAGCCCGATCCCCACCAGCCAGGCTCCCTGCCCCAGGATCATGCTCAGCACCTGCCGGGCCTGGGCCCCAAGGGCCATCCGGACGCCGATCTCCTGCGTCCTCAGCTCCACCATGTAGGCCAGCACGCCGTAGGTGCCGATGGCGGCCAGCGCCAGGGCCACCAGGGCGAAGATCAGGACGAGGAAGGCCAGGAAACGCGGCTGGGCCACCGAGGCGTAGACCACCCGGTCCATCGGCGCCACGCTCGCCACGGGCAGCGCCGGGTCGAGCTTCCGGATCTCGCCGCTCACCGCCGGAACCAGGCTCATCGGGTCTTTCGCCGTGCGCAGGACGAGGTACATCGTGCCCGGCACGCCTCCCACCGCCTCCTGGGACTGATCGTGCAGGAAGTACACCTCGGTCCCCGTCTTCTGGTCGAGCCCGCCCTGCTTGACGTCCTTCACCACGCCGGCGATGGTGAGCCAGGGTGAATCGGACCCCACCCGGATACGCTGACCGACCGCGCTCTTGTCCGGATAGAAGAGCTTCGCCAGGGCCTGGTTGACGACGATGACGGGCGGCGATCCTTGAGCGTCCCCGGGCCCGAAGTAGCGCCCCTCGACCAGATCGATGTCCATGGTCTTGAAGTAGTCGCGGGTGACGAATTGCCAGTAGTCCGCGTTCTGGTACGGCGCGTCCGGCGTGCGCGCCAGGCCTTCGAACTCCATGTCGTTGGCGTTGACCGGCCGGTTCGGCGGCAGGCCCGACATGGCGGCGGCCCCCTCGACGCCCGGCAGCTGAGAGACCTGGCCGAGGAGCCGCTGGTAGAAACCCCTCACCTGCTCGGGCTTGGCGTAGGTCGTGTTCGGCAGCGAGACCTGGAGGGAGAGGACGCCCTTGGGATCGAAGCCCGGATCGACCTTCTGGAGCAGCCAGAAGCTGCGGATCAGCAGCCCGCCGCCGATCACCAGCGTGGCGGCGAAGGCCACCTCGACGACCACCAGGACGCGCCGCAGCATCTGGCGTCCCGACCCCGCCGTGGTCCGCTGGCCGCCTTCTTTCAAGGAGGCGAAGAACGTTCCCGCGCGGGCGTGGAGGGCCGGAGCGAGGCCGAAGAGCACGCCGGTCAGCAGGGAGACTCCGAAGGTGAAGAGGAGGCTCCGCGAGTCGAGGCCGATCTCGCCCGCCCGCGGCAGGCTCTCCAGGTTGGCGGCCACGATGGCCTTGACGCCGCCGTACGCGAGGACCAGGCCGAGCGCTCCGCCGAGCAGGGCGAGGACGACGCTCTCGGTGAGGAACTGGCGCAGGAGGCGCCAGCGCGCGGCCCCCAGCGCCGTGCGGACGGCGATCTCCTTCTGCCGCGCCTCGGCCCGGGCCAGGAGCAGGTTGGCGACGTTGACGCAGGCGATCAGCAGCACCAGGCCCACCGCTCCCATGAGCAGCCGGATCTTCGGGCGGACGCTGCCGACGAGGTCCTCCAGCAGCGGCTGGACCACCAGGCGGTGCTTCTCGGGATCGGGCGTGTGGTCCTTCGGCAGCTCGCGTTTCCAGCGGGCGATCAGGCCGTCCATCTCGGACCTCGCCTGGGCGAGGGAGACGCCGTCCTTGAGCCGGCCCACGAGATAGAGGTAATGGTTGCCCCGGTTGCCCGGCTTGGCGGGATCGAGGGCGAGGGGGATCCAGGCCTCGATCCGCTCGTTGCCCACCGTGAAGCCCGGCGGCATGACCCCGACCACCGTGCGCTCGCCGCCGTCCACCTTCACCCGCTGGCCGAGGACTTTCGGATCGGCCCCGAAGGCCCGGCGCCACAGCTCGTCCGAGAGCACCACCACCGGCTCCGTGTTGGGCAGATCCTCCGCGGGCGAGTAGTAGCGGCCCAGCGCGGCGTCCGTGCCCAGGGCCTGGAACAGCCCCGCCGAGGCGAACGCCGCGTTGGCCCGCACCGGCTCGCCCTGGCCCACGACGTTGATGCCGCCGGTCACATAGGCTCCCAGGGCTTCGAAGCTCCGGTTCCACTTGTGATACTCCGTGAACTCCACGGGATCGACCCAGAAGCGCTCGAAATCCATGGTCGGAAACTGGCTGTAGACGATCATCAGCTTCCCCGAGTCCCGGTATGGCAGCGGCTTGAGCAGCACGGAGTCGGCGACGCTGAAGATGGCGGCGTTGGCCCCGATGCCGAGCGCCAGGGTGACGGCGGCGAGCAGGGTGAAGCCGGGGCTGCGGAGCAGCAGGCGGCAGGCGTAGCGGAGATCCTGGACGAGCGCTTTCATCGGGTCACCTCTCCATTCGAACCTCCCCTACTACGATGACTTCGGTAGTTGGTTTCAGCTCCGCGGCGGTCTTCTCTCCGTCCGCAGCCGTTTCAGAACGGCCGTGAAGTCGGCCGGCGCCGGCTCCTCGAACCGCAGGGCCTTCCCCGTCCGGGGATGGACGAACCCCAGCACCGTGGCGTGAAGCATGGGCCGGGGAGCGGGCAGGAGAGGGCCGCGCCAGTCGCGGATGTAGACCGCCTCCCCCACCAGCGGGTGCCCCGCCTCGGCGAGATGGATGCGGATCTGGTGCTGCCGTCCCGTCTCGAGCTCGCACATCACCAGGGTCGCGCCGGGCAGCCGCTCCAGGACCTGGACGCGGGTGATGGCCTCGCGGGCCTCGACCGGCGGCGCCTCGCCGCGGGCGGAGCGCCGGAAGACGCCCCAGGATCCCCGCAGGCCGTCTCCCCGATCCGGCACGAGCTGCGATTCGTGGACGGCGTCCGTCACCGCGCCGTGCGCGATGGCGAGGTAGCGGCGGGTGACCGTGTGGGCGGCGAGCTGCTGCTGGAGATGTCGCTGGGCGGGGATGCCGCGGGCGAAGACGACCAGCCCCGAGGTCTCCTTGTCCAGGCGCTGGACCGCGCGCAGCGTGAGGTTGGCCTCGCTTCCCTTGATCCGCCGGATGGCGACGCGGGCGAGGGCCAGCAGGGTGTCCCGGTCGTCGCGCTCGAAAGGAACGGTGAGGATGCCGGCCGGTTTGCGGACCACGGCCACGTCGGCGTCCAGATGGACGATCAGCTCGGTGAGGGCCTGCTCCCGCCGGCCCGGACCGCCGAGCCACAGCTCGAACCGCTCCCCCGCGCTCATCCGGCGCGCCGGGTCCAGCGCCGGGGCACCGTCCACGAGCACGTGGCCCTCCGAGCACAGCTCCTTCGCCCGGCTCCACGAGGTGCCGGGAACGGCCTCGCGGACCAGCGCCGAGACGGTGAGCCCCTCCTGGGCCTCCGAGACCGCCAGGGAAGCGTCGGGCGGCGCCTGCCGGGGCGGCTTGGACGATCGGGACGGCCCGGTTGGATGGGAGGGCCGGGCTGGCCGGGCCGACCGGGGAGGCCTGGATGATGCGTTCTTGCTCTTCAAGCCGGCCAGTGTAACGCAGGCGGAAGGTTGTCTCGGCCGACCGACACTCCCGGGGGCGGGGCTTTGTCCCGTTTCTCCTCCCTCAACGCACTTAGATGGCACGGTACCGCATCGGGAGCTACGCCCACCAATTTTTTATCGGTGTAGCGCTGGGATGTACACACCATGAAGGTATCCAATCCACTGTTGGATCGTTCATTTAGGAGGAGAGCTTTGAGTTCATCCAATCCGCTGTCTCGACCCAGACCTTCCCAGCCAACCTCTTCTTCCACCCGCCGGATGGCATGGCGGGGCGGAGCTTTCCTGGCGATCGTCGCTCTTGCCCTTTCCGCCCCCGCGGCGGCGAAGGAGCACGGCGTCGGCGGCACCTGGACGCCCCAGGGCCCGTCGCCGGTCATCGACGACCTGGTGAACGTCCCGCCCGATAACGGCGTCGTCGGCGCCATCCACGTCGTGATTCCGCATCCGGAGTCCGCCGACATCCTCTACGTCGGCGCCGTCAACGGCGGCGTCTGGGTCACCCACAACGCCACGGCCGCGAAGCCCACCTGGGAGCACCTGACCGACGACGAGCAGTCGCAGGCGATCGGCGCCATGGACCTCGATCCCACGGACAAGAAGTTCCGCACCCTGGTCGTCGCGCCCGGCGCCTACAGCGCCTACGGCGACGGCGGCGACCTCGCGGGCCTGCTGCTCAGCCAGCACGCGGGCGAGAAGGACCAGTGGAAGCGCCTCACCGGCGGCGGCATGATGCTCGACAAGAGCTTCTCGGGCATCGCCATCCGCGGCCGGTTCATCGTCGGCGCCGTGGACGTCGCGACGCCCCTCGACTTCCCCAACGTGGGCATCTTCCGCAGCGCCAACAACGGCAACACGTTCACCCAGATCTCGCAGGGCAACGGCGCGGCGACGGGCCTGCCCGGCGGCATCGCCTACGACCTCGCGGGCGACCCCCTGCGGCCCGACCGCCTGTACACCAGCGTCGTCTACGCCGACGAGGTCGGCGGCCACAACGGCCTCTACCGCAGCGACGACACCGGCGCCACCTGGACCAAGGTGAGCACGCCGGCGGTCGACGCCTTCCTGGTGAGCGGCGCCACCGTCAACGTCGAGATCGCCGTCGGCCGGCACAACAACGTCTACGCCGCGATCATCAACAACTTCGTGCTCGCCGCCATCTTCCGCTCCGGCGACGGCGGCGCGACCTGGACGCAGATGGACATGCCGGTGACGATCGAAGACGGCACGCCGATCGGCATCCACCCGGGCGGCCAGGGCGACTTCCACCTGTCGCTCGTCGCCGATCCGACGGACGCGAACATCGTCTACATCGGCGGCGACCGCCAGCCGTCCTTCAACGAGGCCGACGACTTCGCCACCCGTGCCATCTTCCCCAACTCGATCGGCTCCACGGGCTTCTGGGGCCGCCTCTTCCGCGGCGACGCCAGCAAGCCCACCGGCAGCCAGTGGGCCCACATCACCCACTCGAACACGCTCGGCGCTCCCGGCGGCGGCACGGCCCACGGCAGCGCTCCCCACGTCGACTCGCGCGAGATGGCCTTCGACGCCGCCGGCAACCTGCTCGAGGGCGACGACGGCGGCATCTACAAGCGCACCCTGCCGCGCAGCGGCAACGGCGACTGGTTCTCGCTCAACGGCAACCTCCAGGTGACCGAGGTCCACGACGTCGAATACGACCGCAACACCCACACCCTGTTCGCCGGCAACCACGACAACGACGCGGCCCTGCAGAACACCCCGGGCTCGCTCGACTGGGGCGTCCTGCTCTACGGCGACGGCGGCGACGTCAACGTCGACGTCACGTCGACGCCCGGCCGCTCGGTGCGCTACACCAGCGTCAACTTCCTGCGCAACTTCAACCGTTCCACCTGGGACAGCGCCGGCAACCTCTTGGCCGTCCGGTTCCTGACCCCGGTCGTCCTCGACGGCGGCGCCGCTCTCGTGCGGCAGTTCTACACCCCCGTCCGCAACAGCGCCGGCGACCCGGAGAGCCTCGTCATCGGCGGACGCAACGGCGTCTACGAGTCGCTCGACCGCGGCAACACCATCCGGGCGATCGGCCCGGGGATCCGGATCAACAGCATCGGCTACGAAAGTCTCGCCTACGGCGCGCCGGCCAACCCCAGCGCGCTCTACGTCGGCGGCTCCGACGCTGTCAGCGCCGCCGCGGGCAAAAAGGTCTGGGTGCGCACGGGGCCCCATCCGGCCCCTCTCGTCCGCTCCCTGTCCTACCCGGGAACCCGGGCGATCCGGGCGATCGCCATCGATCCGCACAACGGCGACCACGCCTTCGTCGTCGATTCGGGAGCCATCTACCAGACGACCAACGCCGGGGTGACCTGGTCGGACGTCACGGGCGATCTGAACGGCTTCGAGCCCTCGATCCTGCGCTCGATCGTCTTCGTCAGCACCCCCAATGGCGACGCGATCGCCGTCGGCACCAACCGCGGGGTCTACCTCGCCACGGCGCAGGCGGGATACGACGACTGGAACCTGCTCGGCAACGTCCTGCCCACGTCCCCGGTCCTCGACCTGCGCTACGACGCGCAAGTCGACCAGCTCACCGCCGGCCTGCTGGGCCGCGGCGTCTTCACCCTGAACAACGTCAGCGCCGCCGTCCTGATGTCGAACTGAGGAGGAAGCCATGCAAAAGACTGAGATCCATGGAGACCGAAACATGAGCACGCGCTTCTCATCCTCGCGCCGCGGCCTGGTCCGCGGACTGCTCTTCACGTTCCTCGCCACCTCCGCCCTCGTCCCGGCGGGAGCGGCGGCAAAGCCGGGCGCGGCACAGGCCGCCTCCCTGCGCGACGGCGTGGTCGTCGACGCCGCGCGCTCCATCGCCTACGTCATGCACCCGAAAGGCGGCATCCAGGCCATCGACCTCCAGCGGGGCACCTCCCTCTGGCGGTCCACCGAGGGCGAGCGCCCGCTCGCCCTTTCCGGCAACCTCCTCGTCGCCCAGGCCAAACCCGGCCAGAGCGGCGAGCTGCGGGTGGTGGCCCTCGACGTCCGCCAGCAAGGCGCCGTGAGCGCGAAGGCCCATCTGCCGATGCCTGCCGGCATCCGGGCCGACGTCTCGGAGGGCCTCCAGCAGGAGTTCCAGGTCACGGCCTCGCCCACGCGTCAGGGCATCGTCGTCGCCTGGGAGGCCCAGGAGCTTCCCGGCCTTCCCGGCCGCGAGAACGAAGAGCGCGACCGCCGGCCGGGCGTCGAGACCAAGGCCGCCGGCCGCGCCGAGCGGGCCGAGGCGGATAGCGCGCAGGGCGCCGCCCTGTTCGATCTCCGCGCCGGACGCCTGTCGCCCGTGGCCGAAGCCAAGGCCGCCATCCAGCGGAACGTCGTCGTGAGCCTGCCCTCGGCAGGCCCGGACCGCCTCTTCGCCTCGGCCGACGGCCGGCACGTGCTCGCCAGCCGTCCCGTCGAGGGCGACACCGACTACCTCTGGAAGATCTCGGACGCGGCGACGGGCGCCGTGCTCGGCACCTTCCGCTCCGACGTGTCGATGTCCCCGTTCACGGTCGCCGGCACGCGCCTGATCTACGTAGCCCAGCCCGGCCTCCGGCTCGAAGGATCGAAGATGGTCGAGGAGCCGCTCCGCCTGCGCGCCCTGGACGTCGCGACCGGCCGCGAGCTCTGGAGCCGGGACATCCGCGACACGGCCTTCCGCGGACCCTTCCCGCAGTAAAAAGGCTGTCCTGCCAGAACCCTCCCGGGCCGGGGTTTTCAAACCCCGGCCCGTGTCTTTTTGAATCAACCTATATCAAGCTGAAATTTTTCCTGGATCACTTCGGTTGTCACGATTGCTCGAAGTTGAGCAATCCAAAACAACTGGCGGACGAAGCTCCCCTCGCGGGACCCTGGATTTCCTTGGGCGGAAGAACCATGTCTTCCGCGGGAAATCCAAAGCTGGAAGCTCGTCCAGAAACCTTTCTCCAGGAGAAGCAATATGATTTCGAAGCTCGCCAAGCATGGACTCCATGCTCTCCTCCTCCTCGCGGCCGCCCTGCTCTTGTCGGTGCCCTCCCCGGCGGTGGCCAATACGATCGACGACGCGAACGCTTTCGTCAGGCAGCATTATCTCGACTTTCTGCAGCGCGCCGCCGATTCCAGCGGCGAGGCGTTCTGGGCCGGACAGATCACGCAGTGTGGCGGCGATTCGTCGTGCGTGGCCCGCAAGCGGGTCGACGTCGCGCGGGCGTTCTTCTTCTCCAGTGAATTCATCGATCTCGAGCAGAGCCGGGACGGCGTGCGCCGGCTGGACGACAGCCTGCGGAACACGGCCAGCTACAACGAAGCCTTCGTGGACGCCGCCTACCGGCGCTACTGGCGTATCCAGCGGCCCTCCTGGGACACCTATGTAAACCTTCTGAACGCCGGCATTCCCAACGCCGACTACAATACGGTGATTCAATCCTTCATCACCGACGAGCGCTACCGCGGCCGGTTCTCCAGCACGCCCCACAGCCGCTCCCTGGACGCCAACCGCAACCGGCTGTTCGCCGACTGGGCCGCCCGCAACGGCCAGTCCGGCAACCTCTGCCAGGCCTGGGCCGCGCAGAGCTGCTCCGCCAAGGGGTCCTTCCTCACCCTCACCCACCGGCTCCAGGTCTCTCTCCTGCCGGACGGGACCACGCCCCTCGATCACATGAACAGTTGCTACGCCATCCTCGGCGACGGGTTGGACGGCAATCATTGCGGAGGCGACGACAACCGGCTGTTCCTGTCGATGGACGCCTACCTCAAGAACGCGATGAACATCGCCTACAACAACTCCAACTCGTTCGTCACCATCGATCAAAACAACAACAATTACTGGAAGAAAAGCGCTGACGGCTTCGGCCCCCACGCCCCATTCGACGCCAGCGACGAGACGTCCTACGGGCACCCGCGGGGCCAGGTGCATTTCTGGAAGAACGGCAGCGGCAATTCGACGCCCGTCTACAACATCGGCGTCTACGGCGTCGTGGACCCGAACATCCTGGAGATCGATCAGGATTACGACGTCTGGCATCCGTCGAGCACCGAGTGCGGTTACGACACGGACGGCTGCGACACCTGCAAGGCGGCGGGCGACCGCGCCTACTTCTCCAGCGGTCCGGGGCGGATGATCTATGCCCGCCAGCACCCCTATCTTGCCGGTTCCTTCGGCGGTCCCGACTACGAGTGGGCGCCCACGGGCTGCGAACGGCAGTGGTGCGGCGGCTGCGGCACCTGCGAGGCGAAGACTTCCTGGGGCTACCAGCTCGGCCGCCCCGCCACATCGTGCAACGACGTGCCCTGCGACGGCACCCAGGACTACGTCTGCACGCTCGACGGCGGCACGAAGGTTTGCACGCCGCCCTACGGCTGGCTCTCGGGGCCGCCCCCCGTCTGCGATCCCAACGAAGAGCAGGCGTGCTACAACAACGGCAACAATTGGGACTTCATCAACTGTTCCTGCACCGAAGTGCGGCAGTGCCAGCCCGACGGTTATTGCTCCGAGTACGACTACACGAACTGCACGTGCCTCCGCAACTGATCGAAACCGTAGCCTGAAATTCCCCGGCGCCGGTCCTTAAACAAGGACCGGCGTCTTTTTGTTTGGATCAGGGAAGCAGGACGACCTTGCCCAGGGTGCTCCGGCCTTCGAGCAGCCGGTGAGCCTCCGCGGCCTCGGCGAGCGGCAACCGGCGCGAGACCGCCAGCTTCAGCTCCCCCGCTTCCAGCCATTCCAGGAGCTGCCGGCGGGCCACCGCCCAGACCTCTGGATCGCGGTCGACGTTCAAGCCGAACGCGCCGATCTTGAGGGACCGTCCGTAGAGCCAGTCCGGGTCGACCGGCGCCGGACGGCCGCTGGCGTCGCCGAAGAAGATCAGCTCGCCGTAGGGCGCCAGCATCGCGAGGCTCTGTTCCTGCGTCGCCTTGCCCACCGAATCGTAGACCCGGTCCACGCCGCGTCCGCCCAGGGCGGCCGAGACGCGCTCCGGCAAATCCTCTCCGTACAGCAAGGGCTCGGCACCGAGGGCAGCCACGGCGGCGGCCTTCTCGGGAGTCGAGACGGTTCCGAACACGCGGGCGCCCTGCCGCCGGAGAAGTTGGACGAGGATCTGCCCGACGCCCCCCGCCGCCGCATGGACGAGCACGGCGTCGCCCGGATGGACGGCCGACGCGAAGAAGGCGAGACCGTACGCCGTCAGCCCCTGCTGCGGCAGCGCGGCTCCGAGATCGAAGGGTGTTTCCGGCCCCAACAGGAACAGCGAGCTGACGGGCGCCACGGCGTGCTCCGCGTAGGTTCCGCTCACCGCCGGAGGCATGGCCCAGAACGCCACGCGCCGGTCGAGCAGGGCCGGCGCCACATCCGGGCCGACGGCCTCGATCCGGCCGGCCCCCTCCGTGCCAGGAATCCAGGGCAGCTCCAGCCCGGCGTAGACGCCCCGCCGCCGCTCGGTATCCGAAAAGTTCACTCCCACGGCATGCAGCCGCACGAGCACCTGCCCGGGTCCCGGCTCGGGCACCGGCACCTCTCTCAATTCAAGAACCTCGGGAGGTCCCAGTTTCTGGACGACGATGGCGCGCATGGCGGTAAACCTCAATTCATGCCGCGGTACCGGGCCGGCGCACCGCGACCGTGCAGTCGCCCTCCAGGTAGCTCTCGTCGAAGCTGGGCTCCCCGCCGAGGGACTGGCAGAAGGCGAGCACGGACGAGCGGCGGTGCCAGGAGAGCCAGTCCTCGCCGCACCAGTACCGCGAGTTGAGGAAGTTGAACACCAGGCACTCCCCCGCCGCCGCCCAGGCCGCGCGCAGGGTGCGGTAGAACTGCGGGCGCGTGAGCGTATTCAGAGAGCCGGAAAAAATCACCACGTCGGCTCCCACCTGGAGCCTTTCCGGCTCCCGCACGAAATCCACCGCCAGGATCTCGCAGTCCGGGTACTTCTTCCGCCGAGCCGCTCGCACGGACGCGGGGATCATCTCAACCCCCGTGTAGTGGGCCGGCATGACGCCGCGCTCCAGGAGATGCCCCAGCAGGTCCGCCCGCCCGCACCCGACGTCGAGGAGCCTCTTCCCCGCCAGCGGACAGAGCCGCTCGATGGCCTCGAAGCGGACCGTTTGCCCCTCGCGGCTGGACCACAGGAGAGCGTGGAACCCCTTCGCTCCCTGCTCGCGAGCGTCATGGTAGGGATACAGGTAGAAGGGAACGGGATCGGGATCGGTCGCCTTGGCCATGCCCCGATTCTGCCATGCCCGGCGCCTCGGCGCTCGGGGACCGGGCTCACTTCTTCTGGACGGCGACCCGGTCCTCCTCGGGAGGAATGAAGATCCAGTGAAACCGCTGGTCGTTCAGCGCCATCTTGCGCAGCTTCACCCGCATGGCGCGGCTGTCCATCCGCCCATCCAGCAGCAGCACGTCCGACTCCGGCTCGGCGATCTCGGCGAAGGAAAAGTCCGCCCGCCAGCCGAGGTCGTCCTTTCCCTCGAAGTCTCTGAGGACCATCGTCCTGCTCTTCATGTCCAGATCGAGGCCATAGGTCTGGAGCGACCCGATCATGCGCTCGACCGTCAGCTTGCCGGGCTTGGAGAACATCGCCCATCGCCAGCTTTGCGGGTCGGTGAACGGCGGCACCGTCTTGCCGTCGACGGCGAATTCCTCGACGGACCAGACCCCGTACAGCGGCGGCGCCGGCGGATGGACTTTCTCGTACCGCTGGTGAGCCGTATGAAAACCCATCCCCATCCTGTAGAGGCCATACAGCAACAAAAAGATCGTCGGGGCCCGATTCCACCCTTTGCGCGCGAAGAGCGGCGGCGCCTCGGCGGGCTCCACCCGGCGGTTGAAGAGGAACAGATCGGCCAGCCGGCGGACATCGGGAGCGATCAGCAAAGCCGACATGAACAAGAGATGAAAGGAAAAGAGCTTGACGTGAACGTCGTAGGTCATGTTCAGAACGAAGACCGTCGTCATGTCCGCGAAACAGATCAGGGCGCCCAGCAGCGTCGTCCGGGGCAGGAGCAGCAGCAGACCGCCCAGCAATTCGGCGCAGCCCGTGAAGCTCTCGTAAGCCGGGGAGGCTCCCATGAAGATCCACAGCAGCCTCATCGGAGTGAGGTCGCCAATCCGCTGAGTCAACAGGAACAACGGCGGCGGGGCGATCATCTGGGAGGGAATCGCCTTGAGGGTCCCGTAGTGGATCATCGCCAGCGCGAGCGAGAAGCGAAGCAGGAACCGGAACCATTGATGGAGCCGCTGGTAATGCGCCCTCTTCCGGTCGAGCACCGACCACAGGATCGCGGCGAAGGCGGCCAGCGCCACGTAGCAAAGGAACAGGATCGAGCCGAAGGCGGTGTTGCTGATGCCGCCTTCCTGGTCGAGGAGATAGATCTCGTAGCCGGTATGGAGGACGTGCCGTTCCAGCCAGAGGATGACGGCGAGCCAGAAGGCGTTGTATTTCTCGATCAGAAATTCGTGGAAGGGAACGAGGCCGGCCACCCAGTCCGTGAGGAAGAACAGCACGGCATAGGAGAACACGAATCGAAAACCGATTCGTTGCGCCAGATTCCAGCGCTCGACCGGGGCCTCGGCGTCCGCTTTTTCGTGCATTCAGGTGCGGTCATTCTAAGCCGCGCCCTTCAGACCGTCAACGAACCCGCTTCACCCCATGAATCCCAGGTCCGGGTTCGCGAACCGCCCGAGGTTGGGCAGCACGAGCGGCAGGTCGCTATTCGCCACGCCGAACCAGCGGGCGAGAGTCGCCGAGTACTCGTCCACCGAGGTCGTGGGGATCCAGCGCCCCTCGCCGGCGTCGTTCGGACCGCCGACGGCGAGCGTGGGGAGCTGGCCGTAGATCCGGCCGCCGCGCACCGCGCCGCCGAGCACGAAGTGGTGGCTGCCCCATCCGTGATCCGAGCCGTCGCCGTTGGAAACGTACGTGCGGCCGAAGTCCGAGGCCGTGAAGGCGGTCACCGAGTCGGCCACGTTCAGCTCGGTCATCGCGGCGTCGAACGCCCCGAGGGCCCCATCGAGCTCGCTCAGCAGGTCGGCGTGGGCGCCGTCGAGCGCCGTCGTCCCGATCTGGCCGCCATGCGTGTCGAAGCCCTGGCCGGCGCAGAAGAAGACCTGCCGGCGCAGCCCCAATCTCTCGCGCACGGAGACGAGCCGCGCGATCATCTGGAGCTGAAGCCCGAGGTCGGTCTGCGGGAATTGGGTGACGAGCGCCGGCACACCGGCCAGCGCGCCGGAAAGCAGCTCCTGGTTGTCGAGCGCGCGGTGGAAGATGCCACTGTAGCCGCGCTCGAAAAGGTTGCCATAGCTGCGCGTCAGCAGCGCGCGGATGGAGTTCGAGGCGGCGTCGGAGCCCTGGTCCGCGGGCACGTAGGAGCTCAGGCCCACCGGCCCTTCCGGCGCCACCTGGTACTGCGTGACGACGTTGCCGACCTGGAAGGTGTTGGTGCCCGCGACCGAGATGGACATCGAGATGCGGGCGTTCTCGTTGAGCGATTGCAGCAGGTCCGCCGTGCGCCCGCCCCAGCCCGTGCGCGACGGCTGGTCGGGCAGTCCGGTCTGCCAGTGCACCGTCTGGTCGCTGTGCGAGAAGAGCTGCGGCGGCACCGCCGCCGTGCGGCCCAGGTATTCCTCGCGGGTGAGCGGCGCCACGAGCGGCCCGACGTTGCCCACGACGGCGGCCCGGCCCGAATTGAACAAGCCCTGGACCTTGGCCAAGCTCGGGTGAAGGCCCCACGCCCGCGAGTCGCCCGGCGGCGTGGCCAGGGGATTCAGCGGCAGCAGCGCGCTCTGCGGCAGCGCCAGGGAGGCGCGCGCCGCGGCATACTGCGCGTAGTCGGCGCCCACGGCCGGCACGATGACGTTGTTGCCGTCGTTGCCGCCGTAGAGGAAGACGCAGACGAGGCTCTTGTAGTCGTCGAGCGGCGCCGCGGCGGCGATGCGCTGCAGATCGAAGAGCGTATTGCCCACGGCGGTCATGCCGACCGCGGCGCAGACGGACTGGCGGAGGAACTGGCGGCGCGTCGAGCGGCGGATCTCGGTCATCTTCCCCTCCTACTTCTGCACTACGGATTCGGGAGCCAGGCTCGCGAGCCAAAGCAGCGTCGTCACGCGTTGATCGCCCAGGCGCGGGAAATCGGGGTCGGCGAGGGCGGCGCGCAGGATGCCGCGCGTCGAGTCGGACATCGAGCCGGCGAAGAACAGCAGGTCGACGCGGTCGAGCAGGGCCTCGTCGTTCGGCGCCTGCGGCGGCTGGAACGGTTTCAGGTTGAGCTGGAACTGACCGTTCGGCCCGCTCCGGCTGAGCACCAGCAGGTTGAGGTTGGCGGCGCCGACGGTCGTCGTCTCGGTGGTGATCTGAAACTCCGGCGCCACCAGCCCCGCCTGCGAGATCTCTCCCGGCAGCGCGTAGCCCGGCTCGAAGAAGTTGAACACCGTCGGCGAGCGCAGCGGCGTCTGGCCGAGGCTCGTGCCCTGGCGGTCGAGCTGCGCGAAGAAGCGCCACCGGCCGTTGCGCGGCTTGGCGTCGACCGCGCGCAACAGCCCGACGAGGCGCACCGCCGGCTCGCGCAGATGCCCCTCGTCCGGCCGCGCCGCCGACACCGGCGACCGCGCCTCGTAGTCGAGCAGGATGGTGCGCAGGACGGCCTGGAGGTCGCCTCTTATGCCGAAACCATTATTCGCGAACGCCTGCCCGCAACGGTAAACGTAAGCCGGGCTGGGATTGCTGGTGACCAGCCGCTGGATCAGGAAGCGGCAGACGAACGGGCCGGTGTTGGGATGGCGGAAGACGACGTCGAGCGCCTGCTCGAGGTCCACCTGCGCGCTCTGCCCCGCCGGCAGGACGGCGCCGTCGAGCAGCCGCTTCTCGTCCGTGGCGTGGTACGCGGCCCACGGCTCCATCGGGACGCGGTAGTTGCGTTGCGGGCGGAAGAAACGCCGCGGGTCGGCCTGGTTCTGGCCGCCGAACGTCCAGCCCGTGAAAGCGCGGGCGAAGGCCTTCACCACCTCCTGATCGTAGGTCGGGATCGGCTGGTTCTCGGCATCCAGGCGCAACGTGCCGTCGGGGTGGAGCTGGTAGAGGCCGATCGAGAACAGTTGCAGGATCTCGCGGGGGTAGTTCTCGTTGGGATTGATCCCCTGCTCGGGAATCGTCTTGCTGCTCCCCGCCATGTTGAGGTAGCCCCCCATCGTGGGGCTGAGCGTCACCGCCTCGAGCAGCTCGCGGAAGTTGCCGAAGCCGTTCCGGGCCAGCAGATCGAGATACCCCGCGAGGCCGTCCGGGCCTTTGCGCACGTCGGCGTCCCGGTCGGAGACGACGAACAGCTCGGTGAGCGCGAAGGCGACGCGCTGGCGGAGCTGGTCGGGGCCCTCGACGGCCTGTTGAATGAAGGATTCCCGCACCAGTCCGGGCGCCGCCTCCGCGCCCCCCGCCACCAGTTGGTCGTAAGCCGCGAGATGGGAGGTCGCGGGCATCGCGAGCTGCTCGTCGAGCCAGCGCGCAAAGCCCTTCTGCTGAAGCGCCTCGATCTCGCCGGGACGCGGCCCGTAGGTCGCCTGGAGAAGGAACCGGGCGGCGTCTTCCGGCGTCGGCGGGCCGGGCGGCAGTGCCGGAGGCGCGGGCGGCGGCGTGAACGTCTGGCTGCCGTTCGTCGGCCGGAAGAAGCCCTTGATCTCCCCTGCCGGATAGGCCGCGGTGTGCAGGTTGAGATAGCACTGGCCGCCGCGCAGCGCGGCGAGGATCGCCGCCTTGTCGTACGTCCCGGCCGCCTGGATCCGCCACACCCGCGATCCGTCGGGCTGCGGCCGCGTCGTGTCGATGTCGAACAAAATCGCGCCATCCGGGCCATGGATGTGCTGGCTGGTGATCGGCCCGGTGAGCCCCGAGAACGAGAAGCGCAGCACCGCGGCGGCCTGATCCTGCGTCAGGATCAGCGTCGAGGCGCCGGAGCCGCCGCTCGTTGCGCCCGGCTGCGGGGTCAACGTGGCAAGCAAGAGCGTACCGCCGGTCTCGGAAGGAGGAGGCGGAGGTGGCGGCGGAGGCGGAGCCGCGGTGACGGTGAAGACGCCGGAGACGACGGCGCTCGCCTTGAGGCCGTTCTTGTACGCGAACGCCTTGACCGTCTTCGTGCCGGTAATCTGGAACGGATTCTTATAGACGGGGCTCGTCTTGCGCGACGGGCTGGACCCGTCGGTCGTGTAGTAGATCGTAGAGCCGGCCGTGGCGGAGGTGAGCTTGAGCGTCAGCGGAGCCGTGTACTTCCCTGGCAGAGGAGCAAAGACCGGAGCCGCGGCCGCCTTCGTGGCCGCCTCGGCCACGTGTTCCGGGGGACCGTTCCGCGTCTGGGCATCCTGCCCCAGCACCGGCATCGCCAACCCGAGCAGCCCCACCAACAACGCTCCGCCTCGTCGTCCCATCCTGCGCCTCCGATCTCGCCGCACCGATCCGGGTGCCGCTGAGGAGTGAAACCACCGGGACGGGGATTTCCTGCGGCCATCTTATACAGAAATTTCTAAGTGGGACTACAACCGGCTTCGATGTCCGCCCCGAGGGGTGCGGTGCCTTTCGGACCGTTGGGGACCGCCCCTTCAGGGCGGAGATGGGTGGATGGGGCCTCATTCCTGGCGCTAAAGCGGCCAGGCTACTCAACGACCGCCCTTTCAGGGCGAAAGCAACATCGTCCGTTCGGAGCAGTCGAGATGCGTTAGAGGCTGCACTTGAGGCTGGGCAGGCGAGACGTCGGCGTCAAGGGGAGCAATGGCTAGGCTGGATCGCCTGCGCCTGATCGAGGGCCTCGTTCAAGACAGTAATCCAGAGGGCATAGCCGCGATCGTTCGGATGGAAACGGTCGGCGCTGAAGAGCGTGCGGTCGCGCGCGAAGAGGGGCCCTGTCCTCTCCGCGATGGGCGCGAACGTCAACTCGTGACGTTTCACGAGGTCCTTCGCGATCCGGTTTATTGCGCGGGAGCGCACACCTGCCAGGCCCCGGAGCAGGCGAGGGATTCGGGGGGGCGTGCTCATGTCGGGCGAACCGGTGACCACGATCTTCATCTTGCAGTTCGCCTGGAGGAGCGTCTTCACGATCCGCTCGAAGTCCCGCGCGACCGCGCCGGAGCGGGTGAGATGGGTGACGTCGTTCGCTCCGACGTCCAGGAGCACGACATCGGCATGGGCGAGATCGGCACGGGGAAGCTGCTCGGTCAGGACGTCATGGACCCTGGCGCCGGAAACTCCCACGTTCGTCAGCTCGACGCCACGGCCGCCGCGCGCCCCTCCAGCGCCTCCAGATAAATGCCCGGCCGTCTCGACGGCGATCCCCTGTTCATAGCTGCCGCCCTCGGCCACGGCGGTGCTGTCGCCGAGGACCAGGTAATGCAGCGTCTCCCCTCCGGTGCCGAACATTCGCGGCGCCGAGGGAGCCCGCAAGGGGGTGCGGGCTTCTTGCTGCCCGGCGCCGCAACCGATAAAGACCAGCAGGAACACCGCGAAGAATCCTTGAGTGCTGTTCATGGCTTCTTTACGCCACGGTGCCCGGGATGGATGTCTCCGCGCGAGCCGCTCTCTGGCGAGGAGTCCCCCAAGCCCGTGGTTTCATCCGCCGCACCGGGCCAGAGCTAAGACAATTTCGCTAATGCTGTTATACTCATAAGCGAGATCGAAGTCCGGCAGCCCACTGGATTCAGTCCACCCGGAGGCCATGAAGATGACGCCAAAGTCTATGCACGGCAAGGCTCGCGCTCCTCCTCCAGGTCTCCCTACCTACAGCTTCGCGCCCAATCCGTACCCGAGACCCCAACCGTCTGACAGGAGGATAAGGCTATGAAAGCTCACCGTCTCTTTGCGCTCGTCGTTGCCGCTCTCTTCCCAATTTCATCTGCCTGGGCCATTGACGAAGGCCAAACGCGGCCTCGCCTGAGCAGCGCGTCGATTTTCTCGCCAAATACGACGGTCGACCTGGTGCCTCTCACCAATGGCTCCGGCAACCTCAAAGGGATCCACTGTATCTTTGACTCGGCGTCTTCCAACCGTCTACAGCAAGTCGATATCTTCGTGGACGGGGGAGCTGCGCAGTCGCTCTCGCTCTTTGCGGGTGACTTCCCCCAGGAGAGCTCCGGTGCGGGCCGAACTGGAACGGGATTCATTCCAATGAACGTGCGCTTTGAAACCAGTCTCAAGATTCAGTTGAAACGCTTTTCTTCTCCAGCAGTATCGTACGGCGTAGCGTGCCTGGCGAGTTGGGCACTCGATTAAAACGGTTTCACTTTCCCGATCCGTCGATCTCGTAAACGCACGGTGGGGCGGTCTGGCTGACCTTTCGAAAGGAAGGCTCGCTGGATCGTCCCGGCTTCGCCTCCCGTGCCCCTAGCTACTGCGCCGCCCCATCCTTCTTCCGTCCGCGGTACGCTTCCCCGCCGCCCAGATCGACGACGAGCTCGCTGAAGCGGCCTTGCGCATCCTTGACGAATTGCAGCGTGGGCTCCGAGGCCGTGCTGAAGAACTCGGTCTCGGAGAACGGCAGCCATTCCTCCTTCGGAGCCTCGTTCAGCACCGCGTAGAGGCGGCCCTGCTCGGTCGTCACGACGACGTTGATCGTACGGCTCGGCGAGAGCTTGAACTCGTACGTGCCGGCATAGGACTCGAATATTTTGGGATCGACGGTGGCGAGCGCGCGCTCCTTGGGCTTGAAGTCCGGCCAGTTGTACTCGCTCGCGACCGTGCGGATGATCTCCTGCGCCAGCCTGGCGCCGCCGCTGCCGTTCGCCATCACGACCACGCCCTGGCCCGTCGTCTCGTAAGCCAGCCAGGCCGCCTCGAAGCCTTCGTTCTTGCCGTTGTGCAGGAAGCGCGTTCGCGCCCCCTCGCCCTCGACTCCCGGCCCCAGACCGTAGTCTTCCATCTGGGGCGTGAGCATTTGCCGCGCCGTTCCCTGTGCGATGACCTTGTCGGAGCGGCTGGCGAGCGCGCGCTGGATCTCGATGGCGATGAGCGCGAGGTCCGTGGGCGTCGTCCACAGCCCCGCGGCGGCCATTTCGGGATAGGTGTGCCAGTGCCCCTTGACCGGCTGGCCGTCCTCGTGCCCGGTCGCGGCCATGGCGGCGAGCGGCGCGGGCAACGGCTGCTCGTAGGTGCTGTGACGGAGGCCGAGCGGCGCGATGACCTTCTCTCGCATCAGCTCGGGAAAAGGTTTCTTCGTCACGTCGATCAGGAGCTGCTGCACCACCGTGTAGCCGCCGCCCGAGTAGCGCCACATCAGCCCGGGCAGGACGTCCACGCGGATAGGGGCGGTGTTCGCGGGCTTGACGCCGTCGAGCACCTGCACGAGCGTGGGCACGGGCGCGTCCGCCGCGTAGCCGGGGAAGCCGTGCACGGTCAGGCCGGCGGTATGGCTCAGGAGACGGCGCAGCGTCACCTTCTGCGCGCGCGTCAAGTCGTTCTCGGGCACGTGCCACGAGACGAGCTTCGCGTTCACGTCCTCGTCGAGGTTGAGCCGCCCGTCCTGCACGAGGCGGAGCGCGGCGAGCGCCGTTATGGGCTTGCTGATCGAGGCGGCCTGGAACATCGTCTCGGGCGTGACCGGATCGCTCTTGCCCGCCTCCTTCACGCCGAACCCGCGCGCCCACTCCACGCGGCCGTCCTGGACGACCGCGACGCTCACGCCCGGCACTTTGTGGAACCGCATCCGCTCCGCCAGCTCCATCGACGCCGGCGGCGCACCCTTGACGAGAGTGCCTGGAAGCAGTCCGTGCTCGATGCGGCGCACGTGCGCTTCCACAGCCGCGTCGTTTGCTTTCGCTTTCTCCTCCCCGTACGCCGTCAGGCAGGTCAGGGTGAGGAACAGAGCGACGATGGCCGTCTTCATGCAGTGTCTCCCGTCTTCGTGCGAGCCGTTCTCTGGGTTACGGATTCCCATGCTCGCGGTTTCATCCAAGGTCTCGCTGGACGCGCCCGACATCCCCAGGGCTCGCCCCCCAAGTTGAAACGTCCGCCCCGGGGTTTGTGTTACAGCGACCGCGAATTGCGTCGCTCGGACCGTGGTCGTTGTGACGCAATCGGAGGTTTGCGTCACAACGACCAAGGTTTGCGTCACAAAAACCTTGGTCTGCGTCACAACGACCACGGTCTGCCTCGCACAAACCTGGGTCTGCATCACAGCGACCACGGTTTGCGACGCAACGACCACGGTTTGCGTCACAAAAACCTGGGTCTGCATCACAGCGACCACGGTCTGCCTCACAAGAACCTTGGATTGCGTCACAGCGACCGCGGTCGCTGTGACGCAATCCGTGGTCGCTGTGGCTCAAACCACGAAGCGAGGGGGGATGCGGAGGATGCGGAGCGTCACGCGTCCGCTTCGCGGCCGTTCGTGCCGCTCTTTTTGTAGCGCGTCGGATACCGGCCCTCTCCCTTGGCGTGGACGGAGAGGACCCCTTCCTCGATCAGCTCCCGGAAGACCCGGTACAGAGAGCCGCGGTCCGGCTCGAAGCCGAGCCGGGCGCAGACGTGGCCGCGGTCGAAGACCTCCGGGACGTGATCGAGAGCGTCCAGGATCTCGTCATGAAGCTCCCAGGCCCTCCGCCGGGGGGCGGGCGCCGCCTCCGGCACGGGCGCGGGAGCGGCCGCGGCGACGGGAGGTACGGCGGGCATCTCATCCGGGATGGCGACTTCCCCATCCTCCTCGGCCGTGGTCGTCCAGATCAGATCCAGAGCCCGTACCTGCTGCCGGTGGGCCGCCCGCAGCAGCTCGATTCCAGCGTCGAGCTGCTCGTCCAGCGTCTGTTTGTGTTCTTCGTATTCGTTGCGTCTCATTGTGATGCAGGATTGCATCACAAAGGAGAGGCTGAGGACAAGGCGCCGCGCTCTCCCCGGGGGCGAGCCCCGTCGTCAGAACCGGTAACCGAAGCTGACTCCGACGGAGAACGTGAACCCGGAATCCGGATAGGCGTCGTCCCCGTCATCCAGCGAGTAGAAGGGGGTGACGCCGGCGCGAAAGAGATAGCCGCCTCCCGGAGGATGAGACCGGTAGCCGATGATGCCTGTCAGACTGGTGAAGGAGAAGTCCCGCTTCTCGTCCGAGAAACGATCCTCCGTCCCGCGGCCGAGGGTGACTCCACCGCCAAGCTCGAGCTTGCGCTCTCCCCCGCCCAGGAGATAGCTCACCGTCACCGGCAGAGTTTGGTATCGATCCGGGGCGGACCCTTCAAAGAAAATGGCCGGGCTGTTCCAGGCGGAATATCCAATCCGGCCCGCCAGATGATCGTTGAACATACGCTCGTAATTGACGGAATAAAGACCGCCGTTCCCCAGCAGCTCCAGGTAGACCGCATTGCGGGCGGCTGGAACAGCGCCGGTTTGGGCGGCACAGGGACTTGCCAAGAGAACGATCAAGGTAAACAAGTGTTTTGCCCGCATTTCATCTCCTAGAAGGTCTTGTACCAGCCCATGCTACTACGCCTCAACCTCAAAGATCTCGTCGGCCTACGCTTGAAGTTAAGAGCTTCACCATGGCGAGTAGCGCTCTCCTCCTGGGCTTCGCCCCCCAATGTAGAGGCGCCCGTGGGGCGCCCTCGACACAGAGCAGGCGCTCCTCGTGCGGGATCGCCCTGCGGAGAGAATCCTTGGGAGCCTCTTGGACTCTGGGTGAGACCTTGGCGACTCCCCTGCTCAGTTCTCGTCAGCCGCTCATAGCGCTCGCCGCAGCACGCCTATGCTCTTGGATGTTCTGGCTCCATTCTGTGACCTGCCACCGGTGGGGACCAGCGTGGTTCCTTCCAGTTGCAGTCCCAGGCACCCACGCTCGCCAGGGACTTCATCTCGTCGGGCCGGAGCCAGGCCACTACACGATTTCAAGAATAAAGGACCAACCTCCTCGCCTACTGTCGTTATCGAAGACGCGTAGAACGGGAGAGACCTTTGGAAAAAGTTCAAAGCCGCATAGTACTGCTATTGGCGCCGGAATAGCAGGAAAAATGTCTATGCTGGGGATACTTCCATGGTCCCGTAGTATCTCGGCCAATGCTTGATGATAGACACTTCGAAAGGCATCTAGATCCTGCTTTTGTCTCAAAAATAACGGTGTGTGTGGTTGACCGTTCAGGGTAATCTCATAGAGAGTAAAAGTGTTATCGATGTGAGACGGAAACCTCTCCATGTCTAGAGGCGCACTGAGTGAGAGTACAAGCGCTACCTTGTCGCTGGCCGTTCCTTCCCTTACCTTGTGGAATAAGTATTGCACCGGCTGCCCCGAGCCCTTCCAAGTCCACGATTGCGTATCGCGATGCCGTTGGTATAGGCTGATTGGTGTTTTATTGCTAAGGCGTCGACCAAGAAACATTAGAAGCGGCATTGGAGCTAAAGCGAAAAGAGAAATATGCTTAGGAGGATCAGTGTGCATTCCAGGATCGTAAAGGCTCTCCACTGAGCGCGCGATCCTTTGCATAGCAACCGCATAATAAGCATCACTTTCATCATCAAGCACCGATAAGTCAATCACGCAGCCTTTATCATCGGCCGGGTACATTGGCGCAACGGCATCCCATATATCAGAGTTTGGGATCGCAACAGGTTGACCTCCGACCTTGGTAATTAGCTGAACTATTGTGGTTTTACGCTCCGGCTTTGCCTCTGTGAGTCGAAAAATTCTTTCCTCGTGCTCTCTCTTATGACGGATTAAGGTTACTAGGGTGAATTTTTCTTTCGTAGCAGGATTGTCAATTAACTTGTGACATCGTGGACAGAGTAACATCAGATTGGACACGAGATGGATGTCAACCGGCCGCTCACAGTCGTCTCCACGGGGCCCCTCCGGCTTGAAGGCAACGATGTGAGCCAACTCTCCAAGGTTCACCTCATCGAGCGTAACATGATGCTTAAGGAGGTACTCGTTGCAGCCGTCAAACTCACAACGGCCTCCCGCACGAACCCAGAGTATCAACTTGGTCTTCCAAGGGATATTACGAGTAGATCGAATTGGAGACGCTTTACTCATCAGCGCTTCCTCCTTCGCCGTGGATGAACTCCTCCTCCCATCCAGAGACCAGTCGCGTGCCAAACTTCGTAGTGATACAGCCATAAGCACGCCCATGGTACCGTGGTCTCGGCAAGAGCGTCGCCAGAACTCCATTCGCCTGAGTTCGTGAGATAGAGGCAGAGCGCTCCATCGGGAAACAGGTGCGGAATCGGTTCTCCGTTTTTGTGATTGAACAGCTCTGGCGTTCTCACGTATACTTTCGGCCGTTGTCCTAATCGGTAATCAATTGCGACGAGATACTGATCGGACTGATCGGTCGGCTGAAGCCTTCCCGACCACTGGATCAGGCCTTCACGCCACGAGGTGAGAGCCAAGCCTGGATAAAGGTCACGCATACGCCCAATTTGCTGTGACACTTGCATCGGCAGTTGGCGGATATATCTACTTCTTCCCATAAAATGTATTTCGCCTCACGGGAACGGCGCCACTCGAGGTTACGACGGTGATAGCTCCCGTTCGAGCGACCCCCAGCTCGCTAGTTTTTCTCATAGTCTCAACAGTTGCCGCCTGCTCCCTAATAGCCATCGGTGCGGTTTCGCCGAAGAGCCTTTCAAGGCGCTGGCTCGTGGCGGGCATACCAGGGCGCTGAAGCTCCGCAAGGTCGCTTTCCAAGTCTCTCATCGCGGCAACGAACGCACCGTAGGCTTCGGGACTCCCATCCCACCGCTCGCTTAGATCTTCGTGCGGATTTGCAGGATTGCAGACGACTAGGCGACCGAACGAAGGAACGGTGCAGTTGATCCTCTGGACAATCGCTGATAAAGCCTCAATCGGATTAAGTTCACCGGTATAGTTCAACCCCGCAAGCGTCGTGAGGACGATTGAGATAGGGGCAAGTTCTGGCGTGTTTGCAAACCGAATGTCCCGCCACCTCTTAAGGAGTTGGACGGCGAGTTGAAGAGCATTCTTATCCTCCGCTCCTTCGGGTAGAGGCAGCTGCTCGATGGCTGCCCTCGTTCCCTCTGCAAGTTGCAGCGCACCTCTGCCTTCGAACCATGCTGCGTAACCTTTGGGATTACTTTCCTTCCAGTCTTTGGCAGCGCAATCCGGCACCAGAATATGAGAGCCACTGAAGCGGAGATCAGGTCGGGCGGGGAGAATGTCGAGGTGAAATTGCCTTGCAAAATTTAGGCGAATACAGCGATTTTTACGCTCTACCATTGGAGCGTATGTTCCATGGTCCCGCAACCGCCTTTCGACCAAATCGAGTACTTCAATAGGGTTAGCGTTCTGGTAGAGTTCGAGCCAGAGTACAAGATCCAGATCATACTCCTCGCGCCACCACGGCCGTACTGTTGTGCCAATGCGCAGCGATCCTTGGGGATAGATGTCAGGGTTCAGCGTTGCTATAGGACTTGCAGGTGCACGGAGCCATTCCGCGACACTCAGATAATGCGCTTCAGCCTCTTTGTACTGCGTTTTTGTCAGTTGGAGCAAAATGCATATACGAATGAGTACGTCATTGAGCCAATTGCTCGATGGAAGGGCCCGGGGAATATCCAAAAAAGCCATAGCCATGATTGTTCTCCTACATATCATTTTTCATTAGTTTTAAGAGGCTCCGGCCTCTTCGCCCACACATTATGGGCTTGAGACACTAATATAGCACCTGCAGCAGGCATGCCGATTGGCGGAGGTGTGTCGGAAACTTCTAAGAGTTTCCGTCAGACTTTGGGTGGCAGGGACTCACCGAGCTGCAGCCTGAGCTCCCGGGCGAGCTCTAAGATTTTCGAGTCGCCGATCTTCTCTAGCTTATCGGTATTACAACTGCCGATCCTGACATCGTCTGTCAGGGAGTAATTACCATGATAGTCATTGTCGATGATATTAACACCATCTCGTAAGGCGGGTTTGAGTGCGTCGCGCAGTACCGAGACACCTTTAAAACCCTGATCATCGGTCGCGCCGAGAGCCCGCTTGTGCACAACAGTGCCTACCGTGCGTGCGACCATCAATTGCAGCAACACTCTCAGTGAGCTGTCCGTCAGGTTTATTGGTTTGGATCCGACCATTACGCGAGTGCGTTGACGAATTCGGTCCCCCGGAATTGCGAGTAATATTTCCTTGCCTGCATCAGTCACTCGAGGTGCAGGCTTCTCACCACATAGGTCGTGTGTCGGACGACCACTGCGCTCAAGCGCATTGCGAATTTTGGCGGATATGTCCCGACCAATGAAGGGCTTCTGAATAATATCATCGGCTCCGTCTTTCATGGCATCCACAGCGGCAGAGACTTCACGAGCAAAGCCGCTTACAATAAGGACCGGCAACCAGTAGCAGAGCCCAGAATGGTCAACATGCATTCGCCTAATCTCTCGTAAGAGAGAATTTCCGTGCTCAATGTGACCCTTGATGGAGTCCGGGTCACCCTTGATCTCGAGGTCAAGGAGAATGAAACAAAATTTTTTGCTCTGTAGTATCGCAAGCGCGTCACGCCTATTATCGACAACTATGCTGTCACATGCTATAGACTTTAAAATTTCTGCTATATCCTCAGCAGCCGCGCTATCGTCCTCGACGACCAAGGCTAGGTGTCTTCCGGCCATGATATACCCCGTTACCTTTGCTGCGGAATGACTACGCGAACGACAGTGCCCCTACCCCTGATACTCTCTAGGCTTAAGCGGCCCCCATGCTCCGATTCAATTATTTTTATGGCAAGGGGAAGGCCGAAGCCAGTGCCATTCGGCTTACTGGTTGCGAAAAGGACGGACGCGTCTGCCAAGGCCTCTTCGCTCATGCCACATCCCGAGTCCTCGATCGAGATCACGACGCAACCTTCCTCCGCTGTAGCACGTACGATTATCGGGTTCAGGGAGTCGGTTCCGTCGTATGACTCGACAGCATTTGCCAGAACGTTGACAATAGCTTGTATGATGCGCTCGCGCGAAATTACTACGGCGATGGCCTCATCGACCTGGATATTGATCGGCGGCCGCGCCGTGCTGGGCTCAGCTTCGCGGACCAACGAAACAGCGTCCTCCATGATGTCCTTCAGCCCTTCTCTTGTATACGTTAGCGCCGGCTGCGCCGTATACGCTCTCATTCCGTCGAGTACTGCACGAAGATGAGCAACTCGGCGCCCGATACGTACAGCCTCGTCTGCAAGCTCCGCGCGCATCGTGCTTTCGTCAGAGAGCTTAGTCTTGAGTCGGTCTGCTGACATGGCGAGGGGAGACATGAGTTTGATTACCTCATGGTACAACTCACGGGAGAAGGTGTTGGCGATCTGTTCACTCGCGCGCTTCACGGCGTCACGCCCTCTCGTGCCGAAACGAGCCTCGATGTCATCGAGAATTGAATTGATTCGATCCTCGTGCTGTTTACCTAGCGTGCTCGCATTCTGCCAGTCGCGACGGCGAAGGGTTGCGTGCTCCGCCGCTTGTCGGACACGAGAATTGTCATCGGTCGCAAGCTTCGCCAGTGCGGGCCCAAAGGCAGGGTGAAGTACTTGAGCAGCGACATTGGCCACCGCCCGGCGAATTTCCCATTTCGAGTGCTGTGCAAGTACAACAAGCTTCAACACGACTTCATGGATCCTCGGGTCACCCGGAGTGGCTACGCGAAGCCATGTTTCAGCGGCGCCTACGCCAGCGAGCACGCCAGCCCAGTTGGCGCCGCCAAGTTCGGAAAGAAGAGCCGAGTAGCTAATTGGCTCCTCAGTGTCCATAACGAGCCTTTCTCTGGAGAAAGGCTTCGCGTCCACCCTCTAGAATCTGCTCGATCTGGTCCTTGCATTCATCGATTGTACCGACTTGCCGAAGAGTCGCGTGATGACCGTCAGAGGAAAATACAAAGACTCGTTCTGCCTCACCGAGCACAGGGATATTGGGGTTGTGAGTGACGAAGATAACTTGCCGGCTACCTTTTACGGCACGAAGAGCTTTGACGATCGTGTCGTAAACAAAGGCGTTGTCGAGATTGTCCTCAGGCTGGTCAATAAGCAGGGGGCGCTCACTCTGAACCAAGAGAATCGGCAGGATTGTAGTGCATCGTTGACCGGTCGATAGATTCGGTGATTCCTTATATTTGTCACCATCGAGCAGCTCGATGCAAGGCCGATCTTCGAGATCGACGGTTTCGATTGAATAGGATGTACCGTTCGCCTTGAGTGCATCAATAACCCTCTTGGCTCTCTCTTCCTCAAAGGATGTGCGCTGCATGAGAATCTTATAGCTATTAGTTACGACCAATTCCGAGAGCTCGGTCGGGAGGAAAACCTGTGAAAGGCGGTCAGCCACCACCCCTTGCTTCACGCCAATACCTCTCAGTGCTTCAGCAATGAGATCACGATATCGCTGCAGATCGGCAGCTTGAGTGATCGTCACTCGGATACTCGGAAATTGCTGAGTGAGACGCTCTGCAACCTGCTTTCTGAGTGCGAAGCGATGATCACGAAGCTCGGAAGCCCGGTTCAGCAAGTCACTTCTATCCTTTGCTAGCACCTGCCGATGCTTCTCTTTCGCTTGCTGCTCCCTCACTGCTGAGAGTGCGTCGGCTAGGGAACCTTGTAAAGCTAACCGCTCCGCTGCGCGGCCGTCTTGCTTCTCAGACTCGGAGATGATCGTGCGATACTCCGCCTCCTGAAGAGCATGCTGTTGAGCGAGAACAGCTCTGTGCAATTTGATCCGAGCGTCGACGGTACCTACTGCGTCGTTGATTGAAGTGGCTGCGGCAGCGAGTACACGGGCGAAGCTCTGAGCGTCCGCTTCGAGTTGCTGAAAGACCTCCCGATTGACCCCCTGCCGTACCGCACTATCGAGTTGAGCCTCGACACTGGCTTGAAACGCGGCTTCACTTGCACTTATCTCACGCGCGGCCTTTTGCATCGCCGCGATGACGAGTTCGGGAACTTTCTCTTCCCTAGCACGCGTGCTCTTGGCAGTATGCGCAGAGTTGAGCCTCTCAGCATCGGGACCTCCAACCTCCGCAAGTCCCTTGAGCTTTTCTTCGATCACGGTGAGTTCTGATGCCTTCCCGTGAAGGTCATCGATCTCTTCGTCAAGGCGACGAAGGTCTATGCTCGACTGTTCGAGTTGGCGTTGTAGCTGCTCAAGATTACGCGCTATTACCGATGCCTCCTGTTCTCGAAAGCGATCAAGCAGCTCAAGTTGCGCGGCGGGGCTCGAAGCTATCTCTTCAATCTCGTTCTGACTGAAGACATCAGCGCCGAAAATTGAGTCCCGATCAAGCGAGATGGGCACGGCTGTTCCAGACTCGTTGAGAACTTGGACGCCTTCGTTTGCAGCGCGTCCGGCCGTGTAGAGCATGTCATTTTTTGTTCGAAGCTCGATGCTGAGGCGACCGTTTCCAAGATTCGCCTTGACGAGCGCATCAATCGTGCGATGTCGCTGAGGGCTTGACTTCGGGTCAGGCATGAGACCAAGGCCGAAGCGAAGAAATTCAAGGGCAGTGGTCTTGCCAGCACCTCTGCCCCCGATCAAACAATTTAGTCCGTCAGCGAACTCCATTTGCATTCCGCTGAGAAATCCTCCCGTTACGCGAATGCTGAGTACCACATGGTGGGCGGAATGCTCGGATTGTGTTATTGGTTCGGTCATGGAGCTTGCTCCGCGAGAGCTTTGGAAGATGGTTGCAGGGTGGCGCTAGGCACTGCGAGTGTGCCGAAGCTCGGCGAACCTGTCGAGGAGGTCGTCGAGCGCCCAGCCATCGGCCGCATTGCGCGCGGCTGGAACAGCATCGGCCTGGGCGGCGCAGGGACTTGCCAAGAGAACGATCAAGGTAAACAAATGTTTTATCCCCATTTCATCTCCCTTCAGGGGTCTCTGCGTGAGCCCATACTACTATGCCTCAGCCTTAAAGATTCGACGTCCTTGATCGCGATGGCGGTCGAGACTCGGAGGGACACCTCACGATGTCCCTCTTGCGGTTCGTCGACCCGATCAGTCAAGCCACGGAGACCAGGTGCACTTCCCCCACCAACCCCCGCCATAAGCCGGGCTGCAGTGATAGTGCTCGGCGCACTCGAAATCGCCATCGCAGCGATCATTGGTGTCGCCACCCCCTGGGCAGCAGTCCGCGCAAGGGCAGGACTCGTAGAAATTGCAGGTGCCGTTGTTGTTGCAGCCCAGGGTTGGATCCTCCGGGCATCCGGGTCCGCAGTCGTGGGCGCAAGTGGAGCAACTCTCACCCTGCTCGCAGACGAAGTTGCCGCACTGCGCGCCGCAGGCCTCTGGCGGATTGCACGTGTTGCAAGAGCCACAGTCGTCCGAGCACGAGCTGCAGCTCTCGCCGGCTTCGCAGATGCCATTGGGGCAGGAGGAACAGGCGCCGCAGTCCCCTGCGCAGCTCTGGCAGTCCTCTCCGCTGTCGCAGACGGCATTCCCGCAGGTCGGAGTCGGGCAGGTGCCACAATCTTCGGCACAGCTCGAGCAGTTTTCACCGCTCTGGCAAACGGCGTTGCCGCAGACGACCGGGGGCGGACAGGCGCCACAATCCGCCGCGCAGCTCGAGCAGCTCTCTCCACTCTGGCAGAGTCCATTGCCACAGAAAGGGGCCGGGCAACTGCCGCAGTCGCCGGGACAGCTCTCACAGTCCTCGTCGAGGTCGCAAACGCTGTTGCCACAGAAGGAAGACGAACAGTCGGAGGGACACCAGCTATCTTCATCCGGGTCGCAGATCCCGTCGCCGCAAACGATACAGCGCTCGCCGTCGAGGCAGATGGGGCCGCCGACGCCTGCTCGGAGGGAGAGTGGGAGCACCAGGAGCATGGCGACGAACAGCAGAACCCGATGGCAGCGAAGGAGAGGATTTTTCCGGTCGGACATACGGCTCCTTTTCTCTTGACGTTATCGATTGAGGACAGAGAGGTAAACCCGCCAGGGACCGACGTCTTCGGTGTAGCGCCTGGCCATGACGCGGGCGATCTGGGCGATGTGGTTGAGGTCGTGAACGGCCCAGGTTGCCAGGAGTTGTTGGAGGCTGACCGGCCCGAGCTCGGGGTGGCGCCCGGGCAGCGCCAACTGGGCCCCGGTCAGACGCCAGCTTCGGACGGTCTCGAGGTTGCCGCGCCGCAGCTCGGCGAACCGGTCGAGGAGGCCGTCGAGCGCCCAGCCCTCGGAACGCTTGAGCTGGGCGAAGCGGTCGAACGGCTCGAAGGGACGGCTTTCGCCGTGTTCGAGGATGATGCGGGCCCGTGGAACCCAGTCCGTCTCCTCGCCGTGGATGAGATGCCCCACCACGTCGAACGCGCTCCAGGTGTCGGGCCCTTCGTTCACGGCGTGCCAGGAAGCGCTCGCGCCCCGAAGAAGGTCGCCCACCACGGTCGGAGTGCGCCCCAGGATGTCGAGGGTCTCGGGGAGATCGAAGCTCACGTCGTCCTCCATGGATGAAGCTCGATGAAGCCGGGCGGTATAGTACCTCTCCCCGGCCCGAAGCCGCTCTTCGATCCCAGGAATCCAATGACCCGATACGCCGCCCTTCGCACCGAGCTCGCCGCGGCGGCCCGCCTGGCCGCGCCGGTGGCGCTGGTGCAGGTGGGGACGATGCTGATGGGCGTGGTGGACACGATGATGCTCGGGCATCTCTCGGCCCAGGCCCTGGCGGCGGGCGCGCTGGGGCATATCGTCACGTTCACTTGCCTGATGCTGGGGTATGGAGTGCTGTCGGCTCTCGATCCTCTCGTCTCCCAGGCGTATGGGGCCCGGGATGCCGGCGCGGTCGGCGGCCATCTGCAGCGGGGGCTGGTGCTGGCGGCGGTGCTGACGGTGCCGACCGTGGCCGGGCTGCTCGACGTCGAGCCGATCCTGCGCGCCCTGGGGCAGCCGGCCGCGGTGAGCCGGGATGCCGCGGACTACACGCGGGCGATCCTCTGGGGGATCTTGCCGTATCTCGTCTTCGTCGCGTTTCGGCAGACCCTGCAGGCGATGGGCGTGGTCCGGCAGGCCGCCACGGCGATCGTGCTCGGCAACGTCGTCAACGCGGTCCTCAACTGGATGCTGATCTTCGGCCACCTGGGGGCCCCGGCCCTGGGCGTGAGGGGCTCGGCCCTGTCCACGTCCGTGGCCCGCTGGGCGATGTGCCTCTATCTGCTCGCGGCGTCGCGGCGCTCGCTCGCCCCGTATTGGCGGGGCTTCACGGCCGAGGTGGCGGCGGTGCGCGGCTATCTGGTCATGCTGCGGATCGGGCTGCCGATCGCGCTCCACAACTCGGTGGAGCTGATGATCTTCGCGGTGGCCGCCCTGCTCATCGGCCGCATCGGGATCGCCGAGTTGGGAGGCCATCAGATCGCGCTCAATCTTACGAGTCTGTCGTTCATGGTGCCGCTCGGGATCTCGGGCGCCGCCGCGACCCGCGTCGGCAACGCCATCGGCCGCGGCGACATGCCGGGCGCCCGCCGGGCCGCGGCGGCTTGCCTGCTGCTGGGAGCCGGCGCGATGATGGTTTTCGCGGCGGTGTTCGCGACCCTGCCGGGGCCGCTCGCGCGCCTCTATACGATGGACCCGGCGGTGATCTCCGTGGTGTCGATCCTGCTGCCCATCGCCGCGCTGTTCCAGGTTTGCGACGGCATCCAGGTGGTGTCGTCCGGCGTGCTCCGGGGCGCGGCGGACACCACGTTCTCGGCCGCCATCGCGCTGCTCGGCTACTGGGTGATCGGCCTGCCGGTGGGCTGGGTGCTCGCCTTTCGCGCCGGCCTGGGGCCGGCCGGGTTGTGGTGGGGCATCACGGTGGGGCTCACGGTCGTGGCGGTCTTGCTGACGCTGCGGATCGCCCTCCGGTTCCGCGGCGAGATCGTGCGGGTCGATATCGAGATGGGAGCCGACGAAAGGAGATCCGATGGATAAGGACATGTTCATCAAGCCCGTGGTCTACGCCGTTCCCGGCATGGAGGACGCGGAGGTGCGGCGCGACGTCGTCTATCGCTCGTTGGAGGATGGGACGGAGCTGACGATGGACGTCTACCTGCCGCCGGGCCCGGCGGCAGGCGAGCGGCGGCCGGGCGTGGTGTTCGTCCACGGCGGCCCGATCCCGGAGGACAAATGGCACCTGGTGAAGAACTGGGGGCTCTTCAACGCCTACGGCAGGATGATGGCCGCCTCGGGGATGGTGGGCGTGGCCTTCAACAACCGCTTTCTCGGCCTCGACCGGATCGCCGACCCGGCGGCCAACATCGCGGCGGCCATCGCGTTCGTCCGCGGGCAGGCGGACGCCCTTCATCTCGATCCGGACCGCCTCTGCGTGTGGGTGTTCTCCGGGGGCGGGCCGTTCCTCAGTCCCTTCCTGACCGGGAAGCCGGCCTGGGCCCGCTGCCTCGTCGCCTACTACGCCCTCTTCGATCTCCGTCCGATGCGGGAGTGGATCCCCGGCGGGGCTCCGGACGAGCTCCTGGAGAGGTTCTCTCCCGTGGCCTGCCTCGCCGGCGAGAGCTTCGAGGGGCCGCCGATCCTGGTCGCCCGGGCCGGCCTCGACCAGCCGTGGCTCAACGCGACCACGGACGCCTTCGTCGCACGGGCGCTGGCGGTCAACGCCACGATCGACGTCCTCAATCATCCCCGGGGGCAGCACGGCTTCGACGTCCTGGACGACGACGACCGCAGCCGCGAGATCCTGGCGCGGACGCTCGACTTCGTGAAGGCCCATGTATGAGCTTCAAGGACCACTTCTCCGGCCACGCCGGCACCTATGCCTCGTTCCGGCCCGGCTATCCGCCCGCGGTCTTCGATTTCGTGGCCTCCCTTCCCCAGCGGCGGGGCCTGGCGTGGGACTGCGCCACGGGCAACGGGCAGGCGGCGGTCGATCTCGCGGAGCGTTTCGAGCGGGTCGTGGCGACCGACGCCTCCGCGCAGCAGCTCGAGCACGCCGTGCCGCATCCGCGGGTCGAGTACCGGCAGGCGCTAGCCGAGCGGTCGGGCCTGGCGGATGGATCGGTGGACCTGGTGACGGTGGCGACGGCGGTGCACTGGTTCGACTTCGACCGCTTCTACGCCGAGGTGGAGCGGGTGCTCGCCCCGGGCGGCGCCCTCGCCGTGTGGGCCTACGACCTGGCGCGGATCGCGCCGGAGGTGGACGTGCTCGTCGACCGCCTGGGCCGCGAGATCGTCGCGCCCTACTGGCCTCCGGAGCGCCGGTGGGTGGACGAGCTGTACCGCACGCTCCCCTTCCCGTTCGACGAGGTCGAGGCGCCGGTTTTGTGGATCGAGGAGCGCTGGGATCTCGAGCGGTTCGCGCAGTATCTCGGGACGTGGTCGGCGACGAACCGCTACACCCAGGAGAACGGCCACGATCCCCGCGAGCTGATCCGGCGGGAGCTCGAGGAGGCGTGGGGAGATCCGGCTCTCCGCCGGGAGATCCGCTGGCCGCTCATGATGCGGGCGGGACGGCTCGGAAAGTGATATAGATCTCCGCCTATAGATGATTACAGCTTTGATCAGCCGCAAGGGCGGAGTCGGTAAGACCACGACCGCCGTGAACCTGTCGGCCGCTCTGGCGGCTCAGGGGTTGCGCGTATTGCTGGTGGACCTGGACAGCCAGGCTTCGGCGTCGCTGTCGCTGGGCGTGGACCGCGCGGACCTCGCGCCGTCGGCCGCCGACGTGCTGCTCGGCGGCCTGCCGGTGGACCAGGCGATCCGCGAGACGGCGGTTCCGGGGCTGGACCTGATCACCGCCTCGGTGGACCTCATGAAGGCCGAGTCGGAGATGGCGGTCTTCCGGAGCAAGGAGGTGCGGCTCAAGTCTGCCCTCGCGCCGGTGGCCCAGCGCTACGACTTCATCTTCCTCGATTGCCCCTCCTCGCTCTCGCTGCTGCCGGTGAGCGCCGTGGTGGCCGCCGATGCCTTCATCGTGCCGGTGGTGCCGCAGTTCCTGGCCGTGACGGGGGTGAAGAACCTGATCGCCGCCGCCGAGCGCGCCGCCTGGGATACCGGCTCGCGCGTCCGTCCGCTCGGGCTCCTGCTCACCATGGTGGACTACCGCACCAAGAACACGCGCCGCACGGTGGACGAGCTGCGGGCCGAGCACGGCAACCTGATCTTCGCCATCGAGATCCGCATCAACACCCGCCTCGCCGAGGCGCCGGGGGCCGGGCAGACGATCTTCCAGTACGACCGGTACGCGAAGGGGGCCGAGGCGTACAAGCTGCTGGCGGGGGAGTTTCTGCTGCGGGCGCGGGGCGGGCCGATCGAGAAGTCTCTTACGGCGGGCGGCTAAGAGCCCGGGGCTTCGCCCCCGGGCCCGCGTGGGCACCCGGAATCGATCAACGTTTTCAGCGCGCCGTAGTCGATCGGCTTGATCAGGTGATGATCGAACCCGGAATCCATGGCTCGCTGACGGTCTTCCTCCTGGCCATACCCGCTGAGCGCGATGAGGAGCGCCAGCCGCGTTTCCTCTTGCTGGCGCAAGTGCTGGGCGACCTCATGCCCGCTCATCTTGGGAAGCCCGATGTCCAGCAGCACGACGTGCGGCTGCAGGGCCTCGGCGGTCTCGATCGCGCTGGGTCCGTCGTATGCCGTCCGCACTTCATGCCCCTCAAGCCCGAGCAGCAGGGCCATGCTCTCGGCGGTGTCGACGTTGTCGTCCACCACCAGGATGCGGCGGCGGTTCGGAAAAGCATGTCTCTCGACGGCAAGGTTGGCGGTCTCTGCCGGTGCCGGATGCGACGTCCCGGTCCACGCGGGCAGAGAGACGACGACCTCGGTGCCCTGCCCCGGGCCGGCGCTGAACGCCCGCACGGTGCCGCCGTGCACCTCGACGATATTCTTGACCAGCGACAGCCCGATTCCGAGTCCGCCCTCCGAGCGGCCGAGGGTGTGCTCCGATTGGGTGAAGAGATCGAAGACATGGGGCAGGACCGCGGCGGGGATTCCGATGCCGTTGTCCTTCACGCGGATCTGCACCTCGGGACCCCGGCCCTCGACCGTCACCCGGATGTCCCCACCGGTTTCCGTGTATTTGGCCGCGTTGTGCAAAAGGTTCGAGACGACCTGGGTCAGACGGGTCACGTCGCCTTCGACCTGCAGCGGCTCGGGAGGCAGGGAGACCGTCAGCCGATGGCCGCGTGCGTCGATGAACGGGCGGCTGGTTTCGACGGCACGTCCGATGACGGTCAAAAAATCGGTCTTCTCCTTGCGGAACTCGACCTTGCCCAGGCTGATGCGCGAAATGTCGAGCAGGTCGTCGACGATATGGGCGAGCTGATCCGTCTGCCGGTCCACCACGTCGCGCATTTCCTGGAGGCGTGGGTCCTGGGTACCGAGTTGGCGCATCACCTGGACGGCGTTGCGGATTGGGGCCAGCGGGTTGCGCAGCTCGTGCGCGAGCATCGCCAGGAAGTCGTCCTTGCGCCGGTCGGATTCCTTGAGCGCTTCTTCGGCCAGTTTCCGTTGCGTGATGTCGACGAACGCGCCGATCGCGCCGCGCACCTTCCCCTCGGGGCCGTGCAGCGGCATGGCATTGCCGAACAGGTGCAGCCGGGAGCCATCGTCGAAAACGACTTCTCCTTCGAAGCCGCGGACTTCGGCGCCGCGCGCCGCCCGCTGCATCGGCAGCTCGTCCGGGGTCAGCTCCACGCCGTCCTTGAGCACTTTGAAATGCGGCACGGCATCCTCGTCGCCGGCGGTCTTGCACAGGTTGGAGCCCACCGGCATGCGCAGCAATTCATAGCCGGCGTGGCTGCCGCTGATCGTCCGGCAGTCCGGATCGTGGGTGACCCAGACGGCGGCGGGCGTGGCGTCCATGAGGGTGGCCAATTCTTCGGCCTGCAGCCGGTGGCGCTCCTCGACGTGCTTCCGCTCGCTGACGTCGGTCACCAGGGCAAAAAAGCCCTGCACCTCGCCCTGGTCATCGGTATGAGGCACGTAACGGGCTTCCACGCAACGAAGCCCTGCCCCCCGGTACTGGATCCACGTCTCGAAACGGGTTTCGCGGCCCGCCAGCGCCGACTCGACGTGCGGGCGGATCTCCTCATAGGCGACATCGCCGAGGACCTCCCGGACGTGCTTGCCGCTGATCTCTTCCCTGCGATGCCCGAACCATTCTTCGTACATCGTGTTGTTGAAGCGGTACCGCTGTTCCGTATCGACGTAGGAGATGAGAGCGGGGACGCCGTTGGTGATGATCCGCAGCTCTTCCTCGCGCCGCCGCAGCGCCTCTTCGGCCAGCTTGCTCTTGTTAATGTCGAACGTCACGCCCACCATTCGTGTGGGCTTGCCGCCCGAGTCGTACAAGGCCCGACCCTGCGATCTCATCCAGCGCACCGCGCCATCCGACCGGATCATGCGGAACTCGTTGTTGAGCTCGCGCCTCTCTTCGAGCGCCACCTGCATCTCTTGAACGGCGTTCTGCTGGTCCTGGGGGTGGATCGTCTGCAGCCAGGCCGCATAGGAGGGCTGGCAGGTCGCGGGACTGGTGCCGGCCAGGTGATGAAACTCTTCGGACCAGAAGACCTCTCCGGTTACGATGTCCCAGGCCCAACTGCCGGCATGGGCGGCGCGGAGAGTGAATTTGAGAAGGGCCGCGCTCTCTTCGAGAGGGCATACGTCCAGGCCCTCCATTGTCAAAGGCTGCATGAAGCCCTCCTTACCTTTCTCGCACCCTGCTCGACTGTATCCCACATCCCACAAGAACGCACAGGCAAGGAGACTCTGCGCTCTCTCGACCGCGGACACGATCCAAGAGCCGGGGTGAGAGCTTAGGGCCGCACCACCCGCGTCAACCAGCGCTCCACGTACTCCCGCAGCTCCGGCGTGTCCGGGAACGGCTCTCCATACTTCCTCATCGCTCGGAAGGGTAACGGCTCCACCTGCTGGGCTTCGAAGGTGTTGCGGTCGGCATCCTTGTCCCAGCCCTGGCTCTGGAGGAAGACGGTGCGGGTCCAGCCTTTCGCGAGGGGCGGGAGCGCGGAGGCGTCGAACTCCAGGGCGATCTCGTCGCCGGGCGCGAGGATGACGGAGCGGTCGTCCGTCTGCTCCAGCAGCTCGCCCACGTCGCCGTAGCGGGTGTAGCGGCCGGGGAACGGCAGCCAGGGGGAATCGGCCGAGACGGTCCCGTAGTCGTAATGGTGCGGGGCGTTGGGCGCCTTGCGGAGTAGCCGCGAGAAGCCGCGGTAGTGGAAATCGGCAACGCGGGGCTCGAGACGGGCACGGACGACGGGGTCGGCATCGGCCTTCCGAGATGTCCAGGCGATGCGGTCCCAGCCGAGCCAGAGGGAGGTGACGATGCGCAGGCGATGGGCTCCGGGCGGCAGCGGCGGCGTATCGACCACCATCGTCTTCGTCTTGCCGGCGGGGAAGCCCATGGAGGGCAGCAGGGTCTTCCAGCCGGCCGCCGTCTCCACTTCCAGGCTCGGCGGCAGGTAGGGCAGGTCGGGACGCTGGGCGGCGGCGAGGTTCAGGCTCGCGTCGGCCGGGAAGATCCAGCCGTCGAGGTGGAGCCGCACCGGGGCGCCGGGGGCCGCGCCGAGATCGAAGGTGAAATTCCACGCCTTGGCGACGCCCTGGTAGGGGCCGGGCTCGTAGCCGGAGGCGTAGACGTCGTCGCGCTCGCGGACGCGGGCCGTCGCGTCGGCTCCCCCGCCGTCCCAGGCGGCGGCCACGGGACGGAGGCCGCGCGCGGCCAGCACTTTCACGGGCTGCCGCTTGCCGGGCTCCACCTTGAGGCTGCTCGCCACCTCGATTTCGGCGGGATGGTCCACCACCCAGAGACGCACGGCGTCGAAGTAGGCGGCCTCCCACAGCTCCTCGGTGACGCGCAGGCGGTAGACGCCGTCGACCGGCCGGGCGCGGTCCACCCGCACCAGCTCGTCCGGATCCGAGCCGGCCCAGACGCCGGGCGCCACGGGCAGGCCGACGGGCGAGTTCCAGAGCAGGTCGGTGACGAACTCGAAGCGCTCGCCCGTCCAGGCATAGAGGAACGGGCAGCTCCCCTTGAGGAGCTGCTCCTCCACCACCCGCTGGTCGGCCTGGGGCTGGAGCCGGTTCTGGGGCACGCCGTTGGTCCAGACGACGCGCAGCAGGTCGGGCTGGCGGAGGCTGCCGAGGCCGAAGTGGGTCACGGAGCCGGCGGCCTCGCGGAACTGGTAGGCGCTGCCGGCGCGCACCTCGGCCACGGCGCCGATCCCCTGGAGGTTGTTCTTGCCGTTGCCGGTGGTCAGGCCGAGCAGGCGCACGTCGAGCCAGTGGTTCTTGTTGCCCCCTTCGTTGACCAGCCGGTGCAGGCCCGACTCCCCCGCCGCGGCGAGATCGAGGTCGCCGTCGCCGTCCAGATCGGCGGCGGCGAGGATCGAGGCGGATTTTGGCGCCCCTGCGATCGCCAGCGGCTCGAAGGTGGGCGCCGCGACCGTGCCGCGCTGGCCGAGGACCGCGAGGCCGTCCGGACCGGCGGCGGCGAGGTCGAGCCGGCCATCGTTGTCGGCGTCGAAGGCGAGGACCGAGGTGAAGCGCTTGCCGGCGGGCAGGCCCGGGAGCGGCCAGGCGGCGAAGCGTCCGCCCAGGTTGTGCCAAAGGGCGAGCCCCGCGCCCGCGGCTACGAGATCGGACCGGCCGTCGTTGTCGAGGTCGGCGCTGGCCGCGGCCTCCACGGGTCCCGGAGCGGCTAGCCCGGCGGCGGCGGTGCGGTCCGTGAAGCGGCCCTGGCGCTGGTTGTCGATCCAGGCGAGCCCCTTGGCGTGCGCCACCACGAGATCGAGGTCGCCGTCGCGGTCGAGATCGCTCGCCAGGAGGCCACGGATGCCCGTGAGCGGCGTCCGCGGCAGGGCCTGGGGATCCACGGCTTCGAGCGGCCCCTGGAGGGCGTTGCGGAAGATCCCCAAGCCTCCCGGCTCGCTGGCCAGAGCGAGGTCGAGGTCGCCCTCGATGTCGAAGTCGACCACGGCGGCGGCTTCGGCGGCCGCTTTCGCCAAGCCCGCGGCAGCCGTCGCGTCGTCGAAGCCGCCATCTCCCCGGCCGCGCCAGAAGGCGACGCGCCCGGCTCCGTAGCCGACGAGATCGGTCTTGCCGTCGTTGTCCAGATCGGCGGCGAGCAATCCGGCGATCCCCAAGGCTTCCGGGCCGGCGGCGGGCTCGCCGCCCGCGCCCCGGCGCAGCTCCAGCCGCGGCGCTTCTCCGGCCTTGATCCAAGCCAGATCGGCCTTGTCGTCGCCGTCGAAGTCGCCCACGGCCAGGGCGCGCCCGGCGACCGCGCCGTCCGCCAGGGAGGCGGCCTGGAAACGCACGGGCAATGGGTCGCCGAAGCTCGAGGGCGGCGGCTCCGCCGCGAACCGCTCGACGGGCAGGCCCAGGATGCCCGGCGTCAGCTCCTTCAGGCTCTGCTGGTAGAGGGACGTGGGCTTGAGCACGTTCTCCAGGCGGATGGCCGGCACCCGGGCCGCGGGCAGCTCGCCGGATTCGAGGGCCGTCATCACGGGCACCAGCGCGGACGTGACGGCCGGCGAGGCCGTTCCCGCCAGCTCGCGGACGCGGAGGAACGCCCGGGTGGCCCCGGCGCGATCGCCGGCCGCGACGGCCCGCTGGCCGGCCTGGAGGAGGACGATCACGTTCTCCGGCCGCAGCCGCTGCAGGGCCTTCAGGGCGTCCGCCAGGGCCGCCGCGGCCTCCGACTGTCCGGAGCCAAGGGAACCCTGCGCGGCCTGACGATAGAGGGAGTACTGGAAATCGACGCGGTCCGGCGCCGCCGCCGCGGCCTGCCGGTAGGCGGCGAGAGCCTCGTCGTCCTTGCCGGCCCATTGGAGCACGTCCCCCTGGATGGCCAGCAGATCGGCCCGGCCCGGGGCCTTGGCCAGGGCCTGGGCGATCGCGCTCTGGGCGTCCTCGCTCTTCTGCTGCCGCAAGGCCGCGATGGCGAGGTTGGCGTAGGGCAGCGGATCGGCCGGCGTGAGCTGGGCGAGCTTGCGGAAGGTCTCGGCGGCCTCGTCGGGGCGCTCGTTCTCGAGGTGGCCCAGGCCCAGATTGCGCAGCGCCGCGGCCTGGGGGGAGACGGGGGCCGGAGCCGGGGCTGCCGCGGCGAGGAGAAGGGCGAGGAGCGGGAGGAGGAGACGGCGGTGCATGGCGGGGGGATTGTAGCGCCGCGCGGACCGCCCGGCAGGGCGCTCCTAGCCGACCGGGCCGACCTGGAACTCAGCGACGATCGGCAGGTGGTCGCTCGCCATGCGGGCCACTTGCAGCCGGCACGAGTGGACCGACACGAGCTTCATGGGGCCGCGGTGGTAGATGCGGTCGAGCCCGCCCTGGGGCGAGAAGGAGGGATAGGTGGGGATGTTGCGGTAGGGGCCCCGCTTGCGCTCCGTGGCGCAGCCGAAGCCGAGGCCGTTGGTGAACTCCCCTTCGAGCAGGGAGCGCCAGTCGTTGAAGTCCCCGGCCACGAGGATGGGCGTCTCGGGGTCCACGCCGCTGAACTCGACGGAGCGCTTCAGCAGGTCGATCTGCTTCTTCCGCTCGCGGGCGGAGAGGCCCAGGTGGAGGTTGAAGACCTCCAGCCGGCCGCCCTTGCCGTTCAGCTCCAGCGTGGTGTGCTGGCAGCCGCGCCGGATCCAGCTCTCGGCGATGGAGAGGTCGATGTTCCGCTCGCGGAGGATGGGGAACCGGCTCAGCGTGGCGTTGCCGTAACGCCCCTTCTTCAGGCTGACGTTGTGGCCCAGGGCGTAGTGCGGATACCCGGTGGCCTCGGCCAGCTCCTTGGCCAGGTTCAGCTCGCGGGAGCGGGGCACGCCCTCGTCCACTTCCTGGAGGATCACGACGTCCGCGTCGTAATGCCGGAGAATGCCGGCGATACGCTCCGGACGGAACCGCCGGTCCACGCCGATGGCGCGATGGATGTTATAAGTGATGACTCGCAGCAACAAACCCCTGGCTCCCGTCTCCTGAACCTTTAGCTCTTGTGTTTTCTTCCACTTCACGGGCCGCGCGTCCCGCAAGCGGTATAGTAATCGGGTGCCGCCCATCTTCACCATCGGCCACTCCACCCGTCCCATCGAAGGCCTCCTAAGTCTGGCGGCCACGGCCATCCTCTGCGCCGAGGCCGTCCCCTGGCGTTGCCATCGCCGGCTCATCTCCGACGCCCTCGTTGCACGGGGCATCGATATATTGCATATCCTGGGCCCGGGCCGTGCCGACCCGCACGAGCTCGACGCGAACGCCCGCGTCCTGCCCGGCGGCCGGCTCCTCTACGCCGGACCGGCCGGCGACCAGCCCTCGCTGTTCGAAGACGTCACGGGACCGTAACGCTCGGCCGTTGCCGGGGCGAGACGGTTCTTCTACGATCCCGCGTCTCAATCATCAATAACTTTTGGAGGAAACCCCATGAGCATCAGCCAAGCGCTTCTACCCGAGTTCGACCAGGAGATGGCCAACACCCGCAAGACCCTCCAGCGCGTGCCGATGGACAAGTACGATTGGACCCCGCACACCAAGTCCTTCAACATGGGCAAGCTGGCGACCCACATCGCCCATCTCCCCCATTGGGGGGCCATGACCGTCGAAACCGACGGTCTGGACTTCTCCGTGACGCCGTTCCAGCAGCCCGAGCCGAAAACCCTCGAGGAGGTCCTGGCCCTCTTCGATCAGACCACCGCCCAGGCCCGGGCGGCCATCGCCGGCGCGAGCGACGAGGAGCTGATGAAGCCCTGGACGCTGCGCAACGGCGAGCAGGTTTTCTTCACCATGCCGAAGATCGCCTGCATCCGCGGCATGGTGATGAACCACATCATCCACCACCGCGCCCAGCTCACCGTCTATCTGCGCCTGAACGACATCCCCGTGCCCGGCCTCTACGGCCCGTCGGCGGACGAGACCTTCTAGTCCCTTCGCCTCCGAAGCAGGCGGCCGGCCCACGCGTTGCATGAGCGCAAGGCCGTGCGGGCGTAAACCCCAGATCCACCATCGACGCGCCCCGGCCCTCCGGGCGGGGCGGATTTCTTTATGGAGGAACTCGCCATGATGAAGAGAGCGTTGCTCGCCGGCCTCCTGCTGTGCCTCTCCCTTTTCTCGGCACGCGATCCGGCCTGGGCCCAGGCCGGCCGGGCAACCCGCGACGATCTTCTCACCAAGCTGGAAAGGTCGGGATGGAAAATCGCGCAGGAGGGCGTTCTCCAGCGCCAGCCGAGGCCCGGCGAAGTCGAGACCTTCGTGTTCGGCGTCGAGGGCTTCGCCTGGAAGCTGCGGGACCTGCGGAGCCAGCTCCGGGTCCTGAGAATGGAATTCGAGGCGCGTCCGACGCCCGAGCTGCGGCGGGCCATCGCGAGCCACCGCAAGGCCATCGCGAGCACCCTGGAGATGATCGAGCGCGCCCGGATCGCGGAGACGATGGGCGACACCGGCCCGACCAAGGAGCTCGAAGCCTGCCCCGATCCCACCTTCAACTTCGCCTACGACACGGACGCCGGCTCGAAGACCCAGAGCCAGGGCACCTGGGCGAACGCGAGCGCCGACTTCAGCCTCCATCCGTCCTGCGTCTCCGAAGAAGAGCCCGAGTCCGACCCCGCGGGCGAGGTCTACGCGTACGCCTTCGCCCAGACCACGGTGAGCGGAGCCATCACGACCGCGACGGTGACCGACGGCCCCCGGAGCGGCTCGAACGTCAACGCCAGCGCGGACGCCAGCCGCAACGGCGGCGCGTCCTGCGAGTCCTACGCCTACGCGAGCGTCACGAGCACCAGCCTGAACCCCTCGTCCTACTCCAGCTCGACGTCCAACCCGAGCTGCCCGGCCCCCTCGCCGACGGCCTCGCCGCTCCAGGTTTCGGTCACCTCGGACCACGGCACCAAGATCCTGCTCTGGCAGGCGGTGAGCTGCGTCACCATCACCTGGACGGTCAACGTCTCCGGCGGGACCTCGCCTTACATCGTCAAGATCTATTGGAACGATACCTTCGCGGCCCATGGAACGTCTCTCTCCAAGACTTTCTGCGACTCCCTCGCCCAACAATCGAGCTATCTGGAAACGATCCGGGCGGAAGTGGCGGATCACGGCGGTCAGACCGGGTCAGCCTCCCACTCGACCACGATCAATGTCCGTCGCTCCTGCGACCCAGGAGGCTGCCTGCCTGACTGACCGGCGATCACAGGGCGGACGAGATCCCGGAGATCCTGCCGAAAACCCCGTAGCGGTACCCTTCCGCGAACCGGCTTCGGATCTCGTCCGCGCTGGCGCTCCGGACGTCGAGGAGGTCGCGGCCCTTGGACTCCGCGTCGGTGTTGACCAGGTAGATCAGGCGGTAGCCGGCCCGGGCCATGCTCTCCGGCTCGGGCACCGGCCCCTGGCGGAGGCCCCAGGTGTCGGCGAGCCAGCTCGCGATCAGGTCCGGATGCCGGGAGAGGACGTAGTCGAGATCCGACTTGGCGTGGCCGACGCGGAAGTAGCCGCGGTTTTCCGCCTTGCCGTGGGCGATGTGGGAGTCCGCCAGACCCAGCATGTCAATGGTCCGGAGGCCCGAGAAGTAGGGCACCTTGCCCGCGCCGTCGACGGCGATGAGGGCGCCGGGATGCTTCTCGCCGAGGTAGCGGCCCAGGAGCGTCCAGCGGTCGTACTTCGCGGCCCGGTAGGAGAAGCGCGGGTCGGTGCCCAGGGGGATGAGCTGGAGGACCAGGACCAGCGCCAGGAGGACCGCCACCAGGCGCGGGCGCCGGATCTCCGCCGCCAGTTGGAGGAGCAGGTAGGTCCCCATGGGAAAGAGGAACAGCAGGAAGCGGTCGTAGAAGACGTCGCCCCCCACGTAGACGAAGTAGGCCAGCCAGCCCGCCGCGAAGACGGCGGGAAACGGCATCCCCGGCAGCGGATCGGGCCGCCGGAGGCGCCGGGGGGACAACCCCTTCAGGCCCCGGGCGGCGGCGAGGCCGAAGATCGCCAGGTAGAAGAGCAGCCCGGTGGCGAGCGCGGCCGAGACGAGCTGCAGCCAGCCGCTCTCGAAGCGCTGCGCCAGGGAGCCGTCGACCTTGACGTAGTAGGTGTTGGGCAGGGGCCAGCCGTAGTACGAGAGCCGCAGGGCGGTGAGCGTGCCGAAGACGGCCAGGGTGGCCACCGCCAAGCCCGCGGCGGCCCGCCAGCGCCCCCGCAGACCCAGGAAGCCCGCCGCCAGGAGAGGCGTCACGAAGCCGTCCGCCCGGGAGAGGACCGAGACGGCGGCGAGGACGCACAGGCCGAAAAACGCCCGCCGCTCCTCCTTCTCTCCTCCCTCCTCCACCGCTCGTTCGACGAGAATCCAGGTCGCGATCTGGATCAGCAGGACGAGCGGCGTCTCGAGCCCCGAGGCGATGGCTGCCCAGAGCGACGGGCAGAGGGCGAAGAGGACGGCCAGCCATCCCGCGGACCGGTCGCCAAGGCGGGGCCGGGCGAAACGGTACAGCAGCACCAGCGCGATCGCCGCGAAGAGCAGGTTGAGGCCGGTGGAGACGGCGTAGATGCCCGCCGTCCCCACGAGGGCCTCGGCCGGGGTCAGGAGCAGCACGTAGAGCAGGTTCGAGAAGCCCTCGACCCGCTCGCCGGGGTTGAAGACGAGCCCGTCGCCCGCGGCCAGGTTGTGGGCGTAACGGTAGGAGATGTAGGCGTCGTCGGTGCCCCAGGCGTGGCCCGAGAGGTCCGGGTGCGAGTATCCCGCTAGGATCTGGAGGAGAGCGCCGGCCAGGAGGAGAACGAGGGCGGCCGGCAGAAGGAGCCGGCCGCCAGGGGACGAAGGGGCCATAGGGGACTGGATGGCAGCGGCCTGAATCAGGCGGATTAGCCGCTGGTGGTGCCGATCACGATCTCGACGCGGCGGTTGCGCGCCCGGCCGGCGTCGCTGGAGTTGGGCACCAGCGGGTTCTGCTGGCCGTGGGCGAAGACGCGGATGCGCCCCTCGGGGAAGTTGGCCGAGGACTGCTGCTCCAGCCACTGGCGCACGGCGAAGGCCCGCGCCTCGGAGAGCTGCATGTTGGCGTCCGGCGAGCCGACGTTGTCCGTGTGGCCGTGGACCTCGACGACGGCGGCGTTGGCCACCAGCAGGTCGCGCAGGAGCTGCTGCATCTCGCGCTCGGCTTCCGGCGTGAAGCGGTCGCTGCCGGTCTGGAAGTTGATGTTCCAGGCCTTGCGGCTGACGACGGTGCGCACCGGCTCGGCGGCCGAGAAGGTGGGCGCGTCGGCGGAGGCCACGACCGTGCTCTCCTTGGGCGCCCGGGAGGCGACCGCCTGGACGTACGAGGTGTCGAGGATCTCGTTCACCGGGTAGTACGACGGCACGAGGTCCGGGTACTGCTGCTTCACGATGTCGCCGAACACCGAGTAGGTGGCGCCGAACAGGTTGGAAGACCCCGGAGCCAGGCCGTACAGCAGGAGGTTGTCCGCCAGGTTGTTCACCGCCGAGCCGCCGAGCTGGACCCGGAGGCCCTGCTTGTCGCGCTCGGTCTGGAGGTCGAAGTACTTCTCCCAGTAGTCGGGGCCGGAGTCGGACTCGTTGTAGACCTCGGCGCTGATCTCCGCCGCCTTGCGCAGGGCGGCCGGGCTGCCCTTGACGGCGTCGCCGCCCTCGAAGATGGCCTGGAGCATGCCCTCGACGGTCTGCCGGTTGTCCTTCATCCACTTGTCGATGCCGATGATGGTGTTGGGCATCTGCGAGCTGTACTCGCGGGTGGAGGCGATGGAGACCAGGCCGCCCCGCTTCTGCGCGACGGTGACGTCGCCCGGCGTCCAGGTGACCACGCCGTTGACGCAGACGTTCTTGCGCTCGCCCGTGCGCTTGCCGTTCTCGACCACCGGCCGATCCTCGCAATAGTTCGCGACGTACTTCTCGGCGGCGTCGATGTAGTCCGAGGTGGCGACCCAGTTCAGGCAGTTGGGATCCCAGGTCTTCTCGTCCGGGTTGTTGCACAGGCCGTTGTCGCCGAGCCACTTCTGGGCGATGTTCCAGTCGCCGTCGCGCAGGTAGCCGGCCACCAGGCCGCCCTTGGACGAGGCGGGGTTCTCCTTCCACTCGGGCAGGCCCATGAACTTGTCCTCGCCGCGCGAGTAGCCGGCCGAGCCCACCACCTTGGCGGTGTACTCGGGGCCCAGGCGCCGCAGGGTGTCGTTGAGGCCCTTGAGGAAGGCCGCCGAGCCGTCGCCCATGATGGCCACGAAGGCCGCGCCCTTCTTGGGCTGGGTCTCGCCGTTCTTGAGATCGTTGGCGAAGGCGATGAGCGCCTCCTGCATCTTGCCGGCGTCGTCCTCGCGGACGAACTTGAGGTTGACGCCGTTCTTGCACATCAGGCTGCCCTCGGTGGCCTGCGGGCCGCCGGTGGCGAACATGAGGCCCATCTGGGCGTTCCACGCCCAGTGATAGAAGCGGACCTCCGGCAGATTGTCGCACCCGGGGCCGCTGCCCGGCATGGCCACGTTCCGGTTGGACGCGTTGGCCGCCTGCGAGGCGGGCAGGTCGGGAAGATCCGCCTTGGAGGGCACCACCGCTTCCCGCGTCTTGGCCGCCGGCACGATCTTGTCCAGCAGGTTCGGAGCGAACCGCCGGACACTGAAGAACGCAGCCACCAGCAATGCGACGACGATGATGGCCTTCCCCAGAGGGGTGAGCTTCATTTCTTTTTCTCCTGTTGTCTAGTGACCGGATCGAGTAATCAGGTCGAGGCGGGCCAGCGGGTCAGGCTGGGCTCCATGCCGCCGATGAGCTCGTCCATGGCTGGCCGCAACGAGTCGACGAACCGTTCCGTCTCCACGATCTGCTCCACCACCGAGCCCATGTAGCTTGCGACCTCGGTCGCGCTGAACTGCGAAGCGCTGACGCGGCCGAGGATGACTTCAAATACGTCGGAAAAAGCGCCGAGTTGCGCGACCACGAGCTGGTCGCGCTTCTGGCACTCGAGCAGCAGGTCGCGCTGCTTCTCGAGGATGCCGATGTGCCACTGGCGGGTGCGCGCCGTCGCCGGCTCCTTCTGCGCCAGCTCCTGAAGCTTGACGACCTTGGCGTCCACTTCCGCCAGGCGCCGCTCGACGTTGGGCAGCGGCGTCGTGGGCGGCAGCGGCCGCACGGCCTGCAGGCGCTGCTGGTCGCGCCGGCCGGGCTGGGGCGGCGGCGGCGGCGCCGTCTGGAGCGCCGCGGCGTCGGCCCCGGGGCGGATGTTGGCCAGGATCTGGAGATAGGAGATCCGCTCGCGCACGAAGCTGAGATAGGCCGTGAGCATGTAGCCGAGCTGCTGGAGGATGCCCGCCTTGGTGACGGAGTCGAGGTCGTCGCGCTCGGAGAGGACCTTGGTCACCCGGCCCCGGATCTCGGCCAGGCGCCGGAAGACGCCCAGGTAGTCCGGCAGCAGGCCGGAGCGGGTCCAGCCGGCGACGGGGTTCTCCGCCAGCATCACCTCCACTCTCTGCCGCAGGACCTCGCGGTCCTTCTCCGCCTTGGCCTCCGCCTGCCGCTGCTCCTCGTCCTCGATCTGCTTGATGTAGCGCTGCCCCGTCGCCGCCAGGCTCACCCAGCCGGTGGCACCCAGCCCCCACAGGATGAGGGGCAGGGGGTTCCACAGCACGGCCGAGGCCGCGAGGCTCACCGCCCCCGTGACCAGGTTGCCGGGCGATTGGATCGCCTTGGCGATGCTCTTCTTGAGCAGGGTGCTCTTATCCAGCGGCATCTCGTCTCATAGGCTCGGGAAACGGGCGCGGATCTCGCGCATCACAAGCATGAACTCCGGCGTCGTGGCGATCCCGTCCCGCCAGGCGAGCCCCCGTTCGATGAGATTGTAGCTCTCTTGGATGCGCGCGCCAGGGATGATGTTGCCGTCCTTGTCGCGGTCGCGCCCCATGAGCCAGATCGTGTCCGCCACTTCCAGGGCGGCGGCGATGTCGTGGGTGACCACGATGATGGTGTTCATCTCGTGCATGCAGGCCACCTCGTTGAGCAGCTCGGCGACGCGGTCGACCGCCATCGGGTCGAGCCCCGAGAACGGCTCGTCGAGCAGCAGCAGGTGCTCGCTGCACATGAACTGCTGGGCGATCGCCACCCGCTGGCGCTGGCCGCCGGAGAGCTGGGGCGGGTAGTGCTTCCCCTTGTCCTCCATGCCGAAGCGCTTCAGGTATCCCGTCGCCTTCTCCCGCGCCTGGTCTCCCGAGAGCCCGGCCTGCCGGCCGGCCACCATCAGGTTCCCCAGCACGGTGCGATGGGCGAACAGGGGATAGTTCTGGGCCACGACGCCCACCATCCCCCGCTGCACCGGCGGCCCCTCGGGGCCGAGCAGCACCTTGCCGGAATCCGGCAGCTCCAGGCCGGCCAGGATGCGGAACAGGGTCGTCTTGCCGATCCCGGAAGGACCCAGCAGCCCCACCACCTGGCCGGCGATGGTGCCCGGTCGCACGATGTCGCGGATCTCCAGGTTGACGTCCCGCAGGATGGGCACGCCGCCCAGGGCGACGTTGATGTTCTCCGCCTTGAGGATGACCTCCTTGTGCTCGTACTCGAAGGCCATGGCGTTACCGGCTCCTCTTTTCCAGGGTGAGATCGGCGTAGGGCAGCAGGAGCCGCCGGGTGACGCCGATGCCGTAGTCCTGGATCATGCCCATGAGCAGGATGGTGATCTGGATGGCGAACACCTCGGCGAGGTGGAAGTGCTTGTTCTGATTGAGCAGCATGGCCCCCACGCCGCCTTCGGAGCGGGAGATCCCCTCCACCATGGTGAGCATCATCCAGCCGATGGCGGCGTTCTGGCGCAGCACCTCGAAGGCCCGGTCGGCCGTGCCGAGGATCACCACCTCCCACACTACCTTCCACTCGTTCATGCGCAGCGTGCGGGCGTGGTCGAACCTCTCCTTGGGGATCGCCAGCACCTCCGCCGCCATCGAGGTGACGAAGAACACCGTCATGCCGAAGACGAGCAGGGACACCTTGAGGGGCCGGCCGCCGCCCACCATCAGCGTAAAGACGAAGGTGAGGCCGATCAGGCCCAGGAACCGCCCCTTGGAGACGGCCGTGGCGATCGGCCGGAACGCCGGCACCACGGTCAGGTAGGAGAACGTCAGCGCGATCAGGATCGTCAGCCCGATCGCCTCCAGGTTCATGCTGAAGCTGGTCCACAGCTCCCGCCCGAGCCCCTGCTCGAACCAGAGGCCCCGGAAGGCCCGCAGCACCTCGTCCGGCTGCGGCAGCACGGAGAACGGCGAGTTGATCCATACGAGCAGCGCGATCCCGACCTGGAGCGCCACGATGAGCCGCAGCGTGTTGGCGGAGATCGCCCGATTCGGGACGAACGCGGAAAGCACACCCTTCAAAGTCTGAGTCTCCTTGGAGTCGGCCAGCGCTCCGATGAAACGTGGATTCTACACACCCGGCCGCCTCCGTGGGGCGGGATACGAACTCCCTCCCCTATAGCCTGTGCTCTATGGGACGAAATGATTTCGCCGGCGTCCGGCTGTCCTTATCCCAGAAACCGTCCCCGCAGCTCCGGCGTGGGCAGCCAGCAGGCCTCCATCCTGCCGAACCAGCGGTAGCGGTTGCGCGCGACGAGCCGGTAGATCCGGTCGCGGAGGACCCGCGGGATCAGGCGGAAGATCCCGAGCGCCTTCCAGGCGCCGCCGAGGCCGTGGGCAATGCGCAGGGCAGCGTCGCTCTCCTTGTACCAGCGCCCGTCCTCGACCAGGAGGATGCTGTCGAGGGCCGGATCGATCCCGAGCTCGGCACGGAGCTTCTCCCCCAGCGGCGACTGCAGCGAGGCGAAGCGGAAACGCGCCCCGGGGTCGCGCCGGATGATGAACTGGACCGATCCGCTGCAAAGATTGCAGACGCCGTCGAAGAGCACGATGGGATTCGCCGGCGCCTCCATGCCGTTCATTCTAGGCCAAGGCTGGACGCCGCCCCCCGTTTCCCTCAGAATCCCGGCCGGACGAGGAGGAGGATGCATGCCAGAGCTGACCGGTACCCAGAAGAAGCTTTTGCGAGGATTGGCCCACCACCTGAAGCCCGTGGTGCACGTGGGCAAGAACGGGGTCACGGACACCGTGCTCGATTCGATCGACAAGGCCCTCGACGACCACGAGCTGATCAAGGTGAGGCTCGTCGATCCCCAGGGGAAGAAAAAGGAGCTGGCGGACGAGATCGCGGAGCGCTCCGGCGGCTCGTGGGTCGGCCTGGTGGGCCACGTGGTGACGCTCTACCGGCGCCAGCCCGACCCGGAGAAGCGCAAGGTCGAGGTTCCGTTCTAGGTCCGGCTCAGTTCTTCTCCTTCCAATCCTTTTTCGTCGCTTCCAGGCCGTCGAGGTACCCCTGCGGCGCCTTGCCCTTGGCGAGGACGAGCGCCTTGTCGATCAACGGCAGCGCCTCGGCGGTCCGGCCTTCATGGCGCAGCAGCCGCGCCTTGGTCTCGTAGTTATAGAAACTCTCCTGGAGGGAGATCGACTTCTCGATCCAGGCCATGGCCTCGGGCAGGCGCTGCTCCCGCTCCAGGGCGAATTTGGCGGCCGTGAGGTAATCGTCCCAATCGGCCTTGGGATCGGCGAGGACGGCGTCGTACTTGCTCCAGACGATCCGGTCGACGTCCACCTCCACCGGGACGGAGAAGCGCAGCTTGTCCCAGGCGAAGTCCACCAGGACCTTGCCGCGGCCGGCGGGAGTCAGGTCGAAGGTCATCCACTCGGTGGCCGGTCCGGGCTCGGGCTTGACCTCGAAGCGCAGCAGGTCCTGCTCCGGCTTGTAGAAATACGCGCCCCACTGCTCGGCCTGCTTGTTGAGGATCAGGGTCCACCGCTCCGGGCCGGGGATGGCGAAGAAGCCATAGGTGCCCGCGGGAACGTCGTGCCCCGCCACCTTCACCGCGTCCGCGAAGCGGATCGTCGTGGCCTCGTTGGCGCCGAGGCGCCAGACCTCTCCATAAGGCACCAGCCCGCCCCAGATCGCCCGCCCCTTGACCGCGGGCCGGTGATACCGGATCTCGACGTCGGTGACGCCCACCGTCTGGCGAACGGTCGCGCCGGGGCTCTCCCGCGCCACCGGCAACTCGGCGTGGGCGGTGAGGGAAAGGAACAGGCCGACGGCGGCAAGGACGAAAATGCTGCGCATTAGAGATCTCCTGGATAAAGAGCTGGCGGAGGAGATTACGAGCACTCCGGTGGCTCGTCGCTTCCGTTCTTCGCCTACTCATTTTTGGAGAGCTTATCGCGAGCCGCAGCCCCGCCCGGGCATAAATGCCCGGGCTATCCAAAAGCGCCGGGTGAACCCGGCGCAACCCGGATCGTGTAAAATTTCGTGCAGACAAGAAACTTTGGAGGTGCCCTTGCCGCTGTGGCAGCTCTTCTACCATATCGTGTGGTCGACACAGTACCGGGAATGCAGGCTGTCTCCCGAAATCGAGCCGTTCGCCCATGAGCTGCTGCGCGGCAAAGCGCTGGGTATGGGAGCTAAGGTCTTCGCTTTGAACGGGATGCCCGATCACGTCCACATCGTGGCCGCCATCCCCCCGAAGGTCGCGCTCTCGACCTTCATCGGAGGTCTCAAGGGCTACAGCTCCAATCGCCTGAACCATGCCGGTCTCTTGGACCAGCCTTTCTTCTGGCAGGACGAGTACGCGATATTCTCGTTCGATGCCAAACGACTGCCCCGCTACGTCGCCTACGTCGAGAACCAGAAGACCCACCATGCCCAAAACACCCTGATCCCAATCCTGGAGCGAGCCGGTGAAGTCGTGTCGTGTTCGTCGGGTTTACCCGGCGATTCTACTTAGCCCCGGCATTTATGCCCGGGCGGGGCCACGGCGTGCACCACATCCTCCTTTGACACTCCTCCGCCTCCCGCTCCACCGCGAAGCTTCAGCTTGACGAGTTATTCACACACTGCTATACGGTTCGTAGCGACACCCGTCTGAAACAACTCCGCCGGCGGCTGGGGTGACGCGCAGGGGAGGCCCGCGACGGCGGAGGTGTACCTGAAAAGGAGATCCTGTGATCAGTTCCGCGATCAATTCTGCCATCAATGCTGCGATCGATAAGGCACGCTCGGCGCTTCTGCTCTGGGCCACGATGCTGGCCCTGGGCTTCTTCATCCCGCCCGGAGCCCTCGCTCAGGCGACTCTCTTCGAAGACGGCTTCGGTCCGAAGCCGCTCGCCGGTTGGCAGCCCTCGCCTCTGGGGCTGCTCTCCAACTGGGACGCCTCTTCCGGCGCCGCCGCCTATAACGGCGGCGGGCATACCCAGCTTTACGCCGGCAGTCCGGCGTGGACGGACTACAAGGTCGAGGTGAAATTCAAGCTCGACAACGGCAGCAACCATCCCGGCGGTATCCGCGGCCGGGTGGACGTCAGCACCGGCGCCGGCTACGCGGCCTGGCTCTACCCCTCCCAAGGCGTGATCAAGCTGTTTCGCGCGACCGCCTGGCACATCGACACCTCGGGCCTCACGCTGCTCTCCGAGACGCCGGTCACCGGCGGCATCGCCTCCGGCGCCTTCCACACGCTGGCCCTGGCGTTCTCCGGCAGCCAGATCTCCGTCGTCTACGACGGCACGACCGTGATCCAGGCGACCGACTCGACGCTCGCGGCCGGCGCCGTGGCTCTCGACGTGAGCAACCAGCCGATCACCTTCGACGACGTGGCCGTGACCTCGGGCACCACTACCCTGCTGTCCGAAGATTTCAGTCCGCGCCCTCTGCGCAACTGGACGTCCTCGCCCCTCGGCCTCTTCGGCAACTGGGACGCCTCGACCGGCGCCGCCGCCTACAACGGCGGTGGCCATACCCAGATCCATGCCGGCAGCGGCGCCTGGACGGACTACAAGGTGGAGGCGAAGTTTCGTCTGACGAACGGCAGCAACTACCCCGGCGGCCTGCGCGGCCGGGTGAACCTCGCGACCGGCGAGTCCTACGCGGCCTGGCTCTATCCCTCTCAGGGAGTCGTGAAGCTCTTCCGGGTCGCCGCCTGGCACATCGACACCGCGGGCCTCGCGCTCCTCTCGGAGGTCAACGTCGGGACGATTACGACGGGCGTCTTCCACGATCTTGCCATCACCTTCAGCGGCAGCCAGATCTCGGTCGCCTACGACGGCACGACGGTGATTCAGACGACGGACGCCTCCCTTGCCACAGGCGCCGTGTCCCTGGACGTGAGCAACCAGCCGATCGACTGGGACGACGTCAAGGTGACGGCCCTACCGCCCTCCAACCAGCTCCTCGCCGACGACTTCTCCACCGGGCTCGCGGGCTGGACGGCGTCGCCCCTCGGCCTCTTCTCCAACTGGAGCGGCGCCGCCGGCACGGCCGCTTACAACGGCGGCGGCCACACCCAGATCTACGCCGGCAGCGGCGCCTGGACGGACTACAAAGTGGAGGCGAAATTCCGCCTCGCCAACGGCAGCAACTACCCCGGCGGTATCCGGGGACGGGTGAACACTTCAACCGGTGAGTCCTACGCGGCCTGGATCTATCCGGCGGACGGCGTCATCAAGCTCTTCCGCGCCGCCGCCTGGAACATCGATACGACGGGGCTCGCCCTGCTCGCCCAGGCGAACGTCGGCACGATCGCGCCGAGCACCTTCCATTCCTTGTCGATCGGCTTCGTAGGCAGTCAGATCACTGTCACCTACGACGGCACGGCGGTGATCCAGACGACGGACGCGGCGCTGGCGGCGGGCGCCATCGCGCTCGACGTCTCCAACCAGCCGATCGAGTGGGACGACGTCGTGGTGACGCAGAACGGCGGCGGCACGCCCCCGTCCGGCGACACGGACGACGGCCCGGGCGGGCCGATCCTCGTCATCAGCAAGGCGGGCAGCCCCTTCACCCGCTACGCCGGGGAGATCCTCCTGGCCGAGGGGCTCAACCATTACGGCATCAAGGAGATCTCGACCGTCACCTCGACGGTGTTGGCCGCCTATGACGTGGCGATCCTGGGCGAGACGGCGCTGACGGCGGGTGAGGTGACGATGCTCACCGACTGGGTCAACGCCGGCGGCAACCTGATCGCCCTGCGGCCCGATCCGCAGCTCGCGGGCCTCCTGGGGCTCACCTCGGCGTCCGGGACCCTGGCGAACGCCTACCTCCTGGTGAACACCTCGGCGCCCCCGGGCCAGGGGATCGTCAGCCAGACGATCCAATACCACGGCACGGCCGACCTCTACACGCTGAACGGCGCCACCGCCGTCGCGACGCTCTACTCGAACGCCGCCACGGCCACGGCGAACCCGGCCGTCACGCTGCGCAGCGTCGGCTCCTCGGGCGGACAGGCGGCGGCCTTCACCTACGACCTCGCCCGCTCCGTGGTCTACACCCGCCAGGGCAATCCCGCCTGGGCCGGCCAGGAGCGCGACGGCGTGACGCCCCGGCGCTCGGACGACCTTTTCTTCGGCGGCGCCTCGACGGACTGGATCGATCTGACCAAGGTCGCGATCCCCCAGGCCGACGAGCAGCAGCGGCTCCTCGCCAACCTCGTCCTCACCCTGAACGCGGACAAGAAGCCTCTTCCCCGCTTCTGGTACTTCCCGCGCGGCGAGAAGGCCGTCGTGCTGATGACGGGCGACGACCACGGCAACAACGGCACCTTCGGCCGCTTCCAGGCCTACCAGGCCGCGAGCCCGGTGGGCTGCTCGGTGGCCGACTGGGAGTGTGTTCGCGGCACCTCCTACATCTACCCGAGCACGCCGCTCACCCCCGTGGACGCCGCCGCCTTCGAGGCCGACGGCTTCGAGGTCGCCGTCCACGTCAGCAGCAACTGCGGAGACTGGACGGCCTCCTCCCTCGAGACCTTCTACACCACGCAGCTCGCCGACTTCGCCACCAAGTACACGGGCGTGCCCGCACCCACGACCAACCGGACCCACTGCATCGTCTGGAGCGACTGGGCCAGCCAGCCCAAGGTCGAGAAGGCGAAGGGGATCCGCCTCGACACCAACTACTACTACTGGCCGGGGAGCTGGGTCCAGGACCGGCCCGGCTTCATGACCGGCTCCGGCATCCCGATGCGCTTCGCGGACCTGGACGGCACGCGGATCGACGTCTACCAGGCGGCGACCCAGTTGACGGACGAGTCCGGCCAGACCTTCCCCTTCACCATCGACGCGCTGCTCGACAACGCGCTGGGCACTCAGGGCTACTACGGCGTCATGACGGCCAACATGCACACCGACTCGGCCAGCCACGCCGGCTCGGACGCCATCGTCGCCTCCGCCCTGACCCGGGGCGTGCCCGTCGTCACCGCCCGCCAGATGCTCACCTGGCTCGACGGCCGCAACGGCTCCTCCTTCGGCGCGATCGCCTGGAGCGGCAACGCTCTGAGCTTCACGGTGACGGCCGCCGCCGGCTCAAACGGCCTGCGGGGAATGCTGCCCAACGCCACTCCCGCCGGCACCCTCGCCAGCCTGACCCTGGGCGGCAACCCGGTGACGTTCACCACGGAAACCATCAAGGGGATCGTCTACGCCGTCTTCCCCGCCAGCTCCGGCTCTTACGTCGCCACGTACGCGCCGTAGGGCCGTCTATAGCCGGGGGGCGGTTTCCTCCTCCCGGCACCCTCTGTTATCTTTTCCTCGTGACAACCCAAGCTCCACCCGAAGTCTGGCTGCGCGGTCCCATCCCCGACATTCCTCCCCTGCTCCAGCCCGTCGCCCACGCCTTGCTCCAAGCCCAGGAAGAGGTGCAGCGAGTCGTCGGGCCTCTCCCGACCGACCACCTGTGGATCCGCCCCGGTGGGGCCGCTTCCGTGGGGTTCCATGTCCGCCATGCGGCGGGCAGCCTGGACCGGCTTTTCACCTATGCCCGAGGGGAGGAGCTCTCCGAGGAGCAGCGAGCGTTCCTCAAGAGGGAGGCGGAGCCCGGATCTCCGCAGGCGGACGCCGCCTCGCTGGTAACAGCCTTCGAGGCACAAGTCGGCCACGCTCTCGAGCAGCTCCGGGCGACGAGGGAATCCCGGCTGCTCGAAGCGCGTGGCGTGGGCCGGCTTCAGCTGCCTTCGACGGTGCTCGGGCTGCTTTTCCATGCCGCCGAGCACACGTCGCGGCACGTGGGACAGATCGTCACGGTCGCTCGGATCGTGCAGGCTCTGGCGCCGGTTTCGCCATCACCACAGCTACCCCCAGAATGACCAGCGCCGCTCCGGCGACGATCCGCATCGTGAAAGGCTCGTCGAGGAAGAGCGTGCCCACGGTGACCGCGATCACAGGAGTGACGTAGTTGACGAGCGACATGCGAGTGGCCGTCTGGTGCTGGAGAAGCCAGAAATAGAGGGTGAAAGGGAGCGCCGAGCCGCAGATCGCGAGGTAGAGCAGGGCCAGGATGGACGGGGTGCTGAAGGTGGCATGGTGGCCCGAGTCGAGGACCAGCGACAGCGTGCCCATCAAGAGAGCCGTGAGGCCCATGGGCACGGCCGCGGTCGAGACCGGGTGGATGCCCGCGCCCCAGCGCTTCACGGCCACGCCGCCCAGGGCCGCGCTGAGGGGCGAGATCAGCAGAAAGGCGGCGGCGGTCGCCACTTTCGCCCCACCCAGAGCGTGGAAATCCTCCGAAAAGATCACCGCCACCCCGGCGAAGCCGGCCAGGGCACCGGCGATCGCGCGCCCCGTCAGCCGTTCCCCGGGCAGGACGAAATGAGCAATGACGGTGGTCAGGAGCGGAAAAGTCGCGAAGAGCACGGCGGCCAGCCCGGACGGAACCCACTGCTCGGCCCAGTAGAGGACGCCGTAGGGGATCGCGAAGGTCAGCAAGCCGTTGACCAGCCACAGCCGCCGCTCGGTGCGGCTCCCCCCCAGCTTGATGCCGAGCACGGGCACGAGGGCGAGCAGCACCGCCGAGGCGATGGCGAAGCGGAGAGACACGCCCAGGATCGGCGGAATGCCCCGCAAGCCGACGCGGATCGCCGCCCAGGTGGTGCCCCAGATCAGGATCAGCGTCGCGAGCGAAGCCGTGGTGAGGAGGCGGGTGGGTTTCAATGGCGTGAAGGGACGGGCAAGGGGCGCCCACACGCGAGCGCCCCTACGAGGGGAACGGAGCCACCCTTACGGGTAGATCTTGTAGAGCATCCGCGGATACGGGATCGTCTCGCGCAGGTGCGTCAAACCGGTCATCCAGGCCACGAAGCGCTCGATCCCCATACCAAACCCGCTGTGCGGGAAGGAGCCGTACTTGCGCACGTCGAGGTACCACTGGAAGGCCTCGACGGGCAGGTTGTGCTGGTGGATGCGCGACAGCAGCAGGTCGTGGTCGTGAATCCTCTGGCTGCCGCCGATGATCTCGCCGTACCCCTCGGGCGCCAGCAGGTCGAGGCCGAGCACGACCTCCGGGTTCTCCGGGTCGGGCTGCATGTAGAAGGCCTTGAACGAGGCCGGGAACCGGGTCACCATCACCGGCCGCTCGAACTGGCTGGCGAGGATCGTCTCCTCGTCGCCGCCGAAGTCGTCGCCCCACTGGATGGGGTTGCCGTTGTCGTTCAGGATCTTGACCGCCTCGGTGTAGCTGATGCGCGGAAAGGGCGGCACGATGGCCTCCAGCTTGGAGGTGTCGCGCTCCAGGATCTTCAGCTCCTCGCGGGCGCGGTCGAGGATGCGGGCCACGAGATAGCCCACGAACTCCTCGGCCAGCGAGCAGAGCCCCTCGAATTCCAGGAAGGCGACCTCGGGCTCCACCATCCAGAACTCCATCAGGTGGCGGCGGGTCTTCGACTTCTCGGCGCGGAAGGTCGGCCCGAAGCAGTAGACCTTGCCGAGGGCCGCCGCGGCCGGCTCCAGGTAGAGCTGGCCGGACTGGGAGAGATAGGCCTTGTCGCCGAAATAGTCGGTCTCGAAGAGGTTCGACGTCCCCTCGCAGGCCGCCGGGGTGAGGATCGGCGAGTCGATGAGGGTGAAGTCGCGCTCGTAGAAGAAGTCGCGGATGCCCTGCTCGACCTCGCTCCGCACCCGCAAGGCGGAGCGCTGGCGGCTGGAGCGCAGCCACAGGTGGCGGTGCTCCATCAGGAACGCCGTGCCGTGCTCCTTGGGCGTGATGGGGTACTCCTGGGTGAGCGAGAGGATCTCGAAGCCGGAGCTCTGGATCTCGACGCCGCTCGGGGAGCGCTTGTCTTCCTTGACCACGCCCGTGACGCGGACGGTCGATTCCTGGGTGACCTTCTCGATGCTCTCCCAGTCGGCGTCGGAGACGTCCTTGCGGCCGGCCACGGCCTGCACGGTGCCGCCGGTCACGCGCACCTGGAGGAAGGCGATCTTGCCGCTGGAGCGCTTGTTGTCGATCCATCCCCGCAGCTCGACCTCCTGGCCGACGTTCTGGGAGAGCTCGCGAATTGAAGTGACGGGTGTAGGCTGGCTCATGGGGGCGGGATTGTACTCTAGAACGCCCCTCCAGAACGGAGGGAGCTACGCCGGGAACTACGTCTCCGGCAGCTTGGCCAGGGCATCCGCCGCCGCCCGCTGCTCCGCCACCTTCTTGCTGGTGCCCTCGCCCTGCCCGGAGAGCTGCCCGTCCAGCCAGCACTCGACGACAAAGACCTTGCTGTGGTCCGGTCCCGTGGAGCCGGTGAGCCGGTACTCGGGAAGGTCCCAGCCCAGGGCCTGGGCGACCTCCTGGAGCTGCGTCTTGGCGTCGGCCTCGGCGAGCCGGGGCCGCTCGTCGAACGTGCTCTCCAGCATGGGCTGGATGACGTTGCGCGCCGCTTCGATGCCGCCATCCAGGAACAGGGCCCCGAAGACGGCCTCCATCGAGTCGGCGAGGAGGGACGACTTCGACCGGCCTCCCGAGCGTTCCTCCCCCACCCCGATCTTGAGCTCGGCTCCCAGCCCCAGCTCCTGGGCATGGTCCGCCAGGGTGTCGCGGCTGACGAGTTGGGCCTTGAGCTTCGAGAGCTCCCCCTCGGGCAGCTCCGGGTGCTCGTTGTAGAGCCACTCGGCGGTGACGAGCCCCAGCACGGAGTCGCCGAGGAACTCCAGGCGTTCATAGTGCTCGGGAACCCCCTGCTCGTTGGCGTACGAGCGGTGGGTCAGGGCGAGCGCCAGCAGGTCCAGCCGCTTGAAGCGGTAGCCCAGGCGCTTTTCGAAGGGAGTGGGATCGCGGCGGCCGAAGGCCATGGCGGGCATCTTAGCAGCGGAGGAGCGCCGAATGGCTCCTCCGCTGCTCGGCCTTGCTCAGAGCCGCGGATCGAGAGGGATCAGAAGGGGCACGGGCCGTTGACGCAGGTATAGCACTTGAACTGCGCCGTGACCGTGGCCGAGCTCCCGCTGCAGTTGGCCGCGGAAAGATAGAACGAGCAGACCCCGTACTGGCAAATCGAGTTCGCCTTGTTCTCCGCGTTGGTCCTGGCCGCGGCCAGGGCGCCGTCGCAGTTCAATCCAGTCCCCGAGCCGGTGGTCGTGCGCACGGTCGTGCCGCAGACATACGAGTAGGCCTCGGCGGAACGGACGGCCTGCAGGGACACGACGAGGGTCAGGATCAGGACGAGGAGCAGGGGAACCCGAGAGGAACGGAAAATCTTCAACAACGTCCACCTCCTTGCTTTCAAGCGAGACCGTTCTCGCCTGACTCGGTCAGGGCGCACCGCGAGGGATGCCGCTACTGCTAAGGTGCTGGAGGGGCTAAGATGCGCGCCTCACCTCGTATCAGGCAAATAGGATCTGAGATCCTGCTAGAATAGGATCGAATTCAGGTCTGGATTCAGACTAGGAGTCTCCTATGAAACCGCTCCTCCTCTCCGAAGACATCGTCCCCATCAACGAATTCAAGGCTCAAGCTTCGAGTGTTCTCCGCAAGATGCGACAGTCCCAGCGGCCGGTGGTTATCACGCAGAACGGCCGTCCTGCCGCGGTCCTGATTACTCCCGAGGAATTCGATCAGATGCGCGAGCGGGAGCATTTCCTGGCGGCGGTACGCGAGGGATTGGCCGACTCCGAGGCCGGCCGGGTACTCGAAGATGAAGAAGTAGAGCGCCTGCTCAATGAGGAATTCGGTGGTCTAAAAGAAGCGTGAGAGTCCGCTGGACGCAGCGTTCGATTCAAGATCTCAGGGCCATCGGAGCCTTCATCTCTCAAGATAATCCGGGAGGGGCTCGCCGTTGGGTGGCCCGTCTTCAGGAGCGTGCCCGCAAAGCTGCTCCGTTGCCGTACTCAGGCCGCCAAGTCCCTGAGCTCAATCGAGATGATCTACGGGAAGTCTTTCTCGGTAACTATCGGATCGTCTACCGGATCTTCCCTGATTCCATCGAGGTTCTGACCATCTTCGAAGGACACCGCTTGTTCCCAGAAGAGGCTCAATTGCCAGAGCTCCGAGAAGACGACTGACCGGCCTCCCTACCGCCGTCCGAACCGCCGCTCCAAGTCCGAATCCGTCATCTGCAGCACAATCGGCCTTCCATGGGGGCAGGCGTAGGGCTGCTCGGCGGTGAACAGCTCGGCGACGAGGGCTTCCATCTCGGGTGCCGAGAGGGGATGGTGCATCTTCACGGCCGCCTTGCAGGCCATGCTGGCGGCCAGGGACTCCAGGATCTCGCGGGAGAGATCCGCTCCTCCCCTCATCCCATCCCCGGAGTCCGCGGCCAGATTGCGCAGCAGCGTCTCGGCGCCGTCCGCCGAGAGGATGGCGGGTACCGAGGTGAGCGCCATGGTCTTGCCCGAGAGGGCGGTCACCCCGAAGCCGTGCTCTTCGAGACCGGGCGCCAGCTCGAGGAGGCGGAGCCGCTCGGCCGGGGCGAGATCCAGCAGGACGGGCGTCAGGAGGTGCTGCACGGGCGGACGCTCGGCGGCCAAGACCCGGCGCAGGCGCTCGTAGAGGATGCGCTCGTGGGCGACGTGCTGGTCGATCAGGTAGAGGCCGTCCGGACCCTCCAACATGATCAGCGTGCCCTTGTACTGGCCGAGCAGACGGAACGGGCGGGCCTCCCCGTGCCGGCCCGAGAGGGGAACCATGGGCCGCTCCATGGGCGTGTAGGACGGTGTTGCCAGCCGGGTAGGGATCACGGGCAGCTCGACGAAATCGGGGGGCTGGGGATTTCCTGTCACCTCCGTGGGCCGGTCCACGGGACGGTCCCAGGCCACGGGCGCCCGGTTCTCTCCAAGCCCCTGCCAGGCGAACGGCACATAGGGATCTTCGGCCGGCCGCCGGAGAGGCGCCGCCTCCTCGCCGCGGGCGCGCTCCAGGGTGCGGCGAAGGGCATCGTAGACCCGGTCGAGCAGCCCGGGATCGCGGAAGCGGACCTCCGCCTTCTGGGGATGGACGTTGACGTCCACCTCCTCCGGTGGCACGTCGAGGAAGAGGAAGAGAGCCGGGAAGTCCTCTCCCCGCCACTCGTCGCGCACCGCGCGGTAAAACGTGGCGAGCACCGCCCGGTCGCGGATCAGGCGCCGGTTGACGTAGACGAACTGGCGCCGGCCCCGCGCCGTCTCGGGATTGCCGACGAAGCCCCAGATCTTCTCCTCCCCTCCCCTGCCTTCGGGGATGTCCACGAGCTGCTTCGCGAGCTCCGGGCCGAAGATCTGGCCGATGCGCTCGCGCGGACCCACCGTCCCGGCGGCCGGCAGGGCGTCCAGCAGCTCGCGTTCCTCGTGGAAGACTTGGAAGCGCACGTCCGGCCGGGCCAGGGCATAGCCCTGCACGACTTCCAGGCAGCGGCGCAGCTCGGTCTGGGGGGCCTTGAGGAACTTGCGCCGGGCGGGCACGTTGAAGAAGAGCGAGCGGACGTCGAGCGTGGTGCCGCGCGGCCTGGAGAACGGCTCGGCCGCCCGCACCCGTCCCCCTTCGATGAACACCCGCTGGCCGTCCCCCGGCTGCTCGGCCGTGGTGAGCTCCACCCGCGCGACGGCGGCGATGGTGGCGAGGGCCTCGCCCCGAAAGCCCAGGGTCGCCACGCGCTCCAGGTCGTCGAAGCTGCCGATCTTGCTGGTGGCGTGGCGGTCGAAGGCGAGCAGGGCGTCGTCCCGTCCCATGCCGGTGCCGTCGTCCGCGATCTCGATCCGCGCCTTGCCGCCCCCCTCGAGCCGGATCTCCAGGTGAGTCGCCCCGGCGTCGAGCGCGTTCTCGACCAGCTCCTTGACCACGGACGCCGGGCGCTCCACCACCTCGCCGGCGGCGATCTGGCTCACCAGGTGGTCGGGAAGGAGATGGATGCGGGACATGGGAACGGAATAAGTCGCGTGGAGACGAGCCGCGGATCCGGCAGGGCGGTCGGAAGGAGTCTATCCTGCCCGGCACTCGAGGAGGTATGAGGAAGGTATGAGGATCAGTGGATCCCGCGACCCCGCCCGGGCATAAATGCCGGGGCGGGGCCGCAGCGGCGAGACTCCGTTCTGACAAACCGTAAGGGCCGACGCAAGGACCGAGTTACCGGCTCTGGACCTCCGGGGCACCCACGCGCTTCTTCTCCCGCTCTCCGGTCTCCGACGACGCCCCGGCTTCCTTCCCCGCATCGTCCGCGGACAGGTCCCAGGTAAAGGACTCCACGGCGGCGCTGCCTGCGCCGTCGCGCCCGTAGTCATACTCGCCGGCTTCGCCGCTGGGGACGTTCTCCTCTCCCGCGTGGGAGCCCTCGATGTGGATCGCGGCCTCCTCGGGACTCAGCTCGCTGCCCTCGGCGTCTCCAGAGCCCTCCGCTCCGTATTCGTAGCTCTTCTCGGCATCACGGCCATGTTTGCCGTGGTAGATGTCTTCGCTGTAACCGTAGGTCTTTTCGGAATCGTCCATTAGGGACCTCCTTTACGACTTACGATTTGCAAGGAGGGTGCCGGTCCCTCCTGAAGGCTAGAGCACCGCGGCCGCGGAGGAGGTCACGGCATCGGCCAGGGCCGCGACGGCCGTGGCCACGACCGGCTTCGGCTCTTCCGCCTTCGCCTGCCGTTCCAGGGTCGCCCGGGCGGCCGCGAGGCGGGCGATGGGCACCCGGTAGGGGGAGCAGGAGACGTAGTCGAGGCCGACGCGATCGAAGAAGTCGATCGACGTTGGATCGCCGCCGTGCTCGCCGCAGATCCCCAGGTGGAGGTCCGGCCGCTCCGCCCGCCCCCGCTCGCAGGCCAGGCGGACGAGCTGCCCCACGCCCTCCTCGTCGATGCACTGGAAGGGATCCCACGGCAGCACCTTCTGCTCCACGTACTGGGGCAGGAAGCGGCTGGCGTCGTCGCGCGAGTAGCCATAGGTCATCTGCGTCAAGTCGTTGGTGCCGAAGGAGAAGAAGTCGGCGTGACGGGCGATCTTGTCGGCCACCAGCGCCGCCCGCGGCACCTCGATCATGGTGCCGATGAGGATATGGAGATCGACGCCCTCCGCCTTCTGGACCCGCTCGACGACGGCGGCGACCATCTCGCGCAGGCGCACCATCTCCGGCTCGGTGCCGACCAGGGGCACCATGATCTCCGGGCGCACCTTCTCGCCCGTCTTGGCGCGGACGGCGGCGGCGCGGACGATGGCCTCGACCTGCATCTCGTAGATCTCGGGCACCGTGATCCCCAGGCGGCAGCCGCGCAGGCCGAGCATGGGATTGGACTCCGCCAGCACCTCCGCCCGCGCCTTGACGGCGGCGAGGTCCATGCCCATCTGCTCCGCCAGGCCGCGTAGGGCCTTCTCCTCGTGAGGCAGGAACTCATGGAGCGGCGGATCGAGGAGACGGACGGTGATCGGCAGACCGGCCAGGGCCGCGAAGATCCCCTCGAAGTCCTTCTGCTGCATGGGCAGAAGGCGGGCGAGGGCGGTGTCGCGGGTCTCCGAGTCCTCGGCCAGGATCATCTGGCGCACCCAGGGGATGCGCTCGTCGTGGAAGAACATGTGCTCGGTGCGGCAGAGGCCGATGCCCTGGGCGCCCAGGGCGCCCGCCACCCGCGCGTCGTGCGGAGTGTCGGCGTTGGCGCGGATGCGCAGGCGCCGCTCGGCGTCGGCCCATTCCAGGAGCTTGACGAAGGAGCGGGTGGCCGCCGAGGGCGCGGCGCCGTCGAGCAGCACTCGCAGCACCTCGGATTGGCGGGTCGGCAAGGCGCCGGCGATCACCTCGCCGGTCGTGCCGTCGATCGACAGCTCGTCGCCCTCGTGGAAGACCTTGCCGTCCATCCGCACCTCGCCGGCATGCTCTTTCACCTCCACGCCGCCCGCTCCCACGATGCACGGCTTGCCCAGGCCGCGGGCCACGACGGCGGCGTGGGAGGTCATGCCGCCGCGGGAGGTCAGGATGCCGGCCGAGGCGTGCATGCCCACGATGTCCTCGGGCGAGGTCTCGGCGCGCACCAGGAGCACGGGGCCCGCGGCGGCCATCTCGGCCGCGCGCTCGGCCGTCAGGGCGATGCGGCCGGAGGCGGCGCCGGGGCCGGCGGGCAGGCCGTGGGCCAGGAGGTTGCCGGCGGCGACCGCCTTCTTCTTCTGCACGGCGTCGAACTCGGGCGCCAGCATCTGGGCGAGCTGAGCCGGCTGCACCCGCCTCAGGGCCTCGCGCTCGTCGATCAGCCCCTCCTCCACCATCTCGACGGCGGTTAGCACGGCGGCCGGGCCGGTGCGCTTGCCGGCGCGGGTCTGGAGCATGAAGAGCTTGCCGTGCTCGATGGTGAACTCGAGGTCCTGCATGTCGCGGTAGTGGAGCTCCAGCTTCGCGCAGACCTCCTCGAGCTGGCGGTGCGCCTCCGGGAAGTCGGCGCCCAGGCCGTCGCTGCCGTCCTGGGGAGTGATCTCGCGGGGCGTGCGGATGCCGGCCACGACATCCTCGCCCTGGGCGTTGACCAGGTACTCGCCGTAGACCCGCCGCTCGCCCGTCGCCGGGTTGCGGGTGAAGGCGACGCCGGTCGCGCAGTCGGAGCCCTGGTTGCCGAAAACCATGGCCTGCACGTTGACGGCGGTGCCGAGGAGATCGGAGATGCCCTCGATCTTCCGGTACTCGCGCGCCCGCGGGTTCCTCCAGCTCGCGAAGACGGCGCCGATGGAGCCCCAGAGCTGCTCGTGGGGATCCTGGGGGAAGGTCTTGCCGTGCTTCTCGAAGAGCCCGAGGAAGGCGTCCGCGACGCCGCGCAGGGACTCCGCCGTCAGCTCGGCGTCGTTGGCCGCGCCCTGGGCCGTGCGGGCGTCGCCGAGGATCTGCTCGTACTCGTCGCGCGGAATCCCCAGCACCACGTCGCCATACATGGTCATGAGCCGGCGGTAGGCGTCGAGCACGAACCGGGCGTCCGCGCCGCGGGCGATCGAGGCGGCCACGACCTCCTCGGAGAGGCCGAGATTCAGGATGGTGTCCATCATCCCGGGCATCGAGCGCGGCGCTCCGGAGCGGACGGAGACCAGCAGCGGCTTGTGGGGATCGCCGAAGCGGCGGCCGGTCTGCTCCTCCAGTTGCGCCAGGTGATCGGCGACCTCGCTCTTCAGGCTCTCGGGATAGGAGCCGTCATGTTCCTGGTAAAAGGTGCAAACTTCCGTCGTGATGGTAAAGCCCGGAGGCACGGGAATGCCAAGCCGGCTCATCTCCGCGAGCCCAGCCCCTTTTCCGCCCAGGAGGTTCTTCTGAGAGCCGTCCCCCTCCGCCGAACCACCTCCGAATGCATAGACGTACTTGGCAGGCATGTCGTCTCCTTCGAGTCGGGTCACGGGCAAGTCTACGACAACTCCCCGACCGCCCAAGGCTCCTCGATAGCGGAACCGCCGACTTCCGCCCTTGCCGCTGGTGGAAGAGAGAGCTAAAATGATGAAAATTCTTCCGTTAGCGGTTTGGAGTTGTTGGAGGATGCCCCCAAACGACGGGCCACCGGTCGAGTCGCAGCCCACCACCTCGCGGCTCCTCCTGTCACTGGCAAAGCGTGGCGATACGAGCGCCGTCAACCGGCTCTTCTATCGCTTCCTGCCGGCACTCCGGCTGTGGGCGCGCGGACGGCTGCCGCGTTGGGCACGCCGGCGCGTGGACACCGAGGACCTGGTCCAAGAGGCCTTCGTCAACGTTTTCCGCCACCTCGGCAGGATCGAGCCCAGGCGCCGGCATGCCCTCCGGGCCTACCTCCAGGAATCGATCCGCAATCGCATTCGCGACGAGGTCCGGCGGGCCGGGCAGGTCGAGGTCTCGCGAGAAGCGACGCCGGACCTTCACGACCTGGGCAGCTCGCCGCTCGATCGGGCGGTGGCGAGTGAGAATTCCAGGCGCTATCGGGAGGCGCTTGCCCGCCTCGACGCCGGCGAGCAGGAGCTGATCGTCGGCCGGATCGAGCTCGGCCTCAGCTACGAACAGCTCGCCCTGGCGACCGAGCGCTCCTCTCCGGACGCCGCGCGGGTCGCGGTCCGGCGCGCGCTGCTGCGCCTCGCGGCGGAGATCCCCGCTGAGTAGAGAGGCTCGCCTCCTCGGTCAGATCGCAGCTGCCGTTGCCGACGGCGAAGAGGCCGACTGGGAGGAAGTCGACCGCAGGCTCGCCGGCGCGCCCGAGGCCCGGATGGCGGCGCGGCTCAGGGTCGTCCAGGCGGCATGGCGCGAGGATCCCTCCCGGTCCTCGAGCCTGACCTCGTCCCTTCGCGTTCCGCGCCGCGGCGGAGCCTTTTTCCGGGGCGCCATGAACGCTCTCCTGGCGCTCACCCTTGTTCAGGTCGGCAGCGCGATCGTCGGGGCGATCGGCTCTCTCCGCGGCCTCGAGACGCGGCATGCCGTGCCGGCGGCGCCGCTCTTGCTCACGGCTCTCGCCTTCGGCGGCACCGGGGCGGTCCTCGCACGCGCCGGCCGGCGAGACCAACGAGCGCTCTTCCTGGCTGGATTCTTTCTCTGTGTGGCCTCGGCCCCCTCTCTCCGCTTCATCGCCTTCGCGCCCGCGGTCCTCCCCTACCTGCCCGTTCGGCTCCTGACCGCACTCCTGCCGGAAGCGTTTCTGCCGCTCTTCCTCTGGCTCTTTGCGCGGGAGTTTCCGCGCGTCGTACGCCTCGACCGCTGGGCGGGTCTCGTCACCGGCGGGGTGCGGGCGAGCGGTGTGGTCGGGACCGTGCTCTTCGCCGCCAACGCGATCCTCCGCCTGGTCTCCGCGCCTGCCCTCCGCACCGCCGGTCTGGGATGGCTGGAGCTCCTGGGGCGCCATCCGACGGGCCTCTACTGGCTCCTCCTATCGGCCCTTTGCCTGCCGGTGCCGGCCGTCGCCTGGCTCCGCTCGCGCCTGGCAAACGCCGAGGAGCGGCGGCGCGTCCGCTTCTTTCTTTTCGGCCTCGGTGTCGGGGTGGTCCCCCTGTTCACCGAGGTTCTGCTCGAAGCGCTCTCGCCGGCTTTCTCTCGCCTCATGGACCAGCCGCACCTGCGCTCGCCCACTTCCGTGATGTATCTGGCCCTCCTGCTGACCGTGCCGGTCTCGACGACCTATGCCGTGCTGGCCCACCGCCTGCTCGACGTCCGGCTGATCCTTCGGCGCGCCGCCCGGCTCGCCTTGACCCGTAGGTCCCTCCTGCTCCTCGGCGCCATGCCGAGCCTCCTGCTTCTCCTCCACCTGGTGCGCGCGAGAGACCGCCCGCTGGGGCTGATCCTCGCTGAAAAAACCGGCGGAGCGCTCCTGGGCGGCGCCGTGCTGGGATGGTTCCTGATCGCCTTGCGGCGCGGCATCGAGCACCGTCTCGCTCCGCGCCTCATGGGCCAGGTCCACGAGCCGGAGCTGGTCCTCGCCTCCTTCGGTAGCGATGCCCGCAACGCTCGCACCCTGGCCGAGCTCTCCGATGCCGTGCGGGACCGGCTGGCGGAGCTCGTTTCGGCCGAGAGCACGCATCTCTTGCTGTACGACGGGCCTCTCCAGAGCTACCGGCCGGCCGAACGCGGGCTGCGCGCCCTGCCCGCCAACTCGGCTCTGGCCCGGCTTCTGGCGGCATCGCCGGCGCCGTTGGTGCTGGCCGAGGAGCAGCGCGGCTCCTTCCTGCCCTGGCTGGTGGAGGAAGACCGGCAGTGGATCGCCGATGCCGACGCCCATCTGGCCATTGCCATCCCGGGCGCCGAGAGTCAGGCCTCGGCCCTGCTGATCCTCGGCGCCTCTCTCGACGGCTCGCGGTACGGGCGGCGACAACAGCAGGCCCTCACCGCCTTTGCCGGCACCGCTTCGCTCGCCATCGAGCGGCTCGCGGGCCTCGTCTCGGCGGCCCCTGACGCCAGCGCCATGGAACGGGAAGCGGGCGAGTGCCGCGCCTGTGGACGGCTCGGCGAGCAGGCGGCGGAAGCCTGTCCCTGCGGCGGCACCTTCACCAGCGCCGCCATCCCGCTCGAATTGGGCGGCAAGTTCCGCCTCCAACGGGTGCTCGGCCGCGGCGGCATGGGCGTCGTCTACCTCGCGGACGACCTGGCCCTCTCCCGCAAAGTGGCTCTCAAGACGCTGCCGCAGTTGCGCGCCGACGCCCTCCTCCGCCTGCGCAGGGAGGCGCGCTCGATGGCCGGCTTTCTCCATCCCAACCTGGCGCTCATTTTCGGCCTCGAGACCTGGCGCGGCGTCCCGGTGCTGGTGGTCGAATATCTGGCCGGCGGCACGCTCGCCGAGCGGCTCGGCACCGGCCGTGAGCCGAAAGAGGTGTTGCGCTGGGGCCTCGACCTGGCGGCGGCGATCGACGCGATGCACGGCCAGGGCCTCCTGCACCGCGACATCAAGCCCAGCAACATCGGATTGACCGCCGACGGCGTGCCGAAGCTGCTCGACTTCGGGCTCGCCCAGTTGACCGCCGAGGTCCGCGTCGGTCTGCGTCCTCCGGACGAAGCCGCGCTCACGCTCGCCGATTCCAGGCTACGGATGACCTTGACCGGGCATGTCGTCGGCACTCCGCTCTATCTCCCGCCGGAAGCGTTCGCCGGCGCGGAGCCTTCACCGCTCAACGATCTCTGGGGTCTCCACCTGGTTCTGTGGGAAGCCCTCGCCGGATCACACCCCTGTGCCGGCCTGGCGCTCGCCCCCGCCCTGCGCAGGATCGCGGCAGGCGAAGTGCCCGACATCCGGCGTCTGCGTCCGGACTGCCCTACCCCCGTGGCCGAGCTCCTCCTGCACGGTCTCGATCCCAACCCGCGGCGCCGCCTCTCCTCGGCGCGGGCCGTCCGGGAAGCTATCGCCGAGACCCTCGCCGTCCTCTCGTAAGCCCGGCATCCCGCAAAGGCGGAGCCACGGGCGTTGCCTCGCCTGTTCGAAATGGGAGGCTCGTTCGTTATCCATGGAAACGGGAACAGGAACTAAAAGAGAGGATGATATGAGCCAAGCCTGTACCATCGAAAACGCAGTCCAAGAAATCATGACAGGGATCCGGGCGGGAGCTACGCTCCCGTTCTCCCCGGGGGTTCTCAAGGCTCTTCGAGAGACGTACCACGAGCGCCTCGAGCGGGCGGAAAGCCTCGGGATCCACTGGACCAACGCCCGCGGTCGCGTGATGCCCCTCGCTCACATGGTCGGAGCGGTGGCAACGATGCTCGCTGCCGCCGATCAGGCATTGACCGGACCGACCGCCCCGCCCAAAAAGATACAACCGGCGCACGCATGGCGAGCCGCCTACCTGGTGTCCAAGGTGTGCCTGTATCCCATGGATGACGGAATCATCCCACCCGGGAAAATCTGCTGCGACATGCCACGCGAAGAAATCCCTGGGTGCCTGGAAGATGACACCAAGTTGGCCGAAGGCCTCCTCAAAATCTTTCGGATCCTCAAGCTGGTGCCGGATTCCCCCAAATCTTAGACAGGCACGATAGAAAGGAGGCTTGCTCCGAAGAAACTATTTGACGAACCTGATCGAATCCCACGAGACCCGAGATTGTGGAGAGCTTCACCTGGACCAAAGGATTGGAGAGAAAGGAACGATCATGTTAAATGTCATTCTGTTTGCAGCAGACGGCGGTAAAGTAGGTAGTCTTAAACAGGTCGCCACAGGAACTTTCGGAGCCCTGCCCAAGGAGGGCGATTATATAAACATGGGCGTGGCTCTTGGCAGCCCGGCTTACAAGGTGGAGTCCGTGGTGTATCTCCTCAACGAGGACGCTGTTCGGCTTATCGTCTCTCCTATTGGTATTTAGTTCTACGGGTCCGGCTGCGAGCTTCGTGGAGGAGCGGTCCGCAGCCGGGCTCTTTGCTCATCAGCCAGCCCGAACAGGCAGTGCGGGAACGCGAAACCCGGGCTCGGAGTCTAAGGAGGAGAAGCGCTTTTGAACAGGAGGTTCCCATGCGCCTGCTCCTGACTCCTCTCCTCTGCCTGCTGGCCACGGCTTCACCGTCGTCCCCTGGCCTCGACGTCCCCCTGTCCGACGCCGAGCTCCGCAAGGTCGTCATCACCCTGGACCGGGGAGGGTGCTACGGCGATTGCCCGATTTATGACGTCCGGATCACCGGCGATGGGAAGGTCCAGTATCACGGCACCCACTTCGTCGAGGCGACCGGAGCCCGCTCGTCGAAGATCCTCAGGTCCGACGTCCGCAAACTGGTCGGCGTCTTCGAGAAGGCCGGGTACTTCTCGATCGGACGGGACTATACGTACGAGACCTGCAGCACCAAGGCCTGCGGATTCTCGAACGATGCCGCCTCCGCCACCACCTCGATCCGGGTCCGGGGGAAAACCTACAAGGTCAGTCACTCCTTCGGCTGCCGTTGCGCTCCCAAGGGCCTCTTCGACGTCGAGGCCGCGATCGACGGGGTCGGCCGGACCGTGCGGTGGGTGGGCACGGAGCAGGGAGGGCAACGGGCGGGATCCAGCAACTGAGCGCTACGGCTCCCGGTCCTCGTCCTCGTCTTCCTCCTCCGCTTCCGCCACCGGCCGCACGAAGGCGGCGTGAACGGGGGGCGGCATCGCCGAGCCCGCGCCCCGGACGGACTGCCAGAGGATCTCGTTGAGCTCCAGGTCCGGGGCCAGGTCCGCCTCCTCGTCGAGGTTCATGGCCAGCGAGGCGGCCGCGCCGGGAGCGTTGGGCGCGTTCTTCTCGTCGAGCGGGTAGCGCGCGGGACGAAGGCGGTACGGGGTGAGGTCCGGCTTCGCCTGGAAGGCGCGGTACATGGGCGCCGCCGCGGCGTCGAGCTGGCTCAAGGGAGGCAGGCCGAGGATCAGCTCCATGGTGCGCAGCACTCCCGCCGTGGTGTAGAGCGTGCTGTCGACGGCCCCGCGGCGGGCGTAGGGGCTGGCCACCAGGACGACCGAGCGGTGGGCGTCCACGTGGTCCGGGCCGTTCTGGGCGTCGTCCTCGACCACGAAGATGGCCGATTCCTTCCAGAAACGGCTCTTCGAGATCGCCTCGACCACGCGCCCCAGGGCCTGGTCGTTCTCGGCGATCATCGCCCGCGGCGTCGGAGCGCCGGGGCGGGTGCCCGACGTGTGATCGCCCGGCAGGCGGAGGATCGACAGCCTCGGCAGACCGCCGCTCTGCTCGAATTTCCGGAATTCCTCGAGCCAGACGTCCACCCGCCGGTTGTCGGGGATCGAGAGGTCGTAGGGCGGATAGTCCGGATGGATCCTGCCTGCGAGACCCGGCACGCTGGCGTGGACCGGCCCCGATTCCACCCCTTCGTCGCGGGTGACGAACTCGCCGTAGCTCCGCACGCTCACGCCGGCTCGGTTGCAGGCGTCCCACAGATAGCCGCCCTGGGGCGCCGTGACGTTGCCGTAGGGGTTGCGCTGCGGTCCGCCGCCCTCGCTCAGGTAATCGCCGCCGCGCCCGCCGTAGTACATCGGCCAGACCTTCTCGACGAAGTCCGTAGAGTAGGCGCCCGTCGAGTAGGCGTGCCCCTGGTAGCTCACCTCGGCGTTGACGTAGAAGTTGTCGAACAGCACGAAGTCGCGGGCCAGGGCGTGGGCGTTGGGGGTGATCTCCTCGCCGAAGAGGCAGAGGTTGGGATCGCCGTTGCCGCTCTTCACGTCGCCCAGGATCTGGTCGTAGGTGCGATTCTCGCGGATGACGTAGAAGACGTGCCGGATGGGCGAGGCGCCGCCCACGCGGCCCGGCACGGGCGAGCCCTTCGGCGCGTCCACCGGCGCCAGGCGCGAGGCCGCGGTGTCCGGAGTGAGGCGGTGCACGGTCTTCGTGTAGGCGGCGAGCGCCGCGTCGTCCGGCGCCGGGAGGACGGAGAGCGAGCCCGCGAGCATCTCGCCGATGTACTGGCCCGTCGCGTTGGGGATTCCCGGCTGCGGGCCCCGCGGATTGGCCGCCGAGGTCAGCCCCTTGCCGCTCAGGACGAAGATCCGCTTGCCGTCACGGCTCCACTGCGCCGCCGTCGGATACCAGCCGGTGGGGATGAAGCCCCGGACCACGCTCGCCCCGGGCCGCGAGACGTCCACTACGGCGACGGTGTTGTTGTCGGCGTTGGCCACCAGGAGCGTCCGGCCGTCCGGCGACAGCCCCAGGCCGTTGGGCGTGCTGCCGGGCGGCGTGGCCGGGCTCATGGCGATGGAGATCTGCTCCCGGGCGGTGCCCGCGCCCGCGGCGAGGTCCACCACCCAGACGGAGTTGGTGTTGGCGCAGGCCACGAAGAGGCGGCCGCCGTCCTTCGACAGGGCCAGGGCGTTCGGGTGCTCCCCCACCGGCACCTCGCCCCGCGGCTCCAGCGTCGCCGCGTCGAAGAGCAGGACCCGGGCGCCGCCCCAGAGCGAGACGTAGAGCGTCCTGCCGTCCGCCGACACCACGGAGGTGTAGGCCTCGGCGGGCAGCTCGACGCTCTTGCCCACCTGCCCGGCCTCCAGGTCCACGGCCGTGAGGAGCTGGCCCAGCACGTGGACGGCGAACAGGCGCTTGCCGTCCGGGCTGACGGAGAGGCCGCCCACGAAGCTCGACTCGGCCGGCTTCTTCAGGGCGAACACGGCGCCCGGCTTCAGCTTCCCCTCCGCGAGCCGGAGCTCGTTGACGGCGCTCGCGCCGCCGCCCGAGGAGTAGAGCCGCTGCCCGTCGGGATGCCAGACGAGCCCGAGCCAGGCGTCGTCCACCGGGGCCTTCTCCCGCACGTAGAGGTTGCGCAGGTCGACCACCGTGAGGCTCGGCTTGGAGTAGCCGTTGTTGGTCACGACGAGCGTCTCGCCGTCCGGCGACTCCGCCATGGCGAGCGGCATGTCCCCCACTGTGAGATGCCGGCCCGCGGGGGCGATCCGCCAGCCATTGGGCAGCAGGGTGTCGCCGCCCTCCTGGCGGCCGGGGCGCTCGGGGCGTGCGCTGGGCGGCTTGCCCCAGGCGACAGTGGCGAGGAACAGGAAAACGGCGGAGAAGACCATCGCGTACCGTCTGGACATGGGGAGATCCTATTCCAGAGCTGGTAGAATCGGCGTCCATCCAATCACATTCGAGGGAGACCGGCGATGGCGGACATTCAGAAGATCGACAGCGTTTCCGGGCTGGACGAGCTGCTCGAGGGAGCCAAGGACCGGCAGGTCTGGATCTTCAAGCACAGCCTGACCTGCCCGATCTCGGGCGCCGCCTGGGCCGAGTTCCGGCGCTTCGCCACCGATCAGCCCCAGGAGGATGGCACCGTCTTCGCCGTGATCGAGATCCAGTACGCCCGCCCGGTCTCGAACGCCCTCGCCGAGCGCACCGGCGTCCGGCACCAATCCCCCCAGGCCATCCTGTTGCGCGAAGGCCGGGTCTCCTGGCACGCCAGCCACTACGACATCGACGCCACGTCCCTGCAACGGGCGTAACGGCTCGCGGTAGGATCGCCTCATGGACGGCGTATCCAGCCCCCCCAGCCAATCGATGACGGCCGAGGAGCGCTACCGCCTCCTCCTGGAAGTCTCCGAGGCCGCGAACTCCCAATTCGAGATCGCCGCCGTGCTGGAGGCCGTGGCCGAGGCCCTCGCCCCGTCGATCGCCGTCGACGCCGTGGGCGTGACCACGATCCAGGGCGATCTCCTCTCCCCCCACGCCATCTACATCCGGGGCGTCGAGCGCCGCCAGGGCGATTCCTGGGCCGACGTCATCGCGCGCTGGCTCCACACCTCCAGCGAGGACGTCCAGCCGCACGGCCATGTCCCCTTCGCCGGCTCGGGCACCGAGCACGTCGGACGGACGGGGCGGGCCGTGGTCTGCGAGGACCTGAGCCGGGGCACGCGCTTCCCCGAGGACTCGCGCCTGCTGGCGAAAGGAATCCACTCCTACGTCCGCGTGCCGCTCCAGGTGCGCGACCGGCTGGTGGGCTCGCTCGCCTTCTCCCGCGGCGCCGCCGGCCCCTTCGAGCCGTACGAGGTGGAGACCTTCGAAGCGCTGGCCCGCCCCATCGCCGCCGCCATGGCGAACGCCCTCGCCTTCGAGGAGATCGGGCGGCTGACGCGGCAGCTCCAGGCCGAGAACCTCGCCCTGCGCCAGGAGATCGACGAGCGCAACATGTTCGAGGAGATCGTCGGCTCCTCGAAGGCCCTGCGCGAGACCCTCTCGCGGGTGGACAAGGTGGCGGCGACCGACGCCACGGTGCTCATCACCGGCGAGACCGGCACCGGCAAGGAGCTGATCGCCCGCGCCATCCACCGCCGGTCGCCGCGCTCGAAGCGGGCCCTGGTGGCGGTCAACTGCGCCGCCCTGCCGGCCTCGCTCATCGGCTCCGAGCTGTTCGGCCACGAGAAGGGGGCTTTCACCGGCGCCCTGCAGCGCCGCGCCGGCCGCTTCGAGCTGGCCGCCGGCGGCTCGATCTTCCTCGACGAGGTGGGCGAGCTGCCGCCCGAGGTCCAGGCCTCTCTGCTCCGCGTCCTCCAGGAGGGGACCTTCGAGCGGGTGGGCGGCAGCCATCCCATCGTCACCGACGCCCGCGTCATCGCCGCCACCAACCGCGATCTGGCGGCGGCCGCGGCCGACGGCAGCTTCCGCAGCGACCTGTTCTACCGCCTCAACGTCTTCCCGATCCCCATGCCCTCCCTGCGCCAGCGCCGCGAGGACATCCCGATGCTCGTCGAGTACTTCGCCGCCCGCTACGCGGCCCGCTTCGGCAAGCGCTTCGAGAGCATCGAGAAGGCCTCCATGGACCGCATCCTCGACTACTCCTGGCCGGGCAACGTGCGCGAGCTCCAGAACGTCATCGAGCGCGCCGCCATCCTCTCGGAAGGCGATGTCCTGCGCGTCGACGAGCCCCTCCTGGCCGCCGCCGGAGGGCCCGTGCCCGCCGCCGCCACGCTCCCTCTCCCCGCCAGCCTGCGGGAGCAGGAGAGGAAGAGGATCGAAGACGCCCTCGCCCAGTCCGCCGGCCGCGTCTCCGGCGCCGCCGGGGCCGCGGCGCGCCTGGGGATCCCCTCGACGACCCTGGAATCGCGGATCAAGAGCCTGGGGATCGATAAGCGGAAGTTCAAGCCGGGGCCGTAATCCTCCCTCGCCCGGGCATAAATGCCCGGGCTACCCAAAACAGCCGGCTAAAGCCGACTGAGTCCCCTTTAGGGGGCTCTTTTCAATAGCCCAGGCATTTATGCCCGGGCGGGGCCGACGAGGCGCGAGGATCTCCCGACATCTCGTAAATCTACGAAATCTCGTTACGATCCCATCTCGTAAATCCCCCGCAACTCGTTGATTCTTCTCGATGGGCCTCCTGGCACCATCCGTGAACTATCCCAACGCGGGAGTCGACGATGCTGCGAATCGAAACACGAACCGAAACCGCTTCCGCGATCACCTATGCCCTGGCGGGCAAGGCCACGGAAGAGCACCTTCCGGAGCTGGTCCAGCTCCTGGCCGGCGAGCGCGCTCGCGGGCGGCGGGTGACGCTCGACCTCGAGGGCCTGATCCTGGCCGACCGCGAGTTCGTCCGTTTCCTGGCCTGCGGCGGGGGCACCACGGCCACGCTCGTCCACTGCCCCGCTTACGTTCTCTCGTGGATCCGGTGCGAGGGGGAAGAAGAGAGGAAATCTTCATGAAAACAAAAATCACGACGGCGCTGCTGGTGTTTCTGGCCCTCCCAGCGTGGAGTCAGGAGCCGGTGCGGCTGTCCCTCGCGGACGCCATCGGCCGGGCGCTCGACACCGGCACCGCCGTCCGCATCGCTACGACCAGCACCCGCGAGGCCGAGGCGCGGGCGCTGGAGGCCCGTTCGGCCCTCCAGCCCCAGCTCGGCGCCGGCGGCCAGCTCGCCAACGAAACGATCAACCTGGCCACCTTCGGCTTCTCCGTTCCCGGCCAGCCGAACGTGACCGATCCGTTCAACGTGGTCGACGCCCACATCTCGTTCGCCATGAACGTCATCGACTTCGCGGCCAAGCGGCGGTACCAGGCGGCCCGCGCGGGCGTCAAGGTGACCCAGGAGGACCAGCGCCGCCTGGAGAACGAGGTGGCCGCCGCCGTGGCCTCGCTCTACGTCTCCTACGGGCGCAGCTCGGCGCGCATCGAGGAGATCCGCGCCAACGTCGACCTGTTCACCAAACTGCGGCAGCTCGCCCTCGACCAGAAGAACGCCGGCGTCGGCACCCGCCTGGACACCACGCGGGCGGACGTCCAGCTCTCCCGCCAGCAGCAGGCCCTGCTGGTGGCGGCCAACCAGCGCGACCTCGCCCGGCTCGCCCTGCTGCGCGCCATCGGCGCCGACTTCGAGACCGACCTGGTGCTGACCGACGACTGGACGCGGGCGATCGCCGCTCCGCCGCCCCTCCAGGCGGCCCTCGAAGCGGCGCGCCGGCAGCGGCCCGAGCTCACCGTCCTGGAACAGCGGTTGCGCCTCGCCGAGCTCAACATCGCGGCGGCCCGGGCCGAGCGCCTGCCGACGGTCGAGGCCCAGGCCCTGGGCACCGAGAGCGGCAACCGCGTCCGCGACCTCGAATGGAGCCGCACGGTGGCGGCGGTGGTCAACGTGCCGCTCTTCACCGGCCGGCGCATCGAGGCCCGCGTCGCCGAGGCCCAGGCCCAGCGGGACCAGATCCGGCTGCAACAGAACGACACCGAGCGGCAGATCGAGCAGGAGGTGCGCCGGGCGCTCCTCGCCTTCGACAGCGCCCGCGGCCGGGTGGAGCTGGCGACCCAGGGCGTCCAGCTCGCCCAGGACGAGCTGGAGCTGGCGAGCGACCGGTTCAAGGCCGGGGTTGCCTCCTCGATCGAGGTCGACAACGCCCAGACGTCGCTCTCCACCGCCCGCGACCTCCGCATCGACGCGCTGGCCGACGAGGCCCAGGCGCGCTTCGACCTCGCGCGGTCGACGGGCGAGATCCGCACCCTGATTTCAACGAATCAATCCCCCACCATGAACGATGCCCAGTGAGGCGGAGGGAAACGAGATGAGCAGTCCCATGAGAGTCGAAAAGAAAGAGCCGCCGGCCCCGGCCGCCGAGCCCAAGGCGAAGGGAGGCGGTCTCCGCAAGGCCATCGTCATGACCGTCCTGGTCCTCCTGGTCCTCGGCGGCGCCGTGTTCGGCGTCCGCACGTATCTCTTCTACGAGCACCACGCCACCACCGACGACGCCCAGATCGACGGCCACATCGATCCCGTGCTGCCCCGCGTCCCCGGCTACGTCGCCGAGGTGCTGGTGCACGACAACCAGCCGGTCAAGGCCGGCGACGTGCTGGTGCGGATCGATCCCGCCGACCTCCAGGCCAAGGTGGACCAGGAGCAGGCGGCCCTCCTGAACGCCGAGGCCGCCGTGGCCGTGGCCCGCGCGACGGTGGCGGGCAACCGGGCGGCCCTGGCCGGTACCCAGGCCAAGGTCTCGGGCACGCGGGCCGACGTGGCCGCGGCGCTCACCCGCGAACGGCAGACGGCCGCCGACCTCGCCCGTTACAAAGCGCTGTACGACAAGGAAGAGATCTCGCAGCAGCAGTACGAGGCCGCCCGCGCCGCCGCCGACGCGGCCCGTTCCGCCGCCGAGGCCGCCCGCGCCACCTCCTCAGCTTCGCTCTCCACGGTCGATTCCGCGGCGGCCCAGATCGACGCCGCCACGCGCCAGATCGCCGCGGCCGAGGCCCAGGTGGCCCAGCACCGGGCGACCCTGGAAGCGGCGCGCCTCCAGCTCTCCTACGCCACGGTGAAGGCACCGGCCTCCGGCACCGTCTCCAAGAAGGCGGTGGAAGTGGGCCAGTTCGTCCAGGCCGGCCAGCCGCTCCTCGCCATCGTCCAGGGGCACGACGCCTGGGTGAGCGCCAACTTCAAGGAGACCCAGCTCGCCAAGATGCGTCCCGGCCAGCCGGTGGAGATCGAGGTCGACGCCTACCCCGGCGTGACCTTCCACGGCCGCGTCGAGTCGCTCGCCGCCGCCACGGGAGCCAAGTTCTCGCTGCTGCCGCCCGACAACGCCACCGGCAACTTCACCAAGGTCGTCCAGCGCGTGCCGGTGAAGATCGTCTTCACCGACCCGTCCGACCCGAAGCGCCCGCTGCGCATGGGCATGAACGTCGCCGTCGTCGTGGACCTCGGCTGAGGAGAGGGAGGAAGCGGCCATGCCCCAGCAGGGCGCCAACAAGTGGATCATCACGATCACGGTCATCCTGGCGTCGATGATCGAGCTGATCGACACCTCGATCGTCAACGTCGCCCTCCCCCAGATGATGGGCAACCTGGGGGCGACGCTCGACCAGATCGCCTGGGTGGTGACCGGGTACGTGGTGGCCAACGTCATCGTCATCCCCATGACGAGCTGGTTCGCGACCGTCTTCGGCCGCCGCAACTACTTCGTCGGCTCGCTCATCCTGTTCACCGTCGCCTCGTTCTTCTGCGGCCACGCCACGACGCTGTGGGAGATGGTCCTCTTCCGCTTCATCCAGGGCGCGGGCGGCGGCGCCATGCTCTCGACCTCGCAGGCGATCCTGGTCGAGACCTTCCCGCCCGAGGAGCTCGGCCTGGCCAACGCCCTGTTCGGCCTCGGCGTGGTCGTCGGCCCCACCGTCGGCCCCACCCTCGGCGGCTGGATCACGGACAGCTACTCCTGGCGCTGGATCTTCTACGTCAACCTGCCGATCGGCATCGTGGCGATCCTGATGGCCATGGCCTTCATCCCCGATCCCAAGGAGGTGCGCCAGATCACCGGCATCGACTGGGCGGGCATCGGCCTGCTCATCCTGGGCATCGGCTCGCTGCAGATCGTGCTCGAGCGGGGCGAGTCCGAAGACTGGTTCTCGGCCCGCTACATCCTGGTGCTCGCCTTCGTCGCCGTCCTGGCCCTGGGGGGATTCATCTGGCGCGAGCTGACGGCCGCCAACCCGGTGGTGGACCTACGCGTCTTCCGCGACCGTTCGCTGGCCGTGGGCACCGTCTTCACCTTCATCCTGGGCTTCGGCCTCTACTCCTCCGTCTTCATCTTCCCCGTGTTCGCGCAGAACCTCCTGGGCTTCACGGCCATGCAGACGGGGCTCATCCTCCTGCCGGGCTCGCTGGCCACGGCGGTCATGATGCCCGTGGTCGGCAAGCTGCTCCAGAAGGGAGTGCGGCCGCAGATCCTGAACGCCCTGGGATTCGTCTGCTTCTTCCTCTTCACCTTCCTGCTGTCGCACTCCACCCTGGCCTCGGACCGGCAGGACTTCTTCTGGCCGCTCATCCTGCGCGGCATCGGCCTGGCCCTGCTGTTCGTGCCCCTCACCACCGTGGCGCTCTCGGGCCTGCGGGGCAAGGACATCCCCCAGGGCGCGGGGTTGACCAACATGATGCGCCAGCTCGGCGGCTCCTTCGGCGTGGCCCTGGTCGCCACCTACATCCAGCGCCGCTCCTGGACCCACCGGGTCAACCTCCTCTCCCACGTCTCGGTCTACGACACGGCCGTGCGCGAGAGGCTGGCCGCCCTGACCCAAGGATTGGTCGCCAAGGGATCGGACCTCTTCGGAGCCCAGCGCCAGGCCTACGCGGCCCTGGAGGGAGCGGTTCTCCGCCAGACCTTCCTCCTCTCCTACATGGACGCCTTCCGCATCGTGGGCATCTTCTTCCTCTGCTGCATCCCCCTGCTGCTCGTCTTCAAGCGCGGCCGGGGCGGAGCGGCGGGGCCGGTGTCGATGCACTGAGGCGGGGCGGCTGGGAGCCGCCTTGAAAGGAACAACTTCACCGCATGCTAACCCCAATGCCTTGAAGGTCGTGTCTTGTCAGGTATTCCCCGGTATTTCGCCGGGAAGGAGAACGCTATGGCAGACCACTACCGAAAGAAGCGGGGCAAGGACACGTGGCACTTCTGCTCCAACTGCTCCAACTGGCCGACGAGTGACTACGACACGAGTTCCTCGAAACCGAGTAGCGGCGAGTTCTGTAACAAGCGATCCAACGGCAACTGTTCCTAGCCCACCCATCGATCCGCAGCACCAGGGCCACCCGCGCTCCCAGACAAAGTACAAATCTGAGTCAAGGTGGTCCTGGTCTTCGATCCCCCTAGTCTGAACAGTTGCGGCAGGACCTTGCCCATCGTGTTTCCACCAGCCTTCGGGGCTGGACTGCGAGCCCGGAGGGCGCCAGACTTCTAGCCCAGGGCGTCAGCCCTGGGAACAAGCCCACCCTCCCGAGAGCCCCGCCAGGGGCGGCAGACTCTTCGCCTCAGCCGAAGGGATTCGCCGGATCGAACTCGATTCCGTGCCGCTTCAGAAGACCGATCCACTCCGCCTCGAAACTGCGTCCCCTGTGGTGCTCTTCCTGGTTCTGAATGTACCTGCAGACCGAACCCGCCGAGGATTCGCTGACGGTGAAGGCGCCGTACCCCTCCTGCCAGGCAAACCCCCGGGGCGGATCGGGACGCTCATGGACCCATCGCGAAGAGTTCGCCTTGACGGAACACAGCAGGTCGGACAGCGAGACCGCCGGTTTCAGCCGTATCAGCAGGTGCAGGTGGTCGGGCATGCCCCCAATCGCCAGCAGGGAGCCGCGTTCGTTGCGGACGATCCCTGCCATATAAGGATAGAGATCGTCGCGAAGCCCTGGATCGATGAGGGCCGCTCGATTCCGGGTGCCGAAGACGATGTGGTACAGGAGTTGAGTGAAGGTATGGGACATTCCGTGACCGCCTTCTGGGGGGATCGCGGGAGATTCCGCGGGCCTACCCTCATAAGACGTAAAAACTGGTTGCCATCGCTCAACTTTATGCTTTTGTGAAAAGCAGTCTGCCGCCCCTGGCGGGGCTCCTGAGAGGTGGTGGCGCCCATCCCCAGGGCTGACGCCCTGGGCTACGAGTCTGGCGCCCTCCGGGCTCGTGGCGAAGGGTTCCGACAGTCCGAGTCGATACGCTGCGTATAAGAGGATGCTGTCCGCCCCTGAGAAGTTGTACAGCCGCGAGCAGCTCCGAACGAACGGGACAGCGGAGCGGATCTCTTCCAGACTCTTCTACGTCTTCCGCTCCGGTTCACGAGCTCTTTGCCCAGCCTCCTGGGAGATTCGCCTGGCAGGCCGGAGCGTCCGCCTGGGATTCCCGAGGATTCACCCGGCGAGTTGGAGCGTTCGCCTCTTGAATTGGGACGTTCGTTCCAGATTCTGGTGCATTCGTCTGGCGTTCACGAGCATTCGCGTGGCGATTTGCCCCATTCACTCGGGGATTTGTTGCATTCACCAGGCGTTCGCGAGCATTCAGACCGCGGTCTGGGACATTCCGATCACGGTCTGAATGATTCAGACCCTGGTCTGGTGCATTCGCTTCTCGGTTTGAGGCATTCAGACCGCGATCCGATACAGTCGCACCCCGATTTGATGCATTCAGACCGTGGTCTGGAGCATTCCGACCGCGGTCTGGTGCATTCGGACCCTGATCTGGTGTGTTCATGCCGCGGTTTGCGGCATTCGCACCGCGGTACGAATCATTCCGACCGTGGTTTGAGGCATTCCGACCGCGGTTCGAATGATTCAGACCGCCAGGCGAACGTACCAAACCTCTCTCCGGAAGCGCCGCGAATGTTCGCGAATGCACCAGGAGGGAACCGGAATGTCTCGGAAACATTCAGCGTGCACGAATTTCTGAGGCTTGTGCACAAAATCTGGAGACGAATGCACTGAACGGCCTCCCCCGGATCGCCCGCGACGGGTTCTTTATCCGCATCCATCCTCCCTCCCGGGAGGCTCTCGACTGCGGAGGTTCCCGTGAGGCATGGCCCCATCGCTGAAATCCTGAGCCAGTGGGCGGACGGCGGTTTCTGGCTCTTCCTGCTGGTCGTCGCCGCCTTTGGCGCTTTCGGCGGCGTGATCTACGAGTTGCTCGTCCTCAAGGGCCGGCTGCAGCTTCCCCACCGGGCGGAGGGCACGGAGGTCGAGGACCTTCAGGGGGCCGCCGCCCGCTATCTGTACGACCTTGGGACCCTGGCGCGGATCCTCATCGGCGCCGCCGCGGCCATCGTGGTGGTGTGGGTGCTCGGCCTCGAAGCGAACGGCGCGACGGGTGTGATCGCGGGCGCCATCGTGGCGGGGGCCACGGGCATCGCGGTCTTCCGCTCGCTTCAGGACCGCCTGATCGCGATGCTGGCGACCCGGGACCTCGTCCAGACCCAGGCCCAGGCGGCCGCCCAGACCCGCACCGTGGAGGAGATCGCGGCCGAGTTCGAGCGGCTCAAGGCCAAGCTCGCGGCGCAGCCCTCGGACGGCGGTTCGCGCTCCGTCAGCTTCTCGCCGGAAGGGAGGACGCCCGGCACGCCCGGCATGCCCGCCATGCCGGAATTGGACAGCATCACGCGCCTGATCGGCGAGGCCCGCGGACTGGGGGCGGCGACGGCCGGGGCGCTCGCGGTGCCGGTGCGGGAACGGGTCCTGGAGATCGTGGCGGAATGGGCGCGCGTGGATTTCGCGTCCGTCCTACCCGAAAGCCAGAAGATCGTCGCGGTCTGGAGCCGGAACGCCGCCAATCCGGCGCCCGACGACGGCATCGTCTCCGTTCTGATCCGCAGGATCCGGGAAGCCTTTCCCAAGGCCAGGCTCAACCTCGCGCCGGGCGACCTCACGAAGGACAACCGCGTCGATACCGTCGGCAAGCTCGCCGATTTCGTCGAAGCGCGGGTCTGAGGCGATGCGGCTCTGTCGCTTTCTCGCGCCGGTCCTGGCGTTGCTCGGTTTCGCCGCTTCGGCGCAGGCCGGGTTCTTCAAGCCCAGGGTGGAGATCTGCAATCCCACGACGATTTTCCTCCACCGGGAAGACGCGCGGTGGCAGCCTCCGCAGCCGCCGGATGGATACGTCGTCGAGGTCTTCCGCGTTCCGGATCCCACCCCGGAGGAACCCCAGGGGATTCCCGTGAGTCTCGGCACCGCGGAGGCTCTCCCGGTCGGGAGGAACAGTGTCAGCCTGAGATGCGTTCTACCGTCTCCCCTGCCCGCCAATGCGTCGTTGCGCGTCATCGTCCGCACGCAGGGGAAAGCGGTTGCCGTCAGCGACTTCTCGACCCGGCCACAGGCGACTCTTCAGCGTTCGGGAGCGGGATCGGAGATGGAGAGAACCTTCCAGATCCAATCTCCAACCTCTCTGACCGCCATGTCCGAGGACGGCAAGAATCTTACCCTCGTCGAGGTGGAGCGAAAGAAGCTCTTCCGGGCGGACTCTGAAGGCAAGGCCGAAGAAATTCCGGAAGTCGTACGTGCCCATGAAGTCAAATTGAAGAAAGAGATCAAGCCGGCGGTCTGCGACGGCTCCGATACCAATCGAAGTCTGGCGGTCTCTCTACCGCCTGGCGATCGGTTGAGGTCGGGGAGCGTCGCTCTTCGTCTTCTGGGCTTGAGGGACGTGTTCGGCAACGAGGTCCGGGCCGAGATGGATCTCGCCCTGCTGCCGGCGCCCAAAGGCAAGGACGACGCCGCCTTCTTCGCCAAGCTGCTGTTCGAGAGCGCGGACGGATCGGCGGATACCTTGTCGCTGGATCTGAAAGCCCAGCCGTCGATCCAATTGCGAGGAAGTTGGCTGTTCCGTCCGGAGCTGACGGCTTCGGCCTCCAGGAACGTGCCGCAGGCGACGAGCGCCATCCGGCTCGCGGCGCTATTCAGCCGCACGGAGCTGTACGTAAATAGTCCGCTCGTCAGCAGCACCTTCTCCTTCGGCCCCTCGATCGAGGCGGACCGGCGGTTCGACCGGGTCAACGGCCTCCTGGACTTGCGGTGGAAACCCGGACTGGCAAACTTCTATCTGCCGCGAGAGAAAAGACGTCTGGTGGCCGCCATCGGCCTTGAAAAGAGGCCCGAAGAGATCCTCCCTCCCCTTGCGGGATGGGGATTGGAAGGCTGGATAGGGATCGAGGCTGGAGGATCGCTCAGCCGGCAGACCGTCGGCACGCTCGAGCTCGACCGGTACGACATTCTGCGTCTGCGGCCGTCCCTCCATGGGTTCTACGAGTTGGGCCCGGTGACGCTGGACGTCGGCTCCAGCCTGCGGTACCTGTTCTCGGGCGAGCTGACCTACGGGGTGAACCCGGACCGCACGCTCTCGCTTCGCGAAGTCAACGGTTTCCGTCCCTACACCGAGGCCACGCTGAGCTTCGCGTTCGATCCGGCGAAGCACCTGAGCCTGGCCGCCACCTACAAGAACGGTTCGGAGCCGCCGCTGTTCGTGAAGGTCAAAAAGGTTTCGATCGGCTTGGTATCGAAATATTAGATGGGGAGATGGGATCGGAGCGGCAATCCCTCACCCGGCAATCCGCCGCCGGGTGAGGGCTGGAGCGTGTTCGTTGCGGCCTTCATGACTACCGCTGGATCGTGAAGTTGACCGTCAGCGTGAAGTAGATCTTGACCGGCTTGCTGCCCATCCTGGCCGGCTTGAAGCGCCACTGCTGGATGGCTTCGATGGCCGCCTTGTCGAGCCCCATCGGCAGTCCGCGCAGCACCCGCACGTTGTCGACGCTGCCCTGCTCGTCGATGATCGCCTCGACGATGACCGTCCCCTGGATGCCGGCCCGCCGCGCCACCTCGGTGTAGCGGGGCTGCACCTGGTGGATGACCTCGGGCCGGGTCATGCCCACCGTGAAGTGGAGGGGCTGATCGTCGGCCGGGTCGATCCCAGGGCCATCGCCGTCGCCGTCACCGCCGGGGCCAGGCCCTACGCCGGGACCCACGGGACCCGGGCCGTACCCCGGACCCACGGGAAGGTCGCTACCGGCGGAATCGTCGCCGGAAGTCAAATCCGACACGGCGTCTTCCACCGTGGGAGTCGTCGCGGGCGTCGGCACGTCGTCCGGCACGGTTTCGGTCGTGGGCTGGACGGGCTGCGACGGCTTCACCGGAGCTTCCGCCTTCGTGATCGGCTCGACGGGCTTCGGCGGCCGTCCGCCGCCACCGCCGCCGCCCGGCGCGGGCGGAGGCGTCAGGCTGAAGAAGACGAGGTTGGGGTTGGCCGGCTGGATCGTGCCCACCGTCCAGTAGCTGGCGAGGGCGAACGTCGCGATGCCCACCAGGTGCAGGGCGACCGCTATGGGCAGGGACAGCCAGCGGCGTCCACGGGGCTGCTTTTTGGTTTCCAGATCGATCAAGGAGCTCTCGAACATTGTTCCGCCCTCCGAGAAACCTGCGTTGGGTCCTTCCTCGCCTCGATCCCCGAGGCGGGGGGTGAAACTTCAGGAGCGCTCCTGTATTGATTAGAGGGGGGAGGCTCGCTTTTAGTTCCAGACAAATCCAGGCAGGTGTACGGAGGGGAGAAAGAGGGCGCCCGGGACAGGCCCGCCCGGGCGCCCCCGGGGAATCTAGCCGAGCCTCTTCTGGATCTTTTCGCCCAATTGCTTGAGCTGGTCGGCGGAGAGCGCGTCGAGAACCGGATCAAAGATCTGGTCGATGTCGATCGGCTTGGAGAGCTCCGGCTTGGAAAACTCCTTGAAGGACTCCGGTTTGAAGGTCTCCGGCTTGATCCATTCCGGCTTCCCCCACTCCTTGAAATGCTCGGGCTTGATCTGCTCGGGTTTGATCTGTTCCGGCTTGATCTGTTCCGGCTTGATCTGTTCCGGCTTGATCTGTTCGGGTTTGAGCTGCTCGGGTTTGAGCTGCTCGGGCTTGAGCTGCTCGGGCTTGAGCCGCTCCGGTTTGAGCACCTCGGGAAACTGCGTCTGTAGACCGCCGAGGGCCGTCACCAGATCGCGCAGCGTCATGTCGCCCACCGAACGGTCGAGATCGACCTGGCCGGGGCGCTGGTCCTGTCCGATCATGGGCTCTTTCTTGTCGTCGTCAGCCATGGACTCCTCCTTTCTGTCGCGTCTTTTGCGATCAGGCGAAAATGTTGCTCGAGTCCGAGGGATGCCGGGCGAGATAGGCCGCCACCGCGCGGGTGATCGGCTGACCGCTGCGCCCCTCGTAGAAAGTGAACTGCGGGTATGGGTTGAGCTCCAGGGCCACCAGCCGCCCTTCCCGGCTTTCCTTGAAGTCGACGCCGCTGACGACCAGGCCGAGCTGGCGGGTGAACCGGATGCAGCGGGCCGTCACTTCCTCGTCGAGGAAGGCCGGCTCGACGATCAGCTCGGCGTCGCCGGCCCGGGCGCCCCGCCGGTAGTCCTCGTCGCGCGACCGCAGGCGGGTCACGAACGCCTCGTCGCCCACCACGTGGACGCGGTAGTCCACGCCGGCCACGTATTCCTGGAAGAGCGTCGGGCAGTGAGGCAGCTTGGCGAGGCCGCCCAGCTTGTCCGGGGTGAGCACCTGGGCGAAGGTGGCGACGTTGCTGATGCCCTTGAAGATCACCCGGCCGCCGAGCTCGTCGTAGAAGCGGCGGGCCTCCTCGGGGATGCTGGTCACCAGGCTGCGCGGCACGTCGAATCCGGCCTCCGCCATCAGCCCCACCTGGAACGGCTTCGAGTAGTTCGAGCCAGCGTTGGCCGGCAGGTTGACGGTGGGGCAACGCGCCGCCAGGAGCATGCGGTTGAGCTCCCGCTGGAGACCGCCCAGCAGGGCGATCCCGCCGGCATCGAGGTGCCGGGGGGTGGCGTGGCGCACGAAGATGGAGCCGACCGGCGATCTGCCGTCGCAACCGCCGCCGAGGATCCGGAAGCCCGCCTGCCCCTCCGCCGGGTCTCTGCGGACCGAATAGCGGTCGGGGTGATCCTCGTCGACCACCTGGAACGGCTGGCCGTTCTGCCCGAGATGGCGGACGAGGGCCGAGGAGACGGTGTCGCTGCGGGAGCCGACGACGAGGATCATGAGAGCATCTCCAGGGCCGCAGCCGCGATCTGCTCGGTAACCGCGGGGGCTTCGTCCACCAGCGTGGGGCAAGGGTCCAGCCTCTCCAGGACCGGCTCGTCGCCGCCGCTCAGGTCGAGGCGGCAGATCCGGAGGCCGGAGCTCGCCTGCCAGGAGGCCAGGGCGGCGGACAGGCCGGAGAGCCGTTCCGCCAGAGGCGCGGAGGCTCCGGAGGCGGGGATCAGCCGGCCGTCGACCGCGTAGACGCTCAGGGGGCGGCGGGGAGAGCCGGGGCCGTCCATCCCGTCCGGACGGAGCCCGAGCCGCTCCGCCAGCTCTTCGCGCAGCAGCTCGGGGTGGGCCGGGTCGCGGAGCCACCAGCCGAGATCGAAGCGGTTGATCACCGGGCAGCTCAGCCCCGCCAGCAGGCAGAACAGGGCCGCCGTGGTCTCGTGGTAGACGAACATCTGGTCCGAGGGATCGAAGGAGGGGGAGGGCCACCACCGGCGGGAGATCCGCACCACGACCCCGGACAGGTCTTGCACGCGGACGTCGCCGCCGGGCAGGCGGAGGAAGCCTCCGAACCGGCGGCCCTGCCGTTCGAGGGCGATCGGGGTCTCCTCCATAAGCTCCCGCTCGGACAGCCGCCGCACGGGCCGGCCGCGCTCTCCGATCCGCGTCTGAAGGCTTCCGGCGAGAGGGTCATCGGGTTCCGCGAGGATCAGGATCATGAGAATGCCTCCTGTTCCTAGAGAGGCGTGGCGATCTCTAAAAAGTTACGGCGCAGCGGCTGGAGGCTCCCGACGTTGACGTCCGGCCATCGCCTGATATCGTTGGGAGCCCTGGACCGCTCCGGCTTCTGCCGAAGCGTGCCGCGAAGCGATTAGGCATTCTCACGGAGGCTGCAAATGTCTGATGCACACCCGAGCGCGACTCATTTGAGGACGGCGCTCTTCGTCGACTTCGACAACATCTACCTGGGATTGCAGCGCGAGGACCCCTCGGCGGCGGAGCAGTTCGCCACCGATCCATCCCGCTGGCTCCTCTGGCTGCAGGACAAGCTCCCCCATCACGAAGGCGATCCCCGGCCGCGCAAGATCCTGTTCCGCCGCTGCTATCTCAACCCTTCGCAGTTCGGCCGTTTCCGCCCCTACTTCACCCGTTCCGCCTTCGAGGTCGTGGACTGCCCTCCCCTGACCAGCGGCGGCAAGACCAGCGCGGACATCCACATGGTGATGGACCTCCTGGACACCCTGGGCCATGCCACGCGGTTCGACGAGTTCATCCTGCTCTCCGGCGACGCCGACTTCACGCCCGTCCTGCTGCGCCTCTCCAAGCACGACCGCCGCAGCGCCGTCCTGGCGATCGGCCCCGCCTCCGTGGCCTACAAGGCCGCCTGCGACCTGCTGATCGACCAGGACACCTTCCTGGAGGATGCGATCGGAGCGACGCTGGGCCAGACCACGCGGGCGGCCGCCGGCCCCAGCAACTCGGCCATGGACGACCTGCTCCGCAGCATCGGCGAAAAGGTGTACGAGCGGGCGAGCGCCAGCGGCGAGCTGGTGGCGACCGAGCTGCCGCCGATCTTCCGCGAGTTCCCCGAGTTCACCTCCAGCACCAACTGGCTGGGCTTCAACAGCCTGCGCAACATGACCATGGCGGTGGTCTCGACCCGCCAGGACCTGGCGATGATCGACGGCGATCCCTGGCGGGTGGGCCTCCTCGCCGAGGGCGAGGTGCCCAGCTTCAGCCCGGAATCCGGCCGCCCGGCGGTGGTCCCCCGCGCCCTCGCCACCGCGGACCGCAACCGCCTGATCGAGGAGATCCTTGCCTACGTCAGCTCGGTGGTGGAAGCCTCCGACTCGGCGGTGCCGATGGCGCGCGCCGCCCAGATGGTGATCAGCCGCTTCGGCGAGCAGGTGCTGGCGACCCGCTGGGCGGGCGCGGGCACCTTCCGCGACCTCCTGGAGGGCCGCGAGAACCCGGGATTCGCCATCTCGGCCCTCAAGCCGGGGTATATCTACGATCCCGCCCGGCATCAGCTCCCCATCGACGGCCGGCCGGAGGAGCTGGTCGGCGATCCCGAGCTGAACGCCCTCGCCTACCGGGTCCATCAGCTCACGGACACGCCGTACCTCACGCGCGGCGACTACGCCCGGGTGTTCCGCCTCACCGCCGAGGAGGTGAACGTCCATGGCTACTTTCTCACCCGCACGTCGAAGGCCGTGCGGGACCGCTGCATCGAGGAGGGCTCGCCCATCGCCCGCGCCAGCGTCAACTTCATCCTGCGCGGCATCACCTTCGGCGGCCACCGCTTCGGCCAGAACGGCTCCGAGGACCCCCTGGATCTGGGCACCTGCTTCTTCCGCAACGTGGTGAGCCTGTGCGACAGCGCGGGCATCTCGCTGCACGAGAAGGAGCTCGAGGTGCTCTCCGACTGGATCCTGGGCGAGAGCCGGCGGGAGCAGGAGGAGACCGAGGGGAACCTCATCGGGCTTGCGCCTGAGGAGCACGGCGAGCCGGTCGCGGTGGGCGCCGCCGCGGGTCCCGCGAGCGGCGAGGACACGGGTGTCTAGAGATGGACGGAGCGAAGCCGCCTGACAGTTGGGCGATCGAAGCGAGCGAGATCGAGCAGCTCCTCGCCCTTTCCGCCGAGGACCGCGCCATCGCCTTCTTCCAGCTCGTCGCCGACTGGGAGGAGGCGTGGGGGCTGCGGGACGATGCCGGCTGGGTCGTCGCCAAGGAGACCGACGCCCTCCCCCTCTGGCCGCACTCCGCCTTCGCCGCCGCCTGCGCCCGGGGGCCCTGGGAGGGAACGGCCCCCGAGCTCATCCCGCTCGACGACTTCCTGGAAGAGCTCCTGCCCCTCCTGGAAGAAGACGACCTGGTCGTCGCCGTCTTCCCGACGCCCGGCGATCCCGGAACCGTGCTGCCCCCCGCCGAGGTGAAGCGGCGGCTGGAGGCGGAGATGGAGATCGGGGAGATCTAGCGGGGTCCTGCTAACATGTCATCCATGACCAAGACGGAAATCGCCGTCCCCGAGCGGTTACCGTTCCTGGAGAGCGTCTCCTGGTTCGACCGCAACTATCGCGATCTCGCGCCGCTGGACATGCTGCGGCGCTACGAAGCCGGGTGGCGCTACAAGGGAGTTCTCGCCGAGCCCTCCTCCGAGGAATGGGCTTTCATCCGGGAGCTGGTCCGACAGTTCGGAAGCTACCTCGATGTTCAAGCGTGAGCAGCATCGCAAGGTCCTGACGCTGCTCAACGCCTTCGATTCCGAGAAGCTGGGACGTTGCAACTTCCTCTTCGGAGGTGGCACGCGGATCGTCCTGGATATCGAAGAGTACCGCGAGTCCCACGACATCGATTTCCTCTGTGCCGACGCGGAAGGGTACGCGGAGCTTCGCTTCGCGGCCTCCACGCACGGCTACGATTCCCTTTTCAAACCGGGCTCGCGGGACGGATTCGATCTTCCGCGCGAGATGCGGATCGATCAGTACGGAATCCGTTTTCCCGCCGAGATCGACGGGAGCACGATCCGCATCGAGCTCATCCGCGAGGCGCGTATCGAGCTCGGAGCGGGAGTGCGGCCGGCCTGGTCGCCCCTCGATTGCCTGGCGATATCCGATTGTTATGCCGAGAAGATCCTGGCGAACTCGGACCGCTGGGCGGACCGCCAGGTCCTCTCGCGAGATCTCGTCGACCTGGGCGCCCTCCGGAAGTGGCGCGGCCCCATCCCCGAAGAGACATGGCAAAAGGTCGAGCGCGCCTACAAGAGCGCCGGCCGGACCGATCTTCTCAAGGCGCTCTCGGCTTTCGCGCAGGATGACTGCTATCGCCAACGCTGCCTCGAGGGTCTCGACATCGACGCCTCCGGCCCCATCCTGGACGGTCTGGAGCAGCTACGCCGGGACCTCGAGAGCCAGCCCTCTTGATGGCCCGTGCTATCGTCGATTCCGATGGTCAAACGCCTCCCCATCCGCATCCCCGGCCAGGGGCTTCATGAGGTCACGGATCAGGTCCGGGCCGCCGTGCGCGACTGCGGGATTGGCGAGGGCCTGTGCACGGTCTTCATCCAGCACACCTCGGCCAGCCTGACGATCCAGGAGAACGCCGATCCCTCGGCCCGGCGCGACTTGGAGAGCTGGCTCAACCGGCTGGTGCCCGAGCGCGATTCCCTCTACACCCACACCGCCGAAGGCCCGGACGACATGCCGTCGCACATCAAGGCGGCGCTCACCGCGACCTCGCTGTCGATTCCCATCCTGGACGGCGAGCTGGGGCTCGGCACCTGGCAGGGGATCTACGTCTGGGAGCACCGCCGCCACGCCAGCACGCGCAACCTGCTGGTCCACGTGGCGGCCTGACGCTACCCGGTCCTTCCAATAATGTAGAGACGCCCCACGGGGTTCCCCCGAGGGCGTCTCTACATTGGGGGAGGAAATCAGTTGGCTTCACGTCTGTCTGCGGGTAATACCCGCTGATCATCCCTCCCTACCCGGGCAGGAACGGCACGGCCAGCGTGCCCTGCATCCAGCCGGTCAGCAGGTCGCCGTCCCAGGCGCCGAACCAGAAGGTGACCGGCCAGGGAGTGCTGGTGTCGACCGTGCCGCCCAGCAGCTCCTGCCCCTCGAAGCTCTGCGGGCCGTTGACGTTGAAGCCGTAGGTGAGCTGGAAGGCCAGCTTGTTGGTGAACCGGTCGCCCCAGAACTCGATCTGGTAGATGCGGGTCTTCATGCCCTGGATCCGGGCCTCGAGGTCCGCGGGATCCCCCTTGCCCTCCTGGAGCTTGCGCTCCAGCTCCGCGATGCGCTCGGCGAGGAAGCGCCGGCGGTCGCGGAAGTAGGCGTACCAGTCGAACACCCGGATCGCCTCCTGGGCAGCCTGCGAGCCGCTGGTGAAGGTAGGAAAGCGCCGCGCGTAGATCGCGGGGTCCATCTGCCAGATCTTCTGTACGGGATCGGCGGGATTGAGATAGTCCACGGCGCGGATGGAAATCTTTTCATTCCGGATCGCCAGCTCGAACGGATTGACCACGAACGCCATGTTGTCGTCCGAGCCGACGATGTTGTTGCGGCTGTCGAAAATGGGGCCCGGGAAGGGCTCGTCGCGGCCTTCGAGGAAGACCTTGGCGCCCTTGAGCAAGGCGGTCCCCTTGTCGTAGGGCTTGCCGTCGAAAAGCACGCTGTTCACGTCGACGCCGATCCGGATGCCCATCCGCTCGGCCGGCTCGCGGAGGTTGGTCTCCGCGAATTTCGGCGAGACCTGGGTGCGGATCACCTGGTCGAGCGGATCCTCCTGCACCAGCGCCATGGTGTAGCCGCTGACGCCCCGCTCCTCGTTGGTGGGATCGGGATCGGTCGCGATGCGGCAGAGGAAATAACCCTGGAAATTGATCTCTAGCAGCTTGGCGAAGCTCATCGCATCCCCCTCCTAAGTGACAACAAACTGCGGCAGTTGCCCGATCTGGTAGATCCGGCGCATGTTGTTGGCCATGGCGGTCGCGCTCTCGTGGACGAAACGGAGCTGCCGCTGGAGGAAGGCCACGTCGTCCTCGCACCGGGCGTTCGCCGCCAGATCGGCTCCGGAGAGCGCTCCCAGCTCGGAGACGATGTGCGCGAACCGGTCGAGGAAGAAGTCGATGTTGTCCAGCTTGTCCGGATCGAGCAGCAGGGCCTCGTCCTCGGGGCTCAGGTGGTAGTCGGGGCCCGTGGTGTGCTCGCCGTCGCCCGACTTCGTGTGGGCCAGGATCTCGGCGATGGGGCGCAGCAGCATCGTCATCGCCGGCCCGAAGGCCGTCTCCTGGAGCGCCGCGCTGAAGAACGGATACGACTGGCTCGTCGTCGGCACGTAGTAGCGGTAGAGCCCCGCGAGCACGAAGAGGAGCGTGGCGTAGCTGTAGTTGAACAGGTCGAAGGTGCGCCGGGCGAACGGGTTGGTGATCTGCTCCGCCGTCGGGTTGAGAGGCAGGGGCAGCGAGGGATCGAAGTCCGGATCGCGGGCGAGCAGCGCCTCGAATTCGCAGCGGATGTCGTAGAACCGCTTGAAGTGGCTCTGGTAGCCCGGCGGCGCGTCGATCCCCTCCCCCTCCTCCACGATCAGGCGGATGGCGGTGTTGGCGCTCGCCACGTCGACGATGGGGAAGATGTTGATCTGGTACTCGACCGGCACGAACACCTGCCGCGAGGGATCGCCCGTGAACAGGTCCGGCAGCTCGTTGAAGGCGGTCAGGATCTGGTCGTAGAGCTCCTGGATGCTGCCCGGATGGATGTCCACTTCGAGGAGACCGCCGGCCGCGGCTGCGTGTGTGCGGGCCAGCTTCAGGTTGCGGGCCGGGCTCGGGCAGGGCTCGCCGGGAGCGCTGAAGCACCAGGTGGGGATGGGATCGCCGGACTTCTTCAGCGTGTCGTAGCCGGGGCTCTCGGCGCACACGAAGCGTCCGATGGTGGCGAGGTTGAACCGCTCGAAAAGGAACGGCACGTCGCACGGCTGGACGCTCCCCTCTTCTCCCCGCTCGGCGGCGAGCTGCGCGCCCAGATAGTAGGGGGACTGCAGGGGGATGTTCTCGCGGGCGAAGTAGGGCTCGGCTCCGATGGCCGAGAGCAGGCCGTTGACCAGGGCGAGGTGCTCCATCTCCTGGCGCGCCACCATGAGCAGCGTCGAGGCCCAGCGGCGGACGAACTCGAACTGCGCCGCGTTGCACCGCTCGTCGGGCCGCTTCTTCATGGAGAAGGCGGCGTACAGGTACTGCACCATGAGCTGCTGCTCGATCTCCGAAGCCTCCCACAGCCGGGCGATGAGCTGCGGCTTGGTCTTGATGGGACCTCGGATTTCCCGTGTGGTTTCTTCCATTGAGCGATTCCCTCCTATACGTTGGTAAGGTGCGCCGTGCGCACCTCCGAGGCGGTCCTGGCGCGCGGAGCGCGCCCTACATCCCTACTGCCGCCGCCTCGGCTTTTTTCTCATCCAATTCCTCGATCAGCGCGTCCGAGGCCGGCCGCTCCTTGCGCAGGCGCTGGGCGACCTTCTCGGCCTCGCGGAAGGCGCGCAGGACGTTCTCGCCCGCGAGCTTCTTGACCTCGGCATCGGTCCAGCCCCGGCGCAGCAGCTCGGCCAGGAGGTTCGGGTAGTCGCCCACCCCTTCCAGCCCCAGCGGCACGCTGGTGATGCCGTCGAAGTCCGAGCCGATCCCCACGTGATCGATCCCCGCCAGCTTGCGGACGTGCTCGACGTGATCGGCCACCTGCTCCAGGGTCGCCCGGGGCACGGGGTGCGCCTTGCTCCAGCCGTCCAGCTCGCTCTTCACCCGCTCCGGATCGCCGGGGTTGAGGGCCTTGAGCCGCGCTTCCTCGGCATCGTGCAGGGAGTTCCAGGCCCGCACCTCCTCGGAGATGAAGGAGGGGACGAAGGTCACCATCACCACGCCGCCGTTCTTCGTCACGAGCTGGAGCACGTCGTCGGGCACGTTGCGCGGGTGGGCGTCGAGGGCCCGGGCCGAGGAATGGGAGAAGATCACCGGCGCCTGCGCCACGGCGAGGGCCTTCTTCATCGTCTCCGGCGAGACGTGGGAGAGGTCGACCAGCATGCCGAGACGGTTCATCTCCCGGATGACCTCCTCGCCGAAGCGGGTGAGGCCGGCGTGCTGGGGCCCGTCGGTCGCCGAGTCGGCCCAGTCGGTGTTCTTGGAATGGGTGATCGTCATGTAGCGGGCGCCGGCCTGGTAGAGCTGGCGCAGGGCCGCGAGCGAGTTGTGGATCGAGTGGCCGCCCTCCATGCCGATCAGCGAGGCGATGCGGCCGGCCTTGTGGATGCGCACCACGTCGTCGGCCGTGCGCGCCACCTCGAAGGTGTCGGGATAGCGCTCGGCCAGGCGGTGGACGTCGTCGATCTGCTCCATCACGGCCTGCAGGGCGTCCGCCCCGGCGATCTCCACCGGCACGTAGACCGACCAGAACTGGCCGCCGACGCCGCCGCGGCGCAGGCGCGGGATGTCGGTGTGCATCGGCGGATCGAGCTTCGAGGTGTCGCCCCGGAGGTCGATCTTGTCCATGTGGTTCTTGACCCGCTTGCGGTACTCCCAGGGCAGATCGTTGTGGCCGTCGACCAGCGGCACCTGGTCCAGCAGCTTGCGGGCGCGCTCGACCAGGGCGGGATCGGGGGTCCGGCGGACCGGCTCCGCGGCATTGCCATCCACAGCAATGGCCAGCGTCAGGAGGACTCCAAGCCAACAGCTCTTCCATCGCATCGCGTTCGTCTCCTCCGCGTCGGGAACTGGCGGCATTGTAAGGCTTCGGATAGAGTTCGCGGTCCATGGACCATCCAATGCCATTCCGTCCCGAGGATCATGCCGTCTACGACTCCGGCAGGATGGGCAAGAGCACTCTCTTCGAGTCGGAACGCCTGCTGGTGGGATTGAACACCTTCGAGCCCGGCCAGGAGCACAAGCTGCACGCGCACTCGGGGATGGACAAGGTCTACCACGTGCTCGCCGGCCGTGGCGTCTTCCTGCTCGACGAAGGACGGGAGGCGGCCATGGAGGCGGGCACGATGCTCATCGCGCCCGAGGGCGTCCTCCACGGTATCCGCAACACCGGGACGGAGCGCCTGCTGGTGCTGGCGATCCTGGCGCCCGCGCCGTAAGTCCTACTTCCCCGCCGGCACGATTCCCTTCGCCTCGTCGACCGTGACCGCCTGGTTGGTGGGGACGTTCGTGAGCTTCTGCTTCGCGCCGCTCGGCCACTCGATCTCCAGCGACTGCACGACCTTGTCCTGGCCGAGGCCGAAGGTGGGCGCGATCTCGCTCTGCGAGCAGTAGGAGGAGCCGGTGCGCACCATCGTCCACTGCTTGCCCGAGGCGCTGGTCACCCGCACGATGGCGCCGAGGCCGTCGCGGTTCGACTTCGAGCCCACGGGCTTGACCCGCAGCCAGCGGTTGCGGTTGCCGCCCTCGTTGCGGAACACGTAGGCGGGGCCGTGGTTGGTGGTGAAGACGACGTCGAGGTCGCCATCCCGGTCGAGGTCGCCGTAGGCGGCGCCGCGGGCCACGATGGGACGCTTGAGCTCCGGCCCCATGGCGGCGGCCACCGATTCGAACTTGCCGTTGCCCCGGTTGTGGAACAGCAGCGGCGCCTGCTTGTAGGTGACGCGCGGCTGCACCCGGTTGATCTCCTCCTCCAGATGGCCGTTGGCGGCCAGGATGTCGAGGAAGCCGTCGAGGTCGTAGTCGAAGAAGAAGGCGCCGAAGGTGAGGGTCAGCAGGCTCGCCTGCCCCACCGCCGAAGCGGGCGCCTCGTCGACGAACACGCCGCTCCCCTCGTTGTGGTAGAGGGCCAGCATCTCGTTGGTGAAGTTGCCCACCAGGAGGTGGGGCCGCCCGGAGCGGTCGTAGTCGCCGGCGTCGGCGCCCATGGCGCCGCGGGCCGTGCCCTCCTCGGAGAAGGCGACGCCGGCCTCGACCGCCTCGTCGGCGAACGTGCCGTTCTTCTGGTTGCGGTAGAGCTTGTTGGGCTGGGTGTCGTTGGCCACGAACAGGTCGGGCCAGGCGTCGCCGTTGAAGTCGAGCACGGCGATGCCCAGCGACTTGCCGTTGGGATCGGCGACGCCGGCCTTCTGGCTGACGTCCTGGAACTTGCCGCCGCCCAGGTTGCGGTAGAGCTTCGAGGAGGTGCCCTTGTAGGACTCGGGGGTGCAGTAGGACTTGGTGCTGCCGTCGAGCGAGCACCAGAGGTCCTTGTCCTGGCTCCACTGCACGTAGTTGGCGACGAACAGGTCGGCCTTGCCGTCGCGGTCGTAGTCGAGCCAGGCGGCGCTGGTGCCGAAGCTGGCGTTCTTGACGCCGGAGGCCGCCGTCACGTCCTTGAACTTGCCGTTGCCCTCGTTGTGGAACAGGCGGTCGCCGTCGATGGCCGTGATGTAGACGTCCGGCCGGCCGTCGTTGTCGTAATCGGCGGCCGAGGCGCCCATGCCGTACATCTCGACGTCGAGGCCGCTGCCCTTGCTGGCGTCTCGGAAGGTGCCGTTGCCGTTGTTGCGGTAGAAGGCCTGGAGCGACTTCCTGCCGCGCGGCTTCCAGTCGCGGCTGTTGACCAGCAGCACGTCGAGCCAGCCGTCGCCGTCGGCGTCGAACAGGACAACACCGGAACCGAGCGTTTCCGGCATGAGCTTCTTGCCCGCCCGGCCGCTGTTGTGGGTGAACTTGATCCCGGAGGCGGCCGTGACGTCCTTGAAAGTGATCCCCTGGGGAGTGCCCTTGGGCGCCGGGGCGGGAGCCGCCGCGGTCAGAACCACGGCGGCGGCGAGCAGAAAGGGAATTGGACGCTTCAAGACTCTCAACCTCCTGCGGCCGCCGCTTCCGTGGCGGCGGTCTTGGGAACGGGGTTCAGGGGAGCGCTCTCGTGCTCGTGGATCGGCTGGCGCTCGTTGTTGTCCTCCGGGCTCAGCATGCGCCGCTTGGCGGTGATCGCCTGGGCGGACTCCTCGGCCTTGAAGCGTCGGAAGAGCTTCGCCTCCCGCGCCGTCTTCTCCTGGTCGCCCAGGGCCCGCCAGCAGAGCATGGCCGTGTAGTGCATCTGCACGTCCTCGGGATCGACCTGGCCGACCCGCTGGAGCACGTCGAGGGCCTCCTTGTACTGGCGCTTCAGGAAGAGGATGCGGGCCATCTGGTTCAGCATCACCCGGTCGCGCGGGTACTTGGCCTCGACCGTGCGCAGAGAGGTCAGGGCGCCGTCGTAATCCCCCTGGGCCTTCTGGATCATGGCGTTGAAGAAGTGGATGCGCGGCAGGCTCGAGTCGATCGCGAGCGCCTTGCGGATGTAGGGCTTGGCGGCCTCGACCTCGCCCTCGCGGATCAGCGCGCGGGCCACGTTGAGCCAGCCGTCGGCGTAGCCCGGCTCGGCCTCGGTGACTTTCTTGAAGGCGTACTCGGCCCCCTTGAGGTCTCCCTGGAGCAGCAGGCCGATGCCGTAGTCGTTCCAGCGCTCGCGGTCTTTCTTCTCCGCGACGGGCCGCCATTGCGGCTCGCCCGTTCCGGTCGCGAGGGGCAGCGTGGTCTCGGCCGTCGCCAGGGTGACGATGGGCAGATCGGGGATCTCGCCCTTGATCTTGCCCGAGACGTTGGCCGGGATGTTGGCCTTGTCGAACGACCACTCGGCGCTGTTGTGGTGCGGGCTGACCAGCTCCGGCGACTGCCCGGGCTTCATCTTGCCGGCGTAGGCGAACTGGGTGTAGTAGTGGGCGAACTTCCGGTAGTTGAGCTTCGCCGTGAAGGTCACCGGCCCCTTGGCGTCCTCCGGCACGCGCACCCGGTAGTGGGCCACGTCGGCCGCCCCGGGCGGGATCAGGCGCACGTAGAGCACGCTGCGCGCCTGCCAGGCGTTGCGCTTGTTGATCACGTTGCCCTCGCCGTCGAGCTGGTAGGAGCGGTAGAAGTGGGCTCCCTCCTCCACCGGTCCCTTGCCGCCGTCCTCCACCTGGCCGCTCCAGAAGACGACCTTGCCGTCCGCGTCGCGCCCCTGGAGCTCCAGCCAGACGTCGAAGGCGTCGACCGTGCCGCCCGGGAAGAAGTGGCCGATGGCGCGCGTGCGCACCACCACGTCCACCTTCACCGTGGAGCCCGGCTTGACGGCCGGCGCCGCCTTGTCGAACGGCGCCGCCAGCTTGCCCACCTCGCGGATCACCACCGGTCCCGCCTGCTCCGCCTCCTCGCCCACGGCGAAGGTGGTCATGAGCTGCGGGCTGCCGGCCGTCGCGGCGCGCCGCACCATGGCCGTCTCGCCCTTGTTCTCCTCGACCGGCGAGACGGCGAAGATGTCCACCGTGATGAAGCCCGACTTGAGGAACTTCTCGGTGGCGTCCATCTGCTTCTCGTCCTTGTTGACGAAGGGCAGGGCCGTGTTGGCCGCCGGGAAGCGGTGGGAGTGGACCTTGCCGTCGACGTTGCCCGGGTCCTTCGAATCGACGAGCGGCATGTGGCAGTTGGCGCAGGTCTTCGACTCCGCCGGGTAGTAGAACGAGCGGGCGCCCTGGCCGGAGACGCCGCTCGCCTGCCAGTTGTCGTAGTCGTTGAAGCCGCGGAACCAGCGGTAGGAGTTCACCGGCACGTCGAGGTGCACCTTGTGGCAGGAGGAGCAGAACTCCGCCGAGTCCATCCGCATGAACGGCTTCATGAACGTCTTCTTGTGCGGCTCGGGGTCGAGATAGGTCATGAAGTGGTCCGCCTTCCGGACCACCGGGTTCCGGCTGCTCATCAGCTCGTGGAGAGCCGGGTATTCGATCGTGAAACCGCCGTTGCCCATGGAGCTGTCCACGTGGGTGATGGCGTGGCACGAGGTGCAGGCGAGCCCGGCGTGGGCCTCCGGCGTGTCGAGCTGCTCCTTGATGGGCCGCTCGAAACGGCCGTTGAAGAACACCGCGTGGTCATGGCATCCGGCGCACCATTTGGTCGGCTGGGTGCCCACCGTGTCCTGCATGTACTCGATCGACTTGCGGTAGAACTGGTTGTTGAACGAGGCGAAGTGGTGGGCCGAGCTGTTCCACTGGTCGTAGATGTCCTTGTGGCACTCGCCGCAGGTCGCCGAATCCATGAAGAAGTTGGACGGGATGATGCCGCCCACGTTGGTCCTCGCCGACGAGGGGAAGAACGGCGTCTTCGGCCCGCCTCCCTCCTCCTGCATGGAGGTGGGGACGACCAGGGGATTGCGGATGCGGTCCTGCGGGACCGGGCTCGCCTTGCGGTAGAGCGCCGCCGCCGCGGGCCACAGCACCAGAAGGGCCACGGCGGCCGCGAAGGCCTGGCGGAACCGCGGGGTTCCGACTCCCCCTTCCGTACGGCGGCGCCACAGCCAGGCCCCCAGCACGGCCACGCCGAGAGCGGCCGTCACCACGTGGGCCCAGAACACCGGCCGGTTGTGCGCCACGTTCCCCGCCCAGGCCAGCCAGACGCCCGCCAGCAGGGCCAGGAGGAACAGCACGCCCGCCGGCAGCAGGCCGCTTCGCAGGTCCGGCCGGCGCGCCAGCAGGAGCCCGAACGCCACCGCGAGGACGACTCCCAGGACCAGATGGACCAGGACGTTCCCCATATAGAAAACCGTTGGCGACGCGTACGCCGCGATGTACGCGGTGTTCACCAGCAGCACGACGAAGAGGATCGCCGTCCATTTCGCCAGAGAGCTCTGTCTCGTCTCCATCTTCACTCCTTGCCCCACGTCCTACGTCATCATCAAGACAACAAGTGGCGACATGATAGCCCGATCGGCTCTCCGCCAGAATCCGCGATGGAAAACGTAAAAATTGTGTAAAACAGCTACCGCACCCGCCACGTCTTGTGCTGCTGGACGGACAGGCGCCAGGGAGGGTTCTCTTTGCACAGCCGGATGCACCAGTCCAGGGTCCGGGGATCGATCTCGGCCCCATCGAAGGCAGGAGAAATCAGGTAGTGCCCGGCCGCCACGACGGTCCGGGGGATCGCCTGGCCATGGCCGCGGACGTACTTGACCTCGTGGGCCGTATGCTGGCGGATGGCATGCTCGGCCACCTTGGGGCTGACCGTGATCCAGTCGATCCCCGGCGGCAGCTCGACGCTGCCGTTGGTCTCGATGGCGAGCTTGTACCCCGCCTCGTGGAGCGTTTCGATCAGCTCCGCGTCCACCTGGAGGGCCGGCTCGCCGCCGGTGAGGATCACCCAGTCGCAGCTGCCGGAGAGCTGGCGCAGCTCGTCCACGATTTCCAGCGGCGTCATCCAGCGTCCCGACTCGAACTCGGTATCGCAGTCGAAGCCGTGCGTCTCCACCTTGCAGGCAAGGTTGCACCGCGACAGCCGCAGGAACAGGTTGGGCGTGCCCGCGCGCACCCCCTCCCCCTGCAGGCTGTAGAAAATCTCGTTGACGAAGTAGCGCTCCACGGCGGTTACTCTAAATCACCGGTGGCGGCGCGGGGTATTCCGCCTCTGACACATGTCTTGGCGCGATCCTTGCTCTAGGGGAAGATGGGCGGGGTCCGCAACCGGCCCCGGCCGGTGGTGACCCAGAGGGGACGATCCTCCTTCACTGCCGGTCTTAACCGAGGAGGTTTCCTGGTCATTCTCCCTTGGCAGTTCTCACGACGGTAGCTCTCCGACGCCGGATCTCGCCCCTTATACCTCCAATTCCCCCTCTAGAACGACCGTCAGGCGGGTGGCTTCGAAAGAAGCTCCCTCGCCGGCGGCTCCCATGGCCAGGCGCGCCGGTCCCGGGGAAACTTCGAGCGCGCCGAGACCGAGCCCTTCCCAGCCGATTTCCAGACGGCTCCCTACCTTCCGAAGCCTGAATTGCTGATCGATGGACGGATCGAAGCTGCCAGGGAGTGGCAAAATATGCTCGCCCGTGCCCAGAATCCAGTCTTTTCCTCGCCGCGCGAGGCGGATTCGCGGCCCCGGGTCGAGTCCGAAGCCATACCAGCCCTCTCCCTCCAGCCGCGCGTTCACCACCGCCAGCCAGGAGACGAGCGCTGGACCTTTTACGATCCAAGCAGCCTCGTGATTTACAGGGCGCAGCCTCCCCGCCTCGACGCGCCAGCCCGTCTCGCGATTCCCATCCTCCAGATAGAGATCTTCCCAGCCAGCGGTCAAGGCGAAACCGGAGAGCTCGACGGCCCCGCCCTCGGCGGCGAAAGCAAGATCCTTGATCTCGCCGCCGGTCCTGCCCCGCCAGGGCGCGGCGCCGTCGACGGACAGCAAGACCGAGGAGCCATCCACATCAAGACGGAGAAGGTGCGTCCCCGGTCCCCCTAAATCCACCCGGAGCGGCCCCCCTCCCAGCAAGATCGTCAATCCGGCCCTCTCCTCGATCCTCCGGACGCTCACCTCGACGAGGAAGGAGGGGGAGCCCGTCTCGTAGCGGATCTCTTCTCCAACGGCGAGCACGGCGGGCGCGTCCAAGAGGTCCGAAATCGTGGGCGGAATGGGGCCGGGCTGCGGAGTGGTCGTGGGGCCGAGCACGAGCATCCGCTCGCCGGCCCAGTCGAGGGGATCGATGGCCATCACGCGGGCGCTCAGGTCGGGCGACCAGCGGTGGTAGACGCAGTAGAGCTGGCGGTTGTCCGGTCCACGCACCACGGAGTTGTGGCCGGGACCGACCACCTCGCCCGTCGTGCGCAGGATGGGCAGCACCCGCTCGCCATCCGCCGCCTGGGCCCACTCGCCCGGATCGTCGAGCTCGCGGGCCGTGGCGTAGCTCACGCCGTAGGTGGGGTTCTGCCAGTTGCCGCCGCTGAACATCTCGTAATAGACGCCCTTGCGCTTGAGGACGAACGGCCCCTCGACGGTGTGCCACCGGACGAACCCTTTTTCCGGACGGTTCGGGTGATAGACGTGCCAGTCGTGCCGCGGCAGGGCCACGGGCCGGGGATCGCCCGCCAGGGTGAACGGATCGATCATGCGGTCGCGGACGGTCCCGGTGCCGATGTGGCTGCCAGCCAGGAAATCCGTGGCGTAGAAGAGCCAGCGCTCCCCGCTCTCCTGGAAGACGTGGGCGTCGATGGCGAAAGGCTCCGAGGTGAGCCGCCGGCCGGAGTCCGCGAACGGGCCGCCCGGGTGGTCCGACACCGCGACGCGGATCTCCATGCGCTCCTCGTTGCCGACGCTGTAGTAGAGGTGGAAGCGGCCATCCAGATACGCCACCTCCGGCGCCCAGTAGCAGGTGTGGCCGCCGGGAAGGGGCTCCAGGGCCCCGGCCATCGGCTGCCAGTCCATGAGATCGCGCGAGCGGACGATGCCGAAAGCCCGCCCGTCGTGCCAGAAACCGGTGCAGTAGCCCCAGTACTCCCCCCGGAACTTCAGGACGAAGGGGTCGGGGAAGGAGTGGGGATAGACGGGATTGGTGTACTCGCGCATCCTACGCAGAGACCCTGGACAACGTCCCCGCCATCACTCCCACCGACGCCTCCGGGTCCGCCATGTACCGCTGAAACCGGTCGACCAGCGGCGTTGGCTCCCACCGCCGGCCGGAGCCTTCCTCGCCGAGCGTGTAGAGCCCGAGATCCAGGAGGTAATCCTTCAGCGGTTTCTTGCCGTAGCGGTAGCGCCAGTCGATCATCGTGAAGAGCGGGAACCAGGTGTAGCCGAGCACCGGCACGCCCTCGGCGCGCAGGGTCCGGATGGCGGCCATGGAGGTGTCGAGCCAGCGCGAGCGGACCTCGACCGGGCCCTTGGCGCTGGTTTCGGTGACCATGATGGGCGCGTTGTAGCGCCGCCAGTAATCCTCGATCAGATGGACGAACCCCGCGCCGTCCTGCTCCACCGCCCGCCAGGCGAGCCGGCCGCGGCGGTTCACCGTGACCTGCTGGGTGGACCACTGGGGATAGAAGTTCATGCCGACCACGTCGAGCGGGATGGCGGCCCGGCGGACCGCCGCCAGCTCGTTCGGTCCGATGCCGTTGCGCAGCAGCCAGGTGAAGAGCGGATGGTCGGAGTCCACCCGGCCCGTCATCAGGTCGTAGGCGAGGAAGCCGCGCCGCTGGTCCTCCACGGCCAGCACCTCGAGGTCCGCCCGGGCCGCCCGGGCGAGGCCGGTGGCCTCGACGTGCACCATCAGCGATCCGGCATCGGCCTCCTTGAGGGCCGCGACCGTGCGCTGGATGCCGTTCACCACCTGCAGCATGATGCGCAAGTAGCCGGCGTCGCCCCGCAGATAGGGAGGCCAGAGTCCCTTCTTGCCGCAGAACAGGGCGTTGACGATGGGCTCGTTGAGGGGCGTGTACCAGCGGACCAGGCCGGCGTAACGGCGGGCGAAGGCCCCGGCGTAGGCCGCGACGGCCCGCGGATATTCGTCGCTCGCGAACTCGCGGCGGAGCCAGAAGGGGCAGCCGTAGTGCATGAGGTCGAGGATCGGCGCGATCTTCAGCTCCTCGACGAGATACGGGATCACCTGATCCGTCCAGCTCCAGTCGAATTCGCCGGGGAGCGGCTCCACGCGGTACCAGGGAACGCCCCAGCGGATCGCCTTGACGCCGAGGTCGCGGGCGAGGGCCAGGTCCTCGCGCCAGTGGTCGTAATGGCCCATGAGCTGGTACTCGTCGAGGGCGCGGTGTCCGGGGCGCGTCTGGGGGACGAACGTGTCTTCGATCCCCGTGGCCCAGAGGAATTCTTCAGGCTTGGGGCCGGGCAGGAGGGGGTGCGGCGACATCTACTTCCACCTCGTCAAAAGTGGCGGGACGTTACCACAAAACGGCCCCCCTCAATCCCAAAGGAGAGAGGGGGAAGGCAGAGACGGAATCAGCTCAAGACGGCAACGGCCGTTCGTACAGCGTCATCCACAACCCACCCTTGGGGCGCAGGGAGAGCATGGCCGCGGGCTCGACCCGTTTGCCCGCTACTGCGTGAAAGCTGTAGCGCTGGAGGGCGGCCGCCAGCACCAGAAGCGACTGCATCTCCGCCAGCCGGCTGCCGATGCAGACGCGCGGACCGCCGCCCAGAGGGAAGTAGGCGAACGGGGGCCGGCCCTCGCAATTCTCCGGCAGGAAGCGGTCGGGGTCGAAAGCCTCGGGATTGGCCCAGAAGTCCGGCCGCCGGTGGGTGACGTAGGAGGAAAACATGAGGATCGAGCCGGCGGGGATGCGGTGTCCGGCGAGCTCGTCGTCCTCGAGCGGCGTCCGTGTGAGCATCCAGAAGGGCGGATAGAGCCGCAGGCCTTCCTTGAGCACCATGGAAAGGTATTTCAGGTTGGGCAGGTCGTGGAACCCCGGCGTCCGGCCGCCCAGGACCTCGGCGAGCTCCTCTTCCACCCGGCGCGCCACGATCGGATAGCGGGAGAGCAGGTAGAGGGTCCAGGAGAGGCTCGCCCCCGTCGACTCGTGGCCGGCGACCAGCATGGTGACCACCTCGTCGCGGATCTGCTGGTCGGGCATGGGGTTGCCGTCCTCATCGCGAACGGAGAGGAGCGTCGAGAGCACGTCGTTGCCTTCGATGCCGCTCTGCCGGCGCTCCCGGATGATGCGATAGACGACCTCGTCGAGTCTGGCGACGGCCCGCAGAAAGCGGACGTGGTCCGGGAACGGCACCCACCAGGGGAAAGGCACGGGGGAGAGGACGCGGCGGTGGAGAATGGAGAATGCGGTCGTGATGGCCTCGTGCACCGTCTCGCCGTCGCCCGCCACCTCGGTGCCGAAGAGCGTCTTCACCGAGACCTCGATCAGCAGGCCCATCATCTCGTGCTCGAGATCGAACGGCTCGCCAGGCCCGATGCCGTGCCGCCAGCGCTCCAGCATGGCCTCGGTCGAGGCGTTGATAGTGTCCGCCATGCCCATCAGCCGGGGCAGGTGGAAAGCCGGCTGGAGGAGCCGCCGCTGGGTGCGCCAAGGCTCCCCCTCGTTCAGGAACAGACCGTTGCCCCCCAGCGGCCGGAGGAGCTTGAAGTTCGACCCCCGGACATAGTTCTTGTGGTGGGTCTTCCAGACGTGCTCGATGTCCCGGGGGTGGGTCACCAGGTAGAACTTCTGGGAGCCGAAGCCGCCCAGGCAGACCAAGTCGCCATACTCCCGCACCATCCTGGACAGCACCTGAAGCGGGTCCTTCATGACCTGGGGCAGCGCCCCGAGGACGGGATAACCATGGGGTCCAGGAGCCTTCGAAGAAGCGCCTCCCCGCGCCTGGACCCTTGAAGAATCGACATCAGCGGCATCGACTTCAGACGAAATCATGTGGCCCTCCGATCAAGAGAGAACTTCAAACCATCAGATGAGGAACACACCTCGCCCCAGGTTCCCCGGGGGGGCGAACCGCAAACCTCCAACGACTTGCGAGCTAGCTGCTACTGCTAATTGTGAGGGCCGGGCAACAAAGCGGGACAGCAATCCGGGGAAGACTTAGGAAAGCCCGTCCGTTCCCGCTCCGCAGACGATCGCGCAGGCCGAACGGACGCCGTCCAGCGCGATCTGGCCCGAGAAGAGGGCCGCGACGGCGGCGGCGCCGGAGAGCTCGGCGGCGATGCCCGCCTCGAACCAGAGCCACCGCGCGGCCTCCCGCATCTGCTCGTCGGTGACGAGGACGACGCTCTCCACCGTCTCGCGGATGATCTCGAAGTTCATCTCGTCGCTGCGCCGGGGGGCGAGGGTGTTGGCGGCGGTCGTGATAGCGGCGAGCTCGACGACCCGGCCGGCGCGCAGGCTCTCGAAGATCTTGGGCGCGCCCGTCGGCTCGACGCCCACGACCCGGGCGCCGGGACGCAACGCCCGGACCGCCGTGGCGACGCCGGAGATCAGCCCTCCCCCACCGATCGCCACCACGAAGAGATCCGTCTCCGGAGAGTCCTGGACGATCTCCAGGCCGACGGTGCCCTGGCCGGCGATGACCTCGCGATCGGCGAACGGGTGGACGTAGGTCAGGCCCTCCCGGCTGGCCGCCGCCAGCGCGGCCCGGTTGGCGTCGTCCCACACCTCGCCCTCCCCGATCACGCGGGCGCCCCAGCGCTCCAGCTTCGCCGCCTTGGCGGCCGGCACGTTGGCGGGCAGGTAGATGGTCACGGGCGCCCCCGCGAGCCGGCCGGCGAAGGCCACGCCGAGCCCGTGGTTGCCCCCGGAGGCGGTCACCAGGCCGCGCGCCCCCTGCTCCGGCGGCAGCGACAGGACCTTGTTGGTCGCCCCGCGGGCCTTGAACGATCCCGTGACCTGCAGATTCTCCAGCTTGAGGAGCAGGCGCGACCCGGGATTGCCACCGGGCAGGGGCCCGGCATCCAGCAGCGGCGTGCGGCGCAGATGAGGGGCGAGACGGCGGCTGGCGGCTTCGAGATCGCTCGGGAGACTCATGCGCACCATGCTATCAGGGGGAGGCGGAAACGCGGGCGTAAAAGGCGTAAGTTTCGCCTTCCCGAACGCTTGACTTACGCCCTTGTTACGCCTAAGCTACGCCCATGATGATTTCAACTGTCAAGAGAGGCCAGCAGACATCCGAAGAGAGGGGTAATGGCTTTTACAGAGATCCCGGACGGGATCTCAGCGGGAGATAAACATCGTGCGCACACCCATCTTGGACGGCCTCGGTCAGGCACTGCGCTGGCTGCGGGACCGGCAGGACAAAAAGCAGTACCAGGTCGCGGATTCCGCCGGCATCACCAAGGGCATGCTCTCGGCCTACGAAACGGGCCGCCAGCGCCCCTCGCTCGAGACCCTGGAGAAGATCCTGGACACGCTCGGGTGCGACCTGAACGACCTCCACAACGCGATCCAGATCATCAACGGCCGTCCCGAAGGAATGCGGCGGCGCGGCGAAGGCGTGGGCAGCGTCGAGGAGGGCACCCCGGACGCGCCGGTGCCCGAGCCGGGCGGCGTAAACCGGAGCGAGCTCCAGCGGATCCTCGGTCGCAGCCTGCCGCCGGAAGAAGAGAAAGCCCTGGGCGAAATGCTGGATGGCTTCCACAAGTTCCTGCGCTATCTGCATGGCACGGTCGCGCAGGCTCTCCGGCGGCGCGACGAGGCCCCCGGCGACGTCTCTCCCTAGAGACGCGGATCTCCGCGCCTCACCTTTTTTCTTTGGCTCTCAGGCCACCAGCCGGCCGCGCAGCACCGTGACGGCCTGGCCGCCCAGCTTCACCCGGTCGCCCACGACCCGCACCCGCACGATTCCGCCCCGGGCGGAGGCCTGGTAGGCAAGCATCTCGTCCTTGCCGAGGCGCGGCGCCCAATAGGGCCCCAGGGTGCAGTGAGCCGAGCCCGTGACCGGGTCCTCGTCCACGCCGGAGCCGGGCGCGAAGAAGCGGGAGACGAAATCGAACGGCCCGGCGGATGCCGCGCGGGCCGTAACGATGACCCCGCGGACCGGCAGACTGGCCAGCCGGCGGTGATCGGGATCGGCGTTCCGCACCGCCTCCTCGTTCGGCAGCTCCAGGAGATAGTCGAACTTGCTCCGGCCGACGAACACGGGCTCGGCGCCATCCGCGCCGAGGGCAGCCGCCAGGCCCTCGGGCGCGGCGACCTCCTCGACCGGCCTGGCGGGAAAATCGAGCTCGATCCACTCCCCCGTCCGCTTCGCCGTGAGCAGCCCGCTCAGGGTGTGGAAGCGCGCCGTGGCGTCGGGGTCGAGCACTCCCGTTTCCCACAGGGCGTGGGCGCTCGCCAGCGTGGCATGCCCGCACAGCTCCACCTCGATGGCGGGCGTGAACCAGCGCAGGCCGAAGCCGTCGCCCGTGGGATGGAGGAAGGCCGTCTCGGAGAGGTTCATCTCGCGCGCCACGGCCTGCATCCAGTCCGCGTCGCGAGGCCCTTCGAGAAGGCAGACGGCCGCCGGGTTGCCGGCGAAGGGACGGTCGGTGAAGGCGTCTACCTGGAAGAGGTCTAGGCTCATGGAGTTCTCCTGAAGGGCGACAAGCCTATCCCAAGGCGGTTACACTACCCCCGATGGCGTCCCAAGACCGCGTGACCTACGAAGCGTCCCTCAGCGGGCCGGAGGATGGCCTGCCCGTCCGTTTGTACGTCTGGGTGCGCCGGTTCCAGGGAACCGAGGAGCTCACCGGGCGCTACGAGGTGTTCCAGGACCTGGAGCGCCTCGACGCCTTCATCGCCCGCGCCTCGGCGGCCGGCGAGGACACCGCCGGCCTGCTCGACGCGCGCCAGCGCTTCGCCGCCTCTCTGACCGACTCTAAATGATTACGGAGGCTACCCGGGAGCGCTACGCCGCTCTCTCGGACCTGGTCCGGCGGGAAGGCAAGAGCGGACGCTGGCTTGTCCTCACGCACGACAACCCGGACCCCGACGCGCTCGCCTCCGCCCAGATCCTGGCCCGGATCCTCCGGCAGACGTTCCGGCAGACGGTTACCGTGGCCTATGGCGGCATCATCGGCCGCGCCGAGAACCGCGAGATGGTGCGCGGCCTGCGCCTCCCCTTCAGCCACATCCGCCACCTGAGCTTCAAGAAATACAAGCGCTTCGCCCTCGTCGACACCCAGCCGCGGAGCGGCAACAACCAGCTCCCGTCGCGGCTCGTGCCCGACATCGTGATCGACCACCACCCGGTGCGCTCCAACACCCAGACGGGGCCGTTCTACGACGTGCGGCCGAAGTACGGCGCCACGGCCACCATCCTCGCCGAGTACATGCTGGCGGCGAGCCTCCAGCCCACGCACGGCCTGGCCACGGCGCTGATCTACGCCATCCGCTCCGAGACGCAGGACTTCGCCCGCGAGCACGCCGGTCCCGACAAGGCGATCCACGACCTCTTCTTTCCCCAGGCCAACCACCGCCTCCTCGCCCGCATCCAGAGCCCGCGCCTGCCCCTCGCCTACTTCGGCAACCTTCACGACGCCCTGGAGAACATGGAGTCCGTCGACTCGCTCGTCGTCAGCCATCTCGGCCCCGTCGAGCAGCCGGACATCGTGCCGGAGATCGCGGACCTGCTGCTGCGGATGGAAGGGAAGACCTGGTCGCTCGTCACCGGCTACTTTCAGGACCGCCTCTACCTCTCGATCCGCACGAGCAACACCCGAGCCGACGCCGGCGGCCTGATGCACCGCCTCGTCGGGCGGCTCGGCAAGGGCGGCGGCCACGGCATGATCGCCGGCGGCTGGATCGACGCCGCCAAGCTGCCCCTTCCCGCCGAGCGCCGCGAGCTCCAGAAGAAGCTGGGCGCCCGGCTCGCCAGGGAGCTGAAGAAGAAGCCCGAGAGAATCGGCAAGATCGAGCTGCGGAAGCGAGAGTGACCGGGGTTCCGCGGGGCCAGGCCCTACCTCTTCTTCCCGTTCTTCCCGCGCCGCTTCTCCCACGGGTCCCGCAATCCCGAATATTGGACCTGGATCTCCTCCACCACCACCTCCTCAGGGGTGAGGGCCTCGAAGACCAGATAGCGCCCGCGGATCCCCTCCACCTGCAGATTGAAGACCTGGCCGCCCTTGGAGACGTCGATGTCCTTGGCGAGGCTGCGCTTGTCGATCCACACCCGCAGGTGGCCGCGGTGGCGCTCGCCGACGTCGTCGTGCGCCAGGAACCGGACGCCGAAGACCGGCGCGTCCTCCAGGCGGACCCGGATCAGGCTCCCCTGGTCGCGGCAGCGGCCGCCGCCGATGCACCCCGTCTCCTCCGGATAGGCCCGCCACTCGCGCTGCTCCCGAGGCGACCGGAGGCCGCGGTAGCGGATCTCGATGCCCTCGACGACGACCTCGTCGTCCGTGCGGGTCTCGATGACGAGAAAACGTCCCTGCCGCTCCGGGACGGGCAGCTCGTAGACCTGCCCCTCTTTGGCCACGTCGATGTCCGGCGCGACCGCCACGGCGTCGATGCGCACCCGCAGGTGCCCATCGCTGGTCTCGCCGACGTCGTCATGAGCCTGGAAACGGATAGCGTCGACCGGAGCGTTCTCCAGGGGGATCCGGATCTCGTCGCCCTGATCGCCGCAGCGGCTGCCGCCGATGCAGCCGCCTTCCTCCTCGTAGAGCTCCCAGCCTTCCGCCAGGGCTCCCGCAGGCGGGCTTCCCCCGGGCAACTCGGGCGTCGGCTGCGCGGCCGCACCCATGGCGAGCACGGCGAGCGCGAGCGCTCCCCCCGCCAGACACCAACTCCATCTCATACCAGCCATCCCTCCCGGTCCCGAAGCGCAGGCGCTCTCAGAGATTCCGCGATCTCTACGAATCTCAACCGGCAGCCGTCACGCGGTCATTCCCCGGTGAGGGTATCTTTCTTCAGGTCTTCTCGCCGACTCCGACGGGGCTCACCTCTTCGAGGATCCGGCGAGCCTCCGGGAGGCGGTTCTCCGCCACGTAGATGATTGCCGCCGTAGCCGCGGCCGTCGACGGGGTCCCAGCGGGGAGCCCGCTGGGCGGCTCGCTCTGCACGAACCAGGGAATCCCTTCCTCCTCGAGCCGGGACGTGACGAGAGCGAACGCGGCGACGTCCGTCACCTCGAGGATCGGAACGAACTCTGCCTCCTCGCCGGCCTCCTCCTCCTCCCCCTCCTCCTCGGGCTCGTCTACCAGCGCCACCTCGCAATCCATGCAGTGAGAGATCCCCTCTTCATAATCAAGACCACATTCCGGACAGAACATGCTCACCCCTCCTCCTCCGCAAGCGGACATCCTCTGCGACCTTCGGTGTGGACGCCGTACCGATGGACGGTGCTGTCTCACAAAGAGTGTCGGCAGAGGGGCGGGAGAGGGACAAGGAAGAAAATTCAGGAGGAAAGAGGCCGCCGGGACTCCCTCTATAGCCGCACCGCGGCAGACAAACCTAAAAACTCGCCGTACCGGCGGGCGGCCTTGGCGAAGGCGTTCCTGCCGGTTTTCTTGAGCGGATCGAACGGGCGGAGTGTGATCGCTACCGATCTCTTTTCCAGCGCCCGCTTCCAGGTGCCCACGACCTGCCCGTCGAGAATCATCGTCGGGTGAAAGATGCCGCTGCCGGAATCCGGCCGTTTCGCGTGCACCGGGTCCAGCACGGCGCCGCGATCTTTATAAGCCACCGTGTATTCGTCGTAAGCCGGCAGCAGGCAGGCATGGGGCGACGCATCGTTTGCCATGGGCGTCGAAGAAGAAAACCAATAGGTCTTGCCGTCTATAACCTCATCGATCAGATGGAGCTTGGCCATTTCGAGGCCAGCCTTCGCATCCGTGGCCGCCAGACCGGACCACCACGCGAAATCCTGCGCCGTGGCGGGGCCGTGGCCGGTGAAATAGCGGCGAGCCAGCTCCGCCAAGGCTTCGTCCCGCTCCAGAAGCCTGGCGTCTGGCACCCATTCGTCGAGCAATACGAAAGTCGGTTGCTTGCCTTCCCGCGCGCCGAAACAGAGGAGCCCCTCCTGCGCCAGCCGCCAGACAATGTGGAGACCGCGCTGCCCGGAGGCCGAGATCCGGGCCGATTCCAACGTCTCATAGATCGCGTTTCGGGTCAGTTGCCTGCCGCCCTGCAGAGCGTTGACGAGCACGTCCCGGCCGCGTGCGAAAACGGCATCGTCCAGCTCGTAATCCCGCTGGAGACGAGCGGCGCTCGCCGCGACGACCCGCGGCGTCATCAATTCGAGCATCCACCGCACGTCGGCGGCGGCCACGAAGTGCAGCGTGCCGCGCATGGGCCAGGTCCGGACGATGGTCCGCTCGGCGAGCGCCCGTTCGACGTCTCCCTCGGCCGCGCTCCTCATCCGGAGCCCCACGGCCCAGAGCGCGCCGAGGTAGTCCTGGGCCTGAACGGTACCCAGCCAAGACACCACCTCGCCCGGCGTGTCGAACGTACTGCCGGCAATGCGCTGGTTCCGGAGCCGGCGATGGGCGACGCTCAAGCTCACCGCTCTTCTCGCCGTCAAAGCCGGTTGATGTCCTCGGCCTCGAGCACCTGCTTCGGGGCGCCGTGCTTGGCGGCCTTGATCATCGCGCGCCCGAGCTGCTCGGTCGTCGTCATGTACTTCGGAAAGAGTTTCTTCATGACGGGGAAGAGCGGGCCCGACAGCGCGTAGAAGAACCGGTAGGACTTCGTCTTCGACTTGATCCCGTGCAGGGGCTGGATGAACGCGGGGCGGAACATGTAAGCCGCCTTGAACGGCAGCCGCAGCAGGGCGTTCTCGGTCTTGCCCTTCACTCGCGCCCACATGGTGCGGCCGCTCTCGGTGCTGTCCGTGCCGGTGCCCGACACGAAGACGAACGTCATCCCGGGATTCAGCTTCACCAGGGTCCGCGCCGCGGCCATCGCGATATCGTAGGTCACCCGCCGGTACTGCTCCTCCGTCATGCCCGCCGAGGTGACGCCGAGACAGAAGAAGCAGGCGTCGAAGCCCTCCAGTTGGAATTCGACGGCGGAGAAATCCAGGAGGTCCCCGTGCACGAGCTCGCGCAGCTTCTCGTGCTTCCGCCCCGTCGCGCTCCGCCCTACCGTGAGGACGATGCCCACGTCCGGATCGAGCAGGCATTCGCGCAGGACGCCCTGCCCCACCATTCCCGTGGCACCGAAGATAAGAGCATTCATCGACGGGATTGTAGCCGCTTCAGGGATTCATAGCCGCGCATCTATCGGACAAGACGTTTCTGTGGCAGACTCCGCCTCAGTCGTCGCCGAGGAAATGCATCTATGCGTAAACAACGCCAGTCCTTCGTCCTGGTCCTGGCCGCCGGCCTGGCCTTCGCGGGAACCCCGGCCGGCGCGGCGGTGCAGATCGTCTACGACAACGCGCTGCGCAACAACTGGCAGGACTGGAGCTGGGCGGCCCACGACCTGAACCAGGCCGCGGTCTACCAGAGCGCGCCCAGGGCCATCTCCTGGGAGCCGGACGCGGTCGGCGGCGATTGGAAGGGGATCTACTTCCACAGCGACCCCGGGGCCGCGGACCCGGCCGTCGCCGATTTCACGGCGCTGCGGTTCTGGATCAACGGCGCCGGTGGCAACCAGGCGGTGCGGCTGGTGATCTATCAGAACAACGTGGAGGTCGGGAGCAAGGACCTGACGCCGCTGCCCGCCGCCTGGACCCAGAAGACCGTGACGTGGGCGGAGCTCGGCGTCGTGGCGTCGGCCTTCGACGGCATCGTCTTCCAGACCCACGCGCCCGCGGACCAGGCGACCGCCTACGTCGACGATATCGAGCTGATCCAGTCCGCAGGCGGTCCGCCGCCCGGCGGGCCGGTCTCGGTCTCCGTTGACCCCACCCTCGACCGGCGCGCCATCAGCCCGTTGATCTACGGGGTGAACTGGGCGGACTCGGGCCAGATCGCCAGCGGTATCTACACCGCCAACCGGCGCGGGGGCAACGCGACGACGCGCTACAACTGGCTCTTCGACACCTCGAACCGGGCCGCCGACTACTTCTTCCTCAACATCAACGAGGGCGGAGCGAACGGCGCCGCGGCCGACGCCTTCGTCTCCCCCACTCTCGCGGCCGGCGCCGAGGTCGTGATGACCCTGCCGCTCGACCAGGTGGCCAAGTCGGCGGCCCGCCTCCCCGGCTTCTCGACCGCCAAGTACGGCCCGCAGACGGCCACCGAGTGCAGCCTCAATCCCGGCGTGCCGGGCTGCGCGGGCAACGGCAACGGCGAGTGCGATCCCAACGTCAACGTCACCACCTGCCCGGGGCCGGTGCGCTGCTGCAACCCCGCCGGGCCGGCCGTGCCCGGCTCCCCGGGCTTGCGGTATATCGCCGGCAACAGCCCGGCGGACACCTCGGTGCCGGTCGACCTCGACGCCCACGTGGGCGACTTCGTCAGCCACCTGGTGAGCGGCTTCGGTTCCGCCGCGGGCACGGGCGTGCGCTTCTACAACCTGGATAACGAGCCCATGCTCTGGAACAGCACCCACCGCGACGTCCATCCCGCGGCACCGGGCTACGACGAGGTCTGGACGAAAGGGCTGGCGGTGGCCACGGAGGTCAAGAGCCGCGACGCCGGCGCCGAGATCCTCGGCCCCGAGACCTGGGGCTGGTGCGACTTCTGGACGTCGGCCAAGGACGCCGGCCTGGGCGATTGCATCAATGGGCCGGACCGCGCGGCCCACGGCAACCTGCCCTGGCCCGCGTGGTACATGCAGCAATCCTGCGCCCACCGGCTCCCCCTGGGCCATCCGGCGGCGGGCGACCTGCCCGTCGACTGGCTCGACATCCACTTCTATCCCCAGGGCAACGAGGTCTCCGGCGTGTCCGGCAACCAGTCGGTGGAAGACGGCGCGGCGACCGTGGCGGCGCGCCTGCGCTCGCTCAAGGAGCTTTACGATCCCACCTGGGTGTCGGAATCCTGGATCGCCGACGGCACCGTCCGCACGGTCCAGCTCATTCCGCGCATGCGCGCCTGGCGTGACACCTACTGCCCGGAGATGAAGCTCGCCCTGGCCGAGTACAAGTGGGGACGCGACAACACGCTCTCCGGCGCGCTGGCGCAGGCCGAGGCGCTCGCCATCTTCGGCCGCGAGGGGCTCGACATGGCGCTGCGCTGGGTGGCGCCGCAGTCCGGCAGCCTGGCGGAGAAGGCTTTCCGGCTCTATCGCGACTATGACGGCGCGGGCGGGCAGGTGAGCGGCGATTCCGTGCGGGCGGTGTCGAGCGACGTCGACGGCGTGGGCAGCTACGCCGTCCGGGCCGCGAACAACCGGCTGTTCGTGCTGCTCTTCAACAAAGACACCGTGGCCCGCGACGCCACCGTGACGGTGGCCGGCGGCGTCGCCAGCAACGTCTCCCTCTGGCGCCTCGACGGCGCGGGCCTCGCCGCCGCCGGCACGATCGCCAGCACGCCCACCGGTTTTGCCGCCACCCTGCCCGCGCGCAGCGCCACCTTGGCCCGCATCCAGATCCCGCCCCCGCAGGGCCTGATCTTCGCCGACGGCTTCGAAACCGGCGATCTGTCCCATTGGACGCAATAATGGGTAGAGAGAATTGCGAATAGGGTATTGCAGTGTGAGTCAGTAACTTTTATGATAGGTCAGCTCAGCAGTGGGAAAGAAGTGAATCTGAAAATGGAGGGTTGCATCATGAAGAAGCGTTTCGCCTGCGTGGCGCTGTCTGCGCTCGCCCTGGCCGCTCCGGCCGCCGCCGAAAGAATCTTTGTTCCGGTTTTGGGAACGACCGCCGCGGACGGCAGTGTCCTGGCCACCCGGGTTCGGATCGCCAACGCCGACGGCGTGGAAACGCCGGTCACGGCGCGGTTCCGCGACGCTTCGGGAACGGGCCTGGAGACCGAACGCGCCCTCAAGGCGCGGCCCGACGGCCGCTTCCTCGCCGACCTGTCGCCCGCCGGGCGGACGGGCCTGATCACCCTCGAAGCCGACTCGGCCCTCGAGGTCAGCGCCGCGATGGCGAGCCGCGCCGGCGGCGACGTCGAAGTGCCGGCGTTCACGGACGCCGAGGCCTACTCGGCGGGCGTCGACGTGCAGCTCGACGAGCTGCCGCGTCCCCGGGCCCTGAGGTCGTTGCTCGTCGGCGCGGCCAACCTGTCCGATCAGACCGCCTCCTGCCAGGCCACCCTCTTCGCGCGCGACGGCAGCCGCTCGGCCGAGATCCAGTTCGAGGTGCCGCCGCTGTCGCTGGTCCGCAAGGACGGGCTGGCCTCCGCCGGCCGTGGCCGCGTCAGCTCGGCCCGCGTCACCTGCGACCAGAGCTTCTATCCCTTCGGCGTCGCGGCGGACGCCGGCGGCCGCTCGATCATCGCCAAGGGCATCGGCCCCAACGGCACCTGCACCGCCTTCCTGCCCTTGCTCCTGCAGCAGCCCACCGGCAGGTACACCACGCAGACCCCGGCGGGCGTCTTCCACGAGGCGACCAAGGCGAACCCCAAGGGCATCCTCTGCATCACGGCCGCGTCGGATCTGCACATTGGCAAGGCCGTGTACGAATGGGACGTCACCGTTGGACCCTGGAGCCCGCGGGACCGCTCGGGCGTCCACAACCTGGGCTACTTCTTCCTCGACCGCTATCGCAGCGGCACGATCGGCAACGTCAACATCCTGGGCCCCAACAAGAACTTCCTCAAGTTCATCCAGAACGTCAGCATGCCGGCCGGCTCCAACACCAACGCCAAGACCAGCTACGCGATGCAGCCCGGCTTGACCTATCACCAGGTCTACACCTTCGACGCCGTCAACAAGCTGGCCACGCTGCAACTGTTCCTCAATGGCCTGGAGGTCGCGAAGATCAGCAAGGAGGCCAAGCCCGGCAACAACCAGACCCTCGTGGTCCGGCGGTTCGGCCAGGGCAACCAGCTCGGCCTCGCCATGGTCGCCGAGTTCGGCAACTATCTCGGCCAGCACCATCCGGAGGAGGCGTCGGTGGGTTGGAAGTACTCCTCCTTCCGGATGACCTTGACCCCGAAATAGGCTCCAAGTAAGCCAGTCCGCGACCCGGCAGCCTCCCCACCCGCCAGCGGGTGGGGAGGGCCCGGACGGCCTCACTTCCCACCCAGGCTGTTCCCCATCGTCTCGTCAGCTTCGCCGGTCCGGCCGATCCCATGAAAAGAAGTCATGAATTTACCGGATTCGTGCGAGTGCGCGGGGCACGGGAGCACAACCTCAAGAACGTGGACCTCGAGATCCCGCGCGATGCCCTGGTCGTCTTCACGGGCGTCTCGGGATCCGGCAAATCGTCGCTGGCCTTCGGCACGCTCTATGCCGAGGCGCAGCGGCGGTATCTCGAATCCGTCTCCCCTTACGCCAGGCGCCTGTTTCATCAGATGGCCGTGCCCGAGGTCGACGAGATCGACGGCCTGCCTCCGGCCGTGGCCCTCCAGCAGCAGCGCGGCTCGCCGACCACCCGCTCCTCGGTCGGGAGCGTCACGACGCTCTCCAACCTGCTCCGGATGCTCTACTCGCGCGCCGGCGAGTATCCGCCGCGCCAGCCGCACCTCGAAGCGGAGGCGTTCTCGCCCAATACGCCCGCCGGAGCCTGTCCCCAGTGCCATGGGCTGGGCCGCGTCTACGAGGTGACGGAACGCTCGATGGTGCCGGACGACTCGCTCACGATTCGCGAGCGGGCCATCGCCGCCTGGCCGCCCGCATGGCATGGGCAGAACCTGCGCGACATGCTGATCACCCTCGGCTATGACGTCGACCGCCCCTGGCGGGAGCTATCGAAGAAAGATCGAAACTGGATCCTCTTCACCGACGAGCAGCCGGTCGTCCCCGTCTACGGCGGGCTGACTACGGACGAGATCCGGGCCGCGATCAAACGCCAGGAGCCGCCCGACTATCACGGCAACTTTTCGAGCGCGAAGCGCCATGTCCTATACACCTTCGCCAATACCCAGAGCCCGTCGATCAAAAAGCGCGTAGCCCGCTACATGGTGAGCACCGAATGCCCGCTCTGCCATGGCAAGCGGCTTCGGCGCGAGTCGCTGTCCGTGAAGTTCTCGGGCTTCGACATCGCCGAGATCTCCAGGCTGCCGCTGGCCCGGCTGACGGACCTCCTGCGCCCGCAGGCCGAAGGGACCGCGGCCGGCTTCGCGAAGCTGGCGGTGGAGCATCCGGAAAAAGCGCAGGTCGTCCAGCGGATCGCCGAGGACATGTGCGCCCGGCTCGCGGTTCTGCTCGACCTGGGCCTCGGCTATCTGGCGCTGGAACGCGGCACTCCGACCCTCTCTCCGGGCGAGCTTCAGCGTCTGCGGCTGGCCACCCAGGTGCGTTCCAATCTGTTCGGCGTGGTGTACGTGCTCGACGAGCCCTCCGCGGGGCTCCATCCGGCGGACACCGAGGCGCTCCTCTCGGCGCTCGAGCGTTTGAAGGCCTCCGGGAACTCGCTCTTCGTCGTCGAGCACGACCTCGACGTGATCCGTGACGCGGACTGGATCGTCGACGTGGGACCTGCCGCGGGTGAGCAGGGCGGCTACGTGCTCTACAGCGGTCCGCTCGCGGGGCTCGAGAAGGTAGAGGCTTCCCAGACCCGGCGCCATCTGTTCGGAAACCACGCACGTCCTAACCGGACGCCGCGCTCGCCCCAGGGCTGGCTGCGTCTGGCCGGCGTCACCCGCAACAACCTGAACCGGCTCGACGTCGACTTTCCATTGGGAGTGTTCACCACCGTGACCGGAGTGTCCGGCTCGGGCAAGTCGAGCCTGGTCAGCCAGGTCCTGGTGGAGCTGGTCGCCGAGCAGCTCGGCCATCCCCTGCCGGCCGAGGAGGAAGAAGGCGAAGAGCTGGAACGCACCGCCGTGGCCACCCTCGGCGGCCGGATCACGGGCGGCATGGAATCGATCAAGCGCCTGGTGCAGGTGGACCAGAAACCGATCGGACGCACGCCGCGCTCCAACCTGGCGACTTACACGGGATTGTTCGATCACGTTCGCAGGCTCTTCGCCGCGACCAAGGCGGCCCGCGCCCGCCGCTACGACGCTGGACGCTTTTCCTTCAACGTGGCCAAAGGCCGTTGCGAGACCTGCGAGGGTGAAGGTTTCGTTATGGTCGAGCTGCTCTTCCTGCCCAGCGTTTATGCCCCCTGCCCCACCTGTCACGGAGCGCGCTACAACGCCAAGACCCTGGATATTAAATACCAGGGCAAGAACATCGCCGACGTGCTGGCGATGACGGTGGATGGGGCCTGGGAGTTCTTTGCCGAAGAGACGCCGGTGTGCCGTTCGCTCAAAGTCCTGCGGGAAGTGGGCCTGGGCTACCTGCGCCTCGGCCAGCCGGCCACCGAGCTATCCGGCGGCGAGGCCCAGCGGATCAAGCTCGCGACCGAGTTGCAACGGGTAGGGCGCGGCAACACGCTCTACGTCCTCGACGAGCCAACGACCGGCCTGCATCCCACGGACGTCGAAAGGCTCCTGACGCAGCTCGACGG